>OFGN01000171.1_pt1 | contig 74042 bp, 74 predicted proteins | sample 1521821 | NCBI WGS metagenome assembly OFGN01 (sample SAMEA3504094, study PRJEB24116) | mouse gut metagenome | biome: mouse gut; feature: mouse-associated habitat; material: faeces | place: Denmark | collected 2011
TCAATTCTGAACAACGGGAGGCTTTTGAGCTAGATGGGTTTGATTCGACGCTTACAAATTTCCTCCGGAATCTGGCGGCTGAAACGAACTGTCTTAAACAGTTCGCTTCAGGCTGCGTTTTCGGCCTTCAGCTCCAGGATCATGTCACGCAGCTGGGCGGCGCGCTCGAAGTCCAGCTCCTTGGCGGCTTCCCGCATTTCGAGTTCCATATCCTCGATGAGTTTCTGTGCCGCTTTCTTGCCGATCTTCTTTTTCTTCAGGTACCGGCTGGCCTCCGCCTTGGTTTCCTTGCTGCGCACAATGTCCCGGATCGGCTTGAGCACCGTCTTTGGCACAATGCCGTGTTCCTCGTTGTACCGCATCTGGATCCCGCGGCGGCGTTTCGTCTCCGCGATGGCCTCCTTCATGGAGTCCGTCATCTTGTCGCCATACATGATGACCTTGCCATGGGCATTCCGCGCTGCACGGCCAATGATCTGGATCAGACTCCGGCGGCTTCGCAGGAACCCTTCCTTGTCCGCATCCAGAATCGCGATCAGGCCCACCTCCGGAATATCCAGACCCTCCCGCAGCAGGTTGATTCCCACCAGTACATCGTACTTGCCTTCCCGCAAGTCATGAATGATCTCCGTGCGCTCAATGGTCTTTACCTCATGATGCAGCCATGCCACTTTGATGTCGAGATTCTTCAGGTACTCCGTCAGATCCTCCGCCATCCGAACCGTCAGCGTGGTCACCAGCGTGCGTTCCCCCGCTGCGATCCGCTGCCGGATTTCATCAACCAGGTCATCGATCTGTCCTTCTGTGGGCCGGACCTCCACCTCCGGATCCAGAAGTCCGGTGGGGCGGATGATCTGCTCCACCACATGCTGGTTCGTCTTCTCCAGTTCATAGTCCCCGGGGGTTGCGCTGACGAAAATCGACTGACCCGTCACCTGTTCGAATTCCGGAAATGTCAGAGGCCGGTTGTCCAGGGCACTCGGGAGCCGGAATCCATATTCCACCAGTGTTTCCTTCCGCGCCCGGTCCCCGTTGTACATGCCCCGGATCTGCGGCAGCGATGCATGGCTTTCATCCACCACCAGCAGAAAATCCTCCGGCAGATAGTCAAACAGCGTGTAGGGCTTTTCCCCTGGCTTGCGGCCATCGATGTGACGGGAGTAGTTCTCGATGCCCGGGCAGACACCGAATTCCCGCAGTGCCTCGATATCATACCGGCACCGCTGCTCCAGCCGCTCGGCTTCCAGTGGCTTGCCTTCCTCTTTGTAGAACTTCAGGCGGTCTTCGAGCTCCGCTTCAATGGTTCCCGCAGCCCGCCGCATGATGTCCATGCTCGTTGCATATCCGTTTGCCGGATAGATGTTGTACACAGAATATGCCTGCTGGACCTTGCCCGTCAGCGGATCCACCTGGGTGATCCGGTCGATCTCGTCCCCGAACATCTCGATCCGGATCAGGTACCGGTCCGTGTGACCCGGACTGATTTCAATGGTGTCGCCCCGCACCCGGAAGGTACCGCGCACCGGGTCCATGTCATTGCGCTTGTACTGCTGCCTGACCAGAAACTGCATCAGTTCCCGCCGGTCGATTTCCTGCCCCACGCGCACAGTCTCGATCATGTCCCGGTACTGGTCCGGATTGCTCGCACCGTAAATGCTGGCCACAGATGCCACGATGATGGTATCGCGGTGATTCAGCGCTGCGTTGGCAGCCGCCAGCCGAAGCATATCCAGCTCTTCGTTGGTCTTGGTGTTCTTGTCAATGTATGTATCCGATTTCGGGATATATGCCTCCGGCTGATAGTAGTCGAAATAGGAGACAAAGTACTCCACATGGTTGTGGGGGAAGAATTCCTTGAACTCCGCATACAGCTGACTGGCCAGCGTCTTGTTGTGCGCAAACACCAGCGTGGGCCGTCCCACCTGCTCGATCACATTGGAAATCGTGAAGGTCTTGCCCGTACCGGTGGCCCCCATGAGCACCTGGCACTGCTTTCCTTCCTTCACGCCCTCCACCAGCTCTTTGATGGCCTCCGGCTGGTCGCCGGAAGGTTTGTAGTCGCTCACCAGCTGAAACGTGCCCGGTTCCCTGCCTTTTCCTTCTTTCTGCTCAGTCACCGAAGCGGCCGTCTGTTCTTCTGCCATTGTTCTTCCTCCTTCCCGTGCTGTTGTGTTTCTGCAAAACCGGACCTTGCAATCCGGTCCGGTGTGGTCTATGGTTCTATTGTAAACGCTGTGTTTCCTTCAATCAACACCCTGAGGCTGTTCTTCCCGCTGATGATGTCCACCGCGCTGCAGTCTTTGCCGGCGGCTTCATCACACTGGACCTGTTTGCCATCATTGGCATCGGCTTGTCCGGACTGTCAGGATGGTCACTCACTCTCCCGAAGACAGGATCTCCAGGGCCCTGTTTCTCTGCGCGTCGTCGCTTTTCTCCGATTCATAGATCCGGATGAGCGTCAGATCCGCAATCTGGTCAAAGGTCTCCTTGTCCGCTTCCCCTGTGGGTTCCAGGCCGTGGTCTGCCTGAAACCGCCGCAAAGCTTCACTGCCTGCCGCATCAAAATATGTATCCGTCCGGTCGACCTCATACCCCAGGTACTGGATAAACAGCTGGAGAGCACCGGCGTTGTCATTCACGGAATCCTCCACAATGACCTCGCCTTCCTCCATCCCCGGATACGTCACAGTACGCACCGGCGACAGCCCGACCTCCACATCCGGGGCAAACCCCGTACGGTTGATGCTTTCGCCCGAAGGTGTGAGCCATTCCGCAATGGTGTACTTCAGGCTCGTCCCGTCCGTAAAGGGTACACTCACCTGCTCCGTGCCCTTGCCATACGTTTGCGTGCCGACCGTTGTCACATTGTCCAGATTGTCCTTCAGGGCCCCGATCAGCACCTCGCTCGCACTCGCCGAACTGCCATCCTGCAGGATCACGATGCGGTCAAAATCCGCCTGACCCTCCTGCTCTGTTTTAAGCTTTTGGATGTTTCCGTCTTTGTCCTTTTCCTGGAAAATCACGGAATCCTTCGGGAGCAGCACCTCGGAGATGTCCTTCGCCGCCGAGAGATAGCCCCCGGTGTTTCCCCTGAGGTCGATGATGACATTCCGCACCCCCTGGGATTCGAGTTTTTTCACTGCGCTGGCAAATTCCCGCCCGGAGTTCTCGGAAAAACTCGACAGGTCGATGATCCCGATACCGTCCACAGTTTCGCAAACTACCGTGGAATCGTATTCCCCGGGCTCCAGGGTCAGGGTCAGAAGTTCATCCCCCCGCCTGACTTCCACCGGGAGTTTCTGCCCTTCGTAATTCTGAATCGTCTGGGTGATCTCCTCATTGGGGAGCCCCTTTGTTTCCTTCGTGCCGACTTTCACCAGGACATCCCCGGTCCGCAGTCCGGCTTTGTCCGCCGTGGAATCCAGGAACACATCCCGGACCGTCATTTCATCATCGGCATTCCGGTAAAAAGAGATTCCCACCCCCACATTGGAGCCCGCAAGCGACTGGGAAAAGGCTTTGGCTTCCTCCAGATTGAAGTAATTCGTATGGGGATCTTCCTCCAGGGTGGTCATTCCCGCAATGGCCTGCTCTGCGAGCCTGGAATCCAGATCCTCGACCTGATTCCCGTAAAACCACCGGTCTTTCAGGAGCCCGTAAATGTTCTCGACCTTCGCCAGGTCATCGCTCTTGTGCGCATCCATGAGCAGCGGCACCGACACCCCTGCTGCAAAGCATGCGGCACAAAGCCCCGTCACGATCCATGCTGTCTGTTTGTGTTTCCTGGTTTTCTCCAGACTCTTTTTATCCACCGGCTTCATACTCCATGCCTTTCCATTCCCCTGTATTGTGTCTTTCGTATTCTGTTCCTTATATATAGTACACAAGCGGGCGGTGCTTTCCCGCCCTTCACACTGCATCCTGCCGCTTTTTTCCGAATTTCTTCCTGACCGCCATCATCCTTTCACCCGCCAAAGATGACTGAACTGTCCTCAATCTGCCGATGCTGGACATGCCCTGCAGCAAAGCGCGCTGCTCCTCCATCGGGCTGCCCTGCCTCCAGCAATACCGGATCCGCCATCGGCACGGGAGTCTCATGGTCATAACTGGAAGAAATCCACAAAAAAACGACAGGGGAGCCTATCGTTTTGCCTTGATGTACTTGGTGGCAGCCATGAAACTGGCCAGCCATCCCACGAGCAGGCCACCGCCGAAGAGCAGCAGGCCTGACCAGAACACTGTCTGTCCGGGTTTCATGAGTTCAAATACATTCGCGAAAAGAATGCCGCCCAGTCCATTATACAGACGCGGATATCCCCAGGCGATGAGCACAAAGGGAATCACCGCCCCAAGAAGTCCCAGAACCATGCCCTGGAGCTCAAAGGGAATCTTGATGAAGGCATTCGAAGCGCCGACCTGGCGCATGGTGATGATTTCGTCCTGGCGGGAGTAAATCGTGGTGCGGATGGTGTTGTAGATCAGGTACATGGAAAGCACCAGCAAAAGGGCACTGCCAATGTAGCCGGCAATCCGCACGCGGCTGAGCAGCCGGGCAAGTTCCACGGTGCTTTCACCGCCATAGGTGACAGTCTCCACCCCGGGAATCAGACCTACCTGACGGGCAGCTTCCTGAATGTCGGTTCCGTTGTCAAGGTACACAAACCAGGCATCGGAAAGAGGGTTCTGTTCCCCGCGGTACACGGAAAAGGCCTCGCCTTTTTCCTGGATCATGAGCTCCAGCTCCTGGTCTTTGTCGGAGAAATCCGCCCGGTCCACAAATGAGAGCCCCCGGATGTCATTCCCTGTCTGCTCCACTGCTGCCGGATCCAGCCCCTGGGCGAGCACTGCATGGAGCCGCAGCCCACTTTCCGCCCGGGAAGCAAACTGTTCGGTGTGATAGCCGATCAGGGAAAAACAGGCGATGAGAAACAGCGACACCGTCACCGCGCCCAGGGCTGACAGTGACAGCGCCCAGTTGCGGGTGATGCCCCGCCAGGCACTTTTCAGTTCATAGAGGAACTGGAAGAACAGCCGCTTCATAACGATTTGTAGCCGCCTTTGCTGGAGTCATGCACAATGTAGCCTTTGTCGAGCATGATCGTCCGCTTGCGGAACCGGTCCACGAGTTCCCGGTCATGGGTGACCATGACGATCGTCGTGCCCTGGGTCTGGTTGATTTTCTCGAGAAGCTCGATGATTTCCAGCGACATATTGGGATCCAGGTTTCCGGTGGGCTCATCCGCAATGAGGATCGAAGGCCGGTTCGCAATGGCACGGCCGATCGTGACACGCTGCTGCTGACCTCCGGAGAGTTCATCCGGGTAAGCCCGTTCCTTGTCCTTCAGATCCACGAGTTCCAGGACTTCCCTGACCCGCTGGCGGATCTGCTTCGAAGGAGTACCTGTTACCTCCAGAGCAAAGGCAATGTTTTCATACACCGTAAGCCTTGGCAGCAGCCGGTAGTCCTGGAAAATGCAGCCGATGTTCCGGCGATACTTCGGGACTTTGCGGTGCTTGAGGGCCCCGACATTGGTGCCGTTGACCGTCACTGTGCCGGAATCTGCCACTTCTTCGCCATTGAGCAGCTTGATGAGCGTGCTCTTGCCGGATCCTGTCGGTCCGATCACGTAGACAAATTCTCCGGGATCGATCCGCAGATCAATGTGATTCAGCGCATGCACCCCATTGGGGTAGGCTTTCGATGCATCCTTGAGTTCGATCATTGCAGGCTCCTTTCATTCAATGCTGCCATCTGGCAGACCGGTCTGTCGGACTGCCCGGCTGCCTGTATATGCGGCTATATGCGGCATGCGGCGGTTCAGCTGAAGAAGACCTCCGGTCTCTCGCGGCAGGGGGTGTTGCCCTTGGCTTCACACGCTCCGGCGGTATTGCCCCACCCGGTCCCCCAGGCAAAATCCGCACTGGAAGAGAACCGCTTGATGGCGTCTTCGACACTCATGTTCCCGAGATTGATCACCTCGATGTGACAGTGAGGGCCCGTGGAGTTCCCGGAGTTGCCCGTCAGGGCGATCTGCTGCCCTGCAGACACGGACTGACCCGCCCGCACGGCCATCCCCTCCTGCGAGAGGTGGAAAAAGGAGAAGGCATACAGGGACCCATTCATGGAACACAGCAGGCAGATTGAATTGCCGCTCCCATACGGATAGCCGGACATGTTTCCCAGGTACCCGGAGTTGGAAGCCACGGGATTGGCCGCATAGAGCACAATGCCGTTGGCAGGTGCCACCACCGGCGTTCCAATGGGAGCCGCCCAGTCAAGACCCAGGTGAAGTCCCCCACCGGGGTACGCCCAGGTCCCGGCAGAATACTGGCCGCCAAGAACCGGGACATTGAATCCCGAACTCGTTGTGATGGACGCAGATCCTGCTGCCGCGGAGGTGATCACAAAGTCGCGGATCGCATTCATGTCGGCTTCCGCCGCCCGTTTCTGTGCCTGCAGTTCCGCAATCTGCTGCTGGTACTGCGCCACAAGCTGGTTATAGGAATCCTCGAGGCGCTGCGCTTCCGCTTTCTGCTCCTCGAGCTCGGCTTTCTGTGCCGTGTTTTCCTCCTGCAGACGCTTTTCCTCGCTCACCGAGAGCTCCAGCTCGGCCTTCATTTCGTTCAGGCGGCTGATTTGCGCCTGGTCATCCTCGGTGATCCGCTCAATGCCGGAAATCCGCCGAAGCATGTCATTCAGGTCACTGGCACCCATCACCAGATCCACCAGCATGTTGGTCCCCACATTGCCCTGTTCGTGCCGCATGCGCGACTTGATCTGTGCATCCCAGGCATCGATCTCCGCCTGTTTCTGCACGATCTGTTCCTGCAGGGCCTGGATATTGGCTTCGATCTGGGCAATCACGGCCTCCTTCTGGCTGATCTGGTTCGAGAGCTCCTCTGCCAGGGCCTTCTGTTCCTGAGCCAGGGCTGCGACTTTGTCCGTCTCGCCCTCCAGGCTGCCAATGGAGTTGGAAAAATCCGTAATGGACTGCTGCAGCTGCTGCCGCCGCTGGTTTTCATGTTCCCGGAACCCTTCGCAGGCCTTCACGCCCTCGGAAGAGGTCTGGGGTTTTGTACACTGGCTGTACCAGTACTCTGTATCCGAATAGTCTTCTGCATACACCGGCATCATGACCGCAGGCAGACAGCCCGCTGCAGCCAGGGACGCGGATACGAGAAAACCCGTAAGTTTTTCTTTCAGTTTCATCGATACCACCTCAGATATTTGCGGACAGCCAGCCAGGACCCCAGGGCACCGGTGAGCAGGCCGATGCCGAAGACACCGGCGGTCACATACGCCGCAAAGGGCCAGGGGGAAATCAGAACAAACATGTCTGACAGCAGTACGCCGCCCAGAAGATTGTAGAGGGCCGGATAGCCCAGAAGGACCAGCAGTCCCGGGACAAGAGCGCCCCAGAATCCGATGATGAGTCCCTCAAAGACAAACGGCGTGGTGATATACCAGTTGTAGGCACCCACCTGCCGCATGATGGCGATTTCCTCCTGCCGGGTGTGAATGGTCATTTTCACCGAAATCCTCGTCAGGTACACCGCCAGTATGATCATGAAGCCCACCAGGAGCCATCCACCAGTCCGGGCCGCATCAAAGACATCCACCATTTTGGAGATCATGGATCCGCCATAGGAAACCGAAGCAACACCGTCAAGTTTTGCAGCCTCCTTCGAAACAGCTTCCATCTGCTGGGCGTTTTCCAGATGCACGGTCAGGACATCCAGCAGCGGATTGCGGTCTTCTCCCGCATACTGGCTGAAGATTTCACCGTTTTGCGCAATGAGTTCGTCCAGCTCCTGGTCTTTGGTCGAATACGTCACGTGACCGGCTCCCTTCATGGAAGAGAGTTCATCCGTGAGGACCTGGCGCTGTTCTTCCGTCACTGTCGGCAGCAGCGAGACCTGCACAACGAATTCGCTTTCGATATTTTTGGTGAACTGGTCAATGCTCGCAGCCATGACGGTCATGAACGTCGCGATCAGCAGCGCAATCGCAATGGACAGGCTGCTGGAGAATGCAGTGGAGAAATGACGGCTGATATCTTTGCTGGCACTGCGCACCATCCGTGGCAGGCTTTTGATGAACAAGAGCATAACTTCCTCCTTTGCACAGTTATATTGATTGTATCATGCGCAAGAGCCGTAACCAAAACGCAGGAAAATGTTAAGGTGATGTAATGATTTGCGTCCCCTGTCCCATAATTCAGCCGAGGTTCACAAAAATTCCCATCATACCGGCAAACTTTCCCGATAATGGTTTCGTATCTTATAGATGTGCCAAGAGAACACAGAAAAAAATCTCTTCATAAATCTCTCTCCTATAACAGATGAAGGCAGCCCTTTCCAGGCTGCCTTTGTCGTATGCCAGTATACGGAGTTTTTCCCTTTCAGGAAAGACCGCTGTCAAAAAAAGAGACGCCTGACAGCCCACTGCCACTGTCCGGCGTCTTTTTTCATCCTCCCGCAAAACCGGTGCCTCTCCCGCCAGGCCTGTCAGCCGGCTGCAGCCCTGTCTGTCAGCACCCCGCTTTTTCCAGCACCCGGTGCTGACGCTGCAGTCCGGCATTTTCCGGATCTGCCTCCAGCCCCTGGAGATTCCAGTACTTTGCCTGCTGCAGGTCCCTGGGCGTTCCCTGCCCCATCATATACATCGCCGCCAGCGGCTCATATGCCCGGGTGCACCCGGCCATCGCCGCTTTCTGAATAAAATAAAATGCCTTGTCAAACTCTCGGCGCTCCCGCAGCATCACCCCGAGATTCAGCAGCGATTCGGTATCTCCATTCAGTGCCGCCAGCCTGGTGTATTCCAGTGCCTCCGCCGGATTCTGCAGGGTATTCATGTACAGATCCGCCGCCAGAATCTGGCTCTCCAGATCTCCCCAGTGAGCTGCCTGCCGGATCAGGGGCAGGGCCGCCGGCAGATCGCCTGCTTCCATCAGCGTTTTGTATTCCCGAATCACATCATTCAGGATTTCCTGTTCCATATCCATCACTCTTCCTTCCGGGTACAGTGTAGTCCGAAAAAAAAGGCGGGTCCAGAAAAGACACCCTCCCCTCAGGCAATGGCTTCGGGTTCCGGATTCTCCCGTCCCAGGTCAGCCACAAAGACAGCCCCGGGGGTTGACCAGTCTTCCTTGTATTCATGCCCGGATTTCAGTGCACAGGCAAAGAGATACCGGGTGTCGGCAGAACGAAGCATTCAGTCATTGACCTGAAACAGTGACTCATTCCTGTATAAACACAGCTTTCGAGTTCCTGCGACGGTATAGAGTCATGCCAGGAACCTGTCCTCTGAGCTTCGCAGCCAATTATGTTTTTCACAGGTGTGACACAAACTGTATGTCACAGCTATGTCACACTTGAATTTCAAGTCTGTTTTTTGTGACCTAACTGTGACCTAAGCATAAAAAGAGCCTTCAGGTGCTTTACCTAAAGGCTTATTTGCGAATGGTGGAGCGTAGGAGGATCGAACTCCTGACCCCCTGCGTGCAAAGCAGGTGCTCTCCCAGCTGAGCTAACACCCCACAACAATAAAACAGATGGTGGGCCTGAATGGACTTGAACCAACGACCTCACCCTTATCAGGGGTGCGCTCTAACCACCTGAGCTACAGGCCCATCTGTTGACTGCTCATTGATATTAACATACTCACCGATTCCGGTGCAAGAGAAAAATTCACGTGATTTCCACTGTACCCCTTTTCACGGATACTTTAAGCAGGATGTATGCAACTTTCCGATTTAACTCTCTGCTTGTACACTTTTTCTGATGAATTTCCCTGAACCCGTCGATTTTGACAGGTCTCATCTTTTGCTAAAAAACCAGAGCAGACCACCGCACAAGATACAGATCACTGTCACCAGTCCTCTCATACTTCGACAGCGGGCAACAAACACAGTCACCGACTGTGTTTGTTGCTGGCTGTTGGCTGCCCGGGAAACTGGCTCTTCGTACGATTTCTCATGACTCTGCGTTCAATGCACGTGTTTCCCATTGAACCACTTCCCAAAGCCGAATTACAATAATTACATGAAAGCCCATACAGTAAAAGCCTATAACCTGATTTTTCCCGTATACATGATCATGCTGCTGTCTCCTGTTTTGTGGGTGTTCATGATTATCGGCAATTTTCTGGTGGATTCCCTGGTCCTGCTCGCCACGATTGCCATTCTGGGCAGTATCAATAGCCTGCGCATCTGGAAATCCTCCATTTTTCGCATCGTCTGCTTCGGGTTTCTCAGCGACCTGGCCGGAAGCCTGCTGAACGCCATTCTGGCCTTCACTGTCCTGAGTGATTTCTATGTGGGAATGACTCCCTACAGCTGGCCTGGATGCGCACTGCTGGCGCTGCCAGCCATCCTGACTGCCGCCATTCTCATTTATATCCTCAACAGCCGATTCGCCTTCCGGAAAACCGGGTTGTCTTTAACCATCCGCAGAAAGCTGGCTCTTTCCCTGGCTGTTTTTACAGCCCCCTGGGTCATGATGATTCCTCTGGATGCCTGGAATGCCTTTTTCCAGCTCTTCGGGTTCCGATGATTTGTCGGGTGGCGATTCAATGGAGACCTGAATATATCCGGGGACTTATCGTATTTATAGAGTCTTCATCAATCCCAAATGCGCTATAGGCAGTTTCAGCCTGAACGGGGAATACTACTGCAAGCGCCTGAAGTGGTTCCCTGATGGACAAATATGGCTGTAATCGGAGAAACACGATCACGAGCCGATAGTAATGATCCCGGAATATGACTTCCAGGTACTTGGGAAATATAAACTCAGAATCACTGAGGATCAAGAAAGGAAACAAAAAATGCTGAAAAACAGAAAAGAATTAGGGAAAGTAATCAGAATTTTAAATCCAACCACAATTGTGGTCGAAACGAGTGAAACCAGATTGAAAACAGGCGATTTTGTCGAGGTGTACACACTGGGTGATGAACTCAAATCTCTGGATGGCAAATCTTTGGGGCGTATCCCGATCATAAAAGATAAACTGCAAATCATTCAGGTTGAAAATGGGTATATTCTATGCAGCAAATACAAAGAACAAAAAACCATTTTCGCCACTTCTCCCCTTCTGGAAAAGAAAACAGTTACGAAAACAGATTTAAACATTAATGCTGACGATATTGAACCTCTGACAGTGAGTCAAAAAGATACGATTGTACGAGGCGACCGGGTACGTACGGTTTGACAGCGGTGAAAAAAATGGTAAGATTTCAATACGATAGAAATGGTTGCCCTCGAGGTGACTGGAGAAACCCCCTTGCCATTACAGGATTTCCTGCTTTGGCAAGGGGGTTTTGACTTATGGCTTCTACTATCGATAAACCATTCAAAACTTACGAAGAACAGATTCAAATCCTTGAATCCCGCAACGTTATCATTGAGGATCGAGACGATGCCATCAGGCAGCTCAAAGAATTCTCATATTACACACTCGTAAACGGATATAAAGACACATTCTTTTCGGTACCTGGGACAGATTCTTTTCGACCAGGAACCAGATTTGACGAATTACTGACCCTCCATCTGATAGACTTGAGCATCAACTCAATCATCATGAAATATATTCTGGCACTGGAAAATGCATTAAAAACACGGATCTCATATATAGTTGCCAGCCGTTTCGGTACAGAGTTCAATGACATCCCTCAAAACACCAACACATCCAACGACTATTTATCTCCTTTAAACTATTCACAAAATGGGAATCATAGAAGCATCACGAACAGTTTCGTGAACAAAGTCAAAAGAGACATCAACTGGAAAAGAAACCACCCCAATGACTGCCGGTCTGAAGCAGTAGCCCATTATCTTCGAGTCCATAACCACCTGCCACCATGGATCTTGATGACAGAGTTGACATTCTACCAGGCAACTGAATGGTATAGAATTTTGAAACAGCCAGAGAAAGAAATAATCAATGATGAATTTCTGAGCGGCTTCTCTAACGTTTCTTCGTTAAGCTATGACGAAAAAACTGAGTTTTTAACTCAGGCATTTTCACTGCTCCGTAAGTTCCGTAATATGATTGCCCACAATCACAAGACATTCCAGACAAAACCTAATATCTTCCTGCCTAAACGATCTTATTTACGATTGACTCAGGGAACTGTATCTGAACGGGAATATAATGATGATTTTGGAAAATCAGATTTATATGCGATTTTAAACTGCTGTATTCTACTGATTAATACAAGATATCTCATCAGCGCTCTTCTGGATGATTTGACTCATGTATTTTCGCCATATGAAGATACGAAAATTTGCGATAAAACCGTAAAAGAAATTTTTGGTTTGCCAGATGACATCCTAGAACGTTTGCGGATTATAGCGATAGCCAAATTTGCAACCGGGTCAAATCAGACTCCTTAAATATCGGAAACTCGCCTGCCAGCTGCAACTGACGAGAGAGGCAAGGATGGTATATTCCAACCCAAACAATGGATCTCTTTCACTGAGGAAACCAGCACTCTCAGGACTCACCGCGAAAAACTGACAGCTGCTGGCTGCCCATTGCAGAAGGTCCGATCGAATCTGTGATAAGCACGTTCCCCTATTTGAGACTTCAAGGCATCTTGGCCACTCTTCCATCTCCACCACAGCTGATATCAAGGCCCTCCGCTGCCCTCAACACCAAGGAGATACTGTATGAAAACACTGATATTCGGTTCCCTGAACCAGGACATCGTCTATGACGTCGATCACTTCGGCAAACCCGGAGAAACCACCAAGGCGCTGCACATCAGCAAATACCCCGGCGGCAAAGGTCTCAACCAGGCAATCGCCGCTTCGAAAGCCGGAAGCAATGTGCATATGGCCGGCTGCATTGGCCCGGAAGGGACCTGGCTGCTGAATGAACTGGAAACTGCCGGTGTAAACGCCACCCATATCCGGATTGTGCCGGATACCGCCACCGGGACAGCAATCATTGAACGGGACCCTGCGGGGGCGAACCGTATTCTTCTCGATCCCGGGGCCAACAACTGCTGTACACCGGCGCAGATCCGGGAAACTCTGACGGACTTTGAAGCCGGGGATCTGCTGATCTGTCAGAACGAAATCAGCCACCTGACATCCCTGCTGGAGCAGGCCAAGGCCAAAAGAATGCGGATTCTCTTCAATCCCGCTCCCATGACCCCCGATATCCTGGACCTGGATCTTCGTGAAGTGACGTGGCTGGCAGTGAATGAAAGCGAATGTGCCCGGCTGCTGGGATGCACCTGTGACGACCCGATGCAGCTTTGCCGTCTGTTTCGCCAGCGGTATCCAGAAACAGGACTCTTGCTGACACTCGGGTCCAGGGGGTCACTGTCGCTTCAGGGCCAGTCTCTTTGCCGCGTCCCATCCTGCTGCGTGCAGGCCGTGGATACCACTGGAGCTGGTGACACCTGGCTGGGGTACTTTGCGGATGGCTGCAGCCGGGGTTTGTCTGTACCCGATTCCATGATGCGTGCAAATGCAGCTGCAGCTTTATCGGTACAGGTTGCAGGTGCAGCCTCTTCGATCCCCTCAGACGGCGAGGTCTCAGCGTTTCTGGCTCAGCAGCCGATGGAGTCTGTCATCACCGAACCGGAACTGTGATCAACGGCGAAAACCAGCCTGATCATGTCAAAGTCAGCATGAAAAACAACCCGCTTTTCCCGGACACATGCGCCACGGTAAAGCGGGTTTTCTCATCAATGGTTATTTGGATTTTGGTTCCGATACTGCATCAGCTGCCGTCTGGGACACATCTGATGCCCCATCTTTTCCGGCTCCTATCGACACCGGCTCCGGTTTCTGACCATTGCCGCTGCCCGCTGCCTCTGCATTGAGCTGGTCCCTGCAGGCACCGACCCGGCGGGTGACCTCCTGCACATGGCTTTCCACCGATTCATGCGCCTGCTGCATCCGGCTCGCCGCTGCATCCTGCACAGCCTGCACCCTGGCACCGGCTTCCTGCACCCGGGCATTCACACGGTCCTGCACCTGCTGCACCCGCTGCCCTGCTTCCTGGATATGCCGGTTCACCCGGTCCACACTGGTCTGGTATGCCTCATCCATCCGCTGGTGCACAAACCCGCGGACATGGCGGCTGTTTTCCTGCATCTTCTGCAAACTGGCCACCGCAGCCGCAAAACCTTCATCCTGATACGCCACACTGCTGACAGCCCGCTGCACATGGGCATGCAGCTGCTCCAGCGCCTTGCGATGCCGGCCCATCTCCCGGTTCGTGGTGATGAAATCCGTCCCGAACACAATCGTGAACAGAACCATGATGCCTTCCATCGCATGCAGCGGAATATGCGCCACAAGGTTCTCCATCCACGGCTGGAAAACATACGTTACCACCAGCCCCGCCACTCCATACAGCGTGGAATTCAGCAGACATACCCGTCCATGGATATTGAACCTGTGCTTCGAATAATCCCACCACAGCCGGTGGTACTTCTTCTGGAGATACCAGCTCGTGATGTATTCCAGCACACTCGTGAGCCAGAACGTGTTCACAAACACCCAGAACGGATTCATGCTCAGTCTGTCCACTATATAAATAATGAACAGGCAGCCAAACCCGAAAATCGGCACATAGGGACCATGGAAGAACCCCGTGTTCACGAACTTGAAATCCTTCGCTCCCACATACAGGCCCTGGACTACCCAGCCCCCGAAAGAGTACACCATAAAGTAAAAATAAGCATGGAGACAGTTGATCAAAAAGGGTTCCATGTTGTTCTCTTCCTCTCTCTGTTTTCTCTATTCTATCCTGCCATGCCCGGTTTCCATTCAAAAACGCCCGCTGCACGGGCGTTTGCGCATGATCTTCGTACGTTTCTGCTCTTTTTCCGCAGACTCAGTGGCGTCTGAAGAGACCCTTCAGAATCGCCATGGCACCAGCCACCATCAGGATGCCCTTGCCGACTTCCTTCAGCGTTGCAGCCGGGTCTTCCTTGGCGCGGTTCACGAACTCCTCGGCCCTGTCCTGAACTTCACTCAGGAACTCCGGATATTCGCCTTCGATTTCGTCACCGATCTGGTCAGCCACTTCATCGATGGGTTCATGGAAAGACTTCGCTTCCTTCACAATGCTCTCTCCGGAATCCGCAGCCACGATTTCATCAGAAATTCTGTTCTGTTCCTTCGTGGGAGTTTTCCGGAACGTGGAATACTGCTCCGGCGCATCGTTTGTCGAAGGCTGCCCTACATCCAGCGACAGGTCGTTGTCCAGGGGATGTGTTTTGTCATCCTCGCTCCTTGAAGTCACCGTTGCGTTTTCATTCACATTGCTGCTGTTTGAATACGTGCCGAATGATTCATCCAGTTTCGTGATCTCCTTGTGTGCTTTATTGCTCATGTTGATTACCTCTTATCCGCCGAACTGTTACCCGGCTCTACACTAATAATTATACGTTCGTAACCCGGCATTCACCTGTCTGGTGACCGGTGTGCCATTACATTCCACAGCAATCACACAAACGCGCGTCTACCGACGCCTGCCGCCCTCCAGGAAGAACCCGAATGCGGCCCCCGCAATACCGCCCACAATGTGAGCCATCTGGGAGATATTGTCCGAAGACAGCACACCTGCGAGGATTTCCTGCCCGAGATACAGCGTCACAACCAGAATCATCGTGATGGGAATCTCTCCGCGTTTGAAGGAAGTCATGCTGCACAGGATGATGAATGCAAAGACCACACCGCTGCAGCCAATGAGTCCGTTGGTCGTCACTGCCATGTTCGCGAACGCAGTCAGGACTGCCGTGAACAGAATGATGATGAGCGTGTTTTTCGACCCGTACTTTTCCTCCACCACCGGCCCGACCAGCAAAAGCAGCATCATATTGCTCGCAAAGTGTTCAATGGATGCATGTCCAAGGACATAGGTGAACATCGTCAGGTACGTCCGCATGCTGTCCAGCGGACCACGGTGCGTCACAAACCACTCCGAAATATAGCGGTATCCCGTGAGTTCCGAGAATATCAGCACCCCGAGACAAAGCAGTGCAAAGGTCAGGATCACCGGCGAATTGTATTTCAGGCGAATCTTCATGATTATTTCCTCCAAATCCCTATCAGTGTATCAAAGAGAGTGGAGGAACTCTTCCCGGTTTCGTGATGATTTTTGCAGCGGTCCGGCAGTTTCCGGATGCCGATGGTGGCTGACAGGCCGATTTCACAAAATGGACAGCTGTCGAGTCACATCTTGATGGTTCCGGTCTTCTGATACTCGGACTTCATCCTTTCCACTTCCTGAACCGGATATTTCGTCACCTGAGAAATCATTTGTGTCAAAGCTCCGCCTTCAACCATGATCCTTGCATTCTCGCGGTTCTTCGCTTCCTGTTCTTTGAGCAAATTCTCTTTTACTTTCCGTTCCCGCTCTTCCACAATCTTTTCCCATCTCTCATCCACGGTCATCATGCCTTCCTCCTTCCGTTTCAGATATATGCTTCTCTTCCTGATTTCACCATAAACCATTTCTTCCGGATTGGAACAAAGCGGGTCATGCATCAGATCCTTCAGAGGCCGGTCTCCTGGCCAGGTGGCATCAATAAAAATCACCGTTCTTCCATCGCCCAGCTCATGCCCAGCCTGACCCTTCATGGTGAAGGAATGTAGTGGCTTGCCATTCCCAATCGCATCACCTTTGCAGATAAAAACAAGCGCAGAGTCCTGAAGATCCCCATAAGATTCACCATGATTCAGCATTTTCCGGCCGTAGTTGATGGAGTAGTATCGACTGCGCTTTGCCTGGACCGGCGGCTTGCAGAGAATGACCTGAAACTCCACAATATCCACACTTTCATCCGCTTCATGTCCCACGACATCCATCCGGGTGGATTTTGAATCCGTATTGACGATGGTCAGCTGAATCTCCACAGAATCAATGATGATTTCTTTCCCTCGAATGAGGCTGAGCATCAGCTGCAGCGTATCCACTTCCTCCTCGAAAAACACGCTGGCGTACATGTCATTGAACAAGTCGGCATCCTGAAGAATCTCGTCAAATTCCTTCTTCATGATTCTGCTCCTTTTGCCGGGATTGAAAAAAAACCGAATCAACTGCGAATACGGGGATGGAAAGGCTCTTTGTCTCCATACATAAATTTCTTCCTTTACATATTGTTGATTTACGTTCTGATTATACCGCTAAACAACCCTTTATCCACTAATTTTTATACACATAATCTACAATTGGTTTATTCTCTATATCTGTCTTAAATACCCACCAGAAACCCTGTCCGCTCCGGACAATCCTGCAACTCTCACATACGATTCCTGCACCCACTCCACACGAAAAAGCAGACCGAAACCGATCTGCCTTTTGACTCAATATTCCACCAGCAATGTCACAAATTTGCAATGACCAATAGGATCTACCACAACTTCGCCATCAACAACCGGCAGCTCACGGATCTTTTCTTCCCGAAGATTCAGTTCATACACATGAGCCGGTCTGCGGACAAACCGAACCCGGTCACCTACAGCTTCCTGATGACGGCCATTGTACAGCCGTAACACAATACCCTCACTGTCCTCCGCCTGCTTGATTGCCGATACCACCAGATTTCCGTCGGACTCAAGCAAAGACAGTTCCCGGTCATTTATCCCCACTGTTTCCATCTGCGAGAAAATCAGCCGTCCATTCAGGAACCGCGCATACTCATACACCTCAACCGGTGAATTGAAGTCTTTTGCAAGCTGCGGCAGGCGGGCTTCATTCAAAGCCGCAGGGACAAAGGCTGCACCGAAAGAATACACCATGGTTTTCAACAGCTGTGCATCCGGTGTCTCAATAATGCTCTCACCCGAAGCACGGCCTGGTCGATACAGAAGGTTTTCACGCCCCATGAAGCCATAGGTTCTGAACAGCGTCAGTCGAATGACAGATCCATCTACAATTTCATATTCGCGAACACCCTGCGGGAAAACCGCCACTGTTCTTTCTCCTTCACTCAAGGCTGCATAGCTCTGACACGGTTCAATGGAAATCGGCGGCTCCTGCCAGGCATTGGACTGTGCCCAGTTCACAGGCTGTCCCGCAGCCGCTTCGGTCTTCTCACCCGCAGCCTGTTCATACCATGCCATTTCCTTTTCATAGCGATTCGGCCGACAAATGCTGCCAAACTGCTGATCTGCAAAATTGAACGCCGTCTTCATTTCTGCATCAAACAGTACACACAGTCTATGGGACAGGCCCCGGTTTTCAACCTTAGTCTCAAACCCGATGACAGGCTCTCCCTGCTTCAGAGTCACAGTCATTGTCACCGGCATCACCGTATCTGCAATTCCCCTGGAACGCTTCTCCAGATCTGCCGGGACCTTCATATCCAGATGAATGATGGCGCGTGAGACAAGAGGCGAACTTTTGATTCGCACATCCGCCTGAGAGGCTGAGCTTCGAATCACCATATCCTGTCGCGGCGGAGAGTAGTTGAAACTGTCGCCATCATCCCCGTTCTCCTCCAGTACCGCCTGATTTTTATAGAGACGCCCGGATTGCTTCTCCAGGATATCCAAAGACCCGTTCTTGTTGACGCTGATCCGGTAAAACTCATTTTCCAGTACGTCAGACTCCACCAGCAAAGCCGCTGTGTTTTCATCCGCAATCTGATACTGTGCATATCCCAGTGCAGGAACCTTGTATTTCAGTGCAATCACTGCTTCATACACCTTCTCCGGTTTCTCTGGCTGGTCTGAAGGATTCAGTACAATGGTCTGATTCAGTACATACTCTGTCAGGTCCCACATAGACAGAATGGTATAGGGGACCGCTTCCCCCTTCTCATTTATAACTCCAAAAGAATCCGAGGGGACATAGGTTGTAAAGATACGAACACCTTCGCGCTTCTGCGGGAGGGGATTGATCAGCGTCCAGCTCAGCCGGTTTTTATCCCCGGCAACCGACGTCGCGATGAGCCGGCCATGAAGCTCGGCGAGTGCCAGGGCTGTGTCCATCGCCTGTTTGTTCCGGGTGCGCACATCTTCGTTGACGGTATCTGCAATGCAGCTGCCAATGGAATCATGTGCTGCATTTTCGAACAGCAGCTTCCAGATGTATTCCACTGTCTTTTTGGGGTACTCATTCCCTAAAGACGCACTGATCACCAGCAGCGGCTCCAGCACATTCGCCACATAATTCTGCACCGCTGTATTCTCGGCTTTCAGGTCGCTCCGGGAGCTGAAAATGGATTTGTGTATCCGGGAATGCTTCGCCATAAGCAACTCACCCTTTACCTTTTCCAGGTCAGGAGCTGCGGCCTTCACATCCCGCAGGTAGTCTTCCACCGTAGAAATCACATAAGTATTCTCCGGATCCGCTGCATTTCTTTGCGCAATCAGCTCCACCAGATTTTTCCGGACCGGCGCCTGATCAAAGCCATTCGGGAAATAGACATTATCCGTCGCTCCATGGCCCATCTTCTTCAGACATTCCTGTTCCCAGAACCTGGAACTCTCCGGCTCGCTCTCAGGGATATTACCGCCAATGTAGTAACCGAAGGGGATCTGGGCTGCCAGTACGCGGCTGCCGTCATCTCCTTCCCACTCGAAATCCGTGTGACTGACCATGTCATCACAGACCCCCCGCCAGAAAACCGTGGAGTCCATCCCGAAGGAACGATAGATCTGCGGCATGTTTCCCGCCTGTCCGAAGGAATCCGGCACATATCCCACATTCATCACCGGGCCAAATTCGCTGCATCGCCGAATACCATACATAAGATTCCGGACAATGCTCTCGGCTGAAATCACCATCTGGTCTGTCTGCGTATACCAGGGCCCGATGACCAGCTGCCCTTTCTGTACCAGATTGGAAATCCGGTCTCCATCCTGTGGCCGCCACGCCAGGTAATCATCCAGCAGCGAGGCCTGTGCATCCAGCATAAACCGCATCTCCGGCTGTTTTTCCAGAGTCTCCAGTACATCCTGGAGATCCTTCATCAGGTAGACCTTCGACCTCGACGTCGTAAAGTACCATTCCCGGTCCCAGTGGGAGTGGGGAATCACATGTATTTTCTTTGTCATTGTATTCTCACTTTCCTGTTTCCTTTGATCCTCTGCCTCTTCCTGGCTGCAGGACAGATAGAGAAAGGCAGGTACCCATAGCGAACCGCCGAGGTCCCGGGCCCTGCCCTGTTGTGATTATTTACTCGATCGTGATATCGATATCGATGTCATCCAGACTGATATCAGAGCTGTCGCCTTCCACATTGACGTTGAAGTTCACCAGCCAGGTGGATACCAATGCGATGAAGAGTGCACCGGCAAGAATTCCCACCAGATAGGCCCAGCCATTGGCGATGGAAATAAATCCATAAATACCACCGACAGGAGGAATCTCCGCTGTAGCACCCAGCAGGCAGGTCACGGCTGCACCCAGTGCACCACCAACCATGTTCACAGGAATCAGGACCTGAGGCTTGACCAGTGTGTAGGGAATCGCACCTTCCGTAATGCCGATGAATCCCATGACCCAGCAGCCCTTGCCGCCTTCATACAGATCGGCAGAGAAGCGCTTTTTGCGGATCGTGGTCGCAATGGCATAGGCCAGTGGCGGAATGCAGATGGCACAGTTGATGAACACATTGGGTTGGAAAATGCCTTCGGTCATCAGTACATTGCCGGCCATCCAGGCCGACTTGTTGATCGGACCACCCATATCCGAGCAGATCATGGCGCCAAGGATCAGAGCCAGTACCAGCTGTGAGGTTCCGCTTGTGCAGAGCTGACGCAGCCATTCAACCAGGGAAGCATTGATGAAGGACAGAGGCCCGGCCAGGATCACACCCATGAGCAGGGCAACAGCACCCGTCGCCAGGAAGGGGCAGATAACCAGCGGCATGATCTGCTGCATGGCATCCGGGAGATGAATGTGTTCCTTGGCCCACTTCACGGTGTAACCCGCCGCAAAGGCAGCAATCAGAGCGCCCAGGAAGCCGGCATTGGTGTTGGAAGCCACCATACCGCCGATCAGGCCAGCGCCAATGGCAGGCTTGTCGGCAATGGAGTAGGCAATGAATCCAGCCAGGACAGTGTTGGTCAGGCCAATACCAGTCCAGCCGACCTGCTCGATCAGATACAGAATGTGGGTGAATCCCTCAGTTTCCGCATAGGGATCCAGGGAGGTGATGCCCATGCACAGGGCAATGATCTTCGGGATTGCAACAACAAGAGATGCGCCGACGATCAGAGGAAGCATATAACCGATGCCTGTCATGACATGACCGACAGCATTTTTAAAAAACTTCTTCATGAGAATCCTTTCCTTTCTTCAGTTCCTTTGTCAGGGAAAGGTTTCTGATATAATCAATACAGGTCTACTGATTTATCAGAAACCGGCGGCATTGTCTTGGCAGAGACGGTGCCGCTTATTTATTGCCTTTCACAGCCTGTATACACTTTGTCAGTACGGCTGTCGGTGCTTTGATGCACGTAGTGATATTTACCCGGATCACAGGCTTGCCCTTGAAACGGTCCATGCCCTGGATCTTCTGGTCAGAAGCGATGATGACGAAATCCGCAGCCTGCGCTTCTTCGGGGGTGATCGCATTGACCTGACCCATGGAGCCCTGCTGTTCCATCTTTACATCCAGTCCCATTTCCTTTCCGGCTTTTTCCAATGCCTTGGCGGCCATGGGTGTGTGTGCCAGTCCTGCGGGACAGGCAGAGATACCAACAATTTTCATAATTCTTTCCTCTTTCTAAGCAATGGTGTTCAGTATAAACGACTGGAGCATATCCCTGTCCTGACATTCTTTCACTGTCCGGCAGAAATCGTCCTCCATCAGGTTTGTGGCCAGGGAACTGATCATCTGCAGATGAATGTTGCCTTCATTTTTCTCCGGAACCAGCAGCGCAAACAGACACGTCACATCCTGTCCATCCAGCGTCTCCCATTTCAGGGGTGTCCGGTTGCGGAGAAAGAATACATTCACACGCTTTACATTCTCTGTTCTCGCGTGGGGAATCGCGAATCCCTCAGACAGTCCTGTGCTGAACTCCTCTTCCCGGTTTTTCAGGTCCTGGAGCAGCGCATCCTGGCTGTCGGTAATTCCGAATTCCTGTGCCTTGCCGGCAATGAATGACAGGATTTCCTCTTTAGACCCGCAGTCACAGTCCAGAAAAATCCCCCGGCTTTCAATCAACTCGTTCATGGCTTTGCACCTCCTTGCTTTTGACACGTTCATCATACCTGCGGTCTTTTTTCTCCTCAATCCAACGGGTTTCCTGTAAAACGGAAATGCCGCATTTCCCCCTGAAGCGGAAATCCCGCATTTCCCGTGAAGCGGAAATCGCCGGTTTGCGAAACCGCCAGAAACTTTGCACTATATTCAATAGGAAACAAAAGGAGGTACCTATGCTGAGTCAGCCGCGTCTGAAAGAAATCCTGCAGCTGCTTCTGCAGCCCCCTGTGCACAGCGCAGCCGATCTGGCACAGAGATTCGATGTCACTGTCCGCACCATCCGCTCCGATATCCAGGCTCTGAACCGCCTCATGCAGGGTGCATCCATCAACCTGAAACGGGGCAAAGGATACGAACTGGAAATCCGGGATCAGGCAACATTCGAAGACTGGAAACACCAGGCCCTCTCCCCGGACTGGACCCTGAGTCTGGATTCCATGGAAGACAGGCAGCGATATCTGCTGTCAATTCTGCTGATGCATCCCGAGTGGCAAGATCCCGATGACCTTGCGGATATGATCTATGTCTCCCGCAACACCATCCAGAGCTACCTGCGCAGCATCCGCAACCTTGTGAGCCGCTATGAGCTGGTCTTTGAAAGCCGCGGACAGCAGGGGGTTCGTATCTCCGGGCCTGAAGAAAAGAGAAGACAATGTCTCAGCGAAGAGGTCCTGGACCGGAATCTCACAGATTACGTCACGGGCTTTTCTCCTCTGGAAAAACGCCTCTTCGAACACACAGACCTGTCCGCTTTATCCGGAACTCTGTACAACTGTCTGCAGGAATCGTGTCTGACCTGCTCGGACTATGCACTGAAAAACCTCGTCCTGCATACAGCCATGATGCTGGAACGCATCCGTGCAGGAGGTGTTCTGCCATCTCACGAAACCGAGACGCTGCCCGCGGAAGTGGAGACCGCAGCCAATGCTCTGTGCCGGACTCTGGAACAGAACGAACACATTTCCATCTGCCCGGCAGAACAGAATTCCCTGGCTCTGCACATTGCCCTGAATACCCGGTTTTCGGGAATATCCGAGCGCGAAGACCTGCGTACAGCCATTACCCGCATGCTGGACCGCATCGCAGCTGTCTGGCACTTTGATTTGAGAAACGATCCCGTTCTCCAGAAAGACCTGTACAATCACCTCTTCAGCATCTTCAAAGCCCGTCGCAGCGAGCAGCATCACCTTAATCCGCTGCTGAATACCATTCGCAGCAGTTTCCCCCTTGCCTACGATATTTCCCTTGATGCAGTCAACCACGTATTCCAGACAGTTCGGCTCTCAGAAGATGAAATCGGGTATATCTCCCTGCATATAGGTGCCGCCGTTGAACGCTGTTACTCCGGGCAGATGAAACCTGCAAAGGTATTCCTGGTCTGCGGATCAGGCATGGCCACCTCCCGCATGCTGGAAGCCCGCCTCAAGTCTTACTTTCTGTCCAAGCTGAATATCCTTGGATCTCTGTCCTACCAGCAGTACCTGGCACTCAGTGAAACAGAGTTGACCAGCGCTGATTTTTTCATCACTACTGTCCCCCTGCCTGACCGCGGAATTCCTTTTTTGGAAGTGGAGTTTTCCCTGACCCGGGACAATGCAGAGAATGTCGCCCGCATGCTGTCCCCGGCTCAGACGCAGTTCCAGGGTCCATGCCACTTCTTCCAGGAAGATCTGTTCGTGCGCTTCGATACCCCGGTGACCAAAGAACAGGTCCTGGATGAACTCTGCACCCGCCTGATCCAGGCAGGTATTTCCGAACCCGGTCTTCGGGAGTCCGTGGAACAGCGGGAAGCGATTTCACACACGAATCTCAACAACATTTTTGCGATTCCCCACCCCATGGCTCCGGAAGCCACCACGACAAAGGCAGCTGTGGCGATCCTTGATCACCCGGTTCCCTGGAATGACAGCGGAACGACTGTCCAGATCGTCTTTCTTCTGGCCTTCTGCAAAGGCGAACAGAAGAGCATCGAGCGGCTCTATGATTTTCTGCTGGAAATCGTGCAGTCTGTCCCTTTGCAGCAATCGATCCTCAGAGCCGGAACCTTCGAGGAATTCCGCCAGCTGTGTCTCAGGCCATAAAATAAATGCGCCGGTACTCAGAGGTAGAGTACCGACGCTGTTTCTGTATATAGTTTCCGAATGCCGATGGTGGCGGACAGGGCAGAAACCTGCAGCGACTGGCTGCATGTGCAGGACTGTATCCATGCAGAATACAAAAGAAGCCTCCGGACACATAGTCTGGAGGCTTTGATTTTCATAGTGGTGGAGCGTAGGAGGATCGAACTCCTGACCCCCTGCGTGCAAAGCAGGTGCTCTCCCAGCTGAGCTAACACCCCACAACAATAAAACAGATGGTGGGCCTGAATGGACTTGAACCAACGACCTCACCCTTATCAGGGGTGCGCTCTAACCACCTGAGCTACAGGCCCATCTGTTGACTACCCATTGATATTAACACATCATCCCGTTTCTGTGCAACAGAGAATTTCTTGTATTCTGACTATCTGGAATGAAAGACGGCTCCTGTCGATACTTTTATGCCATCTTTCCCGTCCCAACTCTTCAATTTGCATTTTTATTCGAAAATTTTCCGCTGATCCCCTGTATCCTCATCCACAGCATTGTTATAATTTTACTGCAGTCATCAAAACGCTGATGTGCCTGTTTCACCCTGATTCGAGGACCCTGTTCCAACCTGGCCTGTCATACAGACTGGGAAGGAGGAACAATGGATCTTTATATGATTCTCCAGTTGCTGGCAAACCTGTGTGTCATCACAGAATTTGTCAGACCGCTGGTGGGGACTTTTTTTCCCTGTAAAATCAACGTAACTTTCCTGGTCTCGATCATCCGAAACAAAAAGCACGATCAGTGTTCCCGCACCGACCGTGCCTTGGATGATCGCTAGACCATCTAGTGTTCGTTAAACAGCACATCGGTTGATGACCGCTGTCTGTATCTTCATTATAGCCTTTTCGGGTTATCTTGCAAGAAACAGACCAGGCCGTCAGGTTCCTCGAATCAGATGGCTTTTCCGGACCCTTCAGCTATGAGGGGTCCTTTTTCGAGTCCACTCAGAACAATCCACCAAATCTGACAACAGCCTCTGCTCTCAGACCTCATCTGCAACAGCGGGTTTGATGCACAGCATTCCGCTGTCCATCAAACTGGCTGATGCAGCAAAAAGCACGATCAGTGTAGCCGCACCGACCGTGCTCTGGATGATTGTTAGACCATCGGTTTAATCTCATTGCAGCCCATCGGTTGATGACCGCTGTCTGTACTTACATTATAGGCTATCCGGCTTATCTTGCAAGAACCAGACCAGGCCATCAGGTTCCTCGAATCAGATGGCTTCCCGGGGTTTGCCGCTTTGGCAGACCCCGTTTTTGCTGCAAACCAAAACAACCCACCGCACATAATCGTGACCTCTATTCACAGACAGCAGCTCTCCGCCAGCGGGTTTGATGAGCAGTCCTCGACTGCCCATCAAACTGGCTGGCGAAACAAAAAGCACGATCAGTGTAGCAGCAACGACCGTGCTCTGGATGATTGCTGGACCACCTGGTGTTCGTTAAACAGCACCTCGGTTGATGACCGCTGTCTGTACTTACTGTATCCCTCAGCCAGTTGTCGGGACAACTCTAAGTTGTTCAGACAACCCGCTGAGGTTTTTCGATTTCGCCAGCATTCCAGAAACCTGCCCCTGCAAGCTGCCAGGAACCAAAGTTCCCTGATTACTCAAAACAATCCACCGCACCTGATCCTAACCTCTGTTATCAGGATCTGCTTTTGCCAGCGGGTTTCCTGTGCAGCGAAAAGCTGCCCGGGAAACTGGCTGGCACCATCTGAGTGGCGGAAGACCTGATTGCCGGAACCGGCACTCAGGTCTGCGGGCACTCAATACGCCCGGAAATCCTCCTGGATCTCCTCCATCGACTCCTCTTTTTTCAGCCCCAGCATCAGCAGAAGCCTTGCCTTGTGCGGCATCAGATCATACGCCGCTATCGTTTTTCCCCTCGGGTCAAACACTCCATCCGGCACAGCCTCCCCCTCCGGCAGCCGGCTCGAGCGTACAATCATGCAGTCCCCATTCCAGCCCTCGATCACATCCTGCACAGCCGTCGGGTAATTCCCGGCCCCCGTGCCAGCAATCACCACGCCATCATAGCTCTCCAGCATGTATCGCAGCAAACCCGGATCCGACTCCTCATGCACATAGAAAATCTCCACCCGGGGCATATCCCTCAAGTCCACATCATTGAACCTTGATTCACTCGTGTGAAACCGGTACGGCCGGTGAATCAGCGAAACCGTCCTGTCCCGGACATATCCCAGAAGCCCGAACTCATTTTGCCGGAAGGCATCTGTGCTCATGGAATCCGTCTTCTTCACATCCCGACCCGCGAACACCATATTCGAGAACACCGCCAGTACACCCATGCCCCTCGCACTATCATCCGCCGCCAGGCGAACAGCCTGCATCAGATTCGCCGGACCGTCCGCGCTCGTGGCGGTCGCCGGGCGCATCGCTCCCGTGATCACCACCGGCTTCGCCACATCCAGCACCAGATTCAACAAAAACGCCGTCTCCTCCAGCGTATCCGTCCCATGGGTGATCACCACGCCATCCACCGACGGATCCGTTTCCAGCTGCTCCACCAGGTTCTTTACCTCACGGTAGGCCCCGAACGTGATGTCATTGGAATCCACCTGACACACCGTGTGCATCTCCAGATTCGCGATTTCCCCCAGACCCGGAACCGAACTCACCACTTCCTCTACCGGCAGTTCCCCCGCCCGGTACCCCGCGGCATCCCCCGCCGGACCGGTGCCCGCAATCGTACCCCCGGTGGCGATCACCGCGATTTTCTTCTTTTCCGCCATATGATCCTCTCTTCCACGCCTCAAGCCAGACGCCCTGACCTCCGGTCCTGCCCGAACCAGGCTCTTCCGTATAGCTTATACATCCGCCCAGTACCCTGCCACTGCCTGCAGCCGGTTCTACACCTGCAGCCGTACGTGACTTGTACCCTGTTTCTTTTTTACCTGAATCTGCCGGTCAATGGCAGTCTTCAGCCCCGCCACATGGGAAATCACCGCCACACACCGGTACTGCGCCAGCTCCGACAGCACCTGCATGGCCTTGCCCAGGCTTTCCTCATCCAGCGACCCGAAGCCCTCATCTATGAACAGCGTATCAATGCTGATCCCGGGATTTGCCGCCGCCACCCGGTCACTCAGGCCCATCGCCAGACAGAGACTCGCCTCAAAGGACTCGCCCCCCGACAAAGTCTGCACCGGACGCACCTCGCCGCTGAACCGGTCTTCCACCGCCAGATCCAGCCCGGTCTTTCCCGCGCCCTTTTTCTGGCCCTCGCTGCGCACCAGACGGTACTGCCCCCGGGACAGCTGCAGGAACCGCCGGTTGGCTGCCTCCAGCACCTGATCCAGGTACATCATCTGCACCCAGGCCTCCAGGGAAATCCGCTGCATGCCACTCTGCGTTCCCGCCAGGGTCCGGGCGAGCATGGATACATCCGCCGATGCCTGCTCCAGCTCTGCCTGACGCGCAAATCCTGCCTCCAGCTTCTTCAGCTGCGCCACATCGTTTCTCAGCACATGATCCCGCTCCTCCAGACGCCGCCGGTCTTCTTCGATGTCCCCCGACAAAGTCTGGCGCCGGGTTTCCAGGTCCTTCACCGCCGCCTCCGATACCTGCTCCGTATCCGGAATCTGATCCATCGCCACCTGTGCCTCCGCTGCCCGCGACTCGCAAGCCGCCAGCTGCTTCCGCGACTCCTGCAGTTCCCGGTCAAAGGCATCACACCGCTGCCGCCGCTCCCGGATCTCCGCCTCCAGTTCCTGTGCACCCCGGGTGCCTGTCAACAGAGCCGCCGATGAACGCAACCCAGCCAGTTTCGTCTCCAGAGCTGTCTGTTTTTTCCGCAAAGTCTCCAGCGCCTGTTCCCTGCCCGGCACCTGCCGCTCCAGCCGGGTCTTTTCCTCCATCTGTCCCTGCAGGCCCCGGATCATGGCCCTGGTTTCCCGCAGCTTCTGGTCCAGCTCACGGACCGGTACGTCTTCCAGTGACGACAGCCGTCCTTCCCGTTCATGCACCGCCGCCGCAGCCTGCTGCTGCCTGACATCCGCTTCATGCGCCCTCTGCTTCAGGCGCTGTACCTGCGCTTCATCCGGCACGTCCTGTTCCAGAGGCGCCGGTGCCGGGTGATCCATACTCCCGCACACAGGACAGGGTTGACCGGCTTCCAGTGACGCGGCAAGAATTCCTGCCTGTCCTGCCAGAAACCGCCGGTTTGCCCTGACCCAGGCACCATTGGCCGTCTCGAATTTTTCCAGGGCCTGTCCAAGCGTTTTTCGCGCTGCCTCCAGTTCCTGCACGAGCTGCGCACGCTCACGGGCACGTGTCTGCTGCTTCTCCAGCTCCGCCAGCACCGCCCTGGTCTGCTCCAGCTGTACCGGCACCTCCCGCAGCGCCTGCAGCCGGATTCGGTCTGTTTCCAGTTCTGCCCCGGCTTTCCGGACTTCATCCCCTTTGCGACCGATGCTTGCCTCCAGGGCCTGGATGTCCTTCTGCAGACTCTCGGCCTTCCGGGCATCCACTGCCTGTTTTTCCAGACCGCCAATGGAGTTCCGGTCTTTCGCAAACGCCGCTTCCTGCGGCTCCAGCTCTCTCAGACGCTTCCGGCAGTCCGCCTCTTCCTTCAGCGCTTTGTTCTTTCGCTCCTGCAGCAAAGCCTTCCGCTTCTGTTCCTGTGCCCGTGCCTTGAGCTGTTCTGCCTGCATGATCAGACCCTGCAGGCTAGTCTCCCGTTCCTTCAGAGAAGCCCTGGATGTGCGGATCGACGCTGCCTCTTCCTCCAGCACCTTCCGGCACGCAGCCCCATCGAAGGGCACACCGTCATACAAAGAAAGCTGGCTGCGTCCCGTTTCATTCTCCGCCACACAGGCCTTGAGCTCCTCCCGCTTCAGCCGGGCCCGTTCCTGGATCTCAGCCTGGATCCGGTCATAGAGCCCTGTCCCGAACAAGTCCCGGAAGATTTCCTGCCGGCGCTGGGAATCCGCCGTGAGCAGATCCCGGAAAGTACCCTGGGCAATGAGCACCGTCTGGGAAAACTGGGCCGCGTCCAGTCCCAGCAAGTCGCGGATCCTGGCAGCGGCTTCCCGGTTTTCCAGCACCCCGGTCTCCGTCTTGAGCTCCAGACGCTCGGGGTCCGGGGTTTTCTTGAACTCCTTTTTATTCTTCTTGAGCTTCGTCTGCATGGGTTCGCGCGTGACGGTATAAACCTGTCCCTTTTCCTCGAACGTCAGGGACACCCGGGTGACGGTCCCCGGTTCAGCGTTTTTGCACCGCAGCATCTGTGCATCCCGCTCCCGCTGCGAGGGCTCGCCATAGAGGGCATACATGAGGCCATCAAAGAGCACGGTTTTCCCGGCCCCGGTTTCTCCCGTGATCAGGATCAGGCCCTGTCCGCCGAAGGCCGCAAAGTCAATCACTTCCCGGTTCGCATAGGGGCCGAAGGCCTCCAGTTCCAGTTTCAGCGGTTTCATACAGCCTCCATTTCTTCCAGCAACTCCGACAGCAACGCCTCCTGGCGTTCGTTCAGATCCTGTCCGTTCTGTGACCGGTAGAATTCCCGGATATTGTCCGCCGGATCCTCGCTCCGGACCGCTGCAGCCACACCCGCGGCTTCCTGGACACGGGCTTCCAGGGCTTCGTAGCCCAGTCCCACCAGGCGCGGCCAGCATTCCTGGAGATGCATCAGCGCCATGGGGTTGGGCTGTTCATCCTGCAGTGCCGCATAGACATAGGCATTCCGGTCACGGGATGCCACAAACACCGGATCCGTGAGCTCGGCCAGCGTACCGGAGAGCTTTTCAAATCCGCGCAGCGGTTCAATGGAAACCGGCTCCACTTTCACCCGCATGCCAGGCAGCGCCGATGGATCCACATCCACCACCAGTGCTCCCTTTTTCTGATTCAGCTCGCCGATGGAAAGACGCTGGAGCGTCCCGGGATACCAGACATTGTCGCCAATGCGCTGCGGCGAATGGAGGTGGCCCATCGCCACATAGTCGTAGTCCCGGAAGGTGTCGGCCGCGATTTCATCCAGTCCACCCACCATGACTGACTCCGACTCGCAGGTCGTGGCGCCAGAGACAAACTGATGGCTGATGAGCACATGTGCCTTGTCCGGATCCAGCGTCTGGCGGGCCAGGACCTGTTCCATCATGTCCTGAAAGGAAGCGGGGCGGGTGCCCAGGACCCCGGCAGTGGAAAAGGGCTTGATGAAGGGCAGGAGGTGGAAGACCACGCCTTCCAGTTCCACCGCGCGGATGGCCCCGTCATACACCGTCTCCAGGTAAATGTCGCGGTCTTCCAGAAAGGAACGGGCGTAGCCCAGCTTCTTTGGTGAATCATGGTTGCCTGCGATCATGAGCACCGTCAGTCCGCTGTCCTTCAACCGGTTCATGAAGCGGTCCAGCACAGCCACAGCCTCGGCCCCCGGATCCTGCCGGTCATAAATGTCCCCTGCGATGACCAGGGCATCACACTGCAGGTCCTGCGCCTTTTGAATCACTTTCCTGAGCAGGTCTTCCTGCAGGTCCAGAAACTCCCGCGGATCCTGATGGTAAAAGGACTTGCCGATGTGCAAGTCCGATACGTGCAGAAATCTCATCGTGCCACCACCATGTAGAGACTGAATCCCACAAAGACGACACCCACAAGCCAGAACAGGGGCGCTTTCCATACACAGCGAAAGAGGGCCCGCTTTTCCATGAGCTGGTGCCAGGCCTGCCGTATGGCGGGCACCATGAGAATTGTCACGACCAGTCCCAGAACGGCCAGGACCAGGAGCAGAATGATCAGCAGTGGAAACCAGCCGACAAGTAGTGCCATGGAGTTGTTGATCACGTGCAGCAGGATTGGCACCCAGAGACTGCCGGTCTGTTCATACGCCCAGCAGAAGACCAGGGCCATGAAAAATACCGGGATCCCCTGCGTGAAGTTCATGTGCAGAAAGGAAAAGGCCAGACTGCTGATGATGGCCGCAAACACCGGGCTGTACCGCTTCAGACAGTTGTAGGCGAATCCCCGGAAGTACAGTTCTTCGATCACCGGGCCGATCACGCCAATGATGAAAAACATGCCGATCTTGTCCGCCATGGAGAACACAGCCGGCAGCTGCTGGCTGGAGGTTCCCAGAAGTGCCCAGAGCAGGCTGAAGCCAATGGACCAGAAAAAGGTCATGGGAACCGCTCGGAGAAGAGTCGGCATAATCCGGTGTCCCGGAGTGGACAGCCCTGTGAGGGGGGTGCCGGTCAGGACCATGCCCAGAGCCAGGGCGGGCAGGCCGCAAAACACTGCCGCAGCCATGAACACCGTCGTATTGACATGCCAGCCAAAGAGCAGGGGCAGGGAGGTGAGAAAGCCTGCGGCCACCTGCAGGATGAGGTACACCCACAGGGCGATGCCGATACGCTGAATGCGCTGTGTGCAGTTCAAAGACTGCCTGTTGTCATGATTCATATCGACTCCTTTCGATGGCGAATCGCACGGTTCCAGAGACGGGTGACGATCCAGCAGCAAAGCAGAGAGAGCACGATCCCGCCCAGCAGATCCGTCGGGTAATGCACCCCGAGATAGAGCCGGGAGAGGGAAATACCCACCGCATAGAGAAGAACCAGGGGCCACCAGCGGTTTTTCGCAAAGAGTGTCCCCCAGAACAGGGCGAAGGCCGCTGCGGTGTGGCTCGAGGGAAAGGAAGAGCCACCGGGTATGGGCCCCACCCGCTGCAGACCGGGTATGGTCAGAAAGGGACGGGGTTCCTGAAAGAGCGCCTTGAGAAACGTGGAGCATACCATGGTCAGGGCCAGTCCAAGCAGGACACGAAGGGCCAGAGACCGGGTTTTGCGAAAGCAGAGGAGCACAGCTGCAAACGCTGTGGCGATCCAGATGGTGTTGGTGAAACACAGCACCAGGTCATTGAGTGACGGCTGGCGCAAAGTCTGAAACCAGAGCAGGATCTGCGCGTTCACTGACGGTACCTGAGCTTTCTGTAATACTGCGCATCCGAGGCTTCATCCACCGCCAATGGCGGAGTGTGTAGGACAAAGTCCCGCCCGGCCCAGAGAGAAGCAAAATCGGAAAGGGAAAGCCGGGCTGTCCACCCATCGGTGCTGACAAGCACTGTGCTGCCACGCTGCTTTAAAAGAGATCTGCCGGAGCGCAGGGTATTCCCTGCCTCCAGTTCCTTCATTGCCTGTTCAATATACATAGTGACATCATATCATGGTCCATTTTCTTCCACCCATCCCTCCCGGGCTTTTGTCTGTTTCGTGCAGGAAACAGGCATGAAAAAAGCCCCCTGAGAACTCAGGAGACTTTATGATTCGGAATTCTGTGAAAGACTAGCAGTTGTAGTCGATCAGTTCCTGGAACCAGGCCTGCGGGTGAGCGCATACCGGGCACTTGACAGGAGCTGTTTCAGACTCGGCAATGTAGCCGCAGTTCAGGCAGATCCATTTAACCTTCTCGGGCTTGGAGAACAGTGTCTTGTTTTCCAGCTGATCCAGCATGGCCTGGTACCGGTTGCGGTGGTGCAGCTCGATGTTGCCGATCATGCGCATCTTTGCAGCGATTTCCTTGAAGCCTTCTTCTTCGGCTGTCTTGGCGAAATCTGCATACATGTCAGCCCACTCGAAGTTTTCGCCTTCCCATGCATCCTTCAGGTTCTGCTCAGTACCGGGGACTTCACCGTCGTGCAGATACTTGAACCACTGCTTTGCGTGTGCTTCTTCGTTTCCGGATGTCTGGTTGAAGATGTTGCGGATTACGATATAGCCGTCCTTCTGGGCCTGCTTTGCATACCACTGATATTTTGTAAATGCCTGGCATTCACCGGCGAACGCTGTCATCAGGTTCTGTTCAGTTTTTGATCCTTTTAATTCCATTGGATGATTACCTCCGTCTGCACCCATTGTAGTCTTTTTCAGCCTAAAGTTTCAACTGGATCAATCAATCTGCACTGGCCCAGGAAGGAGCTTCGTTTCCGCGCCGCACCAGGATGGCTTTCTGGAACTCCGTCTGATTCAGGAATTCCAGAATGCGCAGAATTTCGTGTTCCGTGCACCCGGTGATCAGTTTCACTTCGCAGTCTTTTTTCAGAATATCCGCAGATACCGCAATGGCCTGCACCTTCGTGCCGCCCTTTGAACCCTTGAAGACGTCGATGGGTGCCTGGTCAGAACCAGTTGTGTCCGTCAGAAACCCGTAGTCCACCGGATATACCAGGTTCCGGTACTTGAAGTGATGGCTTCCCTTCGGACGGTCGATGGTGCAGCTGCTTGACAGCAGAAGAGTATCCAGTTTCTGCCAGAAGAATATGTTGTTTTCCAGTTGACCTTCCATGATGACCCTCCAAACAATGCCTTTCCATTATATAGCCTGCTATCAGGGATTGAAACATTTTTCATGAAAATCCCTTTTGTTTCAAAGACATTCCGCAAACCAGTGAAACCTAGTGGCCACGGGGTACAAAGTCATGCAGTGTGACTTCACGCACCCGGTCTGCATAGAGCAGCTGCACAAAAATCACCGCCAGGGGAACCAGCGCCATCCAGATCGTTCGCCCCGAAAAATACCGACAGAGAAAGGAAGCGAGAATGCCTCCCAGGACAAACACGACAAGCATCGCAGAATGCATGGTCATTCGCCGATGGACCAGGACAGTGCCAGGATGGCGGTAATATTTCACCAGGGAGATTCCCAGCTGGCGCAGGTGATTGGTGCAGAACGTGGTGGCCATGGGGATGCCCCTGGCCTGGCGGAATGTGTTGTACTGCATGGAACAGATGAGATTGACCGCCACCTGTGAAATCTGGAAGGGGGCAGAATCCGGAATGAAGCCCAAAAGCAGCACTACGAGCATTTCTATTCCTATTAACAGCGTATCCCACCGAAGCATGTAACGGCGACGGATTGGCCCGGGAAGCAGTTCACTAAGCATGGATCCCAGCAGATAGGCACTCATGGGAATCAGATAGTAGAGGGCACCGAGCCATTCGCCCTGTCCGAGTTTCATGGAGAAGAGGACAAAGTTGGCAGTCTGCGCGTTACAGAAGACACCGCCACGGCAGGAGTAGGTATAGGCGCCATAAAATCCTCCCACAAACATGAGCAGGAGGAAAATGTGGCGTTTCTCGCATTCCAGGTAGATTTCACGATTGGTTTCTGAAGCATTCATGGGTTCAGTATAGTCCTGCAGGAAGGTGCAGAAATGAGAAAAACGATTTCAGGATTGAAAAGGGAGAGGAACGGGTCCTCTCCGGGAATGCCTATATCTATTGCATTCTGCGCAATTGGAAGAAGACTGTTAGGATGACTCTACGCCTTTCCAGTCCCCTTCATGAAGCGCGACTATTGTTTTTTTGCCTTTTCCAGCTGCTCTTCGAGTATTTTGATGTATTGGTCCTTTGCGGCGAGCTGTCGTTTCTGGTCCGCAAGCTGCCGCTTCTGATCCGCGAGCTGAGTCTGGTATTCCTTTACCTGCCGGCGTTCTTTCTTTCCCAGTGTATAGAAATGGGTGTCATAGTAATCCTGCGTTGCGGTTTCAATCATTCTTGTCATTTTCACACCTTCTGTCTCCATGAATCTGATTGCTTTCTTTCTGTCGGAATCAAACAGCCGGCCAAGCGCCAGAACTGTTTTATCCCTTGAATTTTCCCATTGTTCGTTGAGAAATACAATTCGGCTATCCACCATCACCTCAAAAGCTTCCATGACATGACGGATATATGTATCCTTTTCTCCTGTGTATTCCAAATGGAAATTCTCCTGTGTATTCCAAATGGAAACTTTTCTTCAAGACACCCAGACTGGAAGAAAACGGCAGGATCCACAGTGACTTAACGAGCTTCTGTCCCCTGTAGTTCTTATCCATGCCAAATCCAAGGCAGGATTGATTTGACGCTTCCAAAGAAAAAGGAGAGGAACGGGTCCTCTCCGATAGTATGGATGGCGATGATGAGAAAGGTGTATGCACCTTCTTAAGAAATGGAACATCACTTTCCAAAGCGATTTAGGATTTCCGCCCATTTCCGGGTTATGGGTTTGACTGCAGGTCCCCGAAAAATATACGGCATAGTTCGGAATCTTCAACCCGTTGTTTTGTCGTACAGTCATGGCGCCGTGAAAGTCTGATTTTTCTGAAACGGATAATTATATTTCCATCATCTAATGCAAGCAAGTACTGGTTCATAGCGGATATTACTGGGTTCCCAAAAAAATAACTTATATTTGTAATAATTTATTATTTTTATTCAACTACAAAAATATTATGTCTTTCACACTATCCACTTTCAATCAATTATTATTTTTTTTGGTCGGTAACGGTGGATTTCCACATTTACAAGCTAGTCGTTTTCGTTTGATCCCAATCGTTCTACGATGTGGCATCCTAATAATTCGACCATTACTTTTAATCAAGAAATTATATTCGGGATGATCAACAATCTTTATCAGTAACTCGTCTGCTTCATTGTCTTCGAGAATTTTCTTTGCTAATCTTGTCAGGAATACTTTATTATAATTAGGTAATCCTAGTCTTCCCTTTCTAACTCCATGCCCAGGTTGTTGCCTCAATGATTGCTTTCGAACCTTTGATAGCCGGCTATAAGCTCGTAATAAATCAACGTAGTATTCAGATGTCGTTTCGATTATCTTAAATCTTGATTTTTCATTTTTATCATGCAAAACACTCACAACCTCTCTACATATTCTCACCTTTATTTTTTCCGGGATATTTTATTAGGCGCATCTTTTTGAATAACAAAGTAATCGGTTTCTTTGGGATCCACTATCATATAATTAAAAGTTGTAGAGTTATACGGGTTTTTAAGCTCATTTTCTATCTTTTTATATTTGACCCAATTCCCTTTTTTGATCGGTTTACACCCCTTTACAATAATGGAGACTTGAGCACAAGGCGTCTTATCATCATAAGGACCCAACCAACCATAAAACAATAAATCTGGCTTTCTTTTTAATACAAAATAAACATTAGTCGCTTTACGTTTATCTATAATAGTTTGGATTATTCCACTAGATGAATAGCCAAAAAAAGATCTTTGTAATCTTGATATCAATTCAGTTTTTTCAAATAGAGTTCCAAGTATAAAACCCGCAAGCCCCGCAAATAGTATATAGAAAGATATTTTCCACATAATCCCCGTAGGGCTAGAGTCACGTATCCCTTCAAATAAACAGATATTCGAAATAATCCAATTACAGATAATTTGAGTTAATACGCTAAATGTAAGAACGTCAATCGTATTGAGCTTTTGGTTTTCTGCTCCATTCCGTATTGATATAAGTTTAAGAAAAAGAGCACCAGGAAGATAAAACGAAAGTACCGATACGGCTATTTTAAATAAATTTTCAAACGAGAATAATTTAAGTGTCATATCGTAATCTAATGATGGTTTTGACAGGTGAATGATTTTAACCAAATCCCTTCCTTAAATTCAAAAATGGGAGAGTATACTCCCATTTATATATTTAATTAGTTTCTGGCTTTCGACCGTTTATCGGCTCCAAGCAGGATGAACAGAGCTGCACCGCCAATCAGAATCCAGAGTCCAGGCTGGGCATAGACAGATGTCTTTGTCTTCTGAGCCTTTTTCGGATCCCGGGCTGTAGTTGGCTGTACCGGGGATTTAGGCGCCTTATATTCAATAAGGAACGCTGTATCCATCTTGCCCTTGTCGCTCGAGGCGTCCGACTGTGAGCGATAGGCAGTGACCACACTGCTTAAACCACCCTTGTCATCATGGACCACCGTAACGCGGACAATCAGCTTTTCATCCAGTCCGGAGTTGTTCTCTCCCTTGTTCAGACCGGCTGACAGCTGGTAATAGTAGTTTCCAGGCGCAGAGAAGGAAACAGGTCCAAGACTTGCCTTTCCTGCTCCGTCAATGGAAACTTCAGCTGTTGCGGGTGCCGGAGCACCATCAAGAGGTTCCAGCTTGAAACTGGTCGTAAGGTTGACAGTATCGGCCGGTTTGTCCGAATCTTTCGTAAATTCCGTTGTGACTGGAATTTGTACGTCAACTGTAGGTTCCTGTGCCATTACAGCAGAAGGAGCGAATGCCAGAAGAGAAAGTGCACCGGCAAAGCCGATTCGCATCAGTTTTTTGAGAATGCCTTTCATCAGCTGTCTTTCACCTCCCGTTTGTTTTCAAGTTTGCCAAAGACGATCACTCGCCCATTGGTTTCTGTGTCATAACATGTGGACAATGCGATCACCTGAGAATCAGAAGGAACCGACCGATAGTGTAGTGCCTTCTGTTCCAAGTAGGAAATCACACCTGAAGCCGAACCTATATAAGAGGAAGCATTGTAGACCACCGGATCTCCCGCATCTGTCTTCAGGACAGCAAACAGGGAAATATCCCACGTGTTTTTGTCATTGTACAGTGTTCCCGTCTTGTGAGACTCGAAATACTTTTTGTCCAGGAACTTCGTTACATCCCCGTACATACCGCCATTTTCCATATGGTGACCATACGTCAAATTGTAGGCATCCGAGAAGTCACGATTGTTCAGACACGAAAGGAAGACAGATCCGGACAGGGCAAACTCTCCCAGAGCATCCTTGTTCACATACTCCATATCATCCTTGCCCTGCGTGACAGGCTGATCGATATGGGTATCGTCAACAGTTATCCACCCGATCACATCCGGATTGATCTTCATCAGTTCAGCCAGAGAATACACATGACCTTCCGACGGCTTGAACTTCATCATCTCGGAACCGTACCCTGCCTGATTGATCAGCCAGTTATCGTACAGCGAATAGCCACCATACAGCATCATGCAAAGCACGAGCAGCATGGCAACAAACGTAACGAACCGGTCACCAAGACGGGCAATCCTAGCCGCATTAGACATCAGTAATTCTCCACACTGTCAAACGGCAGGATTAGTCTTCTCTCTTGCGACGGAAGAACAGACCAGCGAAGATGCCACCCAGGGCTACCAGTCCGGCATACGGAGCAGCAGTCATCAGGATACCTGTGGGAATTTCTCCAGTTTTATCGTTGGTGACAGTTACAGTTTTGTTATCATTGCCCATAGCTGCAGAAGCGATAGTTGCTGTTGTGGTTCCATTTGTTTCTGTTTTTGTCACATCTCCACCAGTAGAAGTGACATTATAGCCTTTCGTTGATGCAAAAGTTTCCTGGATTGCAGCAGCATCAGCAGCAGAGAGACCAGAAATTGTCATTGTCTGGTTGTCTCCGAGGGTTGCGGTTACTGTAGCTGTCCCATTATTTGCATAGGCAGCTGTAGCTCCCTCAGAAACTACATATTTTTCACCAGCGGTAGAAGGTGTAACAGTAACTGTAAACGGGAAGGTATCATTTTTGTTTGCCTGGTTACCAGTGATGACTTTCTTGACTGTCAAAGTTTTCGTTGTATAAGTCTGTGCGAAAGAGATGTTTTCATCGCTCAGTTTTGTACCATTACCATTGTCTACAGTCAGGTACAGGCCATCATTGGTTTTAAAAACATGAGCATAGTAGCTTGTATCAACTTTTGGGAGACCATCAATATCAGACGACTTCTGGCTGATTGTATAGCAATACTGTCCAACAGGCAGATTTTTAAACAAGAATTTATTAATAGTAATAGCTGCAGTCTTTGTAGTTGTCTGTGTATCTGTATCTGCGGGAGTAAAAGTAACATCAGCTACGCTAAGTCCACCCCTAGGACCTGCAGCAATCGTATCTGCCCCATAAAGAGGAGTTTCGCTAGCACCGGGTGTACGGGAATCAGCGTTAAAAGAAATGGTACCAACAGGATCTTTGACGTTCTCTGTCTTCGTCACTATAACCGTAACATTAGCAGTGTCAGTTGCCGCAAATACAGGAGCAACACCCATTGCACTCAGAGCCATAAATCCGGCAGCTGCAGCTGCGGTCAGTTTTCCATAATGTTTCATAATAGAATATTTCCTTTCTTTATTCTGTTTTTCTATATACTTACAGTCCTGATCTTCTCAGTACTGTCAGTACCTTGCCGATAATCTGGTTTCGCTGGACAGGTCCAAACTGTCTGCTGTCTTTGGCGCCTTCTCTGTAGTCGCTGAGGATGAAGTATTCATCCTGTCCCAGGGTGAGCGGATAAGTTACATCCGAGTCATAAGCCGGGGTGGAGAAGTAGATATCTCCTTCAGAAACAACAGATCCGTTGACCATGAGACGGTCGTCTTCTGTGATTTCCACGGTATCTCCCGGTCTTGCAACGATACGTCCCGTTCTGGTTCTGGCTCCCCCTTCGTAAACAACGACGTCGTTGTTCCAGAGTTCGGTGGGATACCTGTATACCAGCTGCAGGTCTCTAGCCCGCAATGTAGGCCGCATATCATCGTTGGGAACCGGAATAATCAGGAAAATCACATAGAACAGCAGGAATATGAACAGGACCAGTCCCACCAGACGGACGAGAAAGCTTTGAAGATCTCTTCGATCCAGCGCTTTCCGCCGCTTGCGTTTGATAGAACGTTCGGGGCTGACAGAAACGTCTTTCTTCTGCTTTTTCCTCATCCTCTTTTCAACCTGGCGATCATTGCATCGCGTTCGTCAATCAAGGCCTGATAGTATGCCGCCTGGTTTTCATACACAGACCGGTATACCTGCTGAAGAGCTTCCATCTGCCTGAGGACGTCGAGTTCATCCACACCCCCAAAAGTTTTTCGTCGAAATTTCATTCCGTCTATGAATGAGGCAATATCATCCATCGTCTTGTACGTGGACTTGCAGCCCGAAGACTTAGACGGCATTCATCCTCCGACGTAATGCAGCAATCGCTCCAACCAGGATCAGCACAGCTCCGGCAGAGAGGATTAGTCCGTAAACAGAATTGTTATGGTCGTCCAGTCCGCTGGGTACCTCACCCTGTTTGTGATTGATAAAAGTAACAGTCGAAGCATCCGTCAAGGTACCTGAATACTCATTTCCGCTGACAACCTCTGCCTGGTCAACTCTGTGACTCGTCTGATAGCCAGCGGCAGCTTCTGTAGTTTCAGTCACTTTATATTTGGTTCCGTATGGGAGAGTAACTTTTACGTTCTGTTGATCTGACAGCGAGAAAGTATACAAACCAGCTGTATTGCTCTTAGTTAAGCCAGAAATATCTGCTGTCACTGCTGATCCATCCGGATTCGTAAGCTGAATCTCAAACGCAAACGGCTTTGTTCTGTCGCCGAAGTTACCTGTTACCTGTTTGGTTACCGTCAGTTCAGACTGCTTCAACGTGTTCAGGAACGTAATGTGGTGACCGTCCAGGACTTCATTCATGTGTTCATGAACAAGTCCCTCCTGTGTTGCGGTATCCAGACCATGGGAAGTAGCATAACCACTCTTTTCAGTCTGAGTGACCTTAACCTTCATATTTTTGGGTATTGAGAATTCGATTGATTCACCGTCTTTCAGAGTTACGACATGCCCCTGCCTAGACTCATCATAGTTGTATGTATTCTCCTCATGAATGAGGTCTTTCTTATAGGGTTGTCCATCCTTTGTCAGCTGAACCAGGAACTCAAATGGCTCCTGCAGATTGGCACCGGAACCTGTTACGGTATTTGAAAGCTTGAATGTCGTAGCTTCCTGCTTATACGTATTTTCAAAATGAACGACTGTGTTCTGCTCCCGGGCAAGAGTTGTCTTTACAGATTTCTCCTGATTCGTGACAGCAGCTGCTCCATTGGAGTTCTCACCAGTCCAGGCTTTTGTCGTCAGGTCATAACCCTCAATCTTCGATCCCTTGCTCTGAGAGTTATCACCATAGACCTCCGTTATGGTCACCTCTCCTTGATAATCCAGCTGCTCAATATAGACAGGGCTGTTTGAACTGTAGACCGGAACATCAATTGTTTTATCCACATTTCCATACTGAATCCTGAATTTCAATGCATTATAAGGAGCATCAGGTCTGGTATTGGTTTTAAAATCCTGAAGAGTGATATCTGATTCGGCACCAAAATCTTTATAAATATATAAAGTTGACTTTTCCGGAACTGGTGTCGGCAGGCTGGATCCAAAGCTTACAGCATCGATATAGTTACCAATGGTATCTGCATTTTGCATTTTTGAGGCCGTGGGACCTGCCACAAAATAGAACCGGGTTTCGTACTGTTCATCAGGAACTGTATAGCCACCTGTATGAATCGACCACTTTGTATTGTCATCCGTAGCCGTATATACAGTTACTCCAGGATAGGCTGTAGGATTAGCTGATACTCGTGAAATAAACGCTTCAACACTTGCCTGATTTGTCAGGTTTTCTTGTTGAGCTACAGCCGTCGACGTAATCAGAAGATACATAGTATCTTTCGTATTCTGTGAGGCTGTATTTGGATTGTCACCTCTTGCCCGGTGAGCAAAACTCCAGTTCAGAGTTGTTCCAGGCAGCGTAACTACATCCTGATAAAGAGATCCAGGTCGTTCTGCGTTTAGTTCAGCCCACTGATAGTTACCATCAGCATCATTTCCTTTGTAGTGGGTGGTATTACTCTTATGGGTTCCTACCAATTCAATATTGTTATCCTCATCAGTAGTTTTCCAGATCACGTTAGATCCGCCTAAAACATTCTTCTGTGAAGTACCCCAGTCACCAGACCAGGCAGAACTGTAATTGTTGAATTTCGGTGTCCCAAAGTTCCCATTTCGAATCGAGTCATAATACTCAATCTTCATTGGACTTGATTCATACTCTTGGACATCCCCACCAGCATCAAGTTTGATTTTTACTTTGTATGTACTCTGAAGACCTTTGGCTGCGACTGCATTCACCCAGGTTGCTTTCTCTGGATCTTTCTCAATGGTGTAAATGTTCTCCCCATTCTCAATGCCGTTGGCTGTTCTGGTTACCTCAATCCCGTCCTTATACCAGGTATATGTGGCTTTCACGCCTTCCGGGATCCCTTGAACTTTTGCTTCTATACGTCCATTCTGGGTTACATGATCTTCCAATGTGATGTTCAAGTCATTCGGCAGAGCTGCCCTTGCTTTTGCAAATGTCGCTGTGAAGGTGGAGAAGCTGTCTACAGTAAACTGAGAAGCAACAGTCGTTTCCCCTACAGCCACTGTGTCGTTCACAGAAGCCACAGGCTTCACTGCAATACCTGAATCCGTCTCTTCCAAGTGCTGGATGGCTACAGAATCTTCTTTCAGGTTCTCAGGGAACTTGTCTCTCTGAATGGTCAGTTTGACATCTACCTGAGCACCCTCTGCCGGTTCCACTTCTTCACCTGCAGGATTTTTGAAGGCGATATCGTAAGCGATGAAGGATTCATCTTCGTCAAGATCTGCACCGACCTTCTGTTCAGCTTCCTGATACTTGGCAGCAATTTCCGGATCGTCCGATTCTTTTGTCAGTTCTCTGACATCAAGAGTGGTTCCTTCCGGAAATTTTGCATTTTTAGCTGTAACCTGTACTGAAGCGCCGTCTTTGTCAGCAGTGAAGATTTCTTCCTCAGCCTTCCCCTCTTCTCCATCCTGGGATGGTTCTGTCGGTTCCTCCGGCTGTACCAGCTCCTCTTCAGGCTGCGGTTCCACGGCCTCCCCCTCTGGCGGAGTCACCGTCTGTCCATCATCCGCAGGAACATCTTCAGCCGGCGGTTCCGGATCTGTCACCGGGGCAGGCTCTTCCGCAGCCGGTTCTGTCGTCTCTGTCACACGTGCCGGTTCCTCTGTCGGAACTTCATCCGTGGCGGCGACAGGAATCAGCTGGGTCAAAACCATGCTCAGTGCCAGAAACAGGCTGAAGCACAGGGTTCTATGTTTCTTCCTAATCAAATTCCCCCTCCTTTTCTACTTGGTAAATCGGCTGACACTGCCTGTTCCGGAACATGGGCAGTGCTTTTTGCCGTGACTGTGCAAACCCCTAAGGAGGAAGACAGTCTGCACGGTATTTGTCCTTCATACGCTCCCCTTTCTTCTATGATCTGTTTTCAGTCCATGAGCGGAATGGTCCGGTACCACCTGAGAAAGGTGGTGTGAGACACATTCAGCTGTTCAGCCGCTGCCCGGCTGCTGATCTGTCCCTGTTTGTACCACTCACTGACCTGTTCAAACTCCGCCGGAATGGTCTTTGGCTTGGGTCCGCTGGCGCAGACAGGCCGCCGGATCATGTTCCGGGCACCGCTCTGCTTCAGACGGTCCTGAATCTGGTGAATGTACTCCATAAGGCTGTCCATCAATGCCGGATTGGCCGCATTGCAGTCTTCCCAGTCCAGAATCACCACCCGGCTGCCCGTTTCCCGTATCCTGGACCACCGGTCCAGGATCTGCGACAGGCTGTAGCCCAGACAGGTCAGGGACGGAATGGTCACCTGATCGCCCCTGGAAAGCAGATGCGTCAGTTCGTCATAGGCTGGTGTTCCTGCATTGCCAGTCTGATCAATGAAGATTTTTCCGCTGCAGAACGGTTCAAAGGGCTCGTTTGGCTGCATGACCGTATAGCCGTACTCCATGTACGCATCTCTCCTCTCTGTATCGGTGCATGACACTTGCTTTTGCGTTGTTTAGTAAGTGTCTGACACTTGCGATAATAGCATTGGAATTACTCAGGTAAAACCATGGAACGATACAAATGACATATTTTTGTTCTTTTCGTGTAATTTTAGGAACTGCTTTTGGAATGTTTATTGTGGTTTTTTAAGTTCCAGGACCACTTCTCACGTCTTCATCCCCCCCTGCCACCATGGCATGGATCCGCTAAATGCATGGCACTTAGGTTGTAAGCAGACTGGCATGTTACACACTACAAGTGCCACTTTTAGAATAAAAAGGGAGCCATGTATGAAAGAACCCCGAAAGAAGAAACCCATCAATGTGGAAGTCGGCGCCCGGATCAAACAGTGCCGCACGGCCTGCTGTCTGACCCAGGAACAGCTCTCGGACCATCTGGATGTGACCACACAGTACATATCCGACCTGGAGCGGGGTGTGACCGGTGCGTCCCTGACGACCATCATCAGCCTGTGCCGGATTCTGGAAACCTCCGCGGATTATATGCTCATGGGCAAAGCCCCGGATCCCGCCACGCGGTTTACCGAGCCCATGGACCGGTTTACCACGTCGCAGCAGCGGAAGATCCTGGACATTCTGGAGGACATCGATTCCCTGCTCTCTCTGCAGGAAGACACCAAAGCCCCCTGACAACTTGCCAGAGGGCTTTTTCAATACGCAAAAAGCGGCCATATTCGACCGCTTTGTGTTCTATGCGCTGTGGTTTCGCCTCAGAAAATCCTCTTTGCCTGCCAGGATCAGGTCAATGGCTTTGCCAATGCCGTTGTTTTCATTGGTGTCCGTCACATAGCTTGCGGTTTCCTTCGCGGTCTCCATGGCATTGCCCATGGCCACCCCGATCCCCGCTTCCTTGAGCATCGGGATGTCGTTTTCCGCATCGCCGAAGGCCATGACTTCATTCATCGTGCAGCCGACTTTCTCCGCCACTTTCCTCAGGGCGCTGGCCTTGGAGACACCATGCGGCATGATCTCCAGCCAGTTGTCGCCCACCATCAGCAGGTCGTACGCCTTGAGCTCTTCCCGCAGCTTCGGGAGATTCTTCTCGAAAAACTTCGGGGAGTGGATCATGCACACCTTGTTGATATCCTTGTCGATCACCCGCCCCCTGGAGGGCAGGTTGGCGAAGGTGCGCACATCGCTGGCGGCCTTGAGTCCGTAATCATCCGGTTCTCCCGAAATCACGCGGCGAAGCTGCTTGCGCACGCGTCCCGGTGTGGTGAGATAGGAGTAGAAGTCGTACCCGCAGCAGAAGATCCCCTCCACACCATATTTCCGGCATGTGTTCTGGATCTTCACACTGTCTTCGGGCGTCAGGACATCATCCACGTCGTATTCTTTGTTCGCAAAGTCGTAAAGGATCTGGCCGTTCACCAGCGCCAGGTAGTTCTCTCCTTTGTCCAGCCCCAGGGGCTTGTAGACAAATTCACACCCCGCGCGGTCACGACCGGTGGCAAGCACCACATGCATACCTGCGTCGATGGCGCGGTGAATCGCATCCGCCGTGCGCGGATCCACCGTTTGGTCTTTGCGCAGCAGCGTGCCGTCGAGATCGAAGGCCAGGACTTTGACGGTCATCGCTCGAGGAACTCCCAGAGGCCTTCGGTCTTTGCGGTGTCAAAGTCGATGGTGCTGGTGGTGTTCCAGAGGCTGATCTCTTCGGTCACGACGTTGTAGCCAATGGCCGCTTCATCCGATTTGCCGTTTTCGTAGCGGTAAATCGCGGGGGTGTAGAGAAAATACGGCTGAAGCTTCAGCCACTCTTTGCCCTCCTCGGTGCTGGAGACCAGGGTCTTGTCCTCCGCGTTTTCCTTCACGAGGTCAAAGTCCGTGGTGTCCAGGCGGAAGAGGTGCACCTCAGGATGATCCCCTTTGGTCTCTTCGATGTAGTCATTCATGGCCTGGCAGAATTCGCACCCCTCCCGCTCCACGAGCAGCAGGAAGGTGTCCCCGTCTTCCGCCATGTCCCGGACGTCCTGGACGGTGACGTCTGTGATGGTGAATTCAGAGCGTTTCGTGGTGCACGCGCTCAGAAGCAGAACCGGCACACAAAGCAGCGCCAGCAGCAGTTTTCCTGGTTTCATTCCATCCTCCCTGTACCGAAAAGACGTATCTAAGGTCCGAACGGTACTGTTCAAATCATCCTGCCTGTGCTTCAGGCAGGGATTCATCTGTTCCTAATTATATATAGGGAATGCTCATTTGCGCGCATTCCCTGCCTGCAGGCCGTCAGCGAGCCTGATCACGCTGTAGGCCAGGTCTTCCAGTTTCTGTTTCCCGGTCCGCAGGGCGGTGGAAAAGTCCATGGCCCGGTCTGCGGTGGAAAACACGCCAATGCATCCGGCATCATACATCCCTTCATACCCCGGCCCCAGGGCACCGGAGAGGCAGATGCAGGGCACCTGATGCTTTCGGGCCAGCGTAGCCACACCGTAGGGCACTTTGCCAAAAAGCGTCTGCCGGTCGGTCTGGCCTTCGCCGGTGATCACAAGGTCGGCCTTCGCAATGGCATCCTCCAGCCCGCTGTACTCCATGATGAGTTCGATCCCCGGCACCATGCTGGCACCGAAAACCGACAGAAGCAGACCGCCAATGCCGCCCGCCGCGCCCGATCCTTCCTGGGCATCCATGTCCACATGGAAAGTCTGGCGGATCTTGTCGCGGTAATGGACCATGGCTTCGTCCACCTGCACCATCTGGGTTTTGTAGAGTCCTTTCTGGCGCCCGAAGACATAGGTGGCGCCGTTTTCCCCCAGGAGGTGGTTCTTGACGTCGCACGCCACGGTGATCTTCACGTGACGCGGAAGCCGGCAGCGGCGTTTGTCAATGAACGCAATGCGGTCCAGGCTGTAGGTGCAGGGGGGCAGGATCTGGCGACTGCTGTCATAGAACACCGCCCCGAATTCCGCCAGCAGCCCCATGCCCCCATCGTTGGTGGCCGTGCCGCCGAGCCCGATGATGATCTCCCGGGCTCCGCGGTCGATCGCATCCCGCATGAGCATCCCCACGCCGCTGCTGCTGGCAATCATGGGATTGCGCCGCTCCCGCGGTGTGCGGTTCAGGCCAATGGCACTGGCCGCGTCCATGATCGCCACTTTGTCTTTCTCATTCCAGCAGTATCTCGCCGTGACGGGTTTTCCATAGGCGTCCGCCACGCTGCATTCCACGAGCCTGCCTTTGCTGTAGCGGGCGAAGACCTCCGAGGTGCCTTCGCCGCCATCTGCCATGGGATAGGCATGGACTTTGTGTTCCGGGTTGGCCCGGATAATTCCTTTTTCTATGCTGCGCACCGCTTCAGGAGCACTCATGCATCCTTTGAAGGAGTCGCAGGCGACTACGATATTCATAGGTTTATTGTACTCAAGCCGTGTATGCCTGTAAAAACTGTTTGTCCCCCGGCAGGCTCTCCATCGGCATATCGACGAACCAGGCCATCATCGGCCTCACGGGGACAGGAACCACACTTGTGTTTTGCCGGTGTCGAACTATATACTGAATTGATTGAAATACTGAATGGATCGAGGAGGGACTGTTCATGGAACCCAAGCATATTCTGATTGTCGTGACGGGCGGGATCGCGGCGTACAAAGCCTGTGATCTGACGAGCCGGCTGTCGAAGACCGGACATGAGATCCGGGTGGTGATGACGGAACACGCCACGAAGTTTGTCACGCCTCTCACCTTTGAGTCCCTCTGTCACAGGCCGGTGCTGACATCGCTGTTCGAAGACCACCCGGAGGATCCCATCGCGCATGTGAATCTCGCGAAGTGGGCAGATGTGGTGTGTGTGGTGCCGGCAACGGCGAACATCATCGGCAAGATCGCACACGGAATCGCGGATGACCTGGCAAGCACCGTGTGTCTGGCTGCATTCCGCAAGCGTATCCTGTGTCCGGCGATGAATGTGCATATGTATGAAAACGAGGCAGTGCAGGACAACCTGCGGGTGCTCAGAAACCGGGGCTGGGAGATCCTGGAACCGGTAAGCGGTCTGCTGGCGTGTCAGGATGAAGGCAAGGGCAAGCTGCCGCCGGTGGAAACCATTGCGGAGACGGTGCTTTCTTCGCTGCATGACAAGCCCCTGGCGGGAAAGCGCGTGGTGGTCACTGCCGGTCCGACGCAGGAGGCGCTGGATCCTGTGCGGTTCATTTCCAATCACTCGACGGGCAAGCAGGGGTATGCGATCGCCCGGGCGGCGCGAAATCTCGGGGCAGAGACGGTGCTCATTACCGGTCCGGTGTCTCTGGCAGCTCCTTCGGGGATGGAGGTCGTGCCGGTGGTTTCGGCGCGGGAGATGTTCGAGGCGGTGAAGGCCCGTCAGGATGCGGATATGTTTGTCCTGGCGGCGGCAGTGTCGGATTTCCGGCCGAAGGACGTATCGAATCAGAAGATCAAGAAACGGGACGCGTCGCTGGTGACGGAACTGGAACCCAATCCGGATATCCTGGCGTGGCTGGGGGAACACAAGCGGCCGGGGCAGAAGCTGGTGGGCTTCGCGATGGAAACCCAGAATCTGGAGGAAAATGCCAGGCACAAGCTGGAGGCCAAGCACTGTGACCTGCTGGTGGCCAATGACCTGTTTGTGCCGGGGGCCGGATTCGGGACGGATACGAATGTGGTGCTGTTCATTACGCCGGAAAAAACACGGCGGCTGGAAAAGACCACGAAGGAGGACCTGGGATACAGGATCCTGGAGGAGGCAGCAGGATGTTGATGGCCATTGATGTGGGGAACACGAACATCACGATCGGGTTCTATGACGGGGATGACCTGGTGGCGACAAAGCGGGCCAGCACGGCGGAGCGGCGCACGAGCGATGAAATCGCGGTGCTGCTCTATGCGTTCATGGACCTGGCACAGATCCTGCCGGATCAGATCGATGCGGTGATCGTGTCCAGCGTGGTGCCGAAGATCATGCATTCGCTGAAGAACGCCATTGTGAAGTACCTGCACCTGGAGCCGCTGATCGTGGGCCCGGGGATCCGGACGGGAATCAGCGTGCAGCTGGACAACCCCCGGTCTGTGGGGGCCGACCGGATCGCAGACTGCGCCGGGGCGTATCACACCTATGGCGGGCCGATCCTGGTGGTGGATTTCGGGACTGCCACGACGTATGACTATGTGGATGCGGACGGTGTGTTCCGGGCGGGTGCCATTTCGGTGGGCATTGAGTCAGGGGCCAATGCGCTGTGGGGACGCACGGCACAGCTGCCGGAGGTGGAGATCCGCAAGCCGGAGACGATCCTGGCGCGCAACACCGCAACAGAGATGCAGGCCGGGATCTTCTTCCAGTTTTTGGGGGGCTTCGAGACGACGGTGAAGCAGTACCGGCGGGAGCTGAAGACGGATTTCCGTGTCGTTGCGACAGGGGGCCTGGGGCGCGTGATCTGCGGAGCAACGGACATGATCGATGTCTATGACCCGGATCTGATCTTCAAGGGACTCAAGACGATTTACGACAAGAACCAGGACTGATGAAAACAGGCTGCATGCCTGTCCGTGACGCTGATGAGGCAGAGGGGCAGGAGAAAGCGGCCTGTTTTTATATCGTTCCTGTTGGGTCGGCTGGCCGATTCCTTGCTCTGGGGCAGTCTTGGCCGGCCTTTCTTTTTGCGCGCAGAAGTCAGTCCGGCAGCGACGGAAGCCGGTTCTTTCGCCTGCCGGACGATCTGTCTCTTTCATGCCCAGCCAGCTGATTGAAGAGCAGAGCAGAATATTCAAATAAAAAATTTCTGGTTTTTTTTCGGAATTTGCGGATCATTTGAGTTTTCAGCCCATACATTTTCTCGACATCCCCGATACCTGTCGGGTTTGTCGTATGACATGCAAAAGGCCCGCCGGATGGCAGGTCTTTTACAGAAAGTTTTAAGAAAGGGAATTTGATTATGAAGTGAGCCTCTATCCTTGGCTCACCTATAAGATACCAGCCTGGTATGGTAATATAAACGCCACATTGTGTGATACTGTGTGATTATTCTTTACCGTATTCATTGTTCCGTATTCCCTGCAGCCGCAGAGTTTCACCGTCCCAGTCAAAGATGAGCAGGCACCCGTTCTGGAACCATTCGGGCTGCCGGTCACACTCTGCGAATGTGAGAATAAGACTCGCCGCAATGCCATGGGTGATCCCCACCGCTGTTTCGCCATCAGGCGTTTTGGACAGGACATAGCCAATGGCTTTGGCCAGCCGGTCCCTTGCTTCTTGCAAGTCCTCCGCCCCATGCGACGGCAGTTCATCCCAGCCCGGCGCTTTGGCTCCGGGTTTTCCGTCAAATTCCCCGAAGGAATACTCCCGCAGGGCCGGCAGAGCCATGCGCTGTGCATGCGGGAGCACGATTCCCGCGGACTCCACCGCCCGTCCCAGGTCGCTTGACCAGATCACATCCGGCTGCACACCCATGTGTTTCAGCTCCAGACCGGCACGTTCCATCTGCCGCTTCCCTTCTTCCGTCAGCGGAGAGTCACTCCAGCCCTGGAGTCTGTGCTGTGTGTTGAATTCGGTCTGTCCGTGACGGATCAGGATCAGCCGTTTGTGTCCCGTTGCGACTTGAGGCGTTTTTTCTCTGCCTGTTTCCATACCTCCAGTTTCTCCTTCCGGCATATCCTGCCAAAGGGGCAGTCCGCACAGCGGGGATTGCGCGCTGTGCAGAAATACCGCCCGAAAAAGATCATTTCATGATGCGCCCGGTTCCAGAGATCCCGGCTGATCTTGCGCTTGAGTTTTTCCTCGACCTTCTCCACGGAATCCTGGGGCCTGGCCAGTCCGAGGCGCTTGGAGATCCGGTCGACGTGGGTGTCCACCGCGAAACTGGGGATGTCAAAGGCCACACTGCGCACCACATTGGCGGTTTTGCGGCCGACACCCGGCAGGGCTTCGAGCTGTTTCCGGTTCGAAGGTACCTGCCCCTGGTATTTGTCTTCCAGTTCCCTGGCAAGCGCCGCGATGTTTTTCGCCTTTGTCCGGTACAGGCCAATGGTCTGGATATACGGTTCCAGGTCCGCCGGTTCGGCTCTGGACATCGCATCCGCATTGGGGTAGGCCGCAAACAGCGCCGGTGTGACTTTGTTCACAGCCGCATCGGTGGTCTGCGCCGAGAGCGCCACTGCCACCAGGAGCTGGAAGGGCGATTCGTGGTGCAGCTCGCACTCGGCATCGGGGAAGATCTTCTCGATCTCGTGAATGATCTCGTCTCCGTACCGCGTGGATTTCGACGGTGTCTGCACCAGGCTGTCGCTGTCTGGTGTGGCCTGATCTGCATCGGCACCGGGCAGGGCGGCAGTCTGGCGGTTATCTTCGTTCATTGCGGTAGCCTTTCCGCAGGTCTTCCGTGCTCAGGCCCTTCTGCTGCCAGGAAGCCAGGATCCGTTCGATGTAGTTGGTGTCGGGGTGTCCGTAGGCAATGGCTTCATCCAGTGCCAGCAGCACCCGGTCCTCGCCGTAGGCCGCGGCCATGTCTATGATGCGCTGCATTTCCTGGCTTGAGAGCGTCCTGGCAAAGGCATCCTCGAATTCCTGGATGAGGCTTCTGGCCAGAGGCTGTCCCACGGACAGGCCCCGGTCATAGACCCCCTGGGTGAGGAAGCGGACTTTGCCGTTTTCCATCGCAAAGTCCAGGAATCCCTTGTCGCTCAGGTCCCCCAGTGTCTGCTCCGCCTGGGCTGTGGTGATGCCCAGTTTTTCGCACAGAATGTCATGAGACACAGGAATCTGTGCCTTGTTGAGATATTCGATCATCAGAAGCGTCAAAGCCTCCAGGTGTGACAGGTGCAGAGATTCCAGGTGGCCCAGGATCCACATCGTGTGGTCCATCCAGGGGCTGTTCCAGTCGTTGCTGCTGTTGTTCAATCCTTGTCCTCTCTTTCGTAGATCCGCGTCAGGGTGTCATAGTCCAGCATGAGCAGCTTCCCCGATCCATGGAGTTCGTACACCGGACTGTCGTAGCCGAATGCCAGTTCGATGGAATCCGCCTCTATGTTGTAGTTCTCCTTCGCGTTTTCCTTCGCCGCATCGTAGTCCAGTGTCTCTATGCCCCGGGTCGTGAGCTGCCCGCCGTTGTTGTCGAACCAGTACAGTGTTTCCTCTGTATAGCCCTGCCACGTGACGTATGCAAAAATATTCTGTTCCAGTCCCCGGATCCCGGGAACGGCTTCCCGGATCACCTGCTCCGTTGCCGCAAGCTGGGCATCGTGCAGGCGCACCGGGCCGGATATAAAGAGGGCCCAGAACACGGAAACCAGTCCGATGGCCAGGGCCCAGAGAAATATGGTGACGGAAAAGCCGAATGTCTGCGGCTTCTTCCCTGTTTTCTTTCTGTTTTTTGCTGGCATCGGTTTTATTATACCGCCTTGCCGGCGTCTGTCATCCGCCTGGGTGTCCGGCTTTGCGGCTCTCCAGCAGGATGTATCCCGTAAACTGCCTGCACACCACTTCCAGGTAGGTGCTGCCCGCCGGCAGCTGCACCTCCTGCTGGAAATACCCGGGGTACTTGCAGACGACGGTCCGGGTTTTGCCATTGGTCAGGTCAATGGAGATCTCCCCGCCCTGCTGGTCGATGCGGCCGGTGAGCATCACCGTGCGGGGTTCCTTCAGGGCGGACCCGAACACCGGTTCCTTCAGTGTCAGGTCCTCTCCCTGGAGTTCATAAGTGCCCGTCACGCGGTCACTGCCGCCGGTGCGCCTGCCAGTGTACAGCAGGTTCTGCACCAGGGGCGAGGTAATGGCCAGGCTCGCGGTCACCACCGCTGCGGCCAGCAGGACAAGCCATAGAATGCGTTTCTTCATGGCTCCAGCATACCCGCCGCAGGAGACAGTCACCCTAACAGCTGTGAAAGACAGGATCCACCATCATCGGCAGCATTGGCAGGACGGACAGCACCGGCATGCTTCGTGCAGAAAAAAAACCGGATCTTCATGCCTGAGGATCCGGCTGAGTCTCCTGTTTCCGTGCGAGGGTCTTAAGTTCCTTCCGTCGTTCGCGCAGAGAAGCCCGGAGCCACCAGAGGGCGTTGATTTCGCTGCCGGCCAGGAAAATCAGGCCGGTGAGGTACAGCCACAGAAGGAGGATCACAAAGGCTCCCAGGGTGCCGTAGATGACGCTGTAGTCGCCGAAGTTCTCGACGTAGAAGGAAAAGGCGATGCTGGAAATCACCCAGGCAATGATGGAAAACACGATGCCGGGGAGCAGGGTCTTGAAGGGGACCCGGGTGGGGATCGAGCAGCGGTAGAGGATGATGAGGGCGATGCTCATGATGGCGGCGGCGATGAGAAAACGGCCGTATTGCCAGAGCGTCAAAAGGAAATCCGAGAGCCGGAGAGTCTGGGGCGGAAGCAGGGAAACGAGGAAGGTGATGACGTTGTGGCCCAGGATGATGAGGATCAGGCTCGCGGCCAGGGTGAGGGGAATGAGCAGGGTGCAGAGGATCTGCTTGAGGGTCCGCCGGATGAAGCTTTCCTCGGATTCCTGCCGGTAGGAGATCCGGATGCCGTCCATGAGGCTGCGGATGAAGCGCCAGGGGAAATAGATGGAGAACACCAGGGCGAACATGAGGAGCTTCATGTCGAAGGTCCTTGTGACGTAGTCGAGGTAGCCCTTGAGCATATCGATCATGTCCTTTGGCAGGACACGGGCGAGGAGGATATCCATGGTGGCGGTGTCAATGTGCAGGGAGCCGATGATGAGGCTGAAGAGGATCAGGAGCGGGAAGATGGAGAACACGAGGTAGTACGCGAGGGCTGCGGCACGAGTGGTGACTTCGTCTTTGGTGCAGCGGGTGAAGAGCCGCATGGCGGGACGCAGGCGGCGGATGATCGGCTTAAGGCGCCCGGCGAGTTTCGGGGGGAGCTGGATGGTCATGAATCGTGTCTCCTTTCGGGTCCTGGCAGATTGTGGGAGTGTAATGCGTGAGGGCGGCTGCGTCACAATGGATCCGGGTCTGTGGCGGGATCTGATGTGTGGCTGGATGCGTTTGTGGCGGGTGCATCCGGTCTGGGCCGGCTGTCACTTTCTGTCACCTGTCACTGTACCAGATGGCGGTTCACGGGTGGATGCAGATGCAGTGCGTGACAGGTTGAATTCCGGGCGGATTTTGCAGGGTTCAAAAAACCGGATCTCCATTCTCGGAAAATCCGGTTTTGCGTCCTGGACGGTTTCATCTGGATCGGATACCGGCTGTCAGCCGCTGCATCCGTCCTGTGGCTGTCTTCTGCCGGCCGCTATTCGTGGTCGTGGCAGCAGCCGCCCTCGTGGTGGCCGCCGCAGCAGCCGTCGCCGTGGTCGTGGTCATGGCCTTCGCCATGTCCCCCGCAGCACCCGCCGTCACCGTGTCCGCCGCATCCGCAGACGGTGTTCAGCACAACGAGTTCCCCGTTGACCAGGTCGATCTCCAGGCCATCCACGACATCCCGGGCTTCTTCGGGGATCACGATGTTGATGTCATTGACTGTTTCCGGCTGGTCGTCTTCTGTATAGACATCCAGTCCGATCACCGGGCTCTTGCCGCAGCATGTTTCCTGAATCGCGACCCGCAGTCCGTGGGCACCGGTTTCGTTCAGTGCCTGCTGCAGGACGTCTTTGGCGCTGTCTGTAATTTTCATATCAATCGCCTCCGCCGTTATTTTACCATCACAGGCACGCACACCATGTCCGGATGAACCTGGCGGTGTTTTCCGCTGCCACTTCCGTGAATTTCTCGAACTCCATGGGGTTGTCGTCATGCCCCGTCACATCCGACAGGGCGCGGACCGCCAGGAAGGGAACCCGGAAGGCATGGGCCACCTGGGCAATGGCCCCGGCTTCCATTTCCGCACAGGCGGCACCCGGCCAGTGGGAGCGGATGAACGCCACATCCTCGGGACGGGCGACGAACTTGTCCTGGCTGACAACTTCTCCCAGTTCACTCGGGAGCTGGAGTTCGTCCAGGATCTGTCGGGCGTGGTTCACGAGCCGGATGTCGGGATCGAAGACTTTTCCGAATCCTTCCGGTCCGTCCAGCGGCGAGGTGTCATAGTCACCCTGGATGATCCGGCTGCTGATCACGAGATCCGTGACTTTCTGCGTATCCCGCAGGCCGCCGGCGACCCCGGCGTTGAGGATATAATCCGGGTCGCAGAGTTCAATGAGCAGCGTGGCCGCCATTGCCGCCAGGGCCTTGCCCACACCCCCCAGAGCCAGGGTCACGTCTTCCCCCTCTATGGTGCCGGTCCAGAATACGATGCCGGCGGTTTCCGTGGTGCTTTCAACGTGCATCACGCTTCTGATCGCCGCGGCTTCCGAGTCCATGGCGGTTATGATTCCAATCATGCGGTCTCCTTCTTCCTGCAGATATAAAAATACTTTTCCCCCGGCTGCAGCCCCGGCAGGTCGAAGTCCGTCACGACGCTTTCCAGCGTGAACCGTTTCTCCAGTTCCTGCCGGACAAACTCCGGATCATGGATGTACTGCAGGTGGTGTTCCTGCAGTGTCCTGCCATCCGGAAGATAAAACGCGAAATCCTGATACAGCACATTGTCTTCGCTTTCAATCAGCCACTGGACCTGGGTGCCGTCCTCAAAGGTCCCTGCTTCGGCATAGCCTTCCCTGAATTCTTCGATCCGGTCCTGGCTGTGCATGTCAAAATACAGGTATCCCCCGGGATTCAGGTGAGTCCATGCCTGGTCGAGCCACCGGACAAACCCGGCTTCATCCAGGTAGTTCACGGAATCGCACAGACAGGTGATGACATCAAAGGTGCCAAATCCCGACAGGTCGGTCATGTCCCCGGTGGACCAGGTGACTTTGTGGTCCGTATCCTTGGCTGCAGCGGCTTCAATCATGGCCGGCGAGAGGTCCATTCCCTGGACATCTTCATACTTCTCTGCCAGCTGTCTGGTGATTTCCCCGGAACCGCAGGCACAGTCCAGCAGGGTGCTGCCGGCGCTGCCGATCCAGTGCACCCAGTGCCTGGTGGCTTCGTCGTCCTTGACCAGCGCATCGTAGTACCGGGCCAGAATGTCGTAGTTCATGCCCCGGGTTCTTCGCCGGTGGAGTCCGCTTCTTCGGTCCGGTCAATGAATACATCCCGGTACAGCTTGTCCAGGCCATAGAAGTCCCGTTCATCCTGCACGAAGACATTCACCACGACATCCTTGAGATCCACCAGGATCCACTTCGAGTCCTGGCGTCCTTCCACACGCATGTCCCACTCCAGGCCTTCTTCCTTCAGCTTGTCCTTGATGCTCTGCACCACGGCATTGTTCTGCCGCAGGTTCTGTGTGCTGCAGACAATCATGGTGTCCATGAACGGAGAGAGCGTCTTCATGTCATAGACACGGATGTCCGTGCCTTTTTTGTCTTCAATGGCGTCGATCACGACGCGGGTCAGTTGGTCCATACTGCATCCTTCCTGTGGGCATCCACGTATTCCCGGTTGGATGCCCTGCATTTTTCAAAACCGGCTTTCAGATCCCGCCGGCACAAATCGATGAGGTCATAGCTGTCATATCCCCGCAGGGGGTCCAGCTTGTCGGCACAGAACACACACATGGCCAAAGGATCGTCGCTGGTTCCCTTGACGTGGTGGAAAATGGCATTGGAGATCCTCGGATCATGGATCCCGAAGACCCGGTCCGTCACCTGTGCCCCCACATAGCTGTGCCACGCAGCGGGATGCATGGTGAGTTCCTCCGGACAGACCGCTTCAAGCCATGGCCGCATGCGGTCCACCGGCATGGCCTTGCAGACATCATGAAAGAGACCTGTGAGCCAGGCCTGCTGTCCATCGAGTCCCGCTGCCAGGGCGAATTCCTCCGTGAGCCTTGCCACGGACAGACTGTGCATATACCGCCGGTCGGGGACGCGGCTTTTCACAAAGTCCTTGCAGTAGAGCCGGTTCGCATAGAAATAGTCCAGGAGCTCCTGCGGAACGTAGTTCAGCCGGTTTCCCGTCCGGATTTCGGTGCTCGACACCGGGACCGGATCCATGTGGATGAAGTGAATGGGATACTTCGTCTTCACGTTTCTGCCATCCCGGGCCACCGCCGCGAATTTTACCAGCCGTGCCAGCGCATCCGCTTCCTTCCATTTGTGGAACTGCTCCACCTGGTCATTGCCGACCAGGAACGTAAAGTCACAGTCCGGGTACTGTTTCTTCAGGTACCGGACTGTATCAATGGTAAAGGACTCCCCTTCCCGCTCCAGCTCACAGGTTTCCACCCGCATCTGCGGTTCGTTTTTCAGGGCAATCTCCAGCATGGCCTTCCGGTGCTCTCCCGGGGTCAGCTGCCGGCTCTTGAGCGGCGCCTGTCTGGCGGGAATGAACCACACTTCATCTGCCTCCAGCTGGTCAAGGGCCGCATGGGCCATGGCCAGATGCCCGGCATGCACCGGATCGAAGGATCCTCCCAGAAGCACAACCCGCCGGCGGGTGTCAGCCACATCCGGCACCCGGCTGACAACAGACCGGGAGGGAATGGCATCCACGTGCACGGGGCTCTCTGTCGCCTGACTCACAGCCGGACGCCCAGTTTGTTTTCCTTCGTGGGCCGGTACAGCAGGACTGTCCGCCCGATGATGTGAACCACATTGGCCCCCGTTGCAGCCGCCAGGTCAATGGCGGCTTCGCGGACATCCAGCGGTGCGGTTTTCAGCAGGTTGATTTTCACGAGTTCATGGGCATCGAGCTGGATGTCCAGGTTTTTCACGGTATTTTCACTCAGTCCGTCCTTGCCGACCTGCAGCAGGGCAGGCATGCCCTGACCCAGGGTACGGAGTGTCTTCTTTTGAGATGCATTCAGAATCATCAGATCATCGCCTTTCGAAACGTCACGTCCACGCCCTTGTGGACCTTTACATAGATGTCCCTGACATCTCCGGATACGGTAAACCATCCGATCCCGGCGATGTCCACATCCATTTTTTCACCCGGTTGCAGCTTCGGGGCATGCCAGGTGTGCATTGTCAGCAGACTGGTGTCGGCCGCCGGAGAGAGCATCCCGTTGAGGTGCCTGGTCCACAGTTCATCGGCTTTCGCCAGCTTGCCCCGGTGAATGGGCAGGTTCCGCGAGAAGTTGCCCACCACGGTGGCTTTTCCATCTGTCTGGATATCGAGCCGGGCCAGGCCGCCGGCCGCAAAGGACTGGTCTTCGTAGATCTGCGACACAAAGGGCCGGATGGGCTTGGTGGGGATCACGGTCTTGAGTTCCTTCGCGGGCAGCACCGAGAGCAGACTGTGGTGGTTTTCGATGCCCGGGGTATCGTAAATCGTCCAGCCATCCTGTTCGATCGGAATGAGATCCAGTGTGGTGCCGGGGTTGCGGGACACCGTGAGATCCCCCGAATGGAGCAGCTGGTTGATCAGCGTGCTCTTTCCGGCATTGGCGGTGCCCATGAAGATGACATTGCCGCCCTTCCGGTAATAGTCCATGGCCGCTTTCAGGTTCTCGATGGATTCCTGTGCCATTTCCCCGTGTTTGAGCAGCCCGCCGACGATGAGCATGTCCCTGACTTCGATGCCTTCGTCCTTCAGCCGGTGGTCCACAAATTCGTAGATCTTGTCATCCGACAGGGACTCCGGCAGGATGTCGCGTTTGGTGAGCACCAGGACAATGTCCTTGCCGGGAAGCTTTTTGTTCAGGCGGGAAATCATGTTGGATTCAAAGGCAAACAGGTCCACCACCCAGAACACCGTTCCGTCCACTTCATTGATTTTGTCCAGGGTCTTCGAGGACTCGATTCCCTGCTTCATGTCAATGGTGACATCCCCGTAGTTGCGGATGCGGAAACACCGCTGGCAATAGGAGGCGTCCAGTTTCGGCACGTATCCCAGGGCATCGGGATCTTCGTTCTGCAGCTGCACGCCGCATCCCTTACAGTATTCAGTCATCGAATTCCCTCCTTTTGAACACGCCTTTTTTCTCGTAGTGATCCAGGATCCGGTTCTCGAAAAACCGGTTGATCTGTGTATCGAATTTATCGCTCTCCGTGATGGGGTGCGTGAGGATCGAATACACCCCCGCCAGGTTGGCTCCCAGGACATCAGTCATGAGCTGGTCCCCGAGCAGTGCGGTTTCTTCCGGCTTGACGTGGTAGAAGCGCATGGCTTTTTTCAGGTTGCGGGGCAGCGGCTTGCAGGACAGGCAGAACACTTTTTCCACCCCCAGGTCCCGGGCAAAGCGGCTGGCGCGTTTGGGCATGGCGTTGGAGACCAGCGCCACTTTGAGCCCGGCCCGTTTCACTTTGCTGATGAAGCGCTTCACGCGGACGTTGTTGTCCGGGTCGTTCCAGGCCACGAGGGTATTGTCGATGTCGCACAAAAGCAGCTTGACGCCCCGGCGTTTAAGCCTGTCGAGGTCAAGATTCGAATAATGGGAAATGTAATAGTCTGGTCGAAAAAGCACGGGATTTCCTCCCTCCGGCATTAGTTTCATTTTACGTTTCGCACCAGAAATTGTACAGCCGGCCGTCCTGCCGGGCCCTGGTATGCGCCGCTGTCAGGCAGGTGGCTGCCGATGGGGCACGGACAGCGCAGGGCCCCATGCAGGGGACGGGCACAGAAGGCGCAATCGTTTGCATCTGATCTGGCGGCGAGGTTCACACTCGCTGCCAAATGGGTCAGGAATCTCCTTTTCATGCCGCCTGAAACTGGGGGCGGGCAGGAAATTCTCTATCGGTGTGAACGCCAAATGCAATATATAGGCATTTTAATCAAATTCACCAGCCAGAGTTGACTGTTTCGCCCTTATCTTGTTATCTTGTTGTTACCCAAGGCGCCGCTACAGAGAGTATAGACCGGAAACTGTGCTTCATTGCCATGACCGGCTGCTTCCACATCACAGATCTGATCCGGTCCGCACTCATTGTGAAATGAACGACAGGAGTGACAGACATGATTGACGAATTGAACATCTACGACAGTTCCTTCAAGAAGGTCATCCAGATCGCCGATCTGGCGGCGTTTCTCATCAAACAGCTTCACCCGGATTTTCACGCTCTTGATGTGGAAGACATCGTGGACAGCTTTCACCGCGATTCCCGTCGCGTGATCACCCTTCGAAACACAGAATTCAGCTTCGGCGGCCATATCCTGCACGCTGACTCTCTGGGATCCGCGAATCTTGTTGGACTGGACTCCATCCCCGTCTCCAGGTTTCTGATTCATTATGAAATGCAGCTGGAAAAACATCCGGGATATTCCATGACTGCAAGACAGAATGTCTATGCCCATGGAATTCTTGACACATTCAAGCCGGTGAAACGATACGAAGAGCGACCGCAGCTGCTCTCCATCTGGTTCTTTCCCCGAATGGGAAAAGTGATTGACCAGCCACCGCGGGTCATTCCCGGATCTGCCGGTGACGGCATTCTGCAGGCATTCTTCGAGAATCCCGGAGAATGGTATACTGAAAAAAACAGAGAGTATATGAAACAGCTGGTCAATCAGCCTGTTGCGACAATCCTGGGCGTCGAATTTGGCATTCCCCCGGAGAACGCCACAGATCTGCAGAAGGTTCTGTACAACGTCTTTCTGCTCCCGCACGAAGAGCGGGACTATGCCTACCTGGAAAGCCAGGGCATCCATTTAAACAAGAAGGAAAGAGAGGATATCAAAATTATGCAAAAGGAAAACAACATTTTCTACGCTGATGGCAAAGATGCAGGACGTGCCGAGGGTATGATCGAAGGTCGTGCCGAAGGTATGATGGAAGGTCGTGCTGAAGGCAAACAGGAGGTTCTGAATCTTCTGAAATCCATCGACAGAAGCGCCTACGAAAAACTTGCTTCTCAACTTCAGTCTCAGTCTTCCAAATAATCAAAAGCTGCCCTTGTTCGGCGGGCAGCTTTTTCATCCCATCGCAATCTTTTCTCCCGTGGCACTGTTTCCCGGCTTCCGGCACTATCTGCAACAGTACTCCACCCCTGCATTTCGCCGTTTCAGAATGTTCAGCTCTGCTGATCATTCTGAATGGGCGAAATGGGCGGTTTCGGCGGAATGAACGGAAGCAGTCGTCTCCACCAGCTGTGTCTGCTGTCTGCCCCCAGGAAATCCCGGACCAGTTTTCCCTTCTCATATCCCTGGTCCCAGAGCTCCTGCACACCTGCCGTTCCCCGACTCAGGGCCTGCACGCCATGATCATCGTCGGCGTAGATGGACAACAGCTTCCCCTCAGCTTCCAGCTGCCTGACCAGGGCCACGGCCTCGTTGTACCGGATCACATTTTCCCGCAGCGCTTTTGCCGCCCCCGGATACTTCCAGTCAAAGAGCAGCGCCGCACTGTAAAACTTCTCCAGATCCGCTTCCTCCTGCATCGGGTAGGTGGACAGGACCACGATTTTGTCCGCCCCCTGCTCCAGGGCCTTCTTCACCGGGATCAGGTCGGCAATGCCGCCATCCAGGTACGGAATGTTGCCCACCAGATGCGGCGGACACGCCGGAGGCAGGCTGCTGGAGGCTTTCAGTATCTCCAGACCATGTTTTTCCAGCATCCGTTTTGTGAAGTAGGCAGGATTCCCCGTGAAGGCATTGGTCGCCACAACCGTCAGACTGCTGTCGGCATCCAGAGCTTTGGTCAGCTTTTCGGAATCATTGTAGATTCGGTCAAAATCCACATAGGATCCCTTGGTGATGAAGTTGCTGAAGGAAAACACCTTTTTGCGCGCCTCGGGGTCCAGATAGAATGACCGGGAAGCCTCCATATCACCGGTGAGAAAATTCACAAGATTGGCGGCACCGGCGGACACCCCGTAACAGAGATCGAAGGATATATGCTCATCCTGCAGACAGGCCAGGACTCCCGCAGCAAACGCCGCCTGCATCCCGCCGCCCACATCAATGATGGCGGTCTTCAAAGCTGCTCCAGACTCCAGAGAATGCCCCGGGCGATCCGGCCAGCCGCATCCTGGAAATGATTGCCCTGATCCTGATGCAGCATGCAGACAATGCCCTCCTGCCCAAACTGCTGCTTCAGTTCCTCCATGCAGTCCCAGGTGGTCTGCAGCACGGGATTTTTCACCTGGGTTTCCTTATTCCCCAGTGACAGCCAGATCGCTGCGGGCTGTTTCAGGAAGGCATGGGTCTTCATATACTCCGTAAACCCGGGAAACCACACGGAACCCGAGGCGCACACCAGTGCATCATATGCACCCGCAACCGTGGGGGCAAAAAGAGAAAACAATCCTCCCATGGAATATCCCGCCAGGATCACCTTCGTGCTGCCGGTGAGTGTTCTGGCCCAGTCTGTTGTTTCGGCCACGGTTTTCGCAAAGACCGGTCCCTGTCCGGTAAAATGGTCATCTTTCATCACCACCGGATCGTGAGCCCAGGGCGACAGATCCTCGTCCCATTCCAGATCCAGCGGCATCAGCACGTTCAGGGGCCGGTCCACCGCTTCGAGAATCACCTCCGTGCCCTGGGTGTGAAAAATGCACACGACCAGCGGCAGATTCTCTCCCTGTTCCTGCTGCCGCAGCAGAAACCGTCTGCCGTCAAAAAGCTTCACTGTTTCCATCATGTTCTGTTCCCCCTCCAGCCGGCTGCACGGTGGCCGGCCGTTCGTCTGTTCTGTTTGGTTCGACTGCCATGATTGCCGGCAGATCCGTGAACCCCAGTGTCTCATACAATGGGCGCCCTTCTTCACTGGCCTCCAGCCAGATCTTTTCCGCTCCCCAGGCGCGGGCCTGATCCATCAGCCAGTCCACCATGCCCCTGGCATGGCCCTGATGCCGGTGCTTTGGCCGCACATAAATATTCATCAGGTACCCGCACCGGCCCGACGGGTTGTCGGGACTTGGCATTTCCTGCTGCAGGCAGATGCCGCCGCAGCCGATGATCCGCTCCTTCCAGTCTCCGGCACTTCCCGCCTCCTGCTCTCCCGCAGGATTTCCAGGTTCCTCCAGGGCAAAACAGGCAATATGTCCGCTGCCCAGCTGCCCCTGGTAATACCGGCGGCTGGCCGCACGCAGTCCGGACAGGTCCCGGCCCGGGAACACATGGTCCAGAACCTCCATGCGCCAGTCCAGCAGCGTCTCCATATCCCGCGGGGCAGCTTCCCGGATCATTGGCCATCCTCCCGGTCCTGAATGGTGTCTTTGTCATCCCCCAGGGCATCCAGGGCTTCTTTGTCCACCTTGCCATTGGCCGTGCGCGGCAAGGACGCAAGGACCGTAAAGGACTCCGGAATCATGAAGGGCGTCAGATGCCGGGACAGGCATGACTTCAGCCGCTCCGTCAGATCCCGCTCTGCCACAGGTATCTGTTCATTCTCCGGATCCGGTTCCGGCACGATCCAGCCATGGAGATGGCTGCTGCCCTCCGGATCCATCCAGGTGGTGACCACCGCCTCCTGGACCCCGGGGCATTTTTCCATCACGCTTTCCACTTCCTCCGGCTCCACACGCTTGCCATAGACCATCACCTGACGGTCTTTGCGTCCCAGGAATACGAAATTGCCATCCGGCAGCTGATATCCCAGGTCTCCGCTGTGATACATGTTGTGGTCAAACGCCAGGTTTTCCCGGGTATGGTCCCCAATGTATCCCGCTGACACACCGTTGCCATAGATGCAGATCTCTCCCGTTGTGCCGGTTGGTACCGGATTGCCGGCTTCATCCAGGATTTCCATCGAGGCACCCAGAACAGGACGGCCAATGGGGTGGGATCCATCCGCCAGCGGCTGCTTTCCGCTGGCGCAGTAGTAACTGGCACAGACCGTGGTTTCGGAAGGCCCATAGGTGTTGTACACCGGGACCCTGTCGGCAATCGTGTCCATCTGGGAGTGATGCAGGGTATCCCCGCCGCTGATGAGGATCCGCAGGCGGGAAGGCACGAGCTTTTCGCTGTTCATCTGCGCCACCAGCCACGGAAATCCCGAAATGAAGGTAATGCCGTGGTCTTCGCAGTACTGCATGCGTGCGTGGAACTCATCTGTATGCGGAATGGCGAGAGCTGCCCCGTTCAGCAGCGTCGTGAACACTTCCTCCACAAAGATGTCAAACGTGCACACCGACCCCTGCAGCATGATGTCCCCCGGCCCATTGTGAAATTCATGATGGAAAGCCCGCACATAATGCATCAGGTTTCGCTGCAGCACACAGACCCCCTTGGGCCGGCCGGTGGATCCCGAGGTATACAGAATATAGGCAGGATCCTCCCCGCTCACGGCAGGCTGGCGTAAGTCATGATGCACCATCGGCAGTGTGAGAATCAGGGGCTTCACATCCGGAAGCAGCCGGTCTGTGTATGCCTTCTGTGTGATCACTGTCCGGATCTCTGCCTCCTGGAGAATGTCGCGGATGCGCTCCACGGGAAAATCCGGTTCCATGGGCACATAGGCTTTGCCGGCTTTGAGAACCGCAAGCATGGAGGCAATCATGAGAATGGAATGATCCAGAATGATGCCGATTCGCGGCTCGTCTGGCAGAATCCCCGCGATGTCATTGACCAGATCGTTCAGTTCCGAAAAAGTCCAGGGCCTGTTACCGTCCAGGACCGCCAGCTCGTCAGGCCACCGCGAAACAACCGCATCAAAGGCAGCCGGGACTGTATCGTATTTTGGGAGATTCATTGGTTTCATAGTATCAGTGTAGGAGCATGATTCCGTTTTTCGTCCTGTCATGCCCATTGCGCCGGTCCATGGTCCGGCAGCATTCGGAACAGGAAAGAGAGACCGCTTTACAGCCGGATGTCCGAAAGGGCCGCTCTGTACATGCAAAACCCCGCAGCACATGGGGAATGCACCGCGGGGGCTTGTGTGTATCTGAGACCGGATTCATTCTCCGGCGTGATGCTCTTCTAGCGAACTGCTGCGTCCAGGTGCAGGTCCCGGATTCTTGCATCGCGGCTCGCAGCCCGTTCCAGGCTGTTGTACCAGCAGATGCTTCCGTCCTGTTTGGAGCGGACGATGATTCTCGAATGCGCATCACGGCCGACAATGATCGAACCTGTCTCTGCCATGATCTCGCTGATGTTCATGATTCATACTCCTTTCTTTCTTCTAAACTTGTTTATCTCATTATAGCGGGCATGAATCATGAACGGAATCAAACTGCCCTTTTCAGCCAGACAGTTGTCCATAATCGCTGAAAACAGACCTCATTCTGTATCAGACTGTACACAGGGCGCATAGCGGTCCATGAGTGCCCGGGCGCTCTTCACCCCGTCAATGGCACTCGTCATGATACCGCCTGCATAGCCGCTGCCTTCCCCTGAGGGATAAATGCCTTCATCCCCCATGCGCGTGACTTTGTCCCGGGGAATCCGGATCGCACTGGAAGCCCGTGTTTCCACGCCGGTCATCGTGCCCTCCAGGAACCCGGGAACCTTGCGCTCGAAATCCAGCAGCCCCTGATGCAGGGCGTGGTTGACTTCATCGGAAAACAGTGTGTTCAGATCCGCCGGAACGGTCCCCGGTTCATAGGTCGGTCTGGTGGACAGGCTTTCACTGACGACACCCTCGAGATAGTCCGCGGCTTTCTGCACCGGGGCGCGGTAGTCCGGCGACAGGGCAAAGGCCCGTTTCTCGATTTCCTCCTGATAGGCCAGGCCGTCAAAGAGCCCCGGTCCGTAGTCGGATTCATTGACCTGCACCAGCAGGGCGCTGTTGGCGTTCTCACCCGCGCGGTCGGCATAGGACATGCCGTTGACCACCAGCTGGCCGGGCTGGGCACTGGAGGCAATGACATAGCCGCCGGGGCACATGCAGAAGGTGTAGATGCCCTTTCCGTTGTCGGCCATGGCCGTCAGGGTGTACCGGGCGGGAATCAGCCGGGGATCGTCCTTGAAATCATGGAGCATGGCCTCGTTGATGAAGCGCTGGGGATGCTCGATCCGGACTCCCACCTGGAACGGCTTGCTTTCCATGTGAATGCCGTCTTCATGCAGCTGGCGGAGGGTGTCGCTTGCCGAATGCCCCAGTGCCAGGATCAGGGCCTGACAGGGTTCCCACCGGCCGTTGACGTTGATCGCCGTCAGTCTGTCGTCCTCGATCTTCACTTCCTCCAGTCTGGCCCCGAAGCGGATCTCGCCCCCGAGTTCCAGGATCCGCCGCCGGATGCTCTGGATGATGGCCTCAAAGGCATCCGTGCCAATGTGCGGATAGGCATCCACGAGAATGTCCGGAGTCGCCCCATGGGCATGCAAGGTCTCCAGGAGCTCATCCACCAGAGGATCGCGGCTGCGGGTGGTCAGCTTGCCATCGGAGAATGCCCCGGCTCCTCCTTCACCGAACTGGACATTGGATTCCGGATCCAGCTCTCCGGTTTTCCAGAAATGGTCCACGTCCTGCCGGCGCTGTTCGATTTTCTGTCCCCGCTCGAGCACAATGGGGCGGTACCCGTGTTCTGCAAGGTCCAGAGCCGCAAACATGCCGGCCGGCCCGAACCCCGCCACGACCGGAGGGGTCTTCAGGGCAATGACGCCTTTGGGCCGGAACGGGGCCGGTTTCTCCGGCGTCGGCCGGACATCCTTTTTCGTCAGGTATCTGGCTTCGTTGCGGAGTTGGGCATCAATGATCCAGGAAAAGGTCACATCATGGTGTCTGGCGTCCACGGATCTGCGGTAAATGGTCCAGTGTTTCAAATCCCCGTTTTTCAGTCCCAGTTTTTTCATCAGTGCATGTTCGATGGACCGTCTGTCTGTGTCCCGTGTTTTCACCTGTGAAATTCTCAGCATGTGTCTGCCTCTCTTTCCATTGCCGCTGCCATGGCCGGCCACCCTGGCCTGCCCAGGGTACCACTCCAGTGTACTCGACCACCCGGACAACCGCATAGCGGGATGTCCGGCACGCCGGGTCACAAATGATTCAACCCCCGGATGTGCGGCCTCCGGGATCCGGTATCCGGCACTGTGTCCATGTTTTCACCCTTGTGTTACTGACCGGGCAATCCCCTGCCCTTTTTTACCCGGCCATCAAAAAAACCGGAGGGCACGCCTCCGGACTATGGATATCAGGTCTGCAGTCCCGGCCTAAACCAGGTTTCGCAGGATGGGCCATCGCTTCATGTTCGTCGTGACCAGGAACGCGAAGCCCTGGGCACAAGCCAGTGTCAGGAAATACACCGCGAGATGGGCCCCGGGGAGAATCATCAGCAGAATCCTCGCAAAGAGAATGTGGCTGGTGTAGATCAGCAGGCTGTCCTGGCGCAGTGTGCGATAGCCGGGATTCCAGGGAACCCGCAGCACAAGCAGCCAGTCCACGAGAAAGAATACCGCCGGAATCAGCATGAGGAACATACAGGACAGATCCTCCAGGATCCCCAGCTTTCCATAGATGGCGACTTCTCCCACAAGCAGCACCATGGAGATGGCAAACGCAGTACCCGCCGCCCTTGCACGCACCCGCCTGGTTTTTGCGAGCAGCAGCCCCAGGGACAGGAACATGGGCGCGAAAAAGAAACCGTCCCGCGCTGTCACCAGGGTTTTCTGGAAAAAGCCGTACAGGATGGACACATAGGGCAGCGTCTCCCAGTACGGGGCGTAGATGTTGATCAGGTACCCCACGACATAGAGCCCCAGGCTCACTTTCAGCGTGAACATCATGCCGCGCTTTTCATACAGGAACCACACAATGACCATGCCCAGCATCATGGCCGGAAGGAACCAGAGGTGGTAATAGGAGCCGTTGAGGAAGAAATCCCGCACCCAGGAGAAAATCGACTGCCAGGAGAACCCCGCCGAGGCGTAGTTCCAGATGGTGTAGGGCAGGTAGATCACCGTCCAGATCAGGTAGATCTTGCCGATGCGCCAAAGGTAGTCCTTCAGCTTCTCCCGGTTTTCTTCTGTCTCGCTCCGGCGGATTTTCCGGAAGAAAAAGTATCCGGACACGACGAAGAAAAACGGAACCGCGAGCCGGCATACAATGGCGATGAAATACTGGTTGAAGACCGGTGACATGTCCACAAAGGGGTAGACATGGATCGCCACCACCAGCAGGGCGGAGACATAGCGCGCAATGTCAATGGCGCCGTACTGCCGTTTAGTGCCCGCCATCTGCATCCTCCTGGTCCGCTGCCTGTTTTCTCACCGCATCCGGATCGCCGGTTCCGGTGAAGAACCGCGGCACCCGTTTTGTGAGGCGGCAGAACGTCTCATTGTTGATGGACTCCGAACACCGGGTGATCGCATCCACCGTCACGCGCTTTCTGCCATCTTCACCGATCAGTGTCACCACATCCCCGGGCTTCACGTCCAGGCCCGTGACATCCGCCATGCACTGATCCATGCAGATGTTCCCCACGAGCCGGGCCTCCTGTCCGTTGACCAGGACCGTCAGGTCTTTGTTGGAAATGAGCCTGGGCAGTCCGTCACCATAGCCGATGGCGAGCGAAGCGATGGTTTCCGGCTGCTGCACCTCGTGATGGCGGCCATAGGACACCGTCTGCCCCGGCTGCAGGTCCTTGACCATTTCCACGCGGGTGCGCAGGGACAGTGCCGGAATGAAGTCCAGGTCATTGACCACCGGAATGGCATCATTGCTGGTGACGCCCATGTACAGCAGCCCCGGCCGGCAGTAGTCAAAGCCCATGTCCCCGTAGTTCAGGATCCCGTAGCTGTTCTGGATATGCACGAGGCCCGGATCGATGCCGTTTTCCTTCAGCATGCTCACCAGCTCCTGGAACATCGTGGTCTGGCGCCCGGTGAAGGCCATGGCATCTTCCCCCAGGTCATCACTCACGGGATAGTGCGAGAAAATCCCTTCATTGGAGAGATTCTCCATGGCATACACCTCAAAGAATCCATCCAGGTCCTTTTTCTGCGGCTGCCAGGAAATGCCAATGCGGTTCATGCCCGTATCTGCCTTCACATGCGTCCGCAGCTTCAGGCCCCGGGCATTCAGCTCTCTGGCATAGGGGACATCCACCACTGTCTGGATGAGGTCATGCTCTGCGAGCAGTGCAGCCTGGTCCGGATCGGTCCATCCCAGGATCAGGATATCCGAACGGATGCCCGCCTGACGCAGTTCCAGTGCTTCCCCGATCGTCGCGACGCCGAAGAAATCGACCCCGTTTTTTTCCAGCACCCGGGTGCACTCCACCGCCCCGTGTCCATAGGCATCGTCTTTCACGATCCCCATGATCTTCGTGCCCTGCATCAGTTCCCGGACCTGACGCAGGTTGTGCGCCACGGCATCCAGGTCCACTTCCGTCCATACCCGCTGTCCGGCAGTGTCTAGCACCGTCCCACCTCTTTCTCCAGGGACAGTGCAATGAGGTCATCCAGCAGCTTCGCAAAGGGGAGGCCGGCTTTTTCCATCATGGTCGGGTAGCGGCTGGTGGCTGTCATGCCCGGAACGGTGTTCAGTTCATTGATCACCAGCGCCCCGTCGGGCTGCAGGAACATGTCCACCCGGGTGAAGCCTGAGCACCCCATGGCCTGGTAGGCAGCCACGGCCAGCGCCCTGGCCTCTTCTGTTTTCTCCGGCGAAATCCGGGCCGGGCAGTAGATGGCGGAATCCTTCATTTCATACTTGCCCGCAAAGTCAAAGAACCCGCCGTGGATCTCGATTTCATCCACATCCCCGGCAAAGGGTTCCAGGTTTCCCATCACCGCACAGCCGATTTCAAACCCGGGAATGCATTCCTCCACCAGGATCTTGCCGCGGCCGTCCCAGTGGAAGGCATCCTTCGCTGCTTCGTCGAATTCCGCCAGGGTATCCACTTTGTGCACTCCATAGGAGCTGCCTGCATTGCAGGGCTTCACGATCCACGGCAGGGGGATCACCTGCAGGATCTCTTCGGCGGAATACGGAATGCCCGCCTTCAGGCACACATACTTCGCCGTGGGAATACCCTGGGCATCCAGGACGATATGCGTGATGTCCTTGTCCATGATCATGGCCGAAGACAGGGTGTCGCAGCCCACGCAGTGAATGTTCATGATCTCCATGAGCCCCTGCAGGGTCCCGTCTTCGCCGTTTTTGCCATGGAGCACCGGAAACACCGTATCCAGTGCATGCACCGCCGCCGGCTCATCGCTTTCCGGCCGCACATAGCCGCCATGCACCCAGGCCACGGGTGTGGTGAGTTCCGGCGTGTTCCAGGTATCGTGTTCGATGTGGTCGATGTCCCCGGTATACTCCAGGAACCGGCCTTCTTTTGTGATGCCCACCAGAGACAGGTCGTACTTGTCCCTGTTCAGGTTCCGCAGCAAGCTGGCCACAGAATGCAGAGATACAGAATATTCACTGGACTGACCGCCGAACAGTACGGCGAGTTTGATTTTCTTCATGAGTTCATTGCCTTCTTTCTCCAGCCTGCCGGCCAGTTTGTCGAGCTGCAGCGCCCGGCTTCCCTTTACCAGAATCACCGCATCCTCTTCGAGCAGCGGCTTCACGGCCTCAAACAGCCCATCCTGGTCTTCATGCCAGGACTCGCCAATGCGCCCGAACACCGGACCGGTGGTGAACACTTCGATTCCCAGAGTGCGTGCATGGTCCAGCACCCGGCGGTGGAGTTCCATCTCCTGCGGCCCGAGATCCAGCATGTCCCCGAGTACCGCGTAATGGGTGCCCGGCAGGGATGCCAGGGTATCCAGCGCCGCAATGGCGCTTTCGGGATTGGACTTGTAGGAATCATCCAGCACATGGGCCCGGCCGGCCGGCTGCAGCGCCGTGCGCATGCCGGTCATCACCAGGGTTTCCAGTGCCTGGTGCCTGTCTGCCGCTGAAATGCCGCGGGTTTCCCCCAGAATCAGGGCAGGGAGAGCATTCACGCACTGGAAGCTGCCCAGGGCATTCAGCCGCCAGGGGGTTCCGTTCCACTCAAAGGCCATGCGGCCCTGTTCCACGCTCACATTGTGCAGGTCCCTGCGGGAAAAGGGAATGACGGTGATGTCGTTTTCCTCAATGAACCGGTATGTTTCTGGTTTCTGCAGCTCCACGGCCAGTTCCGGGGCATCCGCCAGATACAGGAACGTTCCGCCGGGGCGCAGACCCCGCAGGATTTCCATCTTCGCCTGTGCGATTCCCTGCTTCGATCCCAGGTTCTCCATATGGGCGCTGCCAATGGACGTGATCACCGCTGCATCCAGCGGAGCAATGTCCACCAGGGTCTCGATTTCCCCGAAGTTTTCCATGCCCATTTCCAGCACCGCGGCCTCGATCCCCGGATCGAATTCCAGGATCGTCAGCGGCAGCCCGATCTCGCTGTTGCGGTTGCCCGGCGTGGCCTGCGTCACAAAGTGCCGCGAGAAGACAGCCTTCATCATGTCCTTGGCACTGGTTTTGCCATTGGATCCCGTAATGCCGATGGTATACGGATGCAGCTCGTGCAGATACGCGCGGGCAATGTTCTGGAGTGCCTGCACGGTGTCATCCACCAGAATGAGGGGGACGTCTGCCGGCAGCGGTGTATGGTCTTTCTGCCACAGGGCTGCGGCTGCCCCTGCCTGCACCGCCTGTGCGATGAAGTCGTGTCCGTCGACACGGGCGCCGATGACCGGCACATACAAAGACCCGGGCACGACCTGCCGGGAGTCTGTGACGGCGCCTTTGACAACTGCGCCTGTATCCTGAATCAGGACCCCGCCGGCCATGGCCGCAAGGTCCCGGATGGTTTTTCTGATCATGTTGAATCCTCTTTGTCGCGTACCATTATAGCACGCACAAAGCGGCTGGCTGCGCCCTCTGTGCAAGGGCAGAAATTTGTCACACAGCCACCGGCTGTATGCCCTTACCTGTGCCCGCCGCCCGCTCCTGCATCCTCAGATCCGGAGACAGCCGGTCTGCATGCCCTGCCGGATTCTCCTCCTTCGGACTTTCTTTCCTTAATATATGGATACGTCCATCAATATATGAATATATGCATACGTCCATCTGTTATGCTGCCGCAAGCCGTATTCCGGGTCTGCACCGGTCCCCTTCTGCCGGGAAACCATGGGCGTCAGGCCCTGGCTCCTGTACAATACAGTCAGCCCGCCGGTTTGACCGGCTGCAAGGAGTGAGAACAATATGCTGCTTTCCTTCGGACTGATCCTGCTGTCCGGGGTTCTCGTCACCCGGATCATGAAACACATCGGACTCCCGCCGCTGACCGGGATGCTGCTGGCGGGAATCCTGCTCGGGCCCGCCGTCCTGAACTGGATCGACCCCGCCATGCTGGAGATCTCCGGATCCATCCGCAAAATTGCACTTCTCGTCATCCTGATTCGCGCAGGCCTGAGTCTCAGGACAGAGGACCTGATTCGTGCCGGCCGCCCGGCACTCCTCCTGTGTTTTGTTCCCGCCACCTGCGAAATTCTGGCATTTCTGCTCCTGGGGCCTCCTATGTTCGGCCTGTCCCTGCTGGAATCCGCCATCCTCGGTACCGTGATTGCGGCTGTCAGTCCCGCTGTGGTCGTTCCCGGGATGGTGACGGTCATGAAGTCCGGATACGGCCAGGACAAAGCCATTGCACCCATGATCCTGGCCGGCGCCAGTGCAGACGACATTTTCGTGATCGTGCTCTTCAGCATCTTCACCTCCATGGCCGGCCAGGGCGGCTTTCACTGGCAGATGCTGCTGCGGATTCCCACTTCCATTGTCCTGGGGATCCTGAGCGGAATCCTTCTGGGAATTCTCTTTGTCCGCGTGTTTCACAGAGTCCGGACGCCGGTGATCACCCGGCTGATCGTGTTTCTGGCCACCGGTGCCCTGCTCTATGCCCTGGAGGATGCCCTGACTGGACCTGTCGGATTCTCCGGACTCATTGCCGTCATGACCACCGCCCTGGTGGCAGGTCACCTGGATCCGCCTGCTGCCAGACGCCTCGGTGCTTCCTTTGACTCGCTCTGGACGGCCGCGCAGATCTTTCTCTTCACCCTCATAGGGGCCGCCATTCAGCTGACGTACGCCGCTCATGCCCTGGGGCCCTCCCTGCTGCTCATTGCCGCCGGTCTCCTGTGCCGGAGCGGCGGTGTGCTGCTGTGCCTGACAGGCACTTCCCTGAACTGGAAAGAACGGCTGTTTTCCGTGGTCTCCTATCTTCCGAAAGCCACTGTCCAGGCAGCCATCAGTGCGATTCCGCTCTCCATGGGTCTTGCCTGCGGGCAGACCGTGCTGACAGTGGCTGTGCTGGCCATTCTGGTCACGGCGCCCCTGGGGGCAGCCGCCATCGACCTGCTGTATCCGCGGCTCCTCCATAAACCGGATGCCTGACTGCAGGCAAATCCGTCATATGTCACCATAAATTGCACACACTTTGGCCGCAAAACACCTGAAAGCGGTTACCTGCAGGGTGGCTGGAGGCGGTGTTGACTGTTATTTTCTTCACAAAGTGGCAGGAATTGGGGTCCAGGTGGGAGACGAGTGGCTGATTCCAGGTAGTTTGCCCCTCTTTTCCCCTGAATCTGGCCTGAAAATGGCCTGTTCACACAGTTTTCCATATTTTTCACACAAATACCGGTGGACCCTGTGTTAAACTCTAAACAAGCAAGGAGCAGAAGACCTTGCCAGTATGATTCAGTCTCAGGCTAATTCATACTATTTTCTATCCCCTTAATTTGAAGAGCCAGGCATCCCCTTAGCCTGGCTTTTCATTAGGAAAAAGCGAATGGTCTGTCCCGTTACGGAAAAAGGAGCAATAACTATGGACTGCATTTTCTGCGAAATTGCCGCGGGCAACATCCCGGCAAAAAAAGTCTTCGAGGATGACGATGTCATTGCCTTTCTGGATGTGAATCCCGCATCCTTCGGCCACACCCTGGTAGTGCCGAAACAGCATGTAAGAAACTTCATGGAAGCGGATGCTGCCACCATTGGCAAGGTGTTCGGTGTGGCCAGCGCCCTGGGCAGGGTGCTCCAGGAAAAACTGGGGGCTTCGGGCATGAACCTGCTGTCCAATGCAGGGGAAAGTGCGGGACAGACGGTGGATCATTTCCACATCCACCTCATTCCCAGGTATGATGACAGGACACAGGAAACCCTGACGCTGGAGTTCGGCCCCATGGACCTGGACCTGGATCAGGTGCTCGCAAAAATTCAGCACTGAACGGATACACACAAAAAGGATGATGGCGCTCATCATCCTTTTTTGCGTTTTCCGCCTGTGCACAGGCCAGTTTCAGGCCATGGCCTTCCGGATCCGGCGGACCTGTTCCAACGGAATGCCGCTGTACATGGCAATGTCCCTCTCGCTGATCCGGCCCTTCTTCAGCGTGTTCTCCACTGTCCTGCGGATCTGCAGGTCAATACCGGTTCGGCGGCCTTCCTTTCGGCCTTCCACCAGCCCCTCTTTCGGTTTTTTAATTTGAAAACAATCTTGCGTTCAAAGCTGACAATTGCCAGAGCCACTAAGCA
>OFGN01000174.1_pt1 | contig 73540 bp, 61 predicted proteins | sample 1521821 | NCBI WGS metagenome assembly OFGN01 (sample SAMEA3504094, study PRJEB24116) | mouse gut metagenome | biome: mouse gut; feature: mouse-associated habitat; material: faeces | place: Denmark | collected 2011
CGATTGCCGCGTCTGCGGCAATCCATAGCTCTAACCTTTGATTTTGGTAAGGAATAGTTCTTTATGTACGGCGTCGGATAGTTCGATTCTTTTGCAGAGTCTTGATTTTTTAAGGTAGTAGTTTTTATATTTTATATCGGTGAAATAGCATACGGCTCTTACTGAGAAACCGGCAATGATAAGAGCTAAAAATGTAATGTCATCTTCATTTATAAACCCGCACTCTTCGCGTAAAAGAGTGACGATTCCGTTGAAGTATTTATCTACAGACTCTACTATTTCATTCAATTTTTTAGGACTTCTAAGCTGGCGGAGCTCTTTTTCAATTTTAGAAAGAATAAGTTTGTGGGTAGAATCGCAATCGGACTGATCGAAATATTCATTACAGAGCATATTGAGTGTGCTCCATTTTTCTTTAAACAGTCTTTCTACTATTTCGCTATTTATTTGTGTTGAGTTTTTAGAATCAAGAGCTTGGCTTAGAGTTTTATTTTCTGACTCTATATTATTGATTTTATTATTGAGAAGTAATATTGAGGAAATGAGATTTTCAAGCTCGGCTTTTTGAGCCTTGATTTTTAATCTGTAAATATACCAAATGAGAAAAGCAAAGCCCAAAGCCACAATAATGGTTGCAATCAATATAAAGGATATAAATTTAGAACGGCTTTTCTCTCTTTCCGCTTTTTCATTATAGAAGTCACGCTGGATTATGGATACAGATTCAGTAAGCAGATTCAGGGCTATTTTTCCCTGATAGTTAATCAAGCTGTCGGCCATAGTAGCGGCGCGGTAATAATTGCTGTCGGCTATCGCTTCCCTATATATTGCATAAAGAATCTGTGCATATTCCTGCTCATCTTTGCTTTTACCGAAAGCGTATTGAAGAGTATGCAAGGCTTGGTCTTTGTGGTCAGTGTCAAACTCAACATAGCTTTGTATCAAAAGATCAGTGACAGTTTTATTATCTTTATACAAAGGATTTATATAGGAGTCGAAAGCCTTGTTTATTTCATCATATTTGCCATATTCATACCAAGCAGGAACTGCAGCCTCAAGGATATAGGCCATAAGAGCAGAGTCTAATGGTTGCTCGTTTTCAACAACCAATGTCAGGCTGTCGGTAATGGCCAAATTTCTCTCAAAATCTTTCTCATTATAGTATACTCTTGCAAGGTCGGATAGTGCATATCTGTGACTTGCTGTTCTTCCGGCTTCGAGATATTTGTCGGCAGCTTCTTGGGTGAATATCTTTGCCTGCGGATAATTATACGTCCACAAGAAAATATCGCCCATTATTCCTGAAGATTTCGCTATCCAGTAGGGATTGTTATCTTCTTTTGCAATCTCGCGGGCAGTGAGGATATGGCGCATAGAGGTCTTGAAGTCGCAGGCATTGAAGGCTATCTGGGCCTTATAGAAATATGCCCTCATGCGCAGGTTGCTCTCGTCGGCGTCCCGGTATCTGTCGAAAGCTATGTTGATAAGCGTGTCGGAGTCTACCTCAATCCAGTTTTTAATCTGTGCTTGGGTATAGAGCAGGGCATAGTAGGGGAGGTCGCTGTCGGCGTCGAGGGCCGACCTGTCGATACACTCGAGGATAGCCATGGCGCTGTCGGGCTGCTCCTCCATTATTGCGTCGGCCTCGGCGAGCATACGCCTCTCGGGCGACACGCCGCACGCTGAAAGCATGAGCAGCAATAATATGCAGATGGCAGAGCGCATACGGCGGCTATTCCTGAGGCGCTGTGAATTCGTATGCGCCAAGAGTGGCGGCGCGGGCCGTGCCGTAGGCGTCGGCGGGTGCATCGGTTTCGACACCGGCGCCGATGGCCGGGGAGTCGGGTTTGAGGCGGTAGTCGAAGATATATTCCGAGCGCACGGTATAGTAGAGCGGGTCGGTGTCCCAGAGACATTCTATGAAGTTGTCGTCGTCCTCGCCGGCGCTCTTGAGCAGGCAGCGGCGCATGGTGATGGCAGTGCCGGTGAGGTCGCCGTGGCTGATGTCGCTGCCGTTGCCGTAGACTATGCAGTTGACAAACGAAGCCTCGGTATATGGCAGCCCCGAGCCGTCGTCGAGTCCTGTCTTTTCATCGGCGCTGACATGGGCAAACTGCACCGCCGGGCCGCCGATGGCCGAGAAGAGATAGTAGTTTGCAAAGGTGCAATGGGTGAAAGAGTGGCGTCCGCCCTGCAGGTAAACGAGGCCTTCCGACGCCTCTGCAAACTCGCAGCCCACGGCTTCTATCGAGCTGTGGTAAGCCTCCACCACGAGGCCGCCCGAGTTGCGGATTTGGCAGTTGAGAAGCGATAGTTGGGTGGCGTTGTCGGCGGGATTGCCCTCAAGGGTGATACCCTGCCAAGTGTTGCGCAGCGATACATGACTCATGCGGTTGCCCGACGATGTGGAGGTGAAGAAAGTCCCGAGCCATTGGCGCGACATGATGTCGAATGATATGTCGGCTACAACATTTCCCGTCCGGTCGCCGGCCATGCTGATGGGCTCTTCCACCGTACCCTCGGCGATGAGGCGTCCGCGCACCACGAGCATTGCGCCGTCGTGGAAGCATAGCTCTGCGCCCGGGTCAATGGTGAGGGTGGCGCCCGGAGCCACTACGAGGCTGTCGAAAATCTGGTAGGGCAGCGCAGAGTCGAAGCGGGTGTCTTCGGTCAAGGTCAAGGCTTCGAGGCGGCGCACATTCTGCCCCTCGGCGCTTACCGCTACGCTGCGCGTAATGCCGTTGGTGGTGAAGTCTATGCTTGCCTCAAAGTCGGTCCGCGGGGCTTCGCCGGCAGGGAAAGTTGCCTCTACAAACACGAAAATGGAGTCTTTGCCGCGCACCTCGATATTGTTGAACCTACGGCCTGAAATACCGTCGACATTCAGGCGCAGATAGTCGGCCGCCGGACCCGACAGTGAGATATCGCTTATAGATATCTGCTTGGAGTGGGGGTTGCGCACGGTGAAGCGGTGGGTGGTGGTGCTCTGCTCGGTAAATACGGTGCCTATCTTGAGGGTATCTACAGAAAATACCGGCTGGTCGGAGGGCGAAGTGGTGAATCCGTCTTCGATACATCCGGCCAGCAATACTATAAATGGTATGAGGAGAATCAATTTTCGCATAACTTTATAACGGCATGCGAGCTTAAATATTGTATGCCGCCCGTTTTGGAATAATCGGATTAGAAATTGGTATAAATGGGGTGTGGATGTGTGGCTTTGCCAAAAAATTAGTAATTTTGTCGCATAAAAGTAACATTGAATGGAAAAAGGTGTAAAAGATATATCAGATGAAATTGTATCGGGCTCGCTTGCTGAGCTCGAAAGTATGTCGGCTGATTTCAGCAAGATAGACGGTTCGTGCTATTACAGCCATATCACCACCGAGATGAGCAGCCGTCTGGTTGACTTTAAAGATTCGCCTTTCAAGGTTGCCGGAAATGTGATAGTGATTCTGGTAAAAGGCAAGCTGCATGTAGAGCTCAATACCGACTCCACCGAGATAGAGGGGCCGGCGGCGGTTAGCCTCAATCACGGCTCGCTGGTCAATTTCCGTCCCGGCGAGGGAATGGAAATCGACGCACATGTGCTGATATATACCCCGGCTTTCCTCCATGATATTAATATCTCTTTTTCATCGATTTCTGTCGACGCCCTCGTAAGCCACGACAGCCCCGTGATGGATCTTCGCGAGCGCGAGGTGACGATATTGCTACGCTATGTGTCGCTGATAAACCATGTGATGAGCGACCGCTTCAACAATCAGCTCAACCGCCATATAGTGTCGGCGCTCACATCGGCTCTGTTCTATCAGATGATGCTCTTTATTTACCGCCGTATCGACACCGGTGGGGTAGTGCAGAATGGCCCGCGGCGCAACAGCTACGTGCAGGATTTCCTCAAGCTCGTCCACATGTATTATACCACCGAGAGAGCTGTTGCCTTCTATGCCTCGAAGCTCTTCATCTCTCCCAAATATCTTTCGCTGCTCGTAAAGGAAGCCACAGGCCGCTCGGCTGCATGCTGGATCGACCACTTCGTGATTATGGAGGCGAAGAACCTGCTGCGCTATTCGGGTAAGAACGTACAGCAGGTGGCATACTCGCTCAACTTCTCAAACCAGTCGAGCTTCGGCAAGTATTTCAAGCACCTCACCGGCATGAGCCCCACCGACTTCCAGAAGCAATCCTAATTTTGGTTGGTGGTTGGTGGTGTGTGGGCAGCGTTAATGTTGTTGGTGTGTGGGCTGTGGGCAGCGAGTTAGCTTTTGAGGGTATTTGGTTTGTGGTTGGTGGGCTGTGGGCAGCCGATTAGCTTTTAAGGGTATGCAGTAAGTAATTCGCTGCCCACAGCCCACCAACCACCAACCCAAACCCCACAGCCCACCAACCACAAACCCTTAAAAGCAGCCCACCAACCACAAACCAAAAAACTCAATAGAGAATCTTCTCCATCTCTTCTACCAACAGGCTGTCGTCAAAGTCGTCTCTGTTTGAGAATATGAGATAGCTCATTTTGCGTTCAGGCACAGTGGCCTCGAATATTGTGAAGCCACCGTTGGTGTTGAGATGATATATCTTCTTATTGCGCCCGGGTTTCTCTTCCACAGCATTGGCATAACCATAGTTTACGAAAGGAATATCTGTGGCCAGACGCGGAGTGTTGAGGCTGTCGATAATCTCCTTGGGCAGAAGTTTTCCGCTATATACGGCCTTGTTCCATCTCATGATATCGCGCGCTGACGAATAAGCTCCGCGGTCGGCCTTGGTGAGAAAAAATTCTGCTTCGCCATAGTCGTACTCCTGCCATTTTCCATCCTCACTGAGGTATATACCGGGTGCAGTATTACGGTCGGCCGGTTTGTAGCCGTGAGCCATACGCGGAAGGAAGCACCCCGGATTATAATAATAGGTGTCGGTCAAGCCGGCCGGCAGAAATATATTCTGACGCATCCAGTCGTCGAAGTCATGACCGGTGACTCTTTCGATAAGCGGTGCCACAAGGATAAAAGCAGGGTCGGAGCGCTGGTAGGTGGTACTGGGATTGTAGTCGATGGAGTCGAGGTCTTTGAAAATCTGCATGTGCTCGCGCTCCATGCCGTAGAGGCGATAGTCGGGAGCGTCGCTGAATATAGATTTGTGATTGCTCAGATAATCGTGCCACTCTTTAGGGTCGCGCGGACGCAGGTCGGGAAGTCCCGACGAGTGAGTGAGGATATTGCGGATTTTGATATTCTTGAAAAAGTCCGCCTCGAATTCCGGAAAATATTTCGACAGCGGATCATCGAGCGACATCTCGCCCCGCTCGCAAAGTTTCATTATGGCCACAGCGCTGAAAAATTTCGAGGTAGACGCCATGTTGAAGAGTGTGCTGTCGGTAATGCGTGCCTTGGTGTTGAGGTCGGCGAGTCCGAAAGCATGGTCATAGATTATAGAGTCGTTGCGCATGACAGTCACTATCGCCCCCGGTCCGTCATCAGGGAAGATAGGAGTGAAAAGACTGTCGAGGCGTTTGGTGTATTCGCAAGGCTTCACGCCATGGTCGGCGCGGTAGTCATTGGTAGTTTTATTGCACGCCACAGTGATTGCCGCCATTGAGGCCACGGCAATAGTGAGTATGCGGAGTGTGCGGTTGCTTTTCATGACTTTTTTATTGACATTGCAAAAGTAGGGTAGGGGAGTGGGCTTTGCAACAGCTTAACTATATTTTGCTAAAAATGTATCATGATTGCAACATGCACTTGTCAATTGTGGCTTTTATTTTTGCCTATAGCTGTAGAAATTTATTTGTTTTTGATATTCTCAAATGCTTATTTTTGATTTAATATATTGATATGTAATTTGATATCTACTATTTTAAAATTTGTATAAAAAGGAAAAATAAAAATATCGCTCGGAGAGCGCCCGATTTTTGCCGTCCGGGCATTCGAAGAACACAGAAATCCCGGGGGTAATCGGCATCTTCGCAGACGCCCACCCGACGATAGCAGTCACTCTCCCCGCATACCTCCGCAAGCTGCGGTATACGGGGTTACTGGTTAATGGGCGTTCGCAGAACGCCCATTATTAGTAACCCCACACGCCGTAGCTTGCGTAGGCGTGTGGGGTTAGAGAGTGAACACCCACGAAGGCGTTCGCAGAATGCTGATTAACCCGGGAGTCGGCGTCCTGTTCGGCAATGCAAAAAATAAATTTTGCATTGCTCTCACTTATTCGTATCTTTGCATTTCAATTGACTCATACAAGTTTCGCAAGTTACAACGCAAGGAATATCTAAACTCCTTAAACTTGTTAAACTCACAATAAACAAGTTTTGCAAGCGAAACTTAAATTAACACACTATATGACGCCCGCATATCAATGGTTAGCCTCGGGTGTTGCGCTTCCCGAGATTGATTATCAGCAGCTTGAACGATGGATCGTGCAGGTTGCAGCTGTGCACAACAGATTGGTGCGCTCTCTTAATTATATCTTCTGCAATGATGATAAAATACTGGAAGTTAACGCGCAATACCTTGACCATCACTATTTTACGGATGTGATTACCTTTGACGACTGTGTCGGACGACTGCTCCGCGGCGATATTTTCATATCGCTCGACACTGTGGCAAGCAACGCCGAAGCCCTCGGCACCGACTATATGCGCGAGCTTCATCGTGTGATAATACATGGCGTGCTCCACTTGTGCGGTATCAACGACAAAGGTCCCGGTGAACGCGAGATTATGGAGCGGGAGGAAGACGCAGCCCTCGCCATGCTTTACGCACTAAATAAGTAATGATACGATGCGATTTGACTTTGATGTTATCGTAGTAGGCGCCGGCCATGCCGGTTGCGAGGCTGCCCATGCCGCTGCCCGACTCGGCGCACGCACTCTGCTGGTGACGATGGATATGAACAAGATCGCGCAGATGAGCTGCAACCCTGCTGTTGGCGGTATCGCCAAGGGCCAGATTGTCCGCGAAATCGACGCCCTCGGCGGCATGATGGGTATCGTCACCGATCTGTCGTCTATTCAGTTCCGCATGCTCAACCGCTCTAAAGGCCCCGCTATGTGGAGCCCCCGCTCGCAGGCCGACCGCAATAAATTCTCGGCCAAATGGCGCGAGATTCTCGAGCATACTGAAAATCTTTCGATGTGGCAAGGCTCCGTCGACAGCCTCGTCTTTGACCATGACGGCGCGCTTGCCGGCGTGCATGTGGCCGACGGCGCCACTTTCAAAGCCTCTAAAATAGTGCTTACAAACGGCACTTTTCTTAATGGCCTCATGCACATAGGGCGTGTGTCAATGCCCGGTGGCCGAACAGCCGAACCGTCGGCCCACGGCATTACCGAGCAGCTGCGACAACTCGGATTCCGCGCCGACCGCATGAAGACCGGTACACCCGTGCGTATCGACGGCCGCACCATTGATTTTTCAAAGACTAAGGTGCAGGGCGGAGAGTGCGATTTCCATCATTTCTCCTATCTTCCCGAGGTGCGCTCGTCGCTCAAGCAGCGCGATTGCTATATCGTTTACACCAATCCCGAGACCTGCGAAATTCTTCGCCAAGGACTCCCTGACTCGCCTCTCTACAATGGCCAGATACAAAGCATAGGCCCGCGCTATTGCCCCTCGATAGAGACAAAGATTGTCACCTTTGCCGACAAGACCGAGCACCAGCTTTTCCTCGAGCCTGAAGGCGAGACAACAGTCGAATTCTATGTCAACGGCTTCTCTTCGTCAATGCCGATGGATATCCAGTTTGCGGCCCTCGCCACTGTGCCGGCGCTCGCCGACGTGCAGATCTACCGAGCCGGATACGCCATAGAATACGACTTCTTCGACCCCACGCAGCTGCGCCACACTCTCGAGACACGCCTCATCCCCGGCCTTTATTTCGCCGGCCAGATCAACGGCACCACAGGTTATGAAGAAGCCGCCGGACAAGGCCTCGTGGCAGGTGCAAATGCAGCCCTCGCAGCCCTCGGCAGAGAGCAGTTTACCCTCGGCCGCGACCAAGCATATATAGGCGTGCTTATCGACGACCTCGTCACAAAAGGCGTCGACGAGCCTTACCGCATGTTTACATCGCGCGCCGAATACCGCATACTCCTGCGTCAGGACGACGCCGACATGCGCCTTACTCCGCTTGCCTACGGGCTCGGATTGGCCGACCGCCGACGCTTCGACCTCATGGAAGAAAAGCGCCTCTGGCGCGATAAAATCATCGAGCTCGCCGACAGATTGACCGTACATCCGGCCGAGGTCGATGCTCTTCTCGAAGCCGCCGGCACTACGCCTTTGCGGCAAGGAACCAAGCTTGCCGACCTCGTGCAGCGCCCGCAGCTTACAATAGATATGCTCGCTCGCGCCGTCCGTCCGCTCGCCAAACTGATAGAAGAATTGCCCGCCGACCGTCGCGAAGAGATCGTAGAAGCTGCCGAGATACTGATAAAATACCGTGGATATATCGCCCGCGAACAGCAGATAGCTGACAAGCTCGCCCGCCTCGAAAACGTCCGCCTCCCTGCCGATACCGACTACTCGGCAATCAAGGCTATCTCTACCGAAGGACGCCAGAAACTCGAGCGCCACCGCCCCGAAACCGTCGGCCAAGCCTCGCGTATTCCCGGCATTTCTCCAAGCGATATAAATATTCTGCTACTGATGATGAATAGATAAACCCTGTTCCACGTGGAACAATTTTGCTTTACTTTTTCGATAATCAACAATTTACTCAAATATGGAATACATCAAATCAAAAATTCGTGATGTGCAGGATTTCCCTTCCAAGGGTGTCCTGTTTAAAGACCTCACCACAGCGTTCAAAGATCCCCGCGCTCTCCACATTATCGGCTGGGATCTCTCTCAGCTCTACCGCGACAAGGGCGTTACCAAAGTGGTGGGTATTGAAAGCCGCGGTTTTATCGGCGGTTCTATCCTCGCTTTCGAGCTCGGCGCAGGCTTCGTTCCCTGCCGCAAACCCGGCAAACTTCCTGCCGACACTATCCGTCAGGAGTACGCCAAAGAGTATGGCACCGACGTCATCGAAATCCACCGCGACGCAATCAAACCCGATGATATCGTAGTTATCCACGACGATGTTCTCGCTACAGGCGGCACTATGGCGGCAGCCATCAAACTCGTAAAGAGCCTCAACCCGAAAAAAATCTACGTCAACTTCATCATCGAGCTCTCTTCGCTCAACGGTCGTGCAGCTCTGCCCGACGATGTAGAGGTATCTTCGCTCATCACATATTGATTTATTCAAGTTTCGCACTCCATATCGCCGCCGCAGTGAAAATCTGCGGCGGTTTTTTGTCGCGTTTTTTTGCAGTTATAAAAATTATTATTACCTTTGCAGTGAAAATCAACAGTGCCTCGCGCTACTGCTGATGGTGGACAGATTTGGCTGCTTGCAACCACTCGAAAAAATGCTAAAATCGCCCTTGGTAGTCGGCACATAGTGTCCGTAACCCAATGGGCAGCTCTTTTTAAGGTTTCAGGTTTTTTCGTGGCTAAGCCGCCCTTTGTGTCTGCCTAAGACAATGCCGGGTGCTCTGCCGCGTTTTTTTGTGCCCATAATATTGGTTTGTGGTTGGTGGGTTGTGGGCAGCGAGTTAGCTTTTGAGGATTGCAGTAAGTAATCCGCTGCCCACAACCCACCAACAACCAACCACCAACCCACAAACCCCACACCACCACCCACCAACTACAAACTACAAACAAAAAAATATGAACTATCTCTTCACATCAGAATCTGTTTCTGAAGGCCATCCCGATAAAGTGGCCGATCAGATCAGCGACGCCGTCCTTGACGAATTTCTTGCCCGCGACCCTCAGTCGAAAGTGGCATGTGAAACATTGGTGACCACCGGTCAGGTCGTGATTGCCGGTGAAATCAAGAGCGACGCCTATATCGACATGCAGGAGACCGCACGCCGCGTTATCAACGAAATTGGCTACGACCGCAGCGAGCTCCGCTTCGACGGCAATTCTTGCGGTGTCCTTCTGGCCGTGCATGAGCAGAGCGCCGATATCAACCGTGGTGTTGAGCGCGAGAAAGCCCTCGAGCAAGGCGCCGGCGACCAAGGCATGATGTTCGGCTACGCCACAAACGAGACCGACCTCTACATACCCCTTTCGCTCGCCCTGAGCCACTCGCTCATGATGACTCTCGCCGAGATACGTCGCGAGGGTGTGGATATGACTTATCTCCGTCCCGACTCGAAAAGTCAGGTGACTGTCGAATATGACGAGAACCATCGCCCCGTGCGCGTAGATACAATCGTTGTCTCTACCCAGCACGACGAGTTTATCCTTCCCGGCGAAAACCTCTCGCAGGAAGAAGCCGACCGCCGTATGCTCGACACCATCGCGCGCGACGTCGAGACTATCCTCATTCCCCGCACACGTGCCAAGCTCCCCGCAGAGCTTCAGCATTTGCTCGACGGCGGATTCAAGCTCTATGTAAACCCCACCGGCAAATTCGTTATCGGCGGCCCCCACGGCGACACCGGCCTCACCGGACGCAAGATCATCGTCGATACCTACGGCGGTCACGGCGCCCATGGCGGCGGTGCTTTCTCAGGCAAAGACCCCAGCAAGGTCGACCGCTCGGCAGCCTACGCCTCGCGTCATATAGCCAAGAACCTTGTCGCTGCCGGCATTGCCGACCGCGTGCTCGTTCAGGTGGCCTACGCTATCGGCAAGGCCGAGCCGGTCAATATCTTCATCGACACTTTCGGCACCTCGCACGTAGCCTTGAGCGATACCGACATCGCCGCACGAGTTGAGAAGATTTTCGACATGCGCCCCTACGCTATCGAGCAGCGCCTCAAGCTCCGCAACCCCATCTACCGCGAGACTGCCGCCTACGGACACGTCGGCCGCATACCCCGCACCGTCACCAAGACATTTTCAAGCCACTACGAGGCTCCTTTCACCCGCGAGGTGGAATTATTCACTTGGGAGAAACTCGACGCCGTAGAGGCCGTTAAAAACGCCTTCTCCGACGTTCTTTAATCCCACTGCCGCGCCGGCGCGCGCTGCATAGCAGAAAGCCGCGGGGCCGGAAACCTTGATTTCCGCGCCCCGCGGCCTGTTTTTTGTCTGCCGCGCATTTCTTTTCGTTGCCGGCGCGTGCGCAGCACGCCGCAGCATAGGCCTGTTTTTTGTAGGCTGCGCTTATTGTTAAAGATAGTTAAATTAATTTGGAATTTGTTGTATCTGAATGAAATTCAACTTATCTTTGCGCAGCAAACAGAGAGAAAGATTAGTTTTTTGTTACACCGTTATCCGTACAACAACAGCAATAGCAAAACAACCCAAATTTTATAAGTGAATCATAGGTTAGGATGCAATTGCCCGCGAGGGGTAGTTGCATTTGTTTTTATTTCCGTGTGGGTTTCATTGCTGTGGAAGTGGAGATTATTCATCTCCATGGGGCTCAGCCGGCGGGCGTCGGTGAGCTGAGGATGCGGTATTTGCCTAACTGTTTTCATTTCTTTCCAAATATGGGCTCAGTGCGTTGATAAGCAGAAGTGCCGCAACGTAGGCCGAGCCGATGACTATAATGTGGATATCGAGCGGGAATGAGCTGCCGAACCATCCACCGAAAGCATAGCAGCCCAGCGAGAGCCATAGACACGCCTGCGTGATAAGGCAAAGCGTGCACCATGCCTTGGCGCGGTATTTCTGATACCATACGCTCCATATCGAGAACGGGCAGCAGCATGCGTTGATAAGCGCCAGAAAGCCTATATACTGCGGAAACATCAGCAGCGTCATAAGGCTTATGCTGAAATATGCGAAGCCTACCTCACTCCAGCCGAAAATGCCGAAAAATTTGGCTGCCGAAGTGCTCAGCACAGTGTGGCAGCCCGTGCGGTCGATGATACCGCAGATACGGTCGGCATGGCTCGATTTGATGTTGTAGGTCTTAAGCAGCAACTGGTAGGTGACGTATAAGCCCACGAGGTTGACTGCCGTCAGCACGATAGTCGATACATGGCTCCAAAGCCCGGCACTCACAAAGCCGTAGATAAAGAGAAATATCAATGCCGCCCCGAGCATATAGCGCTTCGAGGCATTGGCAATGTCTATGAAGCGGTGCTTGGCATAGTCGGGTTCGCAGGCATTGAGATGAGGGAATGCGAGCAGTACCCTGCCGTCCCAACGCGATATGAAATCAGCCTTCGGCAGACTCTCAGGTCCGTCGAAGGCATCGAGTTCTATTTGCCCGTCAGTGATGTTTCTCACTATCACAAATCCGTCCGGGGTATGTGCAAGGAAAGGCGGAGTGAGCTTGCCGAGGTCGGCGCTCTTGTCGCCGAGCTGATAGGCTTCGGTGTCAACGCCATAGTCGGCCAATACTTTCGACAGCCCGAAGAGCGACTTGAAAGTCATGCTCCTGAAGCGACTGTCGGAATACGACGCCGTGTGCGGCACCCCCAGTGCGGTGAGAAAATCGCTGAGTATGGTCATGGCCGTCAGTTCATGAATCCTTCAAGTTTCTGAAGCAGCACATTGCCGTCGATTTCTCCCGCATAGCGCCAAACAGGCTCTCCATTGCGGTAGATGATAAATGTCGGCGTGGCTTCTACGCCGGCGTCTGAGGCCGTCTGTTCGTTCTTGTCGATGTCGAGCTGATATATCTGTGCATTGTCGCCTACGAGCTCGCGTATCTGCGCTACGACGGGCATCATGCGCTGGCAGTGGCCGCACCATGTGGCGTAGAATTCTACCATTACCAGCGGCGCTGAATTGATGAGTGTGGTGTAATCGTTCATATCCGTAGTTTTTTATTGTCTATGGATAACGCCGGCACACCCCGCTTGGTTCAAACTTTCTTCACTGTCGCGCCAAGAGTGATCATTCCTATGCTTTCCGGCCTGGCGGCGCTCATCGATATGGCGGCCACACATTCCGATATCGTAGAGCCGGTGGTGACAATATCATCCACTATGGCAATGCGCAGGCCTGAGAGCTCTTCAGGATGGTCTACAGCGACGCTGCCTTTCACATTCTCGCGTCGTTCGCTGTCGCTTTTATGTGTCTGCGTGCTGTGCGCCCTTACGGCCCTGAGATTGTCTCCTATGGCTATCCCTGTCACCTCGCTCAGCCCACGGGCGATTTCCTCGCTCTGGTTATATCCTCGGCGCATGCGTTTGCGCCAGTACATCGGCACAGGCAGCAGCACATCGACCGGAACTGCGCCGTAATATCCGAGCAACTCGCGCCCGAACACTCTGCCTGCCTCGCGTGCCACGGCAGGGCGGTCGTGATATTTAGCCTCTATTATCATGTTTGCAGGGTCGCTCCCCGGCCGGTAGTCAAACCATGCTTCCGTCAGTCCCTGCGGCGCCACGCCGTTGGCGAAAATATCTGCATAGCGCACCGGCAAGGTAGGTCGGGCTGTCCGGGGTAATGTGCCGAGGCAGGTGATACACAGCAGCCGTTCGCCCGCCGTCAGCTCGTCGCCGCATACGGCGCATGTCCGCAAGCCTGCGGAGTCGCCAAGATAGCCGAAAACGCGTCGCAGAGCCGAAAGCATGCCGGCTTAGAATTCTACCGACAGGCGCACGTTGAACTGCCGTCGGGTCAAATAATTCGGCACCGCATATTGCAGGCGGTTTACGTCGGTCACCCAATAGTAGCTGTTCACGTTGCTTATGTCGAGAAGGTTGAAAACGTCTACTCCGAGCCAGATATTCTTGAAATACCTCTTCAGTCCCGAGCGGGGCTCGCCGTCGGCCGCAGGCGAGAGCAGGGCGTAGGCAAGGCCGATATCCACGCGTTTGTAGGCCGGCGCGCGGAAGTAGCCCTTGTCGCGGCTGCCGCGCGGTGCCGTCATCGGCAGGCCGTCGGAGAATATGCCGCGGAGATTGAATTTCAGCTTGGGCACCTTGGGGAAATAGTCGGTGAAAAAGAGCGCGAACGAATAGCGCTGGTCGGTAGGCCGGGGCACTTTCACTCCGTTGAGGTCTTCCTGCGTCTTCATCAGCGAGAAGCTCACCCATGAGTCTGTGCCGGGCACGAACTGGCCGAATAGTTTCAGGTCAAGGCCGGTGGTATAGCCTTTGGTGAGGTTACGGCCGGCATATACTATCTTGAGGTTATTGATTTCGTAAGGCACAAGGTTGCCCAATATTTTGTAGTAAGCCTCGCCCGACAGCTTGAACGGCCGTCCGAAGGCGCGGAATGTATAGTCGGCGCCCGCGATGAGCTGATATGAGCGTTGACTTTTTATGTCGGAGTTAAGGTTTATCGTCACATTGCCCAGATCGTCGGTTACCTGCTCGCGGAATTCCTTGTAGAACGGCGCCTGATAGTAAAGGCCTGTGGCGAAGCGCAGCGACAGCCTCGGGTTGCGGTCGGGCACAAAGCCCACGCTCACTCGCGGACTCACGAGAAATTCATTGTTGAAGTCCCAGTAAGAGAATCTGAGGCCGCCGTTGACATTGAGATATCCCGCCGATGTCTCGAGGCGGTAGGTGTCCATGGCATAGAACTCGAGGCGGTTGCTGCCGAGGTCATGGTTCGACGACAGGTTATATATCACCTTGAGGGCGTCGGGGTCGAAAGGCTGGGAATAGCCCGCCGAGTCGCGCAGCTCCCATTCGCGCTGGCGGTCGTAGATATTCTCGTGCTTGTAGGTGACGCCATACGACAGATTGTGCTTGTTCAAGCCCGTATTGCCGCGCAGGCTCATGGCAAACACACTTGCCTTGAATCGGTTTCGCGCATGCTCGTGATAGCGGCCCACGCCGAGCTCGCCGCCTATGTTGTCGCCGTCGGCAGAGCCTGTGCCCGCTTGGTCAAGCCAATATTCGCCCGATATGTCGTAAGAGACAAGTTCGTTGGTGAGATAGCCCGAGGCCTGAAAGGTGAATGTATTTGCCTTGTTGGGCTTGAAATCGAGCGACAGAGCCCCGAAATAGGTCTCGAACTTGTCTTTTTCCTGCCCGTCGAAGTATACGGTAAATTCCTTCGCGTCGGTCGACGTGCCGAATTTAGTGGAGCGGTTGTGGGGGATGAATTTATAATTGTTGATGGCGATGTTGCCCAAGAACGACACCTTCCACTTCGGCGAGATTTTATATGTCATGCTCGTCTGGTAGTCGAAGAAGCGAGGGTCATATTCGCCTTTCTCGTCGAGCGACGACAGCAGCGAGCTGTTCTGCTTGTAGCGTATGCCGTGGAGCTGAGAGAATCGCTTGGAACTCGACCCTATCGAGACCGACGCACCCATCAGCGAGGCCGACACTGAGCCCTCGAATGCCTCCGGCTCGCGGTAGCTGATGTCGAGCACCGAGCTCATCTTGTCGCCATACTGGGCCGAGAAGCCGCCGGTGGAGAATCCGATAGCGCCAACCATGTCGGGGTTGACTATCGAGAGGCCTTCCTGCTGGCCTGAGGTCACCAACTGCGGACGATATACTTCAATGCCGTTGATATATACGCTGTTTTCATCATACGAGCCGCCGCGCACGCTATATTGGCTCGACATCTCGTTGGTGCTGTTCACGCCGGCCATCGTCGTCAGCATTGACTCGACACTGCCGCCCGACACATCCGGCGCAAGCTTGTAGGCCGAGCCGTCGATTTTCTGCATACCCGAAGTCTGCTTCTGATAGTCGGTCACTTCGATACCGCCCAAGGCGTAGGTAGCAGGCGACATCTTCACATTTACAGTCACCTCGCCCGAGGGATCGATAAGGCGTCGGCGCGACTCCTCGAAGCCTATGCACGAGAACACGAGGCGCAGGGTATCGGTCTCCGGGCAGGTGATGGTATAGCGGCCGTCGAGCCCTGTGGTGGTGCCGAGAGCCTTGTCCTGAACCTTGACGGTGACAAACTCAAGCGGCTCGTTATCCTGATCGGTAACGAGGCCTGATATTTTCACCGGTCCTTTTGCGCTGAGGGCGCACACGCCTGTTATTATGAAGATGGAGAGCAATATCAATCGATTCATAATCAATTAACGCAATGCTCCCTGAAAAATTGCCTCCGGCGCTATGTTTTTACGAGATGAGTCCGTTGATGAATATCAAGGCTATGGCGCCCGGCGCGAGATAGCGCAGACAGAATACTATGCCGCTGACTATGGCGCGTGGAGCAGGGGAGAGCTCCTTGTCGATGAGGCTGCGCTTGAGCACCCAGCCCGTGAATATCGCTATCAGCATGCCGCTAAGGGGCATGAAGATGTTGCTGGTGATGTAGTCGAAGAGGTCGAAGACGGTAAGCCCGAAGATTTTCATATTCGACAGCGGCCCGAACGACAGCGCGCATACCGTGCCCAAGCCCATGGCTATGGCGGCGTTGATGGCTACGGCAGTGCGGCGTCTGAAGCCCCATTGCTCGCAGAGAAAGGCCACGCAGATTTCGCTCATCGAGATGGTGGAGGTTATCGAGGCAAGCGCGAGAAGAAGGAAAAATGCTGTCGCCCATATCCCCCCGCCGGTCATTTGGGCGAAGATATCGGGCAAGACTTCAAACACAAGTTTAGGACCGGCCGCCGGTGTGCCGCCAAACGAGAATACTGCCGGAAATATCAGTATGCCGGCCATGATAGCCACGAGGGTGTCGAGGCCTGCGGTTGTCACGGCGCTGCGCACTATAGGCGTCTTGCTGCTGAAATAGCTGCCGTAGATCATCATCGTGCCAACGCCGAGCGACAGTGAGAAAAACGCCTGACCCAAGGCGCCGATCACCACGCTGCTGTCGATGACGCTGAAATCAGGCTTGAACAGGAACGCAAGACCCTCGCCGGCGCCGGGAAGAAGCAGCGAATTGACGCACAGCACTATCAAAATTGCAAACAAGATAGGCATAAGCACATTGCTCACCCTCTCGATACCCTTGCGCACGCCTCCTAAGAGCACCACCGCATTGATGGCCAGCACTGCTATCGTCCAGCCTACGCAGCCCCAACCGGCCGTGAATGTGTCGAAGGCCGTCTGACGGCTCACGCCTCCCATATCGTTGATTTTGCCGGCCAGCGATTCGTAGAGGTACTCAAGCGTCCACCCTGCCACAACAGAGTAGAACGACAATATCAATATCGACGACAATATGCCCAGACAGCCCACCGTCACCCATGCTTTGCCGCTGCGGGGTGCGAGAGTGTGGAAAGCACCGAAAATATTCAGTCGCGACGAGCGGCCCATCAAAAACTCAGCGCACACCACCGGCACGCCGATAGCGAACACAAAAAGTATATAAAGCATTAGAAAAGCCCCGCCGCCGTGTACTCCGGCTTCGTAGGGGAAACGCCAAATATTGCCGAGACCGACGGCTGAGCCTACCGTAGTGGCTATAACGCCGAATCGTGTGGCAAAACGAGGGCGTGAGGAGTGAGTTTCTTTCATTCTATCTATGTGCATTTTCAATTTGCAAAAGTAATCATTTTTTTCATAATTCTGAACATTCTCCGCAGCCCTATTGTTCTGTAAGGTGAAACGCCGCTGATAACGGCTATGAGAATTTAAACGTTTCAACAAACTGAAATCACAAAAAACATTCATATTATGAAGAAGACAATCATCGCAGCTATCGCACTTGCATCGCTGACTACCGCTGCCACCGCACAGGTGGTTGAATCACCTTCTACATTCGACAACATCTCCATCGGCCTCGACGGCGGTGTTACAACCCCCATGACCCACAATGCTTTCTTCGGCTCTATGCGAGGCGCTGTTGGCCTCCATATCGGAAAGCAGATTACTCCTGTATTCGGTGCAGGCGTTGAAGGCCTCTTCGGTATCAACACCTCATCTTGGAAAGGCCACGCTCACTCAAGCACCGCTTTCGACAACTCTTACGTAGGTCTCTACGGTACTGCCGACCTCTTCAACCTCTTCGGTGGATATCAGTGTGGCGTCCGTCCGTTCACTATCGAAGCCCTCGTAGGTGCAGGCTGGGGACATGACTACTATGCCAAGAGCGACGGTCTCGATGACTGGAACTACTTCGCTACCAAAGTCGGCCTCAACTTCAACTTCAATGTGACCGACCACCTCACAATCGGTATCAAACCTTCGATTGTATGGAACATGAACGGCGACTTCAAGCAGAGCGTCACAGGCTACAACGTCAACCGCGCCACTGTCAACATCCTCGCCAGTGTTAGCTACCGCTTCGGCGACGGTTTCCCCTGCGTACGTCCTTACGACGCCGCTCAGGTTGACGCACTCAACGCCCAGATCAACGACCTCCGCGGTGCCCTCGACTCAAGCGTAGCCAACGCCGACCGCTGGCAGGCTCAGGCAAACGCCCTCGCTACAGAGCTCGACTCTTGCCGCAACAAAGCTCCTCAGATTGTCAAGGAAGTCAACAACGAATACAACTCCGTACGCTTCGTATTCTTCCGTATCGGTTCTTCAAAGATCACTGCCGACCAAATGCCTAACGTGACCATGATCGCCGACTACATGAAGAGTCATCCCGATTCGAAAGTCGTTATCAAAGGCTACGCTTCTCAGGACGGTAACCTCGACTTCAACATCAAGCTCGCCAAAAACCGTGCTGAAGCTGTCAAGACAGCCCTCGTGAAGACCTACAAGATCTCAGCCGACCGTATCACCGCCGAAGGTCAGGGTATCGGCCACATGTTCGAAGAAGAAAGCTGGAACCGCGTAAGCATCTGCACCCTCGAAACAAACAAATAACCCCCCAATCCCCCTCTAAACAACCGACGCCCGGCTCTCCCGGGCGTCGGTTGTTTTGTTATATCTCTCTTTCGTTGCGGGTTCTGGCGCGGCCCGCACGGTTCATGCCGCCGGGAGGGTGAGGATTGTGTCGAGGATGGCGGTGGCGTCGGATACGCTGCCTACGCCGGCGAAGATGAAGCTGCGGCGGCCGTTACGCTCGCGTATCTGCACCTTTGCCGGGTTGATCTGAAGATAGGTCAGCATGCGCCCGAACATCGCCGACTGGTAGTAGGCCTTGTTGTCGTCGCTCACAAAGTAAGTATACATCTGCCCCTGTTTGAGCACGATTTTCTCTATGCCGAGCTTGCGTGCCATCCAGCGCAGACGGGGCACCCGCAGCAGCTCTGAGGCCGAGTCGGGTATGCGGCCGAAACGGTCGCGCAGGCGTTCTTCAAAGGCCGCGAGCTGATCATCGCGCTCTATGCTGTCGAGTTCCTGATAAAGCGCAATACGCTCGCTCTCCTGCGGTACATAGTTGAACGGCAGCAGCAGTTCGAGGTCGCTCTCTATCACGCAGTCAGCCACATAATCTTTCTGTTCCTGCGGATTTTCTTTGTCGAGGTCGGCAAACTCTTCGGTGCGAAGCTCTGTCACGGCCTCGCGCAGAATCTTTTGGTAGGTCTCATAGCCAAGGTCGGCGATAAAGCCGCTCTGCTCGGCTCCGAGCAGATTGCCGGCGCCGCGGATGTCGAGGTCCTGCATGGCTATATGTATGCCCGACCCGAGGTCGCTGAAGCTCTCTATGGCCTGCAGACGGCGACGTGCGTCGGGGGTGAGCGGATTGCCCGCAGGCACCATCAGATAGCAGAATGCCTTGCGCGAGCTGCGGCCCACGCGCCCTCGCAGCTGATGTAGCTCGCTCAGACCGAATTTCTGCGCATCGTTGATGATGATGGTGTTCACGTTGGGCATGTCGATACCGCTCTCGATTATCGAGGTGGCAAGGAGGATGTCGTAGTCGTGCGCCGTGAAGTCGTTGATGGTCTTCTCGAGTTTCTCCGGCGGCATTTGGCCGTGGGCCACTACGGTGCGCGCGTCAGGCACGAGGCGGTGTATCATCGCCTCAAGCTGATACAGACCCTCTATGCGCGGATTCACAAAGAACACCTGTCCGCTGCGTGCAAGCTCGAAGTTGATGGCCTCAGCCACGACATCGTCGTTGAGCACATCTACCGACGTGATTATCGGGTAGCGGTTTGGCGGAGGGGTGGCGATGGTAGAAATCTCACGGGCTCCCATCAGCGAGAACTGCAGTGTGCGCGGTATGGGGGTGGCACTCATGGTGAGAGTGTCGATATTCACCTTCATCTGGCGCAGCTTCTCTTTCACGCCGACGCCGAATTTCTGCTCCTCGTCGACTATCAGCAGGCCGAGATCCTTGAATTTCACCGTCTTGCCGATCAGCTTGTGCGTGCCCACGATGATGTCGATCTTGCCCGCTTCGAGGTCGGCGATAATCTGTTTGGTCTCCTTGGCAGAGCGGGCGCGCGACAGGTATTCCACCCGGACGGGAAACTCTGCAAGGCGGTCTTTGAAGGTGTGGTAATGCTGATATGCGAGCACGGTGGTAGGCACGAGCACAGCCACCTGTTTGCCGTCTGTGGCGGCCTTGAAGGCGGCGCGGACGGCGATTTCAGTCTTGCCGAAGCCCACATCGCCGCATATCAGGCGGTCCATGGGGCGCTCGCTCTCCATATCGGCTTTTACGGCCTGCGTGGCCGTGAGCTGGTCGGGGGTATCTTCGTAGATAAACGACGCCTCGAGCTCATGCTGCATATACGAGTCGGGCGAGAAGGCGAAGCCTTTCTCCTCTTTTCGGGCCGCGTAGAGGCGTATGAGGTCGCGCGCGATATCCTTGAGCTTGCTCTTGGTGCGGTCTTTTATGCGTTGCCACTGTCCGCCGCCTATGCGGTTTACTTTCGGCGGCACGCCCTCTTTGCCGCGGTATTTGGCGAGTTTGTGGAGGGCGTGGATAGAGACGAAAAGAATATCGTTGTTGTCGTAAACGAGCTTTATCACCTCTTGCATCTTGCCGTTGACATTGGTTCGCAGCAGGCCGGCGAAGCGCCCTACACCATGGTCGAGATGTACGATATAGTCACCCGGCTCTATCTGCCCCAATTCTTTTATCGACAACGCCAACTTACCCGAGCGGGCGCGGTCGCTCTTGAGGGTGTACTTGTGGAAACGGTCGAAAATCTGATGGTCGGTAAAGACGCAGATCTTGCTCTCATGGTCTACGAAACCCTCGTGCAGAGTGCCCTCCACAGCCTCAAAAGAAATATCGTCGCCGCGGTCGGCGAAAATCTCCCGCAGACGGTCGAACTGTTTGGCGTTGTCCGACAATATCAGCAGCCGGTAGCCCTCGCTGCGGAAGCGGGTGAAGGAGTCGGCGATGATGTCGAAATTCTTGTGGTAGATACCTTGCGGCGAGCAGTCGAAGTCAATCACGGCGCTTCCACGCTTTTTCTTCACCGGAGCGTCGTCGTTGTCGGCGGCGCGTGCGGCGCTGAAGCCCACGCGGGTAAACGTCTCAAGCTTCCGGGCGAATACATCGGCGTCGACAACAGTGTCGGTCGCCGCCGCGTCGCCCTCTTCCGTAAGGAGCGTGAAAGCCGACACTCCCGTCTCGGCGATGGAGCGTATGCGCTCTACCGTGAAAGTCTCGTTGCGCAGCGCAAGCAGCGATTCTGCCGGTATAAAGTCGAGTATGCTCTGCAGGTTCTTGCGGCTGTCTACGGCTACGGTTATATCCACGCTGTCGAGCTTGTGGTCGCTCAGCTGGGTCTCTACGTTGAAGGCGCGTATAGAGTCTATCTCGTCGCCGAAAAAGTCGAGGCGCAGCGGAAGCTCGCTTGAATATGCGAATATATCGAAAATCGAGCCGCGGATAGAATATTGCCCCGGCTCGTAGACATAATCTACCTCTTTGAATCCATTGTCGCGCAGCCAACGGGCGAGCTCGTTCATGTCGGCCTCTTCACCGCGCGATATATGGCGCGTGTGGCTCGACAGCTCTTCTTGCGACGCTACAGTCTCGGCCATAGCTTCGGGATATGTGACAATAAAAGCCGCTTCGCCGGCAGATATGCGGCGCAAGGTCTCGGTGCGGAGAATACGGTTGGCCGGGTCGGCCTGACCGTATTTTATGTCGCGCTTGAAGCCTGAGGGCATAAAGGCAACATTGCCCTCGCCCACGAGTCGGCAGAGGTCAAAGAACAGGTATCCGGCGTCGTCGAGGTTCTCTCCCACAACGACTGTCGGGGCTGCCTTAGGTCTTGGCAATGCCGCCAGCATTATAGCTGCCGAAGAGCCTGCAAGGCCTGTCACCATAGCGCCGGGCTTGCCTGTGAGAGCTTTGAGTGCTTTTCTGCGGGCAGTTCCGGCGAGCATGCTTTCAAGTTCGTCTACGCGCATGATTGTCGATATATTTCATTATCAAATGGGGACGCACTGTCTACGCGCGTCCCCATTTTTGTGGTTGGTGGTTGGTTGTTGGAGGTCAGTGGGGTTGGTGGTTGTTGGGCTGTGGGTAGCGAATTAGCTTTTGAGGATAGCAATAAGTAATCCGCTGCCCACAGCCCAACAACCACCAACCAATTATTCAAACGAACCCATCTTGAGGTAATTTACCTCTTCTTGGGTAAGATAGCGCCAGCGGCCGCGGGGGAGATTCTTCTTGGTGAGGCCGGCGAAGTATACGCGGTCGAGCTTGGTGACGCGGTAGCCGAGCGACTCGAAGATACGGCGCACGATACGGTTGCGGCCCGAGTGGATCTCGATACCGGCCTGATTGCGGTCTGTCTCGGTGGCATAGCTGATGGCGTCGGCGTGGATGGGGCCGTCTTCAAGCTCTATGCCGTCGGCGATACGCTGCATATCATCCTCGCTGATGTCGCGGTCGCACCATACGTGATAGATTTTTTTCTTCACGAATTTAGGATGTGTGAGCTTCGAGGCAAGGTCGCCGTCGTTGGTGAGAAGAAGCACGCCGGTGGTGTTGCGGTCGAGGCGGCCTACAGGGTAGATACGCTCGGTGCATGCACCCTTGACGAGATCCATCACCGTCATGCGGCCGTTGGGGTCGTCGCTCGTTGTCACGCAGTCTTTCGGTTTGTTGAGCAGGATATAGCACTTGCTTTCGGGTGTAACCACCTTCTCATCGTATTCTACTACATCGTTGTGCGAGATCTTTGTGCCGAGCTCTGTCACTACCTGGCCGTTGACCTTTACCAGACCCTGCTGGATATATTCATCGGCCTCGCGGCGTGAGCAGATACCTGCATTGCTCATATATTTGTTAAGACGGATCTGTTCGTTCGGATCGGGCACGGGCATTTCATATTCCACGCGTTTGGGGCGCGGAGTGAAGCTCTTGCCGCGGCCGGGGAATCCGGTTCCGTTATCTTGGTTGCGGTTGTTGTTGTAGGGGCGCTGGCCGGGACGGTTGTTGTAGGGACGCTGCTGACCGCCCTGATTGTTGTTGTAGGGGCGCTGCTGACGCTGCTGATATCCGCCCTGATTGTTGTTGTAGGGGCGCTGCTGACGCTGCTGATATCCTCCCTGATTGTTGTTGTAGGGACGTTGCTGGCGCTGCTGATATCCTCCCTGATTGTTATAGGGCCGCTGCTGACGGGTCTGATAGCCGCCATGCTGGCCGTCGTTATTGTCATTGCCCTCTCCGTTGTTATCGTAGCGGCGGGGCTGATAGGGGCGGTTGTAATTATTGTTATATCCACCCTGACGCTGCTGATATCCACCTTGACGAGGCTGATAGGGGCGCTGGCTGCGGTAGCCTTCGTTGCTGTCGCTGCTGCTGTCATTGCTGTCGCCTTCGCTGCGGGGGGTAGGGTTGTAGGGGCGGTCATAACGAGGACGTTCCGATCCCTCTTCGGGTAAGTGGAATGTCTGTCCGATGCGCGGACGTTTAGGTTTCTTTTCCGGGGTATTGGAATCCATCTCTAAGCTGGTTTTTGTTTGTTCGTTGATTATGTCAGTTAATTTTATTGCCTCTCGGCACTAAGTAGATTGTTATTTTTGTGATGTGAAACTTATAAGTGTCAGACTTAGTTAATTGTTTGTGTCGTAGAGAGCACGACGGTTCGTGTTTTTCTATATCCACTGCAAAGTTAACAATTTTAGTATTCTTTTAGCTGTTAAAAAATGCTAAATATTCACTCCGGGCCTCTCCAAGCCGGTTTCTATTGAGCCTCGATGACTGTTTATATCTTTTTTTGTGTACCTTTGTGAAGAAAATTTTGCCTCTAAAGCGTACTTTCTATAGAATTTATAATTTCAGAATATAAAATGATTACTAAAGATTTTGTAAAGGAGTGTCTCGACATTCTTGATATCAAATATACAGAGGTCGAAGACGGCCGTATTGCAGTGAGCTTCTATGACGAAGAGACTTTCCCTTGCCAGATTGTCACTTTCATAAATATCATTGAAGACAATATGATCACATTCAACACTCAGGCTTTGGATTATCATCCCGAAGGCGACCTGCTGATGATGGCCAACCGTCACAACTGCCGATGCTATGCCCCGGCTTGCAGTATCGACAGCGATGGCGATATAAATATGGACCGCGCCTATATTATCGACGCAGAGGTATCGCCTCACTATATTCTTGATAATGTGATTAAACCCGGTATTTTCCTGCCACTCGACGCCTTCATCTTTTTCGAGCTCACAGATGAAGAAATCGAGGCCCGCAGAAACGCGGAAAAATAGGGCGCCCGCCAATTTCGTCCCCGTCGTGAGCGCAGCTCACGAACCCCTCACACCAACCAAAAAAATAGCTATGACACGCGACCAGATAAGAAACTATATCGACCACCTCGGGGTGGCCTCAAGAATAGACGACGACGGCGATATCGTCGTTGTCCTCGACGCCGACCAAGACTTCGGACACAATGTCACAATATGGGTGCTCGTCTCCGAAAACCGTCTCTCATTCATCGCCAATGCCGAGGGCTACCGCCCGCAAGGCGACCTGCTCTATATCGCCAACCGGCACAACGACCGCCGCAACTACCCCACGGCTGTAGTGCGCGGTGAGGAAGTTCGGTTCGAATACTCATTCTTTATATCTGAAGAGGTATCAGACGAATACATCACAAACTGCATACGCACCACGATGTCGTCGGTATGGAGCGGATTCCGCGACCTCGAGAAAGAAACCCTGCAATAATTAAGTTAATAGGGCAGCAGGCTCTTTTCGTTGCCGACGCGGGTGCAGCCCGCGTACAAAGCCCCCCACAACCCACAGCCCTCCAACATTAAAACTACTATAATTATGACAGTTGACAAAAAACTCATCCGCGAGTACCTTGATGAACTCCACATCTCTACCCGCATCGACGAAGACGGCGACATGGTGATTGTTCAATCGGCCGACGAAGACTTCGGCCACGACGTCGTAATCTTTGTTATCGTAAACAACAATCGTCTCAGCTACGCCGCCGGCTCCCCCGGCTACCAGCCCGCCGAAGACCCCTACTTCCTCGCAAACCGCCACAACTGCCGCCGCAACATGCCCACCGCCGTTGTGCGCGATGGCAACGTGCGCATGGAATGCTCATTCCTCCTCGACGAGGAAGTATCGAAAGCCTATATCGTAGAAAACTGTATCAAGATGGTCCTCGGCTCCATCTGGCAAGCCTACGTAGGCCTTGAGAAAGAAGAGTAAAACCTCGAGTCTTTCGTCCCCGATACCATATAAACAACACCGGGCCTCACACGTGTGAGGCCCGGTGTTGTTTATATGGTAAAATGTAGTGAGGCAGCAGGGGCTTTTCGTTGACGACGCGAGCGCAGCTCGCGTACACAGCCCTCCAACCGAAGCTATGCGGTGGTTGGTTCGAATTATTTCACTTCAATTTGAGTTGATACCAAGAATCAGACATGTTTTGCGACACATTTACCGTCGGTGTTTGCTTTTTCGCGTTGGTGACAACAGATTGTTTTCCTACCTCAGTTTTTATATAATCTGACAGTTGACCCAAAGAAACATTACCTTTAGTCGATTGAAGTTTCTTTAATAAGTAATACGTAAACAGCCCATGACCTTTTTCTTTGTAAGGCCAAGCTGTTTCATCCCCGGTCGCCGCAGAAATAACTACCATATTTGATTTTGGGGCTGCCTTTTTTGCTTTGATTGCCACACCCCTTGTTGCTGACGCAATCATACCGGTACCTCTCAATGACCCACTGAAACAAGCATCCATAAACAGCACGGTTGACTTGGTTTTGATACTGCCTAAATCTTCATAGAATTCAGCAAGAGGATACAAGGTCTTAGTATTTGACCCGACTCCATCTGATGGTATTAAATATGCAGATCCATCTGTTTCATTAGGGACTCCATGTCCTGCATAATACACAAGGAGATTGATATCATCGTCATATACATTTGCAATATTCTTCAGCCAATCCACTTCTCTGACCATATCATTCTTTGTCGCATCCTGTACCATGTGTATATTTGTCTGAGGGATTCCCAACGTCTTCACAAAATACTTTTCAACCGACGTTCCGTCGTTATGGGCAAACTCAACGTTTGACTCCTCCCGATATTTTTCATTTGCAATAATCAATGCAAATGTCAGTTTGTTTTCGCTCCCGGAGGAAGGAATGTTTATATCAACGTCTGATTTGCCTATTTGAATATTATTTTGAATAATTGTGGGCTGTTTGGCTTCTGTGGCTGATTGCAGTGGCACTTCGATGGGATCAAAATTATATTGCACATTAGCCTGGGCATAAAGTGTATGGGCCTGATCACTATATCGAGCTAATTTCTTGCCGTCCAAAGAAAATATGGCGCTTCTTAAGATTATCTTTCCATTAACAATATCATAGGAGTTCTTACTGGTAATTTTAGTCCAGTTTGTCTTAAAAGCCGGAGCGTCCTTTATCGGTACCTGAACTATAAAATTGCCTATTTCCGTCGTTACAAGAAAAGACTCGTTATCCGCATCATATTCTCCGAGTGTCATTCTAAGTTCCTTGTCCTGAACTCGGTCAAGACATTCGGCACATGCCTCTTGTGTCAACTTGAGAACCATTGATTTTCGGGTTTCTTCAGTCACTCTTTTTTGATAGTCGGATGTCTTCTCGAATTCTCCTTTCTTCTGCCACGCATTTATCTTTTCTTCCACATATAATTTAATGTATGAGGAATAATCTCTGCTGAGGGTAAAGTTCTGATATTGGTTGTTGGAATAACCGTCTGTTGCATTGGAGGCATATTGCTTGGATGACGGATTAAGAAAGTATCTATAAGCCTCTTCTGCACTTGCTTTTGAGGGATGCGTACAAGGAACAACTTCCTTGCCGGCTGAGGTTACTACGCCCCACCTGCCGTATTCGTCGCAGGCAGAGAAAGAGCCGTTATTGTTTTTCTCAATAACAGTATAATTCGGCTTGGCCAACCACTTGACATTTCCATTGCTTTTTATCACACCTATGCCATATAGACCTTTCTCTGACCGGTATATACGCTGTGCTGTTGTCGATAAGGGCAATACACAGCATATCGTAAATAGAAATATAAGTTTTACCATTGCTTTCATTGTCCGAATTTTACAGATCCACATAATAATCTTTTTTATCATAAGTCAGCCCACGTCGTGTCCCTCGGTCAACAAAGAATCCCCAAATCCATGTGTAGTATGGTACAAAGTTCCAGTAGATACTTGTTCTGAGTTTCGTCTTAAGTTTGACCACTTGGTAGATATCTCCTTTCTTGACTGTTACATACTGTATTTTTGCCTTGTCAGAGTAGATCTTGCATGGAGTGTATTCAAGAAGCCGTTCTCTACCTTTCTCTGTGCAGTACACCGGAAGTCCCGTTGTTTTAGAATCTATACGGACGGTATACATTCTTGCATTTTTTTCACTGGAATCTGTCCATCGGGTCATTGTCGCACACGATGACAGAGCAATCGTGCATAGCACAATTGACAACAACTTGATTACAAGTCTATTCATGATTGCTTGGCTGATAGATTAAGTTGGAAGATTCCCCGGTCCAACTATTATAAGAAAGTAAAGCGCAGGAATCTGTATCTGTTACCGTCCTACTTTCTGAGGCTTCTCGCATTGCCTATTTCCTGTCGGACGGCAACTGCAGAAGCCCACGCTTATGTATGCAACAATAGCATACGGCCACACCTTTCCCAATGGCGCTTTGCCGAATGCAAGATATTACATATCCACGGGCATCTACCGTTGCTCAATCCTTGACAGGAAATGAAATTTTGCGAGAATTTCAGAAAGTCAAGAATCAGCGCGGATAAACGCTTTCTTATTATGTCTTTACAACATCCCGCCTCGCTTTACCCCAGACCGGGGCTTCTGCTATAGCGGTCTGTGACTGCAAAGATATAACTAAATTTTTATATATACAACAGTGTGTTAAAAATCATGTGCTGCTGACATCGAGGGATGTGCTTGAAGAAAATGCTTGTTTATCAAGAAAAAAGATTATACACAAGCCTACGTAGGCCTCGAGAAAGAAGAGTAAAACCTCGAGTCTTTCGTCCTCGGCGCGGGCGCAGCCCGCGTACATCAGATAAAACAAACCGGGCCTCACGCGTGTGAGGCCCGGTTTGTTTATCTTAGGAGCTCTTGCTTAGTTATTTGAGCGGTCTTTGATTGACTTGCGGAAGAAGAGCTTGTGGTCGATATATTCCTGTGTGGCGATGAGGGTGGGCTTGGGCAGACGCTCGTAGTAGCGCGAAATCTCGATCTGCTCGCGGTTTTCGCTTACCTCTTCAAGATTGTCGTTGTAGGGGGCGAACTCCTGAAGTTTTTTCTGAAGCTCGTCTTTCATCTCGGCGGCAATCTGGTTGGCGCGTTTGGCGATTACACATACGGTTTCGTAAACATTGCCCGTCTGCTGTGAGAGCTCAATCATGTCGCGGGTGACGGTGGTCACCGGGGTGTTGTTTTTTTTGAAATCCATCTTAACTTATGTTTCGGCGAATTATTTGTCGGTTTTTATTTAAAGAGAGAGTATGGCAGCGCCGCGATTATTCTTTCACATATCGCTGTGCAATCTTGTAGATGTTGTCGGCTTCCTCGCGGTTGGGGCTGTCGGGGTAGGAGTTGATAAAGGAATAATATTCGTCGACAACGTCGCGGAAACGGTCGGCTTTACGCTCCTCGATTGAGTTGGCGGCCTCCTGATACCGCGATTTGAGGATGAGGAGTTCAAGATCCTCTTTATACTTGGAGTAAGGATAGTCTTTTACAGCGTTGCGGGCCACAATGACGGCGCTCTCGTAGTTGTTGCCCATATAGTTGCCGAGGTTGTAGTAGAGCTGGGCGTTCTGAAGCTGCTTGAGGGTAAGCTTGTCCTGAAGCTCGAAAATGGCGTTCTGCGCTATCGACACTTTCTCGCTGCGCGGGAAGTAGTCGAGGAAAGCCTGCAGCTCTTCGATAGCCTTGATGGTGCCGGTCTGGTCGAGCTGAGGGTCGGGTGAGTCGAGATAATAGCCGTAGCCAGAGAAGAAGCGCGCGGCCTCGGCATATTTACCTTTCGGATAGCGTGAATAGTAGCTCTTGAAATATACGCCGGCTGTCTCGTAGTCATGGTTCTCATAGTTGCTCATCGCAAGCAGGTAGAGCGACTCCTCGGCCTTGTCGGAGCCTTTGAACACCGATATACAGTCTTTTAGCAAGGTCGCTGCCTGAACATATTTCTTCTGCTCGAAGGCACGCTTGGCGTAGTCAAATTTGTAGTTGACGTCGTCGCTCTTCGATACTCGCTGATATTCGCCACAGCTACAGAGAGTTAAGGCGGCTATTGCTATTATGATATATTGACGTATGCGCATAATTCTTTGTTCTGAAAGGCAAAATTACGAAAAAAAAGCAAAAGGAACAACAGCTGTCGCTCCTTTTGCTCTGATTTTGTAATATTTAACAGGCCTTAGGCTTTGTTCTTGATGATAAGAACCTCGATGATCGATACGGCGGTGTTTTCCGGTATCTGGAGAGCCTCGGCGAGTTGGTTGATGATTTCTTTCTCCTCGTCTTCTACTACGCCGTCGGCAAGGGCGATATCTACAGCGCATGCGAATGCGGTGAGCTTGAGGTCTTCGGGAAGACCGCCGATAGAGGCTGATACAAGTGCGCTTGCGCCTTGGTTTTTAAGGATACGGAAGAGCTTGTCGAACATCTTGTCGAAAGCTGCGCCTGAGAAATTGTCGTAGAGGCGGAGGCGGCGGAGATATGCTACGATTGCTGCCCATTCTGATTCGGCGATGCTGCCGTCGGCGCCTGCCATAGCGAGGGCTATGCCGGCGAATGATTCCTGTTTGGTGAATTTGTCTTCTTCAGGAACTTCTTTGAAGATTTTGTCAAAGATACCCATGGTGATTCTTTATAGGTTAATGTTTGTTGTGATGGCCCGCTGTGGGCTTGTTGAATGATACAAAATTAGCCTATTTGCATACATATATCAAAAAATCGGGCGTTAAAAATTGTTAACGCCCGATTATTGATGGTATGTGATTTTTTTCTCCGCTTGCAAGGACTTTTTCTACAGTGCCTTGCGGCGTGCGTCGGCGGCTATCAGGTTGGCCATCCGCACGGCCTTGGTGATGTGGTCGCAGATATTCTCAGAGCCGATGAGCTTGTCGATACCGGCATGCTCAAGCGATGCGCGAACATTCTCTTTGACGCCCGAGAGCACTACACTGATACCCTCGTTCTTCGACGACCGGATCAGCACCTCAAGGTTGTGGAGGCCGGTGGCGTCGATAAACGACACCTTGCGCATGCGTATGATTCGCACCGAGGCTTTCTCTGTCATGGCCGAGCGCATGAGCTCGTCGAATTTTGTCGCCACGCCGAAGAAGAACGGGCCGTCAATCTCATACACGCTTACTCCTTGGGCCACGTTGAGCACCTCGTGCTGGCTCAGGTCGGTGCCTTCGGCCACGTCAAGCTGCTCAGAGTATACCTTGATTTCTGTGTTTTCGGTCACGCGGCGCAGGAAGAGAACCACTGCAAGCAGCAGGCCGATTTCGATTGCTATGGTGAGGTCGAAGATCACTGTCAGGAAAAAGGTTACCAAAAGCACCGAGATATCGCTCTTGGGCGACTTGAAAAGTGCCGCTACCGTGCGCCAGCCGCTCATATTGTAGGCCACCACCATAAGCACAGCGGCAAGAGTGGCCATCGGCACGAAGTTGATCAGTGGCATGGCGAAGAGGAAAATCAACAGAAGCACAAGCGCATGCACGATACCTGCCACCGGTGTGCGGCCGCCGTTGGTGATGTTGGTCATGGTGCGCGCGATGGCTCCCGTCACCGGGATACCGCCGAAGAAAGGCACCGTGATATTGGCTATGCCCTGGCCGATAAGCTCGGTGTTGCTGTTGGTGCGCGAGCCGGTGATACCGTCGGCCACCGTGGCCGACAGAAGGCTCTCTATCGCTCCTAACATGGCGATGGTGAATGCCGACGGAAGCAACATGTTGATTGTGGCCATGTTGAGGGTGAAGCCGTGGGGTGTGGGGATGTCGGTAGCCATAGTGCCGAAGCGGTCACCGATGGTCTCTACATGAAACCAGCTGAAAGCCGCCGACAGACCGTATGTCGCCGCTGTTACCACGATGATGGCTATCAGTGCGCCCGGCAGACGTTTCGATATCTTGGGAGTGAGCACGATGATGAGCAGCGATACTATGGCTGTGATCAATGTCGCCATGTCTATGCGCGCCAGCGACTTGAAGTACAAGCCCCATTTGGGTATGAACTCGCCCGGTATGTCGCGCAGGCCGAGGCCGAGGAAATCATTTACCTGTGTCGAGAATATCGTAAGTGCGATACCCGCCGTAAAGCCTACGACAATAGGGTAGGGTATGAACTTTATCACCGTGCCGAGGCGGAAAAGACCCAAGAGTACAAGTATCACGCCGGCCATGAAGGTCGCCACAGCAAGGCCGTGCAGGCCGAACTGGCCGATGATATTGTATACTATTATGATGAAAGCACCTGTAGGACCACCGATCTGCACCGAGTTGCCGCCGAAAAACGACACCATGAAACCGCCGATGATTGCTGTCACAAGGCCGATTGTGGGGCTCACGCCCGAGGCGATACCGAATGCGATTGCAAGCGGCAATGCTACGATACCTACAACGATACCGGCTATGATATCTGTCTTCAGACGCGAAGCCGTGTAATTTCGTAATGCATGGAATAACTTGGGGTGAAAATCGATGGCATTGCGCACAACGCGTCCGGCCACTTCACCGCCATGTCCGATACTCTCTGACATAAATGATTGATTTTGTACCTATTAAATAAATCACAAGAGGCGCCACCTTACGCCGACGCCCTCAAATTTTTTGCAAAATTAGCAAAAAACTCCGAAACTGCAAAAATTCTTTAAAATCACACAATGGTATTACGTTCTGTGTTTCTTGCCCGGGTGTTGATGGAAAAATCAGCTTTTCAGAAGCCGACGTGCTTAAGCACGTCCCAATCGCCTTGCGATTTTGCTGTCTGGAGATATCGGGAGGAGGTGTAGATTTTTCTCCTCTCTTCTTTGCTTGCGGTTCACAATTTTTTTGTAATTTTGCAACTTAATTCAAAGATCTAATCTCAATGGGCGGTTTTTTTGGCGCGGTTTCGCGCAAGCCTTGTGTAAACGAGGTTTTCTATGGTACAGACTATAATTCACACCTCGGCACAAAACGTGCCGGTATGGTTACTTTCGACCGTGAATGGGGCTTTAATCGTAAGATTCACAGTATAGAGCGAGACTACTTCCGCTCTAAATTCGAAGACGAGCTCGATAATTTCAACGGCAACGAGGGTATTGGCGTTATCAGCGACACCGATCCCCAGCCTATACTCGTAAACTCTCACCTCGGGCGATATGCGGTAGCCACTGTGGCTAAGATCAACAACCTGCGCGAGCTCGCCGACGAACTCCTCGCAAACCGCATGCACCTGAGCGAACTCTCGGCAAACAACATCAACCAGACCGAGGTCGTTGCCCTGATGATTAATATGGGCGACAACTTCGTAGAGGGCATTAACTTGGTGTTCAGTAAGATACAAGGCTCATGCTCGATGATTATCCTCACCGAAGACGGCATTATCGCCGCCCGCGACTACCTCGGGCGCACACCCATTGTCATCGGCAGTAACGAAGATGGATACGCCGTCACCGGCGAGAGCGGCGCCTTCGAGAACCTCGGCTACAAGATAGTGCGCGACCTCGGCCCCGGCGAGATTGTGCGCCTCCGTCCCGACGGAATGGAAGTGCTCCAGCAACCCGCTGAAAAAGAGCAGATATGCTCATTCCTCTGGGTATACTACGGCTTCCCCACAAGCACCTACGACGGCGTCAATGTCGAAGAAATGCGCGAGGCCGTTGGCCGTGCCATGGGTAAGTCCGACTCCACCGAGGCCGACAGCGTTTGCGGTATCCCCGACTCCGGCGTAGGCTGCGCCCTCGGATATGCCGAAGGTCACGGTATCCCCTACCGTCGCGCCGTGCTCAAATACACCCCCACATGGCCCCGCAGCTTCACCCCCGGCAACCAGTCCCGCCGCGACCTCGTGGCCCGTATGAAGCTCATCCCCAACGCCGCACTCCTTAAAAACCAGCGCGTCGTTTTCTGCGACGACTCCATCGTCCGCGGCACACAGCTCCGCGACAACGTCAAGACATTCTTCGACGCCGGAGCCACCGAAGTGCATGCCCGCATATCATGCCCCCCGCTCGTCTACGGCTGCCCCTTCATAGGCTTCACATCATCCAAGAGCGACCTCGAGCTCATCACCCGCCGCATTATCCGCGACTTCGAAGGCGACCACACCGCCAAGCTCGACCTCTACTCCAAGGCCGGCACTCCCGAATACGAGCGCATGGTGGCCGAGATTGCACGTCAGCTTGGCCTGTCGACACTTCAGTTCACCAAGATCGACGACCTCATCGCCTCCATCGGCCTCCCCAAAGAGCGCGTCTGCACACACTGCTTCGACGGCTCAAGCACCCACCCCTGCCAAGCCTTCTGCCACAAGAAAAAATAAAATCAGTAAAACGAGTTGAGGCACGCCCGTCCCTGAGATTACTTTTCAGGAGCAGGCGTGCCTCGCTGCTGATGTCCGCAGGACATGGATTAACCCATAACCGGGCACACCGAAGCTCCGCGTAGGTGTGCCCGGGGAGTAAGAGACAGATAGTGTGGCGTCTGCAAGACGCGGAATAACCCGTAACCGGGTACACCGAAGCTCTGCGGAGGTGTGCCCGGGGTGTAAGAGGCTGAGAGAGTGGCGTCTGCAAGACGCGGAATAACCCGTAACCGGGTATACCGAAGCTCCGCGTAGGTGTGCCCGGCATGGCCAAGCCTAAGAGGATGTGGCGTCCGACAAGGACGCCGGTTAACCCGTCAATCATCAGTGCTTTACCATGTTCGTGTCCCTTCGCACAAACCGCTCTTATTTTTTGTGATTTGTCTATCTCGGCGCTTTTTATTATATTTGCGCTTTAATTGGAGAAATAGGCTCCGACGTTTAGAATTTTAAAAGATACATCATATATGAACGCAAGCGAACTTAGCGAACAGGAACAGATACGCCGCAACAGTATGGCGGCGCTGCGCGATATGGGCATTGAGCCTTATCCCGCTGCTGAATATGTTGTCACCGGATACTGCGACGAAATCAAAGCCAACTTCATCGACGACGCCCCGCAGCGCGAGGTGGCCGTCGCCGGCCGTATCATGAGCCGCCGTATCATGGGCAAAGCCTCTTTCGTAGAGCTGCAGGACAGCCGCGGTCGAATTCAGGTATACATCTCGCGCGACGAAATCTGCCCCGACGAGAACAAAGACCTCTACAATATCGTGTTCAAAAAGTTGCTTGACATCGGCGACTTCGTAGGTATCAAGGGCTACGTGTTCCGCACGCAGACCGGCGAGATTTCCGTTCACGCACAGTCGCTTACCGTGCTGAGCAAGTCGCTCCGTCCCCTCCCCATCGTCAAGGAGAAAGACGGCGTGCGCTACGACGCCTTCGACGACCCGGAGCTCCGCTACCGCCGCCGCTACGTCGACCTCGTTGTCAACGACGGCGTAAAGCAGATTTTCCTCAAGCGCACACGCGTCTACAGCTCTATGCGAGAGTACTTCAACAACGCCGGCTACGTCGAGGTAGAGACTCCTATCCTCCAGTCGATTCCCGGCGGTGCCGCAGCACGCCCCTTCATCACTCATCATAATGCTCTCGACATCCCCCTCTACCTCCGCATTGCCGACGAGCTCTACCTCAAGCGCCTCATCGTTGGCGGTTTCGAGGGCGTATATGAGTTCTCGAAGAACTTCCGCAACGAGGGTATGGACCGCACCCACAACCCCGAGTTCACTTGTATGGAAATCTATGTTTCCTACAAAGACTACAACTGGATGATGACTTTCACCGAGCGCATGCTCGAGAAAATATGCCTCGACGTCAACGGCACCACAGAGGTAAAGGTAGGCGACAACATCATCAGCTTCAAGGCTCCCTTCCCCCGCGTCACCATGGCTCAGGCCATCAAAGACCACACCGGCTATGATATCGAGGGCAAGACCGAAGAAGAGCTCCGCGCTGCTGCCCGCGAGATGGGTATCGAGGTTGACGACACAATGGGCAAAGGCAAGCTCATCGACGAGATTTTCGGCGAGAAATGCGAGGGCACTTACATCCAGCCCACATTCATCACCGACTACCCCATCGAGATGTCGCCCCTCACCAAGCGTCACCGCAACAACCCCGAGCTCACCGAGCGTTTCGAGCTCATGGTCAACGGCAAAGAGCTTGCCAACGCATACTCCGAGCTCAACGACCCCATCGACCAGTACGAGCGCTTCGTAGAGCAAATGCGACTCGGCGAGAAAGGCGATGATGAAGCAATGATCATCGACGCCGACTTCATCCGCGCTCTCGAATACGGTATGCCCCCCACATCAGGCATGGGTATCGGCATGGACCGTCTGGTAATGCTCATGACCGGCCAGACCACCATTCAGGAAGTACTCCTCTTCCCCCAAATGCGCCCCGAAAAAGTTGAGAAGCGCGACGCCGCTGAGGCCTACACCGCTATCGGCATTCCTCAGGAGTGGGTAGCCCCGCTGCAGAAAATCGGTGTGACAACCGTCGCCGCACTCGCTCCGATGAACCCCAACAAACTATTCCAAGACCTTTGCGGTTATAATAAAAAGAACAAGCTCGGCCTCACCAACCCCTCCGCCGACGATGTGAAGGCTTGGGTGGCGGCCGCCGCTGAATAAACAAGTTTCGCCCGCGAAACTTAAACAGAATAGTATGAATACTCCTTTTCCGGGGCATATTGCGGTTATGGGAGGCGGTAGCTGGGCTACCGCCTTGGCTAAACTCATGCTTCAGTCGCAGCCTGCCATCACGTGGTATATGCGCCGCGACGACCGTATCGACGATTTCAAGCGCCTGCGCCATAATCCCGCGTATCTCACCGACGTTGAGTTCGACATCGACCGTATCGACTTCTCAAGCGACATAAATTATGTCTGCAACAAAGCCGACACGCTTCTCCTTGTCATGCCCTCGCCCTATTTCAAAGACCACGCCGACAAGATCACTGCCGACATATCGCGCAAGAACATTGTTTCGGCTGTAAAAGGCATTGTGCCCGATACCAACGAGCTCATCACCGACTACATGACGCGCGTCTTCGGCACAGCCCCCGACCGCACTCTTGTTGTCTCCGGCCCCTGCCATGCCGAGGAGGTCGCCCTCGACCGCCCCAGCTATCTCACCATCGGCTGCAATGACCTTGAGCGCGCCGAGGCTTTCGCCAACTGCCTCCGAGGCAAGAACACACACGCCATCACATCGAGCGATGTCGACGGTATCGAGTATGCCTCCGTGCTTAAAAATGTCTATGCAATAGCCGCAGGTATAGTCCACGGCATGAAGACCGGCGATAATTTCTGCGCCGTACTCATCAGCAACGCCATCCGCGAGATGGAGCGCTTCGTCGACACTGTATCCCCGCGGCCCCGCCATATCTGCGACTCCGTCTATCTCGGCGACCTCCTCGTTACGGGCTATTCACGCTTCTCGCGCAACCACAACTTCGGCTCGATGATAGGCAAAGGATATTCCGTCAAGGCCGCACGCATGGAGATGGAGCAGACCGCCGAGGGCTACTATGGCGCTAAATGTATCTGGGATATCAATCAGCGCTACGGTGTGGATATGCCCATTCTCAACGCCGTATATTCTATTCTCTACCGCGGAGTGTCGGCCAACCGTGCTTTCCGCGCAATGGCTCAGACTTTCAACTGATGAAGAAGCTCTTAGGTCTTGATCTCGCAGCCCTCGAGGCCGTAGCCGCCGAGGCCGGTCTGCGCCGTTTCGCCGCCAAGCAGATGGCTGCATGGCTCTACCGACGCGCCGTAACCGACATCGACGCCATGACCGACCTGCCAAAGGCAGCACGCTCTTGGCTCATCGACAACGGCTACACCGTAGGCCGCGAGGCTCCCATCGCCGAGGCCCGGAGCGCCGACGGCACTGTGAAATACCTCTTCAACGGTGTCGGCGGCCGCGACGTCGAGGCTGTCTACATCCCCGACCGCGACCGCGCCACGCTGTGCATTTCCTCGCAGGCCGGATGCAAGATGAACTGCCGCTTCTGCATGACAGGCCAAGGCGGTTGGCAGGGCGATCTCGACGCCGGGGCAATCATAAATCAGGTACTTTCCATTCCCGAGAGTGCCTCGCTCACCAACATCGTATTCATGGGCATGGGCGAGCCCGCCGACAATATCGACGCCGTCCTCCGCGCTGTCGATATCCTCACCGCCCCTTGGGGTATGGCTTGGAGCCCGAGGCGCATAACTGTTTCTACCATAGGCAAGCAGCCCGGCCTCGACATGCTCCTCAACCGCACACAGGTGCACATCGCCGTCAGCCTGCATTCGCCTTTCGCCGACGAGCGACTATCCATCATGCCCGTGCAGAAAGCATTCCCCATGGCCGACATAATAGCCACCCTCAAGCAGCACGACTTCGCCCATCAGCGACGGCTTTCAATAGAATACACCATGTTTGCCGGCCTCAACGACGACCTCCGCCATGCCGCGGCCCTCGCGCGTCTGCTCCGTGGAACCCATGCACGCGTCAACCTCATCCGCTTCCACCGCACGCCCGGCTTCGAGGGCAAACCGTCGTCGCAGGCTGTGATGGAGCGATTCCGCGACGCTCTCAACGACTCCGGCATTATTGCCACCATTCGCGCCTCGCGCGGCGAAGACATCATGGCCGCTTGCGGCATGCTCGCCGGAAACCGTAAAGGCGATTCAACCTTAAACTGATTAAAATGATTAAGATAGGACTCACTCACGGCGATACCAACGGCATTGGCTACGAGGTTATCCTCAAGGCTCTTGAAGATGTACGTATGGCCGATCTCGCCACTTTCGTAGTCTACGGCTCCGCCAAGGCCGCCGCTTTCTACCGCAAGGCAATGGAGCTGCCGCAGGTGCAGCTAAATCGCGTTGACTCGGCTGCCGACGCCCGCGACGGTCAATACAATATCGTCAACGTCGTAGACGAAGACCTCAAGATTGATCCCGGCATGGCCACTGAAGCTGCCGGTAAAGCCGCTTTCGCAGCCCTCGAAGCTGCCGTGGCAGATCTGAAGGCCGGCGACATCGACGTTCTCGTAACGGCGCCGATCAACAAGAAATCCATTCAGTCGTCCGACTTCGATTTCCCCGGCCACACCGAATATCTCCAGAACCGCCTTGGTGGCGACGGTGACAAGGCGCTCATGATTATGTGCAACGACAACATGCGTATTGCACTCGTCACCACACACACACCCTTGGCGAAAGTCTCCGAGGCGATTACCTCTGAGCTTATTGTAGAGAAGCTTGAGCAGTTCGACCGGTCACTACGCCGTGATTTCGCCGTGCAGTCGCCCCGTATCGCAGTGCTGTCGATCAACCCCCATGCCGGCGAGGATGGCCTCCTTGGCGAGGAAGAAGAGAAAGTGATAGTTCCGGCCATAGCAGCAGCCCGCGAGAAGAAAATACTCGCTTTCGGCCCATACGCCGCCGACGGTTTCTTCGGAAGCTCAGCATATACACATTTCGACGGTATTCTGGCAATGTATCACGACCAAGGCCTCACACCCTTCAAGACCCTCGCTATGGATAGCGGCGTAAACTTCACCGCCGGTCTGCCGTTCGTGCGCACCTCGCCCGACCATGGTACCGGCTACGACATCGCTGCAAAGAACCTCGCCAAGCCCGACAGCCTCCGCGCAGCTATCTACGCCGCTATCGACATCTACCGCAACCGCCGCATTTTCGACGACGCCTGCCGACACCCCCTCCGCCGCCAGCACGTAGAGAAAGATTGATGGATTAAGCTCTTAAGGCCCTTAATGACCCTAAAGACCTTAAAGCCCTTAAAAAAGCTTTAAATTTTGCTATGGAAGAAAATATTTTTGACAACATATCCGACTCCGAAGAGGCCCGCAAGCCCAAGACCACCGCTTCCTACGACGACGACGCAATCCTTTCGCTCTCATGGTACGAGCACATTCAGCAGCGTCCCGGCATGTATATCGGCAAACTCGGCGACGGCACTAACAGCGACGACGGTATCTACGTTCTCCTGAAGGAAGTCATCGACAACTCAATCGATGAGTACATGATGGGCTATGGCAACCGCATTATCGTCGATGTAGAGGAGCACAAGGCCTCCGTGCGCGACTATGGCCGAGGTATTCCTCTGGGCTCGGTAGTGGATGTTGCTTCAAAAATGAACACCGGCGGCAAATTCAAGGAAGGCGCTTTCACTCAGACTGTTGGCCTCAACGGCGTAGGTATAAAGGCGGTCAACGCCCTTTCCACTGATTTCGAGGTCACCTCTTTCCGCGACGGCGAATGTAAGCATGTACGCTTTTCGCTCGGTCAGTTGGTGGAGGAAAGCCCCGTGCAGCCTACCGACGAGCCTAACGGCACTCTCGTTTCTTTCAGCCCCTCGCCCGAGATTTTCCGCGATTTCATCTTCCGCGACGAGTTCATCGTCCCTCTGCTCAAAAACTATACTTTCCTCAACACCGGCCTCAAGATTGTCTTCAACGGCAAGTCGTATATCTCGCGCCACGGTCTTGAAGACCTCCTAAAAGAGAATCTCACCCAAGAGCCTCTCTACCCCATAATCCACTTCAAAGGCCCCGATATCGAGGTGGCTATCACTCACGTAAATCAGTATGGCGAAGAGTATTACAGCTTCGTCAACAGCCAGCATACCACTCAGGGCGGCACTCACCTCACGGCTTTCAAAGAGGCCGTGAGCCGCACCATGAAAGATTATTTCGGCCGTAATTTCGAGTATTCCGACATCCGCAACGGCATGGTGGCCGCTGTGGCTATAAATGTGGTAGACCCCGTGTTCGAGAGCCAGACCAAGACGCGCCTCGGTTCGCGTGATATGAAGCCCGACGGACCCACAATCGCCAAATACATAGGCGATTTCATCCGCAAGGAGCTCGACAACTACCTCCACCGCGAGCTCGAGGTGGCCGACATCATCCTCAAGAAAGTGCAGGCAAGCGAGCGCGACCGCAAGGCTATGGCCGGCGTCGCAAAGAAAGCGCGCGAGACTGCAAAGAAAGTAAGCCTCTACAACCGCAAGCTCAACGATTGCCGCGTACATCTCAACGACTCCCGTGGCAACGAGGAGCGAAAGAATGCCACCTCGATTTTCATCACCGAGGGTGACTCTGCAGGCGGCTCTATCGAGAAAGTGCGCGATGTCGAGACACAGGCCGTCTTCAAGCTCCGCGGCAAGCCTCTCAACACCTACGGTGCCACTCAGAAAGAGCTGTATACCAACGAGGAATTCAGTCTCCTGCAGGCGGCCCTCAACATAGAGGACGGACTCGATGGACTCCGCTACAACAAGGTGATTATAGCTACCGATGCCGATGTCGACGGCATGCACATTCGCCTGCTAATGCTCACTTTCTTCCTCCAGTATTTCCCCGACCTCATCAAGAAAGGCCATGTCTACGTGCTCCAGACGCCGCTTTTCCGTGTCCGCAACAAGAAGACGGCTAAGCGCTCAGGCAAAGTGCGCACCGGCGACACTGCCGACGACACCGTATACTGCTACACCGACGAGGAACGCGTCAATGCCATCGCCCGCTTCGGCTCTAACGCCGAGATCACGCGATTCAAAGGTCTCGGTGAGATTTCGCCCGACGAGTTCCGCGGCTTTATCGGCGAGGATATGCGTATCGACCGCGTGAGTCTCCGCAAGGAAGACGGCGTGGCCGAAGTGCTCGAGTTCTACATGGGCAAGAACACCATGGAGCGTCAGAATTTCATTATCGACAACCTCGTGGTTGAGGACGACACTCATATCGATGAAAAGTAAGACTGCCATCTTCCCCGGCTCTTTCAATCCCTTCACGCGCGGCCATGCCGACATAGTCGCCCGTGGCCTCGGGCTTTTCGACCGCATTGTCATTGCCATCGGCTGCAATGCCGCCAAACCCGCCGCCGACGCTGAGGCGGCTGCCGAAGCCATTCGCCGCCTCTACGCCGATAATCCGGCCGTCGAGGTTGTGGTATATTCTTGCCTCACGGTGCAGCTCGCAAGGCAGGTCGGCGCCGGTTTCATTCTCCGTGGAGTACGCTCGGTGAAAGATTTTGAATACGAACGCGATTTAGCTACCGTCAACATGCAACTTTCGGGTATCGAAAGTGTTATATTATTTAGTCGCCCCGAGCTGTCTACGCTTTCCTCTTCTTTGGTGAGGGAGCTCGACGCCTACGGCGAAGACGTCAAACCCTTTTTGCCCGATTTACCTTGATTATGAAAAAGTTATACATCACATTGCTGAGCCTCTCTCTGGCGGCCGTCGCTTGGTGTCAGTTCCAACCCGAGTCTTTCACCCCCGACCAGAAACTCCGTGCCGCAGAGGCCATTATCGAGAATTTCTACGTTGAGGACGTAAATTCCGACACTATCGTCAGCGAGGCCATTGTGGCCATGCTCAAGACCCTCGATCCTCATTCGCAATACTCCTCGCCGCAGGAGACAAAGGAGTTCACCGAGCCCCTCGAAGGTAAATTCAGCGGTATCGGTATCCAGTTCAACATGCTTGAAGACACCGTATATGTCATTCAGACCGTTGCCGGTGGCCCCTCGGAGAAAGTCGGTATTCTCGCCGGCGACCGTATCATCAGCGCCAACGACACCGTAATCGCAGGCCGCAAACTCGCCAACCGCGATGTGATGAAGACTCTACGCGGCCCCAAAGGCTCAAACGTTACTCTCAAGGTAAAGCGTGGTCCGGAGATCATTGACTTCGATGTTGTCCGCGACGACATTCCTCTCTATTCTGTCGATGAGACTTTCATGGCCGATCCCACCACCGGCTATATACGCATAACCCGCTTTGCCGAGGAAACCGCCAAGGAAGTGCAGCAGGCTATGGCCAAACTGCGCCGCCAAGGCATGAAAAACCTTATCCTCGACGTATCAGGCAACGGTGGCGGATACCTCGGTGCCGCTTTCGAGCTTGCCTCTGAGTTCCTGCCTGTCGGCACGCCTGTGGTGAGCACCGCCGGCCGCCGCACCCAACCTTACAAATATGTCACCGAAGGGCAGGGCAGTTTCCTTGACGGTCGCCTTGTCGTTATCACCGACCAGTCGTCGGCCTCGGCTGCCGAGATTCTTGCCGGCGCTCTCCAAGACAACGACCGCGCCCTCGTCGTTGGCCGCCGCACTTTCGGCAAAGGACTCGTGCAGCGCCCCTTCCCCTTTCCCGACGGCTCGATGATACGCCTCACCGTTTCGCGTTACTACACCCCCTCGGGCCGTTGCATACAGCGCCCCTATGAGAAAGGCCATGGCGATGAATATTACCTCGACCTGCTCAACCGCTACAAGTCGGGAGAGCTCTGGAGCGCCGACAGCATTGCACGCCCCGATTCGCTCAAATATGAGACTCTACGTAACCATCGTCCCGTCTACGGCGGTGGCGGCATTATCCCTGACGTATTTGTCCCCGCCGACACAAGCTATTACTCTACATACTATCGCGACCTCATCGCCAAAGGTATCATCAACCGCACCGTAATCAACTATGTAGACCAGAACCGCAAGGCTCTGCTGAGCGAATACCCGACAGCCGCCGACTTTGAGAAAGACTACGCCATACCCGACGAACTCCTCGACCGTCTCATCGCCAACGGCACCGAAAAAGAAGTCGAGTTCAATCAGGAGCAATACGACACCTCAAAGCCCATGATAAAGGCGATTATGACCGGCCTCATAGCCCGCGACCTCTACGAGAACGGCTCATACTATAAAGCCATCTCTCCCCTCTCCCCCGACTTCCGCGCCGCCCTCGACCTCATCAACGACCCCACCCGCTACCGCTCCCTCATCACCGGCAGCGAGTAAGATGAAAGGCTAAAAAGGAAAAAGGCAAGAAAGGCAAGAAAGGCAAAAGAGGGCGCCTGCGCCCTCTCGCCGCTTATTTTCGTTTCCGGCGTGAGCGCAGCTTGCGCGTTCCCTCAAGCCATAGCAGCAGCCATCCACTTGCCTCCCTTTCGTTCCCGGCGCGAGCGCAGCTCGCGTATATTCTTAAATTTCTTTAATTTCTCCTATAACTTAATTTTTTAAGCTATCTTTGCCACATTAAACTTGAAATTATACGAATATGAGAATATACAGAGCCCTCTTGCTCATCATCATCGCTGTCGCAGCCGCTGTTCCCGCCGTAGCACAATTCAGATACGCCCCGATAGTCGGCATTAACATTAACGACCTCAAGTTTAAGCAAGACCTCTTCAATGTCGACAAGACTGTCGCTTTTCAGGTAGGTGTGCAGGGTGAGCTCATGTTCCCGGGTATCGGTTTCGGTATGGATTTCGCCTTTCTCTACAACCAGATGGGTGCGAAGACCGACCTCGGCAGCCGCCCGATATGGCAGCAAGACGGCTTCGGCAACGAGAACGTAATGCTCCATACTTTCCAGATTCCGGTTCACATCCGTTTCAAATGGACCCGCATGAACGGCCTCGAAGACTATATCGCCCCATTCGTATACGGCGGCCCTGACTTCGCGATAAACTTCGCCCACAGCCGCATAAAAGGCAACGACGGAGCCAAGAATCCCTACGAATATTCCGGCGGCGACCTTGGTCTCACCGCAGGCGGCGGTTTCGAGTTGTGGAAAAAATGGCAGGTTTCGCTCCAATACACATGGGGTATGACCTATCTCCTACGCACACGCAAGCTCGACAACCTCAGCGCGCGCAACCGCCAGTGGGCTGTCCGTGTGGCTTACTTCTTCTGATCAAAGATACATAACTACATAATATCCGGCGTCTGATTGTTCAGGCGCTTTAATTTTTAGATTTATATGCTTGAAAGATTCCTTAGGCAGACGAGCTTTGCCTCGTATGATGATTTCATGGCCAATTTCGAGCTTATTGTGCCCGAGAATTTCAACTTTGGCTATGATGTGGTAGACGCATGGGCTGAAATTGCGCCTCAAAAAGTATGTCTCACTTGGACCGATGAGCACGGGGCTTTCCGCTCGTTCACTTACGCCGACATGAAAGCCTGCACCGACAGCACGGCAGCTTTCTTTGCCTCGCTCGGCATTGGCCGCGGCGACCGCGTAATGCTCATGCTCAAACGCCGCTATCATTTCTGGTTCGCTATAATAGCCCTCCACAAGCTCGGCGCTGTGGCAATTCCCGCCACACACCTCCTCACCCCCCACGACATCGAATACCGCTGCAACAAGGCCTATATCAAGGCTATCGTCGCTGCCGGCGAAGAAACCATTGTCCGCCATATCTCCGACGCCCTGCCGCAGTGCCCCTCGGTAAAGGCTCTCATCTCTACCGGCCCCTGCGTACCCGACGGTTGGCACGATTTCGACGCCGGAATTGCCGCTGCACCTGCCTTTGTGCGACCGGATTTCGTAAACAGCAACTCCGACATATCGCTTCTCTACTTCACCTCCGGCACTACAGGAGAGCCAAAGATGGTGGCCCACGACTTCACCTACCCCCTCGGCCATATCATCACGGCAAGCTGCTGGCACAATCTCGACGAGAGCAGCCGTCATCTCACCCTCGCCGACACCGGCTGGGGCAAAGCCGTATGGGGCAAGCTCTACGGCCAATGGATAGCCGGAGCCGATGTTTTTGTATATGACTACGATAAGTTTGTCCCCGCCGACATACTCCGTATCCTCTCCGACTACCATATCACCTCATTCTGCGCCCCTCCCACAGTCTTCCGCTTCCTTATCCGCGAGGATGTGGGCCGCTATGACCTCTCTGCACTGAGATATTGCACAATAGCCGGTGAGGCCCTCAATCCATCCGTTTTCGAGGAATGGAAGTGGCTCACCGGCATATCGCTGATGGAAGGTTTTGGCCAGACCGAGACTACCCTCACCGTAGGCACATATCCGTGGGTAGAGCCGCGCCCCGGCTCGATGGGAAAGAAAGGACCGCTCTATGACATCGACATTGTCGATTCTGAGGGTAATCCCGTGCCCGACGGCGAAGAGGGCGAGATAGTTATCCGTATCGATAACGGACGCCCCACCGGCCTCTTCCGCGAATATCTCGACGACCCTGAGATAAAAGCACAAGCCATGCACGACGGCCTTTACCACACCGGCGATGTAGCCGTCCGCGACGCCGACGGCTATTATTGGTTTGTAAGCCGTATCGACGATGTGATCAAATCTTCCGGCTACCGTATCGGCCCATTCGAGGTAGAGAGCGCGCTGATGAAACATCCGGCCGTCGTGGAGTGTGCCGTGACGGGTGTCCCCGACGAAATCCGTGGTCAGGTGATAAAAGCCACAGTGGTTCTCGCTCCCGACTACCGCGGTTGCGACCGCGCCGTGCTCACCAAGGAGATTCAGAATTTCGTAAAGGAAGCGACTGCCCCCTACAAATATCCCCGCGTGATCGAGTATGTCGATGAGCTGCCCAAGACTATCAGCGGCAAAATCCGCCGCGTGGCTCTCCGCCAGCCCTACCGTAGCCGCAACAACCCCGAGAAGCATTGATTTTTGGTTGGAGGTCTGTGGGCAGTGGGCTGCTTTCGTCCCCGGCGCGAGCGCAGCTCGCGTCCGTAGTCGCGCGGTTCACAGCTTCTTGGCCCTCTCCTCGGTGAAGGCGATGAAAGTATCGAAGATGTCGGCGAGCGCTATTGTGGCGTTTCTGAGCTGGCTCTCGAGCATTTCAGCCCCTTTCGCCGTAATGCTCGACCGCCCCAGCAGCGCGTCGCCCACACCCGAGATGTCGTCGAAAAGCTTCATCTGAAGCTGCAGGAACTGATAAGCCCCCGAGGCACCCGGGTTTGTCATCACCTGCTGCGGAAGATGGTCGCCGCGCCCGCTGATGGGTATCACGCCGTCAGACTGCGCCCAACGCTCGGTGATCTGTTCCCACGTCATATTGTCGGTCTTTTGGTCGGCAGGGAAGAGCAGTACCCCTTTTGCCGAGGTGGCCATGATTTTGTCTATAAGCACTATCAGGCGGTTGATACTCCGCTGCTGGTCAATGATATCCTCCACGAACGAATGTACCTCGCCGTCGGTGAGCGGATAGAATTTCACCGCATACGGATGGCTGCCGTGCCGGTAGGGCGACGGATAATCGGCCAAGAGAGTGCCGTCCGGAGCCATCCAGCGGCAATGCCACCCCGTCTCGATTGTCAGCGAGTCGGGGTTCTTCCTGTCGGTTTTGCGGCAGCTGTCGAGGGTCCACACCTCGGCCACGCGGCACAGGCCGGCCTCTTCCGGGCAGAAGAAATCGACATTGCCGCCCGGCTCGCCGAGCGACTCTGCGGCGAACGAGCCGCCGCGGTCAATCGAGGCGAATAGCTTGCGCAGCGATTCGGCCTTGCGGCGCGAGCCCCCGGCGAAGCGGCGTGCCACCTCCGGAAAAGTAAGGTCATGCAGCTGCCCGACGAGCTTGATATCCCAGCCCCGCGGGTCGCGGAAACGGTTGACAAAAAACTTGCGCATATCCACATTGTCAACCCATGTGGCCTCAGAGCCGAAGCGTTCCTCCCGGCTAATGCGCTGGACGGCAGTTCCCGAGATGAGGAACTCCTCGAGCAGACGGCTGTCGAGCTCGGCCAGATTGTTGCGCTTCGACACCTCATCGTCGTATCTGCCCGCCTCGGCTGCCTGCGTGCGGTAGCGGCCCACTATCGTCTTCACAAGCTGGCGGATGAGGTTGTTGATCATGGGGCGCTTGCCGCTCGCGGTGAGTTGGTCGCGTTCTGTCACCAAGCGGCCGCGGGAGTCGCGCACCAAGTCGCTCCATTGGTCGCCGTAGGTATATCGTTTATATCGGGCGCGGCGGCGGCGCAGGTCGCCGGCGGCGCTCCAAGCGCGGTAGGCTGATTTAAGTATTTCCTTTTCCATTGTCAGGTGATTTTATAGGTTCATCCGAGAGCAACATCGAGAGGCCGCTTTCGTCGAGCACATATCTGTTGTCGGCCGGGGTGATGATACCGCGCAGCGAGTCGACAGCGCCGGCGGGCCATGCGTGGATTTTGTTATCAGGCCCGAGCACGGCCATCGGAGAAAGCGGATTGGCGGCGCGGTAAGTATTGCCTTGCCACGACATCGCAAGGTTGTAGAACGACACGTCATGTATCAGCACCGGCCTGTGCCAGCTGCTGAGCTGCAGGTCGAATACGCGCCGGCAATCGGGCGGCAGGGTGATTTTGACGCCGTTTCCGCTTGTTTCCTCTATTTCATCCGGCTCTATCTCATCTACAGCCAGACATTCCCGCGGGGCATAGTCAAGCATATCGAGATAGCGTGCCCGCAGGTCTTGCTCAAGTTGGCGGTCGATGTCTATGCCGTCGGTATATTCTATGGAGCAGTCGCTCCGCATTGCGGCCAATCCGCAGGCTGTGCGCTTGCGGGCGACAGCCTCGGCTTTATCGAGAATAATCTTCATAGCGGTTTCTGAAATTACCCCGGCGCGTCGGGGTGCGCCGGGGAGGGTTGTCAATCTTCGAGCATTATCACTTTCATGTGGGCGTTGGGGTAGCGTAGCACAAGGCACGAGGCCTCGGTGAGCACTACGGCGTCGGTGTTGCGCTGTCCCGACTTGCGCAGGTCGAGATTCTCGGCTTGGAAAGGCACATGCACATACTTTGTCATGTAGTCGGGGTCGATGATGAAGCCGTCATTTTCATGGCCGCACTGGTCGAATACCTCGCTGTGAAGGATATAGAGAGTACCGAAATTTGATGAGATTTCCTTGAACTCGATTCCCCACTTCACCTTTGTCTCGCCTGCGCTCACAACCTTACTGTATTCGAGCTGGCTCAGTGCCTGCATGAGCTTGCTGCCGGCGAGCAATAGCTTTCGCTTGGAGCCGTTGTTGCCGGTGAATGCCTCGCGGCAGAGGTCAACGAGCTTCTTCTCGTCGACCTCACTGCGCGTCATGAGGTACTCTTTGTTGGTCTGCCCCCATATACCGCCTGTGAAGTAGATATGCTCGTTTTTCTCGGGGTCGAAGAGCTTGGCGCGGCTGCCGAAGATAAAGTTCTTCTCCATGCCCAGTCGCATGTCGATGATGGCTGCCTCCTCTTGGTCGGAGAAGTTCCAGCCCACTTCCTTGTCGGCGATACGGGCGAGGGTGCTTTGCTCCACCTGCATTTTGAAAATCTGGCAATTGTTGCTTGCCTTGCGTGGGAGAGCCGAGAATTGTGGCGACTGCACATCGAGCTCCGAGGCCGCTCTGCCCATGCGCACGATTTCGGCGCCTTTGGGAATGGCAGGCATTTCGAAAGTCTCTTCCCCGAGAGTGCTGCCCGGCTTGCCGTTGACCGGCGCCACCTCGATACCGCCGCTTTCGGGCTTCGAAAGGATGTAGAGCACCAGCGGTCCGGCCACCTTGCCGCTTGCGTCGTAGCCGTTGACGGATGGCACGAGCAAGGTCTCGCTGACATCGAAGATATTGTCGGCGCTCGTCTTGATGGTGTGGCACCACATATTGTCGGAGCGCTGACGGCCTGTGCCTCCCGCTGCCGCCTCGGTGAGCTGTGCTGAGGTCTGCTTGGTGTCTACCGAGTAGTATTCTACTGTCATCGAGCCTGCATGTCGGCTGTTGCCGCAGCGGCTGAGCTGGTCGATAGGAGTAGACATGGGGCGGATTTTGACGATTCGCTCGTCGATACTGTTGCGGAGCAGCTCGGGGCTTGCCTCGCTGATGTTTTGGGTTGTGAGGGGTGTGTTGCTGATGTGGACACCGCCGTCGGTTCCTGCTGTCTGATTGTTGTTCATAACGTTTTGTTTTTGGTTTACGTTGCAAAGTTACAGCCGGCGCATGCCCGCGGCATGTCGTTTTTTCAACACTCAGGATTTTTGTATTCCGCAAAAAATCTATAATTTTACGTCATGAAACACATCTTCACCACCATAGCACTCCTGTTTGCCGCAGTGGCAATACAAGCACAGCCGAAGGTAGAATGGCTTGAGACGCGCCATGATTTCGGCGCCTTCAGCGAAGACTTCGGCCCAGCGACAACGAAATTCAAGTTTGTCAACACCGGCAGCGAACCGGTGCAGATACTTTCAGCCCATGCCTCATGCGGCTGCACCACACCCGTCTACCCCCGCGATCCTATCGCTCCGGGCGATACGGCAGCCATAACGGTCACATACGACCCCGCCGGGCGTCCGGGCCGATTCACAAAATATGTAGGTGTGGATATGTCGGGCGATATTCCCAAGGTAAAGCTCTATGTGTCAGGCACGGTAGTGGGTAATCTGCGCAGCATTGCCGGCCGCTTCCCCGTCAAGGCCGACTCGGCATTGTCGCTTGCACGCCCCGCGGTGATGTTCGGCCCGGTAAACAAGGGCGAGCTCCGCACCTACAATCTGCAGGGCTACAACCGCTCAAACGACAGCATAGCTCCGCAGGTGAAAGGTTTGCCGCGGTATATGAAGGTAGATGTAGTGCCGCCCGTTGTACCCCCCGGCGAGCAGATGACATTCATCATCTATCTCAACACCGCCTCATGCCCTCTCTATGGCCTTGTAGATGAGAATATCAGGATATCTGCCGACCCGAAAGGAGAGCCTTATACGCTGCCTCTGACAGCCTTGGTGGAGGAAGATTTCACCAAACTCACGCCCAAGCAGCTCGAAAACTCCGGAGTGGCCACGCTCTATGACAAGAGTATCGATTTCGGCCGCTACGACCGTGGCTCTAAGCTCACCGGTTCTGTAGTGCTGCGCAATACCGGCAAGGGGGCTTTGGCTATCAGGCGAGTTTATTCTTCCGACCCGGGCGTGTCGGCAAAAATCAATAAGACAAGTCTTAAACCCGGCAAAGACGCCACAATCACAGTGACGGTAGATACATCGAAGAATCCGGGCGACCTCTTGAACGCCCGCGTGGCCGTAATCACCAACGACCCTGCCAACCCGACACAGATAATCAGGCTGCTCGGCCGGTGATTTTTGGAAAGGCAAGAAAGGCTATTTAGGAGGCAAGGGAAGGCAAGAAAGGCAAAAAAGGCAAGAAAGGCAAAAGAGGCAAAAAAGGCAAGAAAGGCAAAAGAGGCAAAAAAGGCAAGGGATAGGCGCTTTCGTTAAAGGCGCGAGCGCAGCTCGCGTCCGGCGCACACGGAACGCGCGAGCTGCACTCGCGCCGCCAACGAAACTTGCCTTTAGCCCCATCGCCATTTTCTTGCCTTTCTTGCCTCTAAACCTCCCTTGCCTTTAAATAGCCTCCCTTGCCTTTAAATTTACTTCCGGGCGGTGACGGAAGAGGTGGTGGTGGAGTTTACAAGGGTGTAGCTTGTGCCGGAGGTGAGGCCGGGGCAGGTGATGAGTATTGAGCCTCCGCCCATGCCGCCGGGTCCACCGGGACGTCCGCCGGGGCCGAAGCCTCCGCCCTGCGACCCGCTCGATTTGTAGTTGGCGGGTACTGTGAAGCTTGCCAAGACTGTATCTCCGCTTTTAAGCGATATTTCGCTTGAGGCAGTGGCTTGCCCGGAGCCTGATATGTAGGCTTGGGTGGTCTCCGAATTGCGGGGCGTAGAGTTGCTGCCTCCGACGGCTATCATGGTGCCACCGGTGAATACGACTGTATATCCGCTCTCCTCGTTGGCGTCAATGCCACATTCGGGCGCACCGGCGCCAAAAGCACGCACATATCCGCCATTGAGATATAGGTTGCCGTTTGAGTCGAGGCCGTCGTTGTTGGTGGCTACCACTGTGATGTCGCCGCCGTTGATATACAGATGGCTCGATGAGTTGATGGCGTCATCGTAGGAGTTGACAACTATCGTGCCGCCGTTGATGGTCAAGGTGCCCTTGCTCTCAATGCCCTCGCCGCCAACGCCGGTAGTCTCTACATTTATCGTGCCGCCGTTGATGATTATCTCAGTGTCGGCTTTCATGCCCTTTGGCGAAGATTTGGCGTCACTGTCGAGGCGGTCGGTATTGCCTGTATAGCCGTCGTATTCCTTGCCGTTGACGTAAGCGAAAATGCCGCCGCTTGTCTTGACGGTGAAGTCGCCGTCGTTGATGGTGAGCGTGCCATCGCAGCTAATGCCTTTGCCACCGCTTCCGCTCGCCGTGAGAATCAATGTGCCGCCGTCTACGGTGACGTCGCCGTCGGCACCGATACAGCTCGAGGCCTTGGTCTTGGCCTTGCTGCTGTCCCATATACCTTTGCCGGTGACTGAAATGTCGAGTTTGCCGCCGGTGATGAAGATGTCGGCGTCGGCCTTGATACCTTTGCTTGCGTCGGCAGTGACGGCGACATTGAGTGTGCCGCCGCTGACAGTTATGCTGCCGGTGTCTTCGGCCTCGCGGTCGGTGTCATCCTTAAAGGACGTCTGAATGCCGTCGTCACCGGTGCCGGAGATGTTGAGCGAGCCGCTCTCGAGGAGGAAATATTGCGCGCAGTTTATGCCGTCTTTCACGGCGCCGGTGATATTTACGGTGCAATTCTTCATCTCCACATACTCCTTGGCGTAGATTGCATGCGCGGTCTTGCCGAGGACGTTGAGTTCACCTTTGCCCTTGAGTTCGAGATGACCCTTGCACACTATCGTGCCCTTCTGGCTGCCCGAGGCGCCGTCGGTGAGGGTGTTGACAGTGCCGCTCTTCACGGAGAGCTCTATGCGTTTTCCGTTCTGAATGTCGATGGCGGCGCCGGAGGGGTTGGTGAGGTCGAGACCGCGGAGCTCCATCGAGGCTTTATACGAGCCTTCCATATAGAACGAACCGTCGGAGGATTTGCCTGAGAGCGAATATATTATCTCGCCTGAGGTGTCGCCTGTCTCTTCGCTCTGGATGATTTTTACGTGAGCACCGTCGACGCTTGCGCTCACATATCGGGCCACGTTGCCGGCGATGGTCACAGTAGCTGCGCCCTCGCTGTAGGCGATAGTGACGGTATTGTCTTCGACGGTGGAGTTGTCGACAAACATCTCGCTGAGGTCGCTGATATTGAAACCTGTGCCACCGATGTTGATTGATTTAGCGTCGGTGACCACTGCCTCGCCCATTGTAGCCGCGGGGTAGGAGTATATCACATTACCTTGGCACAGATTCAAAGTCTGGCCCGATACGCTGCAGATACCGATTACTGCAGCGCCGATTATAGCCGCAGTCTTCTTCATTTGCGTATTTTTAAAGTGATGTCGCCCGATTTGATAATGTAAATACCCTCAGGAAGCGCATTTAATGCTTCTTGCGCCGACTGATAGTGGCCGGAGTGGACGCCGGCGGCGGTGAAAACGTCTACGTCGCCGGATAGATCTGCCGCCACTTCTGCCAGCGACGCCGCGTTGGTGGTGAAGTAAAGTTTGCTAAGGTCGCTGAGGCTGATACGGTCGGTGCCGTCGCTGTGCGTCGCTATCAGATTTGTCCGGTCGAATTTGATCGACAGTCGCTCTGAATTGACTCTGACAGTGCTGCCGTCTTTTAGCTCGAACACCATCGACGGATAGTCCGCCGCAAAGGCTGTAGAAGCACCGGCAAGCACACAGAGAAATAACAATGTCTGCTTCATCGTGTGTAAGTGTGAATGCATTAATTTAGTGAATGGAAAGTAATTATCGGTTGCAAAGATATTTATTTTATCGCTTGTGCAAAATTATTTTAAATATCTTTAACTAACGTGGATATATGTTGAAAAGTTAATTTTGGGCGGCATATATGGAATATATCAAATATTCTTGCTAATTTAGCACTTTAAAAATCTTTAACCCTTAAATTCTATGTTTGCAAACCACCCCAAGGGCCTTATTCCGGCCGCGTTGAGCAACATGGGCGAGCGATTCGGTTATTACATCATGAACGCTGTCCTCGTGCTCTTCCTGTGCTCGAAATTCGGCCTCAGCGGCGACGAGTCCGCACTCATCTATTCGTTTTTCTATGCCGGTATCTACATCCTCAGCCTTGTGGGTGGCCTTATCGCTGATAAAACAAGCAATTTCAAGGGCACTATCATTGCCGGTCTGATCGTTATGACTCTGGGCTACGCCGTCCTCGCCGTGCCCATCATGGCCGATAAGGGCAATACTTCGTGGCTTCTTGCCCTCACCTGCTGCGCCCTTTTCCTGATAGCTTTCGGCAACGGCCTTTTCAAGGGCAACCTGCAGGCTATCGTAGGCCAGCTGTATGATAATCCGCGATATAGCGCGCAGCGCGACTCCGGTTTTCAGATTTTCTACGTGTTCATCAACATCGGCGGCCTCATCGCACCGTTCGTAGCGCCCATGCTGCGCAGCTGGTGGCTCAACGCCAACGATATGGTCTACAATGCCGATTTCCCCGAGATGTGCCACCAGTTCCTCGGCGCCACCACCACGGCCATCGACATGAACATGGAGAATCTCTATGCTGTGGCTACCTCGGCCGGTCTGCCCGCCGGAGGTGAGATTTCGCAGTTCTGCACCAAATATCTCGAGGTGTTCAACACCGGTATCCACTATTCGTTTATAGCCTCAGTGGCTGCCATGCTCATCTCGCTCACAATCTTCGTATTCACCAAAAATCAGCTTCCCTCGCCCGCACCGCGCGAGAAAGTGCAGGCCCAGACCTACACCGCCGAAGAGCGCAAGGCTATGGCCAAGGAAATCAAGCAGCGCATGGTGGCTCTCTTCGCCGTGCTCGGCATTGTGATTTTCTTCTGGTTCTCATTCCATCAGAACGGCACCTCGCTGTCGCTCTTCGCCCGCGACTTCGTGGATACCGACACCATAGCACCTGAAATCTGGCAGGCTGTCAACCCGTTCTTTGTGATTGTGCTTACTCCGCTGATCATGCTCCTGTTCTCATCGCTTTCGCGCCGCGGCCGTGAGATTTCCACCCCCAAGAAAATCGCTATCGGCATGGGTCTTGCCGGCCTTGCCTACCTCTTCCTGTGCCTCTACAGCCTCTATATGGGCTATCCTTCGGGCGACGCATTCCGCGCCGAGGCAGTTGATGTCAAGGCAGCGATGAAGGCCGGTCCGTGGGTGCTCATCGCCCTCTATTTCTTCCTCACCGTGGCAGAGCTTTTCATCTCTCCCTTAGGCCTGTCGTTCGTGTCGAAAGTGGCTCCCAAACATCTTCAGGGCCTTTGCCAAGGCCTTTGGCTCGGCGCAACGGCAGTTGGCAACCTGCTGCTGTGGATTGGCCCGCTGATGTATAACAAATGGCCTATCTGGGAGGCTTGGGGCGTATTCCTCGCTGTCTGCCTCGTGTCGATGATAGTGATGTTCGGTATGGTAAGCTGGCTCGAACGCGTCACTGCCGACGCTCCCGCGCCTGCTCCCGAACCTATCAAGACTGAAGAAAACGACGTAATCTAACTCTAACGCAGCGGATTGCGGACAGTGATATCCGCAATCCGCTGTAATACTATCTTTAACGTTCTCAAAATTCAAATATTCTGTGAAGAGATTGTTGTTATTAATTGTCGTTCTTGTCGCAGCCATGGCTGCACAGGCGCAGATTCTCGTCACCGGTGGCGGGCCGATGCTTGAAGACAGCGTGAAACGCGACTTTTCAAATCAGCCTTATTTCGGTATATATAAAGACAATTACTTCATCTTCGGTCCTTCGGTAGGCCCGAAGGCAAACAGGCACAACACCAACGTAAAGTTTCAGATTTCGATTGCCCAGCGCCTTACCAAAGGCACCCTTCCGTGGGGCACCTATCTTTATCTCTTCTACTCACAGAAGTGCTTCTGGAATATCCTTGAGAACTCCATGCCGATGACCGACCTTAATTTCAATCCCGGTATCGGCCTGACAAAACCTCTCTTCGTCAAAAACCGCTACATAGGCAAGCTTACCTTGATAGTTGAGCATGAGAGCAACGGCCGCGACAGTATCCAGTCGCGCTCATGGAACCGTGTGGCTCTGGCGGCCAACGTCTTCGTAACCAAAAATCTTATGGTACATGCCAAGGCTTGGGTGCCTATTGTCGACGGCGAGAACAACCGCGACCTTATCAAGTATGTAGGCCTTTGGCAGTTCGGCACGCAGGTAGTAAGCGACAACCGGCGCTTCACCGGCGGTATCACAGTGACGCCGCGACATCGTTTCGGCAGCTGTAACCTCGTGGTTGACTTCGCTTTCCGTATTTTCAAGCGCGAGAATCAATATCTCTTCTTCCAATACTATAACGGCTATGGCGAGGGATTGCTTGATTACAATAAATTTCATTCGCAGTTCCGCGTCGGACTTCTCATCCGTCCCAAGCTTTTCAGTGATTTCTAAATCAAGTTCCGGAAGTTGCGTTGCAGCTTGAAAACTTGAGGTTTAAAGCGCTTAAACCTGTTAAACTCATAATAAACAAGTTTCGTTTGCGAAACTTAGATTTCTGATGAAAAATCTGATATTTCTCCTTGCGGTATTGCTGCTCTGGTCGTGTACTGATACAGAGCAATTCCGCGTCAATGGTATCATCGAGGGCAAGCCTACACTCAATCTGCGGGTCGGATATTATGCCGACGGCGCTTACCAGACCCAGATCACAGCTGCCCGCGAGGGTGAATTCGAGTTCTACGGCTCATCCAAACAGCCGACTCTGGTGGAGATTATGGATTACGATTACCGGCCCTTGGCGCGCATATATGCCTCAAACGGCGAGACTTTCGACATCGAGCTCGATCAGGCCAAGCCGCTCGCCGCACGCATTAGCGGCAATGACGTCACCGAGCGTTGGTCGGCTTTTCTGCGCGACAATCAAGAAGCACTGACGACATCCAAATCAAAGGCCAATGAAGTGGTTGCCAATTATATATCCTCTCACCCGGCCGATGTGGTGTCTACATTGCTGCTGGTGACGCAATATAATGCCGGCGACGCTGCCGAGGCCGATTCGGTGATGGCTCTTATCGACCCCAAGGCACGCCCGTCGGCGCTCACAGAGAGCTTCAACTTTATCTTGCAGCGACTCGTATCCGAGCAGGCCACCGATACTATCGCCCCCTTCCGCTACGCCAATAAAAACGACAGCGTCCGCATTTTCGACCCGGCGGATTCGCCACTGAATCTTCTCGTCTTTGACCGTGGCAATAACTTCCGCACTGATTCGGTAGTGCCGGCGCTCTCGCGGCTTGCAAAGAAAAAGCAGCTCAAGATACTCGAACTCGATCTGGAGCCCTTCGCCAATACTCTCAAAGGCCGCTCCGACACCTTGCCTTGGACAGTGGGCCGTATGCCCGGCGGCGTGGCAGCTTTCGGTATAGAGCACCTCGGCGTACCCTCAGAGCCATTCTTTATCGTTGCCGACAGCACCGGCGCTCAACTTCTGCGCACCCGCTATCCGGCCGCCGCAGCGGCATTTATCAATTCGCGCGCAGCACAATAAACAGCCATTCTTTTGCGTTAAGAGCTTTGATAGGTAAATTCTTAGGGTTTGTGGTATTGGCTCATTTCGTCGACGGCTCGGGTGAAGCCCGAGCGTTTCAGGCAAATGCCAGGCCACGATAAAAAAAGTAATGAGCAATAAGATAGAAATGACTTCCGGGCCTTTGGTAAAGCCTATGATAGCTTTTGCCTTGCCCTTGATAGCCAGCGGTATACTGCAGCAGTCGTTCAATGCTGTAGATATCGTTGTGGCAGGCCGTTTTGCCGGTCCGGGGGCTCTTGCCGCCGTAGGCAGCAACGGCCCGGTGATAGGATTGATGATCAATATGTTTATGGGTCTGTCGGTCGGTGCCAATGTGGTGATTGCCAATTATATTGGTCAGCGCAACAACCGCGGAGTGAGCGTGGCCACCGGTGCCGCCATGTTCCTCTCGCTGATATGCGGCCTGCTGATGATTTCAATCACTCAGATATGCGCGGCTCCGCTCCTTGCCATGCTCGACACTCCCGCCGAGGTTCTTGACGACGCCGTGGCCTATCTGCGTATATATGCCGTGGGTATGCCTTTCATGATCATCTACAACTTCGGTGCGGCCGTGCTCAGAAGCATAGGCGATACGCGGCGTCCTTTCTATAGCCTCGTAGTGTCTGGTTTCGCGAATGTTGGTTTCAACTTCCTCTTCGTGGCCGGCATGGGCATGGGAGTGCAGGGCGTGGCTTGGGGTACGGTGCTTTCGAATATCATCAATGCGCTGATTATCATCGTGATTCTTTGCCGCGAGCGCTCTGCGGTGCGTCTGCTGCCCGAGAATATGCGCTTCCGCTTGGGCGAGATTGTAAAGATATGCCGCATAGGTCTCCCTGCCGGGTTGCAGGCTACTGTATTCTCCATATCAAACATTTTCATTCTCAGTGCCATCAACAGCTTCGGCGCCGCCGCGGCCGCCGGCAGTGCCGCTGCATTGACATACGAGATATATTGCTATTTCGTGATGACGGCTTTTACTCAGACCGCCACGGCCTTTGTAGGGCAGAACTATGGTGCGGGCAATATGGAGCGCGTGCGGCGCGTTTTCCGCATAAGCCTTATCGTCTGCATGTCTGTAAATCCCTTGCTTAATATAGGCCTTGCATGGTCGCGTGAGATTTTCATGCTGCCGTTTACCGACGACGCCGACGTACTCGCTTTCGGCGCCGAGCGTATGCTTGTGGTGCTGTCGTGGCAATTTGTGGCCTCGTATTATGAGCTCGCGGGCGCGACAATGCGCGGCACGGGTCACTCGATGACTCCTGCGCTGATCACCATTTTTGGCACCTGTGTGATACGCTTGCTGTGGGTAGGCTTCTTCCCTGCCACGGGCACTTTCGGGCAGTTGCTGATGATATATCCGCTTTCTTGGATGTTGACCGACGCGATGATGTTTGTGGCCCTGCGACGTGTTTTGCGCCGCGAGGTGTCAGAACCAGCGGATGTGCCTCAGCCACAGATAGGTTAGCACCGTGAATACCGCCGCAATGAATATCACCAGATAGAACGACAGCGGCAGGTCGGCGAAGGCGAGGCCGCCAACGTTCATGCCGTAGAAACTGGCCACCAAGGTAGGCACCATCAATATGATGGTGATACCGGTCATGCGCTTCATTATCTGATTGACATTGTTGGATATAATCGAGCTGTAGGCGTCCATGGTGCTCTGCAGGATGTCGGAGTAGACAGCGACGGTGTTGTCGGCCTGTTTCAGCTCGATTTCAAGGTCTTCGAGGAGCTCATGGTCGAAATCATCGCCGAAGGAATGATAGAGCCTCTCAAGGAGCACTTCATTGCCCCGCAGCGAGGTGTTGAAAAGCACCAGCGACTTCTGCAGCCGCATGAGGCTCATCAGGTCGCGGTTCTGCACGCTCTGCTCAAGGGCATGCTCGGCTTCGGCCACAAGCTCGTTGATTCGCTTGAGGTAGTTGAGAAACCAATATGTGGAGCTGAAAAGTATATGGATTATGAAGTCGGCCGGCCGCGACACCGACATCTGTTTGCGCCCGGAATACTCTATGAAATCCTTTATGAGCGCTGTCTTGAAGAAACACACCGTAACGAGCGCTATATCGCTTGTGAATATGCCCAATGGCACGGTGGCGTAGGGGGCGGTGTCGTCGTCCTGTGGCACGGGTATGCGCAGTATGGTGAGTTTCCACATCCCCTCTTGGTCTACACGCGGACGCTCGTCGATATCGGTGAGGTCGTCAAGGAAAGCACGCGGCACGCCGAGTTCGTCGACAAGAAAGTTGATATCTGCCTCGCCGGGGCACTCCATATTAACCCAGCAGCCGCTCTCCCATCGCTCACATTCCTTGTAGCCTCCGTCGCAGTGCAGGAACTGTCTCATTCAGAATCGGTCGGTATAGTCGGCGAGCTTGGTGTTGTAGTCGTCGAGAGAGGCGTATGCCTCGCGGTTGTCGTCATCCAGCTTGCCGTTGATATCTGCTTGATACAGAGCCGACCCGATGGTAAACATATATCCGAATCGCTCGAGATATTCGGGCTCGGCGGTGAGGGTGCGCCATGCCGGATAGCGGCACGAGTCGGGCAGCTCGCTTATCTGCTTGGTGCGGTCGATGAGATATTGGAGAATGGCTTCGTTCTGGGCTATCATGCAGCTGTAGTCGCGCTGGGTGATGGAGTCATGACGCTCTATCAGCGTCGACAGACGCGAGCATTCCTCGGCGTCGTAGCCCTTGGGTATGCCCGCATGTTTGCCGCAGCTTATCATAATCAGAGGCAGGAGTGCAAGTATGATTAATATCTTTTTCATGTCGATCGATTGAAACAATGCTTAAATACAAACACCCTTACGCCCCGGAATGTTTTAGTGATGGCATTGAATCTGCTGATCCAATGCCATCTGATAGATTTACTTGCGGGTGCGGCGCTTGCGGAGCACGATTGCCGTGCGGGCCGGCAGATATAGCATGAGGCGTCCGAGGCCGGCGGGTTCGTAGAGCGGGTCGGGCACGGTGAAGTGAGTCACGCTCTCGTCTACATTGCCGAAGCCGCCGAAGTCGGGATTATCGCTCGACAGGACGGTGGTATACGAGCCGGCAGGGGCAAGGATACCGTAGTCGTTGAAGCTCTTGAAGGGGTTGAAGTTGAATACGAATACGTATTCGCCTCGCATGAAGGCGAGTATCTGGTCGTCGTCTTTCTCCCAGAGTTTCTGGATGGGCTTGGCCTGGAAGTTGTGGATGTGCGACACGAGCTCGACCATAGCGTTGTCGAAGGCGTTGAGGAAGCGGTATTGCAGGTCCTGACGGTCGACAAGATCCCACTGTCGGCGTGCATATTTATAGCTCCAGCCGTTGCCCTCGCGCGGGAAGTCGATCCATTCGGGATGGCCGAATTCGTTGCCCATGAAGTTGAGATAGCCGCCGTTGATGGTAGAGAGCGTCACGAGGCGTATCATCTTGTGGAGAGCCATGCCGCGGGCTACGTCGGCGTCGGTGTCGCCAACCATCATGTGCCAGTACATCTTGCTGTCAATGAGGCGGAAAATCACCGTCTTGTCGCCTACGAGGGCTTGGTCGTGGCTTTCGACGTAAGATATTGTCTTCTCGTCGGCGCGGCGGTTGGTGAGCTCCCAGAATATCGATGTCGGGTGCCAGTCTTCGTCTTTCTTCTCCTTGAGGGTCTTGATCCAATAGTCGGGAATACCCATGGCCATGCGGTAGTCGAAGCCTATGCCGCCGTCTTTGAAAGGTATTGCGAGGCCGGGCATGCCGCTCATCTCCTCGGCAATGGTTATTGCCTTGGGCTTCACCTGATGTATGAGCAGGTTGGCAAGGGTGAGGTAGACGATGGCGTCGGTGTCCTGACCGCCGTCGTAGTAGTCGGCATAGCTGCCGAAAGCTTTGCCGAGGCCGTGGTCGTAATAGAGCATTGACGTCACGCCGTCGAAGCGGAAGCCGTCAAAGTGGTATTCCTCAAGCCAGTATTTGCAGTTGGAGAGGAGGAAATGGATCACCTCGTCTTTGCCGTAGTCGAAGCATAGTGAATCCCACGCGGGGTGCTCGCGCTTGCCGGCGTCGGAGTGGAAGTAGAGGTCAACAGTGCCGTCAAGGCGGCCGAGGCCTTCGTTCTCGTTCTTTACGGCGTGGCTGTGGACGATATCCATGATTACGGCGATACCGCGCTTGTGGGCGTCGTCGATAAGTTTTTTAAGTTCTTCGGGAGTGCCGAAGCGGCTTGAGGCGGCGAAGAAGCTCGACACATGGTAGCCGAACGAGCCATAGTAGGGGTGCTCCTGTATTGCCATGATCTGTATGGCATTATAGCCGTCTTTGGCCACGCGGGGAAGCACATTCTTGCGGAACTCCTCGTAAGTGCCGACGCCCTCGGTCTGCTGCGCCATGCCGATGTGGCACTCATAGATGAGCAGGGGAGCGGTGTCGGGCTCGAAGCCTTTGTCGTGCCATGCGAAGGCGCGCTTGGGTGCATGCACCTGTGCCGAGAAGATATGTGTGTCGGGGTCTTGCTGTACGCGTGTGGCGTAGGCCGGTATGCGTTCGCCGCTTCCGCCGGGCCACTCTACGAGCATTTTATAGAGCTGACCGTCGGCGATGGCGTCGGCAGCGAAAGTGCCCTCCCATACGCCCGACAGACCTCCGCCGGCACGGCGAAGACGGTATTCAGGCAGGGCTTTCCAACCCGAGAAATCGCCGATGAGGGTGATTGCCGAGGCATTGGGAGCCCATTCGCGGAATACCCACGAGCCGTCTTTCTGGCGGTGGAGGCCGAAATATTTATGAGCGTTGGCGAAGTCGCTCAGCGACCCCGTGGCGGCAGTCAAGTCTTTGAGTTTACGCAGGGCATCCTCATGACGACCTTCGATAGCGGGAGCGTAAGGAGCGAGCCACTGATCGTTTTTCAAGATATTCAAAAGTTTCATTCTTTCGGTGAATAGTAGTTATGTAGACGCAAAGATACGAATAAGTGAGCGCAATGCCAAATTTATTTGAGCATTGCCGCAGGGAAAGTATCTAAGGCCGCAGGGGAGATGTCCGCAGGACATCGGTTAATTCAGTAACCGGGCACACCGCAGCTCCGCGGAGGTGTGCCCGGAGAGAGGGATGAGTAGACACCCGTATAGGCCGGTATAAAGGCTATACGGCAAACGTAATCCATTGAAAATATATAGTGTTAAAATCTTATTATGTCGAAAAATTGTTGTACTTTTGTAAACTGATAAGCATAGGAGAAAAAATCATGGCAATGACAATTAAATCCACGCCTATACTATGGGGCGAAGATGCCGAGAGGTTTAATGAGGAGGCCGACCGCAATGGTAAGCTTCCGACTCCTAAACTCTCTGATGAAAGACGCAAAGAAATACGAGCTATGTGGGAGGAGTGTAAGCGAGCAGTTTTCCCACCGAAAAAGCAGTGACAGGCGTGAGTGAATTTTCGCTAAGCAAAAGGTCTATAATCAGACCTTATACGAAAGAGGTGGCAGAATATTGTGACCCCTTTTGTTGTGGGGATGAGGAATTAGATTCTTTTTTCGCATGTCAAGTCTTTTTATATCAAGAAGAGCTTTTGTGCAGAGCATATTGCTGGATAAACAAGGATAATGACAAGGAAATTATAGCAGTAGCCACTTTCTCCTATGATGGAATAAAGTCTTATACGCTTGATAATTCGTCAAGAAACTCATTGCAACGCAAGATTCCATATAAGAAGCACCATCGCAGTTATCCGGCCATGCTGATTGGAAGACTCGGTGTTAATAAAGCCTACCAAGGAAAAGGTTTTAATGTTGGATCGCAGTTGATTGAGACTATTAAGGATTTGTGTATTGATGAGGAAGGGATGGGTATTTGCCGTTATCTTCTTGTGGACGCGTATAATACTGAATCTATTCTGCATTTTTATATGAAAAATAGATTTAAACCTCTATATAAAACAGAAGAAAGCGAAAGAGAAGTATTTGATATTCCGAAAGAAGAACCATTAAAAAGTCGGATTATGTATTTTGACTTAAAACTTCTCCTTTCTTAAATCGAATAAAAGCGGCGGGGTTCTGATATCGGAACTCCGCCGTTTTATATGGCGTGCTTAGCCTTTGCGGCCGAAGTCGGCGGGGATTTCGCCCCATTGGTCGGTGGGCCATTTGAGGATGGGGTTGCGGATAGGGCCGTTGGCTGCCAGCCAAGCGTCGGCGCGCGCGAGGAGTTCGAGTGTCTTGGCGGTCTTGGGCGAGGGTGCCAGGGTGGTTTTGGAGTGTCCCTTGCGAAGCCATGCGAGGGTATTGCGCGAGTCGGTGTAGATGGGTGTGGTGAAGTCGCCGGCCATGGCAAGGAGGGCGGCGAGGTGTATCATGGCAAGGTATTCGGCGATGTTGTTTGTGCCGGTCAGGAGTGTTTTGTCGCCGATGTGGAAAACCTCGGCGCCGTCGATCACTCTCACGGCGCGATATTCCATTTTGCCCGGATTGCCCGAGCATGCGCCGTCTACGGCGATTGCGTCGAGCCGTATGCCGGGGATGGCTGTGTAGTCGCGCACGCCGCCCTCGGCGGGAATGACCGGTGGCTTGGCGCTGAAGTCGGGTTTGCGTTCGAGCAACGCTCGCATGAGGCCAAGCTGTTCGCGGGGGTCGCCGCGGTAGGCAGCCGTGGCCTCGTCGATATCGTCGTATGATTTGTATTTGGCTCCGGGAAAGCCGTTTATCTGCTCCTGAGCGTCGGCCCATGTGTCGTAGATACCCGGCTCACGACCTACCCAAACTACATAGAATTTGCGTTTTGTGCTCATGAAAACTGCAGGAAAAGGTTGATGTCCACCGCACGTATACCCAACAGTCGGGCCACACGGCGGTTGACGCATTTGCCGAGGAATGTGAAAGCGGCAGCGCGCAGGCCTGCGTTGATTTTGAGCGCGTTGGCCACACCGTCGCACACGAGAATGTCGTCGAGCATGGTCACAAAAGTGTTGCCCAATGCCATAGCCACCGTTCGCGGCACGGCATTGCCGGCATTGACATAGCAGAGGCGCGTCGGGCCCGACGATGTATCGGAGGGCGAGGCGAGGTCGAGGTCTATGACCTGCAGCGACGGAAATGCCGACCCGGGATTGCCGGTTAGGTCGAAGCATATAACCCCGCGCTTCATCACTCCGGTGAGGCTCGCGTCGACGATTCCGGCCTGGCCGGCGGCGTCGGTGGCGATGACTATGTCGGCGCTCCGCAGCGCGCTCTCGAATACCCTCGGGTGGAGCGACGAGCCTGTGGCGCCGGGGCCGAGCATGCGTTGGGCGTCGCGCAGGCGGTATACGTTGTTGTCGAAAATCTTCACGATTGCTCCCATGCCGATAGCGGTCTGCGCCGCTGCGATAGCTGCCATGTCGGCGCCTATTATCATCACCTCGCAGGGCACGACGCCGGCGACTCCGCCAAGCAGTATGCCTTTGCCGTGGATGGCGTCGGCGAGCAAGGATGAGGCTATGGCTATGGCGGCTCGACCGTCGATTTCGCGCAATATGTCGGCAAAGGGATAGCGTCCGGCGTCGTCGGTGAGAAGCTCGAGGGCGAGGGCTATCACATGGCGTTTGAGCAGCGTGCGCAGCACATCGGCGTCGTCTTCGGTGGCGTGCATGAATGTGAGCAGCAGCGAGCCTCGCTTTATCATGCGTGCGTCGGCGATGTCGAGGGCGGGCAGATATACTATGATGTCGGCAGCCAATGTCTCGGCACGCTCGGTGATCTCAACCCCGCAGCGGGCGTAGGCGTCGTCGCTGTAGTGGATATGCTCTGCGGCGCCGCGCTCCATCTTTACCCTGAAGCCTCTGGCCACAAGCATGCCTGCTCCCTCGGGAGTGAGTGGAAAACGATGGTCAAGCATGCCGCGCGAGGCCGGCAAGCCTATCACTGCCTGACGGCTCACGTTGGTAGCTTTCAGTACTTCTTCTAATGGTATGGGCGAGTCCATTTTGTGGGTTGGTGGTGTGGGGGTTGTGGTGTGGGGGTTGTGGTTGGTGGTTGGTGGTGTGTGGGTTGTGGGCAGCGAGTTAGCTTTGGTGGGTTGCAGTCAGTAATCTGCTGCCCACAAACCACCAACTACAAACTATCAACTACCAACCACTCACATTAAAACTTTACGGATATGAGAAAGCGGCGGCATGAGGCTTCGATCTGAGCCTCGTCTTCGAGCTCGTTGGAGTCGAATGTGAAGTGGGCGCGGCTATATGCCGGGCGGCGCCGCGATGTGAGGTCGGCGATATGTCGGCGGAGGGCGTCGGGGTCGTCAAGGAGGGCGTCTACCAAGGGGCGCTGTCCGCGCGCAAGCCGCAGACGCCGCTCTGTGACATCGTCGTCGGCAACGAGCCATACCACAGTGCCCTGCGCGAGCATGAAGTCCATGTTGGCGCTCTGGCATGGAGTGCCGCCACCGCAGGCCACGATTGCGCCCTCTTGTGCGGCTTCTCTGAGCACCTCGGCCTCGCAGGCTCTGAAATATGCCTCGCCATGGCGCCTGAAGATTTCGGCTACCGAGGCTCCCTCGCGCTTCTCGATGGCTTCATCAAGGTCGATAAAGCGGCTCCCGGGCAGACGCTCCGCCAAGGCTCGCCCAAGCGTTGTCTTGCCCGAGGCCATGAAGCCGATGAGAAACAAAGGCCGGCGACGCGACATTACTTCTTGCTCAAAAGATCGCGGATTTCTTCAAGAAGCTTAACCTCTTCCTTCTGTTCCTGCTCGGTGGCTACAGGCTCGGCCGGAGCGGCTTCGGGCTCGCGTTTGAGCTTATTGACAAACTTGATGGCCACGAAGATACAGAAAGCTATGATAAGGAAGTCGAAGACAGTCTGCACAAAATTGCCCCATGTGATGGCAACCTCGGGAGTGACGATTTCCTCGCCGTTTTTCACGCCCTGCTGAATCACCCACCTATAGTCGGTGAAGTTGACGCCGCCGGTGAGCACACCGATGGCCGGCATGATGATATCGTTGACCAGAGAAGTGACAATCTTGCCGAAAGCAGCGCCGATGATTACACCTACTGCCATATCGACCACATTGCCCTTCATTGCAAACTCTTTGAATTCGTTGATGAATTTTTTCATAAGTCTGATATTTAGTTGCAAACGCAAATTTAATTAAAAAAACTTAACCCACAAAAAATAAAACACCCGCCGGCACCTTCTCGCACCGGCCGTAACATACAAAACAATCACCCACCCTGAAAGTTTGTTTTTATTTGCGGATGTGGTGGGGGAGGGTGGCGGGGATTATCATTGATATTTCTACGAGGCCGGCAATCTGGCCGTCGCGGCGCCACGGGGTCTGGTAGATCATCTTGTGTACGCCGTTTTTCTCGATGGTGTAGGCGTTGCTCTCGCCGGTGGCGAGCATGTGGCGGATTATGGCCTGCGAGTTGGCGTTGTGGCAGGGCATTAGGTTGGTGCCGATGAGGTCGCCGTGACTTTTGTAGATTTCGCGTGCGGGGGCGTTCTGATAGAGGATCACGCCGTCGCAGTCGCAGACGGTGACGGCGCAGTTCATTTCCTCAGCCCATTGGAAGTCGTTCATATACGTTCTTTTACAGCATATCGGGGCCGTGCTTTGACCTCGACGAAGATTTTACCTATATATTCGCCCGTGATACCGATTGAGATGAGTATGAGGCTGCCCAAACCCCAAATAGAGAGCATTGTGGAAGCCCAGCCGGGATTGTTGTAGGGCGAGTAGAAATGTGATATCAATACGTATACGGCCACTATCAGGGTGAGCACGAATGTGATAAGGCCGGTGAAGAATATCCAGCGCATGGGTTTGGCCGAGAATGATGTTATGCCGTCGATCGACAGGGCGAGCATTTTGCTCAGGGGGTATTTTGATTCTCCGGCCACGCGCGAGGCTCGCTCGTAGGTGATCACTGATGTGGAGAGGCCTATCTGGGGCACTATGCCGCGCAGGAAGATGTTGCTCTCGTGGTATTGGCTCAGGAGCTCGAGGGCGAAGTTGCTCATCAGGCGGTAGTCGGCATGGTCGTAGACGGTCTCAAGGCCCATGAGCTGCTGGAATTTATAGAAGGCATGGGCTGTGGTGCGCTTGAAGAATGTATCGGTCTTGCGGCTTGAGCGCACGCCGTAGACGATGTCGCTGCCTGCCCGGTAGAGCTCAACCATGCCTTTTATGGCGTTGGGGTCGTCCTGCAGGTCGGCGTCGATACTCACGGCGGCGTCGCATTGCCCCATAGCCTCCATCAGGCCGGCGAGGAGTGCGTATTGATGTCCGCGGTTGTGGGCCAGCGAGATGGCGTGTACGCGGCTGTCGCGGGCATGGAAGTCGCGCAGCAGCTGCCATGTGCGGTCGCGGCTGCCGTCGTTGCTGCAAAGTATGTAGCTGTCGGGCGCGATGAGCTTTACCCCGACCATTTCGTCGAGCAGCTTGAGCAGTTGTGGCAGAGTGATGGGGAGGGCTTCCTCCTCATTATAGCATGGTATGACGATGGCGAGCCGTGGCGCCGGACGCAATTCTATGCTTGTCGATTCCATAATGCGACAAAGTTAAACTATTTTTAACTAATTACCAAAAATTACTTGCCCATAAATTGTTAATTTTGCAAATTGCAAAGCTATAAGTCTATGGTTGGTGGTCGGTGGGTTGTGGGCAGCGAGTCAGTAATCTAACACTCACTGCCTACTCACGACAATCCAACCATGAGTAACCCTGCAAAAACGACTGAAAAAATGGAACTGACATATACCGAGGCTCTTGGCGAACTTGAGCGCATATTAGCGAGCTTGCGCTCCGAACAATGTGATGTCGACACACTTGCCGAGCGCACCCGTCGCGCGGCCGAGCTGCTGCAGCATTGCCGGAGTAAACTCACCCGCACCGAAGCTGAGCTTGCCAAGGTGCTCGAAGCCATCAACAGCGAGGAATAATGCAGATTAATTTCACCCCTGCCGCACGAATCTATTTCAGGCGCCTGATTGCCGGGCGTCGCCGCTGGTGTACGCCTGAGGGCATAGAGGCTGTGCAGCGCCGTGTGCTCGCGGGTCTGCTGAGCCAAGGGGCCAAGACGCAGTGGGGCAGTCGCTATGGCTTTGCCTATATGCAGGGCTATGAGGATTTTGCGCGCCGTGTGCCAATAATCGACTATGAGGATATCCGCCCGGATGCCGAGCGCATGGTAGCCGGTGGCCGCGATATTCTTTGGCCGGGTGTATGCCGCCGCTTCGCCCAGTCGTCGGGAACGTCCGGCGGCAAGAGCAAATATGTGCCCGTCACGGCTGCCGCCCTTCGCCTCAACCATTATGCCGGTGCCGCCGAGGCTGTGGCGTCGTATCTCGACCTCTACCCCGACAGCAGGCTTTTCTCAGGCAAGGGATTCATCCTCGGCGGCAGTTTTGCCAACGAGCTCGCCCAAGTGCCGGCAGGAGTGACCGTAGGCGATCTGTCGGCCAACCTTATCGACGCCATCAACCCGCTGGCCAACTATTTCCGCGTGCCCGACAAGCACACCGCGCTTCTCAGCGACTGGTCGGAGAAACTACCGGCTCTTGTCAAGGCCTCGCTTCATGAGAATATCACCAATATCTCGGGAGTGCCGTCATGGTTTCTCACAGTATTGCGCAGTGTCATATCCGAGGCCGGCGCCACGACTATCCACGACGTATGGCCCGGGCTGGAGGTGTTTTTCCATGGCGGCATAGCTTTCGGCCCCTACCGCGAGCAATATCATGCCATCACCGACACCTCGCGCATGCGCTATATCGAGAACTACAATGCCTCTGAGGGCTTCTTCGCCGCACAGGACACCCGCGACGCCTCGGCCGGTATGCTCCTTATGCTCAACCACGGCATATTCTTCGAATTCCGCCCGCTCGATGGCGGCGACCCGGTGCCGGCATGGCGCGTAGAGCAGGGCAAGACCTACGCCCTCGTGATAACATCGTGCAATGGCCTGTGGCGCTACCTGCCCGGCGATACCGTGCGGATAGAGAGTGTCGAGCCGCTGAGAATCAGCATTGCCGGACGTACAAACAGCTTTATCAACGCTTTCGGCGAGGAGCTGATGGTGTGGAATGCCGACGCCGCCATCGCCGCAGCATGTGCCTCCACCGGTGCCCGCGTGGCCGACTATACAGCCGCTCCCGTCTATACCTCGTGCCGCACAAAGGGTCATCATCAGTGGATCATCGAATGGGCCAAGGCTCCGGCTTGCGGAAATGAGGCTTTTGCCGACATTCTCGACGCCGAGCTGCAGAAAGTCAACTCCGACTATCAGGCCAAGCGCAGCCAAGACATCTTCCTCGCACGCCTCGAACTAACCGAAGCGCCAAAGGGTACTTTCGCCCGCTGGCTTGCCTCCACGGGGCGGCTCGGCGGACAGCGCAAAGTGCCGCGTCTCGCAAACGACCGCCGGATCGTAGACAACATCATAGAAATAATAAACACCCGATAATATTATGAAACTCCGCAAATTAGCAGCAACTATCGCTCTTGCCGCCGCTTTCGTGGCCGGTGCGCAGACTCCAAAGTATATCTTCTACTACATCGGCGATGGCATGGGCATGGGCCCGGTGCTCGCCGCCGAGACCTACAACCGCGTGATTCTCAACAGCGACAAGCCGCTCAACATGATGCAAATGCCCGTTGTCGGTTGGTGTATGACCTATTCGGCCTCGTCGACAATCACCGACAGCGCCGCCGCAGGCACAGCCCTTTCCACCGGCACCAAAACCAAGAACGGCATGCTCGGCATGGCTCCTGACACCACCGATGTCACTTCTGTGGCCAAGAAGCTGCAGGCTATGGGCTACGGCATAGGCATTACCACCTCTGTCGCTCCCGACGACGCCACCCCCGGTGCTTTCTATGCTCATGTGCCCACGCGCAAAATGCTCTACGAAATCGGCGTGCAGATGGCCGGTGCCGATTATGAATTTGTTGCCGGCGCCGGTCTGCGCGGTCTTCAGAAAGACGGCAAAGACACCGACCTGCTCAAACATTTCGCCGACAACAAGGTGCAGATTATCAACGGCCCTAAGGAAATCAAGGATATCAACAGCGACAAGGTGCTGCTGCTCAACCCGCAGGGTACTCCCAACTATAATATCGGCTATACCATCGACTCCATCTCCGGAGTGCTCAACCTGCCCCTGATAGCGCAGACCTGCCTCGACCACCTCGAGAAGAAGAGCCCCGGCAAGTTCTTCATGATGGTGGAGGGCGGCAACATCGACCATGCCCTCCATGCCAACGATGGCGGCGCGGCCCTCAAGGAAGTGCTCAACTTCGACCAAGCCCTCGGCATTGCTTTCGATTTCTATCAGAAGCACCCCGATGAGACTCTCATCATCGTCACCGCCGACCACGACACCGGCGGCATGTCGCTGGTGAAAGACGGCGGTTTGGGCAATGTTGACTATCAGCGAGTGTCGAAAGAGGCTTTCAGCGACTATTGCAAGTCAATGCTCAACAGCCGTATGGTCTACACTTGGCAGGACATGCACGACTATCTTGCCGAGAATCTCGGATTCTTCACGCATGTGAAAGTGAGCGATGAGCAGGAGGCCGAGCTCAAGGCTATGTTTGACGACATCTTCGAGAAACGCAGCCAAGCCGCCGAGCAGCATACCCTCTATGCCGACTTCAATGCCTTCGCCGTGAAGGTGTTCGGTATCTTCAACAATGCCGTGGGCCTCGCGTTTACCACCACCGGCCATTCCGGCAATCCTGTGCCTGTATTCGCCGTAGGTGTAGGTGCTGAGAAATTCAAAGGATTCAACAACAACATCGATATCCCCGGCGCGATATACGATACTGTAAACGGCAAGTAAATTTATGGTTGGTGGTTAGTGGTTGGTAGGCTGTGGGCAGCGAATTACTGCTACATGGCAAGTTTCGTTGCTGCCGCGAGAGCAACTCGCGTGTCGCAGCCCACCAACCCCACCAACCACCCACCAAACCCCACACCCCACCCACCACAACCCACCAACCCAAAATATGCAGAAATTAAAAGATATCATCCGCAAACCGCAGGTATGGGGCTTCGCGCTGTCGGTAGTGATACTGGCAGTGATCTCGCTTGCGTTTTTCTATCCCGATAATTTCGAGGGTAACAGCCTTCGCCAACCCGATATGCAGCAGGGTGCCGCAAACGGTCAGGAAGGTGCTGCCTACGAAGCCGCCACAGGCGAGAAAGCATTGTGGACAAACTCGCTCTTCGGCGGTATGCCCACCTTCCAGATTTCGCCCTCATATCCGTCGAACAGCCTTTTCACATGGCTCAACACCGTCTATGGTCTCGGCCTGCCGGCTCCCTCCAATCTGCTGTTCATGATGATGTTCGGCTTCCTTATCCTGCTCTTCTCGCTCAAGATGAGGTGGTATTATGCCCTTATCGGAGCTGTGGCGTGGGGCTTGTCATCGTATTTCATCATCATCATCGGTGCCGGCCATATCTGGAAATTCCTCGCCCTCACATACGTGCCGCCCACGATTGCCGGTTTCATGCTCATCTACCGCGGCCACCGCGTCGGCGGAACGGCCATGCTGGCACTCTTCGCCATGCTTCAGCTCAACGCCAACCATCCGCAGATGACCTATTATTTCGGCCTCGTGATGGCTATACTGGCGATATGCTATCTGATCGACGCTATCCGCCGCCATGCCGTGCGCAACTGGCTCGTTGCCAGTGTACTCGTGCTTGTAGCCGGTGGACTTGCAATCGGCGCCAACGCTCCGTCGCTCTATAATACCTACGAATACTCCAAGGAGACAAAGCGCTCACAGTCAGAGCTTACCCCGCTTAATGCCTCCGACGCCCCGGCGGCTGCCGAGCGTCCCACCGGCGGCATGCCCAAGGAGCAGATTGTGGGCTGGAGCTATGGCCGCAGCGAGATGTTCAGTCTCCTTGTGCCCAACATCAAGGGCGGCGCCTCGGCCCGCCCCGAAGGCGGCAACATGGTGCCTCTGAGCCTCGCGCAGCTCAAAGACGCCGCCGAATATACCCGCAACGCTCCCTTGCTGGAGTATATGAGCCAGTATTTCAACGACTCCGAGGGCACAAACGGCCCGGTATATCCCGGCGTCATTATCTTCGCCCTCTTCCTCGCCGGCTGCTTCATTGTCCGCGGACCGCTCAAATGGGCCATGGTGGCGGCAACGATTCTCTCTGTAGTGCTCGCCTTGGGGCGCAATGCCGAGGGTATCACCGACTTCATGATCTATAACTTCCCCCTCTACAATAAGTTCCGCGCCGTAGAGAGTATACTCGTCATAGCCGAGTTTACCATGCCACTGCTTGCCTTGCTCGCCCTCGAGCGCATTGTTAGCGCAGGCCGCGGCGCTTGGCACGAATATAAGACCGGTATAAGCGTAGGTCTCGGTTTCCCCGCACTGATATGTCTTCTCGCCCTTATGGCTCCGGGAGCGTTCGGCGATACAATCACCGACAGCGACCGCGCAACCTCTGAGCACCTGCAGCAGCAACTCTATCAGTTGGGACGCCAGCAGGGTGCCGACGAAAACCAGATATCGCAGTATATCTACATGTATTCGCTCTCTAACCCTGCCAACAGCGAGGCCATCTCGGCTCTCCGCAAAGGCATGGTGCAGTCCGACGCCTTGCGCTCGCTCATGTTCCTCCTCGCCGCGGCTGCCGCCTTGCTGCTCTTTGCGAGAGGATCGCTCAAGGCTGCCTACGCCGTGGGTTTTGTGGGTGTGCTGATATTGTGCGACCTCTATGGCGTAGACAAGCGCTATGTGAGCCACAGCTCATTCGGCCCGGCCGACAGTCCCGGCGGCCATATTGTCTTCACCCCCGACGCCATCGACTCGCGTATCCTCGCCGACACCACTCAGCACTACCGTGTGCTCGACATTCCGGGCTTCTACAGCGCCGACCGCTCTTATTTCCACAAGACTCTCGGCGGATACCATGCCGCCAAGCTCAACCGCTACGAGGATATCATACAGCGCCGCCTTGCCCCCATTGTAAGCGCACATGAGTGGTATGAGGGCGACAGCATACTCGACGACCCGCGCTATGGCGACGTTGGCCCGCAGCTCAAGGCCGGATATCAGGTGGCCGACATGCTCAATGCTCGATATGTGATTGACGGCAACAATCAGCTCATACTCAACGACAATGCCTTCGGCAACGCTTGGCTCGTCGACGACATACGCTTCGTAGACAATGCCGACGCCGAGATGGCCGCCCTCGACGCCGGTGTGCTCGACCTGCGCCGTCAGGCCGTGGCCGACCGCCGCTTCAGCGCCGTCCTCCCCGAAGCCCAGAGCCTCGCTCCCGGCGATACGATATATCTCACCCACTATAGCCCCAACACGCTCACCTACCATGCCTCAACGGCCCGCGGAGGTGTCGGGGTATTCTCTGAGGTGTACTTCCCGTGGGGATGGCATGCCGATGTCGACGGCGAGGAAGTGCCCGTGGCACGTGTCAACTATCTCTTGCGCGCCATACCGCTCCCTGCCGGCAGCCACACCGTGACGATGACGTTCGAGCCTGCGTCGATACATACATCCTCGGCCATAGCCTATGCCTGCGTCACGCTCATCTACATGCTCATCCTTGCCGGACTTTTCGTAGAAGCACGCCGATGTCGCTTGTTCTGAAACTGAAAACCGCGTTCGTGCGTTGGCGTCACGGGCGCGGTTTCGGCATACATTCGCCCTTTGCCTTTCACTTCGTAACTGAAGTGCTCAGGCAACCCTACGGCTACTATGCCTACCAACGCCTGCGCGGCGACGACGACAGCCGCGTGATATTCCGTGTCGCCCTCGCCCTGCGCCCCTCCGCGGTTGCTCTTGTCGGCGCCGACCGATATCGCGCGGCTGTCGCCGAGGCCGTGCCCAAGAGATCGGAAGAGCGTCGTGTAGGGAAAGAGTGTAGATCTCGGTGGTCGCCGTA
>OFGN01000179.1_pt1 | contig 72982 bp, 69 predicted proteins | sample 1521821 | NCBI WGS metagenome assembly OFGN01 (sample SAMEA3504094, study PRJEB24116) | mouse gut metagenome | biome: mouse gut; feature: mouse-associated habitat; material: faeces | place: Denmark | collected 2011
CAATGTCCACTGCCAACTGTGCTGACTATAATCACTCAGGATTCCGAGAGATTATTATAAAATTATGTACATGTTTATCCTTTTACTGCCCCAATAGTAACCCCCTTTACGAAATATTTTTGCAGGAAGGGATATAATAAAACAATAGGCCCCGTTGCAATTACCGTCATTGCCAGTTTCATTGGCTCACTGGGCACATCACTTGCCGGAATGCCGCTTCGGGCGGCCGCGGCATTAATTGCCTGTGCTTTGGTCAATATATTATTTAAATAATACTGTAACGGATAGAGATCCCTGCGTCCCTCATCTAAAAAAAGCATTGCATTATACCAGTCATTCCAATAATTTAAAGCAATAAACAAACCTACCGTAGCCAAACCTGCTTTGCAGAGCGGAAGCGCAATCCTGAAATAAACCACCATATCTCCCGCACCATCTAAATATGCAGATTCATATAATGATTCCGGTATACTCATCATATAGCTTTTTAAAATCAGCAGGTAAGTCACATTGACCATAATTGGAAGAATCAATGCTATAATATTATTGTGAAAATGCAGGTATTTTGTATTAAATATGTACCAGGGAACCAGACCTCCCCCAAAAATAGATGTAAAGTAAAAGAAAAAGGAAACCTGATACCGATATCGGAAATTCTTATTTGCTAAAACATAGGATGCCATACTTGTCACCAACAACCCAAGTCCGGTTCCCGACACTGTTACCAATATCGTCACCCCATATGCACATAGCAGTTCCTGTGGAATCCGAAACAACATTTTATATGCATCCAGAGAAAAATGTGTGGGAATCAGTTGATACCCATTTAACCAGATGGACTGTTGGTCGGACACTGAACCACTTATTACCAGCCAGAATGGAAGCAGGCATGCCGCAGCAAGCACAAAAAGCGTCACGTGCGAAACAACATTAAATACTAATTTATCATAACCTTTGTATTTCTTTTTTCTATCCTTTGCCGCTGCCATGAAAGCACCCTCCTTCTGTTTATCCATCCTTTTAAAATAGTGCATAATCCGGTTCAACTTTCTTTACAATATAATTTGCAATCAGTACCAATACAAAAGAAATTCCTGACTGATATAGTCCCGCCGCACTGGTCATTCCAAATTCCTGCAATGTCAGCAGTGAACGTGTTACATAAGTATCAATAACGTCGGTAACATCCAAAACCATAGGATTATTGCCTGTTACCTGCCAGAACATCTGGAAATCTCCTTTCATGATTGTGCCAATGGCAAGCAGGAACAAAATAACTACTGTAGGGCGGATACATGGCAGGGTAATATAACGTATTTTCTGCCACATCGTTGCGCCATCCAGATCGGCTGCTTCAAACATTTCCCCATCAATGTTAACAATGCTTGCCAGATACATGACCGTACCATATCCTACATTTTTAAAAGCACTGACTATAATAAGAATAACAGGCCATGCATTTTTATTGGAGTATACATCCACCGGCGCTAATCCCATTCCTTTGAGAAAAGCATTTACCGCACCAAATTCATAATTAAAAAGATTATAAATGAAAGCACCCACCACTACCCAGGAAATAAAATAGGGAAGAAACATAACTGACTGGGTGATTCTTTTAAACGCTTTTCCTGCAAGTTCACTTAACATAATTGCACAGGTGATCTGTAAAAAAGTATTTATAAACAGAAACGCAAGATTGTAAAGTATTGTATTCCTTGTGGTAAGCCATGCCTTGCCGGATTTAAAAAAGTACTGAAAATTCTCAAAACCAATCCACGGACTTCCAAAAATGCCATCGTGGTAATTGAACTCCTTAAATGCCAGCACAATACCTGCCATTGGAATATAACACATCAAAATCACCACCACTGCCGCCGGCATTAACATCAGCCATTTGGTCCGGTTCTGCCTTAAATCATGTAAAAACGGATGTTTCCTGCTCTGCATAAAAATCTCCCCCCATGCGAATATGCCTTTTGTTTTCCTGACACCCTCATCTTAACAAAAACATATAAGTACTTACAACGGAACTAAGTTATGAAAGGAGCACAGAATTATGTTAATTGTCATTTTGCGCATAAATTGACTCATTTTAAATTGAAATATTAATTTATTTTGTATATTATGAATATAAAATAAGTTTTTATCAGGGGGAATATTGAATGAATTACACAGTATTGATTGTAGATGATGAAGCAATGCCCAGAAAAGTGCTTAAAGATCATCTTCCCTGGGATACGCTTAGGGTTACGGAAATCTTTCAGGCATCGGACGGTCAGGAAGCAATAGAACAGGCGCGTCTTTGCCAGCCGGATATTATTATAAGTGATATTAAAATGCCGCGTATGAACGGCATTCAAATGGCTTTTGCCATACGTGAATTCTGTCCGCACTGCCAGTTTATCTTTTTAAGCGGCTATTCGGACAAGGAATATTTAAAAGGCGCGATCAAATTAAAAGCTGCTAATTATGTGGAAAAGCCCATTGATCTTGATGAAATAAAGCAGGCACTGGAAGAAGTTATAGATGAACTGGACAAACTTAAGAAAATAGAAACCCCCGGCTCACTGCGCACATTATTTTTTCATGGATGCAGGGATTCAGATTCTCCCTTAAATACCGCCATATTTGAAGGCAGTCAGATTCATCTTGATTCCATTGCTGAAAGTATCCGGCAGCGAAAAGAATCCGACACGGAAACTGCTTTGCGCAGATTATACAGGGAAGCTTCCCGGTGTGAAGGCACTGAACCTGATTATCTTCGTCATTTTTACCGTCAAATCGTATTTTTATTTCTGACAGCTGCTGAAGATTATAACATAACCGGAATTACCCAGAAATCCGATTTTTATTTATATACCGCTGCAGGCAAAGAAACTTTATCAGAACTTTGGGATGCCCTTCTTACGCTTTCACGGACATATTTTGCTTCCCTCACATATCAGGACACAGATATTGTCTCCCGTGTAGACCGCTATTTGGAACAGCACTACCAAAACCCATGCCTTACCGTACAGGATGCCGCCCATGATCTTGGCTTTGCCAACACTTATCTATGCGCTGCATACAAAAAAAGCTGTGGCAAAACAATTAACCAGCACCTTACACAGCTACGTATCCTGCATGCCAAAGAACTTCTTTCCGGTTCCAGCCAAAAGCTTTATGAGGTAGCCAAAAATGTAGGTTATGCCAACGGCAAATATTTTACCAGACTGTTCACCCGCGAAACCGGGCTTTCGCCTAAAGAATACAGGGAGCGGCATCGTCATGAAAAATAAATTATTTTTCCCCCACCGTCCTTTTTTAAAAAGTCTCAAAGATAAACTTCTATGTACTTATTTTTTGCTGGTTGTACTCCCTTTGGGTTTTTTTACTTTATATACTTATCTGCGTGTACGGAGTGTTATACAAGAGCAAACCTTTACCGCCATGCAAAATGCATTTGAAGACACAGTAAATTCCATGCAGCAGTCTCTTGATAAACTGGACACTATAATTGATATTCTTGCCATGGATCCTCTTGTATATGCTATGGCCTCAAATGATCCGGAAGATTACACTTATATCCACCGATTGGAAGATTCGGACAAGCTTGCCCTTACCTTTGAGCATCTGTGCAGTCTGTCCGGCATAGAGCGCATCCGGCTTTATGCCAACAACGACTATCTATATGCTTCCGGTCAAAATAGTATTATCCAGCTTCGTGAAGCATCAGATGCCAGTTGGTACCATACCCTTTCCGGTCAGAATGAAAGAATGTGGTTTGCTCCCACAGATTTTGATGACCAGCCCTTGCAGGAACAGTCTTATTTTTCATCCATGCAGGTTATTTACAATCCACGGAATGTCAATGAGCCTCTTGCAGTACTGCGTGCTGATGCAGATGCTTCACACATGATATCTATGGTAGAAAACACCTCCGTTACGGAAAATGGGATTTTACTCCTTTTAAAAGACAAGGAGATTCTTTACCATTCATCCGACAATGCTCTTTCCGATGCCTTGTATGCTATCGCAGAAGAGCTTCCGGTTCCGGATACCAACGAATGGGTTCCTATCCAGGCTGACGGAAAGCATTATTATGCACAATGCTGCTCCCTGTCCAAATCCGGCTGGTACATGGCAAGCATTCTTCCTTTTAACGACATTTTCCGTCTAAGTCATGAGCTGCGTTTTGAAATGCTGTTGGTCGTAATCCTGGTGAGCATAATTGCTTATCTGCTTGCTGTGGCAATCAGCCAATCCACCTTAAACCGGATTTCAATACTTACAAAAACAATGCAGTCCGTGCAGGAGGGTAATGTAAATGTCAGGCCTGAGCCATCCGGCAATGACGAAGTTGCACAGTTAATGGGTAATTTCAACAAAATGATGGATCGTATCGATCAGTTGATGGAGGAAAAGATTGTTTATGGGCAGCAGATTAAAAATTTAGAGTTAAAAGCCCTTCAGGCACAAATCAATCCTCATTTTCTCTACAATTCGCTGGATCTGATTAATTGTACTGCCATATCCCACAGCGTACCGCAAATCAGCCATATGGTAAAAGCACTGGGGCAGTTTTACCGCCTTTCTTTAAGCGGGGGAAGTGAGCAGATACCTTTGGTCTCTGAAATGAAACATGCCCGGCTTTATGTAGATATACAAAATATGCGTTTTAAGAACAGCATACAGACACATTGGTCATTAGATAAGGAAGCTGAAAAATGTTTAATAATAAAAATTATTCTCCAGCCTTTAATTGAAAATGCCATTATACACGGTATTTTCGAAAAACCCTCCAAGCATGGAACTCTCCATGTATGCGCTAAGAGGAATAACGATGCCATTACCATTACCATTTCTGATGATGGTGTTGGTATGAATGATGAAGAAGTTTTTGCAAATTTCCATTCTTCTACTGAAAGGGTTGCCGATACTTCCGGCGGCTACGGCGTTCGTAATATATGTGACCGGCTGCGCATTGCCTATGGGGAGCCCTATGGACTTTTATGCGAAAGTACTCCTGGAAAAGGAACTACTATAACAATCTCTATTCCAGCAATTGAACCTGTACAATAGAAAGGAGATATTTCTTTATGCAATATTCAATTTTTACCGACACTGACTGGATTTATCCTGATTCCTCTTTTAGCGGATCACAAAACATTGGGCTGACCATTCCCCAGGGCGGCCATTCTGGAGTTCAAATTCTGGGAGAAATTCCTAAAACACCTTTGCACTTAAAATTTATTTGGCACCAGGAAATCCCGAATGAAAGCCTGACTGTCAGCCTGTACCGTCTTCTGCCTGTAGGCGTCAATGAAAATACTGACTGTGATCTGATGACAACTACTGATTTTGAACGCTGTAAATCCTTTGTCACCAGAAAAGCGCCTTTTGACGTTTATGATGCACTGTGTCCAATTGACAATACACCTATTACAGACAGACTGGCTCTTTATCTGTGCATAGACGTAAATCCCCATACAACACCTGGGAATTATTCCGGTGAATTATGCCTCTATGAGGGAAATCAGGAAACGAAGATTCCATTAACATGCAGAATCAGTCCGGTTTTGGTTCCTTCTCTGCCCTCTTCTCATCTTGGCATGCTAAACTTTTTTGACTACGACGGACTTGCCGCACAGCATCATGTTTCAAAAAACAGCCCGGAATACTGGGAATTATTCTCCGGCTATGTAAAAGCACAAATAGAAATGCGGTGTACCCACATTCTTCTTCCCCCGGGAGAAGCACGATTTGAAAATGGAAAACTTATAGATTTTGATTTTTCTATGGCAGAAAAGGCTGGGAGAATTGCCCGAAAAGAAGGTGCAAAATGGCTTTGCGGCGGTCATATCGCCCACTGGCATGAATGGGATGAACAGGAATATTATCCCAACTGGAATCAGTCTCTCGGCATCACAACCACAGATGGATACCTGCAGTTAAAACTTTATCTTACAAAATGGAATGAAATTATCCGCAAAAACAACTGGCTAAGCTGTATGACACAGGCGCTTGCTGATGAACCCCAGACTCATAATGATTCCACTTACCGCATTCTGGCCGGCATATTCCGAAAATTTTTGCCTGGCATTCCCATTATAGATGCTGTGGAAACTACTCATCTAGGAGGCGGCATTGACATCTGGGTTCCAAAGCAGGACACTTATGAAAAATGGCGCGAGGAATTTGAAAAACTTCAGGCAGCAGGAGAAACCATGTGGTTTTACACCTGCGCTTTTCCAGCAGGTCCGATCATGAACCGCAGTATGGATCTGCCCCTTACGGCCAGCCGGGCAGTATTTTGGATGGGAGCATTCTACCAGCTAAGCGGCTTTTTGCATTGGGGATTTAACTATTATATTGGCAGCGATATTTGGCACAGCGCCTGCTGCCCGCATAAAGGCGCCCTGCTTCCGGCAGGGGATGCCCATATAGTCTATCCGGGAAAAAATGGTCCTCTTCGCAGTATGCGCTTTGAGGCGCAGCGTTCCGGTGCTGAGGATTATGAGCTTCTTATTCAGGCCCTGAAAGCTGCTCCTGAAAAAACCCGGAAATTAATTGAAAAAGTATGTACCAGTTTCCGAAATTATACGCGGGAAGGTACTGTTTTAGTTGAAGTTAAAAACGATCTTATTGAACTATTAGAAAGGGAGGTATCTTTTGATGTCTGATCATAAATGGTTTACCGATGCAAGATTCGGAATGTTTATTCACTTTGGACTTTATTCTGTAGCTGCCAAAGGAGAATGGATTGCAAGTATTGAACAAATATCTTCAGAGAAATATAGAAATTATTTTGAAACCTTTTCCCCCATTCATTACGATCCTGCATTTTATGCCCGAACCGCAAAGGAAGCAGGAATGAAATACGCTGTGCTTACCGCAAAACATCATGAAGGCTTCTGTCTCTTTGATTCCGCATATACAGATTACAAATCTGCCAACACCCCCATCGGGCGGGATCTGGTGCGTGAATATGTAGATGCTTTCCGCAAAGAAGGCTTACGGGTTGGCATCTATTATTCCCTGGTAGACTGGCATCATCCTGATTACCCGGCCTTTCAGGATCCTTTCCACCCTTTACGCGGCAATGAATCTGTCCGGAATGAAAAATGTGATTTTAACCGCTACCTTGATTATATGCACGCACAAGTGAGAGAATTGTGCACCAACTATGGAAAAATTGATTTACTCTGGTTTGATTTTTCCTATGAAGGCCATTCCGGTACTGACTGGCGTGCTCAGGAATTAATTGAAATGGTTCGTTCCCTTCAACCGGATATTCTTATCAACAGCCGCTTAGAAGCAAGCGGCGGAAATCTGGGAAGCCTGCTTACCGGTTCTCCAACCCCCTGGGCCGGAGACTTTATAACGCCTGAACAAATCGTTCCGCCGGCACCCCTTAAAACGCCTGATAATATGTCCGTATGCTGGGAAGCCTGCCAAACCTTAAATAATAGTTTTGGTTATACTGCCGATGATCATATCTGCAAAGATGCCCGCATCTGTATCCAGCAATTGGCAGACTGCGTTTCAAAAGGGGGAAATTACTTATTAAATGTAGGGCCTGATGCCAATGGTGCCATCCCCCCCTGGGCAGTTGAAACTTTACAGGAGATCGGAAAATGGATGAAATACAATCAGGAAAGTATCTATGGCTGTAAGGAAAGCTCTCTTCCACTTTCCGCTTTTGGCTGTCGTACCACCGCCAAAGACAATGTTGTATATCTCCATGTTATGCAGCAGCCCGTAGGTCCCCTCCCGCTTTCGGGAATCCGTCCGGAAGATATTTGCTATGCCAGAATGCTTTCTACCGGAGCTGAAGTGGAAATTCTAACAGAGGGATGGGCAGTAGACAATTATCCTGATTATACCTTTTTAAGCCTTTCCTCAAAGGCAAATGAGACGCAGCTTCTTCCTGATCCGGCCGATACAGTAATTAAGCTGGTTCTAAGACAGCAATAATGATTGCAAAAGAATTGAACTATCATAAAATCATCCAAGCATAAGGCGCCTTCTCTCAGCGCCTTATGTTTTAGTCCGGGGGCAGTCTGCCACCCTTACGCCCTGTGCTGAAAATCCCGGTTCCAAGGCTTTTTTTATCAATTTAAACTCTTCCGGATAAATACACGTTTTAAGCGTTCCCTCCAGAATTCCCGTAAATACTTTATCATAGTTCCAAAAGCTGACTTCTTCTATTTCACTTTTCTGGATTACAAGGCGCTCTGGCTCTACCGGCTTTTCATACAGATAAACTGCACTGATTTCCCAATCCTTAAAAGGATGTCCCCAAAAAGCCGCCTCCACATAGCCCTCATGGTATCCAATAAACCGAAGTTCTCCCTCCTGTGCGTCAATGCCCAGTTCCTCAAAAAGCTCTCTGGATGCGGCAGCTTCAAACTCCTCTCCTGCAAGCATATGTCCCGCTGCTGAAACATCATAACAGCCCGGATAGGCATCTTTCGCCTGGCTGCGCCTTTGAAGCAATACGTCCACACTGCCATCCGTTTTTTTGTTAACCACCCATATATGTACTGTTCGATGAAGCTCTCCTCTTTTATGAACCATACATCTTTCCATCACATGTCCCGTAGGGCTTCCATCTTCCCTGACAAGATCAAACAGCTCAAGCTCCCTGCCATCTAACAGGGCGCGGTGCCAGAAGCCATTCTTCCGGTAGCAGAGTTTTAAAGAAAAAAAAGGAACATCTCTTTTTAACAGATCCAGAAACAAAATGTCCCCATCCCAAAGATTTAATTCTTCCATTTTGTCCTTTTCCACCCATTCAAGGTTTCCTTCCTCACATTCCTTAAGTTCTCCCTCAAAGCCATCTGCAGTGTAAAGGCACATGTATTCTGCAAGATACCCTTCCGGGCAGAAGGTGACAATTCCCCGAAACTGATAGGAGGTAAGCGTTAAGCCGGTTTCTTCATATACCTCCCTGAGCAGACATTCCTCAGGACTTTCCTCCCCCTCAAAATGACCGCCCACTCCTATCCACTTATCTTTATTAATATCATTTTTTTTAGAAACCCTGTGCAGCATCAGGTATTTCTCACCTTTTTCAATGTAGCACAGGGTTGTAAGCTGACTTTTCATATTTAACCAGGCCTTTCTTCAAAGCGTCTTTATCGTATTTTAATGGAGGCCGCTATACTTAATGATTAGTATTTCCACACTCATATTATCATTCATCCTGCCTGTCTTAATAGCCTCTTCTGCTTCCACACAGGCTTCCAGCGCATCCCTTAGTTCTTCCGCCTTAAAACGTGACGCCTGAGTACAATATTTTCCTGCAATAAAACCCGGAAGCCCTACCTTTTCACCAATTACCTTATTTTGATATCCCTTTCCCCGAAGCTCCTTCACCTGATACAGCAGATTAAACTGTCTGGCAATCAAAAACAAAATCCGCATGGGCGGCTCTTTTTGGGCAAGAAGCTCATAGTATAAATTAAGGGCTTTTTCCTGCTTTCCCTCAGCAATTGCACTGACCATATCAAAAATATGGTTCCCAATTTGTTTTGTGCATATCTCCTCGATATCCTGACCTGAAATAATTTCCTTATCAAGACAGTAGCAAAAAAGCTTTTCCGTTTCCTTTCGGATATTTTCCATATCGGTTCCAGTTTTTTCCAGAAGCAGATTTAAATCCCGCTGGGAAATTTTCTTGTTCTCCTTTTTCATCATTCCAAGAATCCAGCGTTTCAAGGTTTCTTCATCCTGAATGGCAAATTCAACGCAGCATCCTTTTGACGCAATGGTTTTATACAATTTGCTTCTTTTATCTATCTGGCTTTCCACCAGCAGAAAATATGTGGTCTGAGGAAAATCAGCAAGATACTCTGCAAGCTGTTCTCCGCCACTTTTTAAAAGGCCGCTGTTCTCAATAACAATAAGGCGTTTCTCTGAAAAAAAGGGAAGAGTTTCAGCCTGATCGATTACTTCCCCTATGGAAATGTTTTTCCCTTCATAGTAATGATAATTCATATTGTCATCACCAATAAGGGCTTCCTTCAGCCTGTCCCTGTATTGTCTGCGCAGATAGGCTTCCTCTCCATAGAGAAGATACAGATGATTCAATTGTCCTGTCTTAATATCCTGCATCAACCGCTGCATATGCTTCCCCCCAGCTTTTTTCTTCATGTTTTAGTATATCACATATGGAATCATTAATCATTCAAAAATTATACTAAAACCTGCTCTGAAAATTTTCTATGAAAGATTATTTATTCATCTATTCTTGGTAAAAATTTAAATTGTGTAGAACTTATTGGGGGTGCAAAAAAACCTTGGTGTCAGATCTTCCCATTGTTCATTGATCTTCATTACCTTATTTTTCTGTGCATCTCTTTCCTCTTTATATTTATACAGACATTTGGATTTATGCTGGCAACCGCTTAAAAAACAAGATTCCGAAAAATCATTTGCTATTTGGCATTCTGATAAAAGCTGCTTATCCAAAGCCGCCTTCCATCTGTCTTTATGGTTACCGCGCCTCTCTCAGGCGTAGAATAAACATGGCTGTCAACAGCTTTCAATCTTTCCAGCAGTTCTTTATGGGGATGTCCATACTTGTTTTTTTCCCCACAGGATATTACCGATATCCCAGGCTGCATCTGCCATAACATATTTTCATTTGTTGAATATTTAGATCCATGATGTGCTACTTTTAAAAAAGTCATTGGGACCTTGTCCTTGTTATCATAGTGATTTTTCATCCATTCCCATGCCGCTGCTTCTCCCTGCCCTTCCACATCTCCTGTAAGCAGTCCATTCATTGTGCCATAGGAAAGCAACAGAACAAGAGAATATTCATTTGCATCTTCTATCATGGCTCCTGCCTGAGGATGCATACAGGTAAGCGCCAGTTCCCCATCCTTTAGCTGTTGTCCCCTGCCCATATAGGAAACTGTAATCCCGGCAGCGGCAGCCTGCTGTTCCAGCTCAATATAAGCTGAATTTTTAGCTTCCCTGTTAATATCCGGAAGAATCAGGTTTTTAATCCTTATACCCTCCTCTTCACCAATTTCTATTAATTCCTTAATTCCATTACAGTGATCCTCATCCGGATGGGTGATAAAAACTGCCTGCAGGATTGAAACACCCTGATATTTTAAAAATGGAATCATCCGATACTTTCCCACACTGCTTACCGAAGAGCTTCCCCCATCAATCAAGTAATCATTTCCGTTATCATTTGTAATGAAAATGCAGTCTCCCTGCCCCACGTCTAAAAAAGTAATCTCCATCTCCTTTGAAACTATTTTTTCCACAGGACACAAAAGCAATACTGCTGCCGGCAGTATCATACACCACCTGATTAAAGGTTTTGTCTTTTTCCTTACTGTGATCAAAAGAAGTAAAACCAAGAGATAGCATATCATCTTCCATTTTTCCGGCCTCCCAACCGTTAGCAGCAAGCCGGGAAGTCTGTCTCCTAAATGCAGAAATATTTCTATTAAATGAAATACACTTTCAACAAACCATATAAAAGGAACTGCAAGCTGAGGGCATATAATCTGAAATAGAATTACACCTATACCTGCCGCCATTAAAAAACTCATCACCGGAAGAATCAGCAGATTTAAGAAAATAGAATAAACCGGATATTGATAATAAAACCATAAGTAAATCGGCAGCGTAATAATGCTCATCCCTAATCCGCTGGTAACTGCCCTTATCATAAAATTCCTGCCTTTTACCGCCTCTGTCAATAGCGGCATTAATAGGGCAATTCCAAGCACACAGCCAAAAGAAAATACAAAACCGCTGTGAAAAAGATAGCGCGGCTGCCGGAAAAGAAGAAGCACCGCAACAACTGCCAGAGCTGTCAGCATATCATAAGTTCGTTCTAAAATAACAGCCGCCATATGAATTACAAACATAAAAACAGCCCTGATCGCCGACACTGAAAAGCCTGTCATCACGGCGTAAAGAAACATGACTATGGCAGAAATCCCCGCCGACATTTTCATGGGAATGCCGCATTTTCTAAGAAGTTTATAAAGTCCCATTCCCAGCACGGAAACATGCAGTCCTGATATTGCAAGTATATGAGCGACACCGTTTCTCTGATAGAGGGCCTTTAAGTCCTTATCAAGACTGCCCTTTTCCCCCAGCAGAATTGTCTGCATAAGGGAAGCTGTTTCCACATCAAAACCTTCCTTAATTTTTTCCGCAAAAAATACACGCAGCTTATACATTGCATTGGTAAATTTATTATATGTAGTTGTTTTTGCTTTAATTTCCGCCTGATTTATGCGGTATGAAATTCCAGAAATCTGATAATAAGAATAGGCATCGAATTGTCCCGGGTTTGATGCCCGCTCAAAACAGGATAACTTTCCCTCAAGTCTTACCCAGCTTCCTATTTGAGCGTCCGGCTGGTCTGCTTTAAGATAGCATATGACTTTTTCTCCAGGGGGACCTGTGTTTTCTTCCCTGCCATCTGTGCTGTCCTTTAAATCAAGATATAGAACGGATGCCGGACCTTTCGTCTGCATTACTGTTTCTTTTTTATATACTTTACCCGTTACAGTTACTTTCTTTCCCTGATATGCACTGTAATCTATATAGGGGGCATCCACCAGATTAACATAAATGCATAAAAGCAATACCACTGCCAGACAACCCAGCCCCAATGGGCGTTTTATCATACTTTTGCATCCTTTCTTTCATTTAATGGCTTATTGATTACTCTACAAGCTCAAGATTTCTTTCAAAAACAGTAGACAGACTTGTATTTTCCCTATAGGTTACATTAATATTGCCGTTAATGGATATCTGCACTTTGTTCACATTTGAAAGCTCCACCAGCGAATTGGTAATTGAATAAATTGTCACGTCAGATGTCACATTATAAATTTGTGTCAAAAAAGTATTGTCCAGATCCACATAGCAGATTCCGTCTTTTACATTGACACTGATAATCTTGGTATTAGGATTTATGGTGGGATACACCTTTTCGTTTTCAAGAGCCCCTAAGATCAATTGCTCTACGATCAGCCTTTCCGTAGAAATGTTGCTGTTATAAACAACAGACCGGGTTATCTTTTTAAGGCCGTCACCTGTTTCGTTTGCCAGATACAAAGGCAGCTTTACTCTTTCATAGGTATTAATCTCATCTCCCGCATTGTCAATAAACAGATCCGCGCTCATAAATCCAAGCACTGTCCCTGATGCATCCGTAAGGGGTTCTGATTTGATCTGGAAAGAAACATAGGAAACACCTTCAACCTGCGTCACAGTCCTTACAATCGCTGCTCTTATCAAAACCTCAGTTGTAACAGGAAGCTGCTTGTAAGTTTCATCAAAACTTAAAGTAAGCTGGCCTTCCGTCAAAACACTTTTTAGCAAAGTTACATTACCGGATATGGGTGCTTTATATTCCAACCTTTCCGGAATCACCGACATCTGCAATAAAAGCTCATCTATTAAATCCAATGTGTCTGTTGTCTGCGTTACAAACTCTTTAGAGAAAATTGCCGTCTCTTCACTGTTCACATAATACACTTTATAAGTCTGTGCCTCCACGCTTTCCTTAGAACGTCCGCAGGCGCAGAATAAAATCATCAGGAATATAATTGTTAATAAATATTTTCCTTTTTTTCTCAGAACCATTTCCGCTCCTTTTATATGATAAACCATGCACTTTATACCAATGATCTGGTAAGTGGGATCTTTACGGTAAATACTGTGCCTTCTCCTAAAACACTTTTAACTTTAATGGATCCCCGATGAAGCAATATTGCATTTCTTGTAATTGCAAGTCCCAAACCGGTACCGCCTATTTCTCTGGAATGGGATTTATCCACCCTGTAAAACCGCTCATAAATCCGTCCAAGCGCATCTTCCGGTATCCCTATGCCCGTATCTTCCACCTGTATGGTAAAAAACTGATGATCCGCATCTAACGTAACCTCAACGGTTCCCTGTTCTCTGTTATATTTTATGGCATTTTCAACCAGATTCGTTAAAATTAATGTGATTTTCACCTCATCTACCTCGGCAAGAATCCCCCTCTTGCTAATCAAGGTCACTTCCACATTATTTTTTCTTGCAATCGGTCTGAGTCTTTTTAATATAATCTCTGCAAGATTGTTAATATCCACCACACTAATGTTAAGCTTCGCCACAGATTTATCCAGCTTCACCAGTGCCAGCAGGTCATTAATAATCTTATCTTCCCTCTCAATTTCGGCTGCAATATCTACCATAAATTCACGGTATAATTCAGCAGGAACATCTTTTTGTACCAAAAGGGAATCCGCCAGAACCTTAACAGATGTTATAGGCGTTTTCAACTCATGGGATACATTAGCTACGAATTCCTGTCTGGAATCATCCAGTGCCTTCATTCTTTCAAACAAACTGTTAAAGGCATCCACAATATGTTCTGTTTCCAGATAGTCAGGAACGGAAATCGGATCATTGGTATAGCCTTCCTTAACTTCATTGATGGCTTTAAAAATACGGTCAAAGGGACGGATGAGAATCTGCGCCAGAACCAGTGCAATGGCAAAAATACAGATCACCATAATAATCTCTACAATATGTGCCTTTCGATTTAAAATATCCATAGTTGTTACGATAATATCCGTTGAGACGCTTGTGAGCATAACTCCCCTGACAACTTCCATACTTTCCGGCTTATCTTTATCTCCCTCAGCATTAACAAATGATATGGTTTCTACAATCGGTATGGTAATTTCAATAAACCCGTTTACCGAATCATGGTTCACCGAGTTTGTTCCCTTCATACAGCGAACCACTTCCTCTGAAATAATTGTTTTTCCCTCACTAATTCCATAAGTATCCTTAACCACCTTTAGCGACTCGTTAACAATAAGGATACGTCCGTTATACAGATTTGAAATCTGCTCCAGCTCCGCATTGATAACCTCTGAAGAAGGGTCCTGTAAATAATTGTATGTAATCAGGTGATTTGCGATAATTCTAAGCTGTGTCTGCACATCTAAAGTCCGCACGTCAATAGCACGTCTCTCGTAATTTTCCAGTATGCCCACACGCATAAAGATACTGGGAATCATTCCCATAAGAAAGATAATGATAAACAGGCGCATTTTAAGACTGCGCCATATTTTTAAATTTTTCAGAAATGCTTTTATACTACCAGCCATAAACGGCACTGCCTTTCAATTCTGCTTTTAGGCACTACGCAAAGTAGTAGCCTACGCCCCACTTTGTATGAACATATTTAGGTTCGGAAGGATTTGATTCAATCTTTTCCCTCAGCCTCCGAATATGTACATCCACTGTACGCACATCACCCGGATAACTGCTTCCCCATACCAGTTTCAACAAGTTTTCCCTGCTGTATACCTTGTTTGCATTTACAACAAGAAGTTCCAAAAGTTCAAACTCCTTTGCAGTAAGGTTAATTTCTCTGCCTGAAATATAAACTCTTCTTCCCTCACAATCAAGTTTCATATCTCCGCTTTCAATTACCTTATCCGCTTCCTTAGGTTTAGGTGAAGTGCGCCTGATAATCGCCTTAATTCTGGCTTTCACTTCCAAAATATTAAATGGCTTGGTAATATAATCATCAGCCCCATACTCAAGGCCTAAAATCTTGTCCATATCTTCGCCCTTAGCAGTCAGCATAACAACAGGAACACTGGAAAATTCCCTGATATGCTGACAAACCTCAAAACCGGTGAGCTTAGGAAGCATTACGTCAAGAAGTATGATATCGTACTCCTTGTTCCTTATCATCTCCAAAGCTTCTTCCCCGTCATAGGCACAGTCTACTTCCATTCCATCCTGTTCAAGGCTGAAACGAATTCCCTTCACAATTAATTTCTCATCATCCACTACCAGAACTTTTTTCGCCATTTTACTCCCCATTCATAACTATACCGTAATGCTGTCTTTTATTTTTTGAAACAGCCCATCCTTGATTCCATCCACATTCATGATGTCCTCTATCTTTTGAAATCTTCCGTTCTTTTCCCTGTAAGCAATGATACTCTTTGCCCTGGTGCTTCCCACGCCTGAAAGCGTGCACAAGAGTTCCTCCCCTGCCGTATTAATATTTACCAGCGTGCTTTCCGCCTGTAGAGTAGTTTCACTCATCCCCTGCCAGCCTCCGGCTCCACTTGCTCCGGCGGTCTCTTCCATTGTAGGCACATAAAGCTTCATGCCATCTGTAAGACGGTCTGCCTGATTCAAATAATCCTGATCTGCTTCTTCTGTAAATCCACCGGCCTTTTGGATGGCCTGATAAATCCTGCTTTCCTCTTCCAATATGTAAATTCCCGGGTTTTGAACTGCGCCGCAAATATGTACCACATAAGTCTCTTTTACAGGCGCATTCTTCGGATACTCTTCCTCCATCTGCCGTCCATCTGCCACTTCTTCTACTTCCATACAGGCCTCCCCGCCTGCAGGAAGAAGCAGTAATTCCTCCATCGGTTCTTTGCTTTCACAGCCTGAAAATAAACAGCCTGCCAATAGAAAAATTCCTGCTGCTACTTGTATTTTCATATTCATCGTTACATCCATTCCTTTCCTGCATGAGCCCCATAAAACAGACTCAATTCCATTTGCAGACAAGAAAGCCCCTTATAACGATTCCTTATCATTGTAAAATAAATTCCGGTGCTTGACAAGCCAAAACTTCTATGATTTTTTCCTGTTTTATTCCCATTTAAAAATAACAATTCCTGCAATTGCTACCACCATACCGATTACTTTCCGCCATTCTAAAGGCTGCTTTTCCACTCCAAACCATCCCAAAATTTCTATTACATAGGCTACAATCAACTGGGCAATCACAATTAACATGACTGCTCTGGCAGGCCCTAACATATCCATGCTTCTTATTACGGTATAAGTAATGAAAGCTCCGATAGCTCCTCCCAAAAGCATATACTTTGGCTCCACCTTAAATAAGGCAGAAAAAGAAGTCCGATCTGCAAACAGCCATGCCGCCAGACAAACCAAAAGCGCAGTAAACTGCACAAATGCATTTGCCACCCAAATACTTGACGACTTTGTAACCTGTGTATTAAATACTCCCTGTACACTCATTAATGCACCTGAAAGCAGCGCAATAAAAAATCCAATCATACAAGCCTCCTGAAATTACATTTCTAATTTCAGCATACCCATATGATTGGAAATTTATTCAACTTCTATTCTTCCTCAAAATCTTCTTCCGTATATTCCTCTTCTTCCGGTTCTAAATGCGGCTCAACAAGATATTCTTCCTCATAAATTTCTCCTGTTACCTGTTCCATGATCTGCTCTGACAATTTTTTTAGCTTTTCGTTGGCATCTGCCCCATTCCATACCTCTGAAAACAATACCTCAAGCTGTACCCAGAAATTACTGGTTTCTATCATCTTGGGCATAGAGATGGATTTCTCATACTCTGCTGCAAACATGGCAAGGGCTTCATAACCATACTCCACATTCTTTGCTGCCGAAACCTTTCCACCCCTTGCATATAAAATATCACTATACCGGGTAGTCAAAAATCTTGCAAAATCATTGGCTGTCTCTTTATTTGCAGAGTATCCGTTTACAACAACACAGCTGGTCATGGAAAGAGATCTGCTGGGCTTTCCTTCGTCAATATCAGGCACAAGGGCAATCCCGTAGTCGTAAGCCATAAGTCCGTCCGACTTTGCATCCTCCAGTTTAAATACTGCATCTGTTGTTGCTATGGTAAATACAGTTTTTCCTGCCATAAATTCATCTAATATGGCCTCATAGTCAATCTCACTGGTATCTATGGAAAAGAATTGGTTCAATTCCTGATACACCCGCAGACTTTCAATGGTTTCCAGATTGTAAATATCTATCTGTCCGGTATTCCAGCCGGCTTCTCCGCCCATCTTTAAGGTATTGCCAACAAAAAAGTAGTTATAAAAAATATCTGTAACATCCCATTTAAACACACCTTCCACCTGTTCAGGTGCATCATATTCATCTGCAAAGGTTTCAATATCTTTAATCGTAGCCGGAAGAATTTCCTTTATTCTGGCCTCAACCTGCTCCTTTGTAAACCGCTCACCTTCCATTCCTGCTTCTTCAGATTCCGTACTGCTTTCCCCTGATTGTCCCTCTTCTGAGTCAGGCGGCGTTTCTTCCACCTGAGCCTGGGCTTCTTCTCCCTCTGCCAGATCGGCCTCCGCTTCCAACTGGCTCTTAGCCATATCTTCCAGATAAGTTCTATTATACAAAAGGCCGCTTGTTTCAAAATAAAAAGGATAGCCTATTACTTTATCTTTATAGGTTGCAGCCTGCAGGCCGGTTTTCAAATAAGCTTCCTCCATAGAACCTTCACCGGAAAATGCCACTTCACTGGCAAGTCCTGCAAGATATGCTTTTTCTAAAGAATCATGTCCCAATATATAAAGATCCGGTGTATTTGATTCCAATGACGCCTGATTAATCCCTTCTAAATATTCAAGAGCCGGCTGTAAAACCGGTACAATCCTCACATCATGATCTTCATTATAGGCTACTGCTGCTCCGGTCAAATAAGAGGTAAGCATTTCATCCGTATACCACAGATAAAGGGTTTCCTTCCCACCAGTAAAAACAGTCTCCTCCTGCTTTTCACTTATGGCCAGTCCTGATCTGGCAATTCCAAAAACTGCGGCCGCTGCTATCGCAATAATTCCTGCTGCTTTCAGTCGTTTTTTCAGACTCATTCTTCACTCCATTTCTATGCCTGATGAGTAATTTCATCCAGACAACTTTTTAAAATGACAATCATGTCATCAATATTTTCTTTTGTAATAATAAGAGGCGGTACAAAGCGGATAATATTTGTTCCTGCATTAATTAAGACCAGCCCCTTTTCAAGCGCTTTTGTTATTATATCCCCTGCCGGCCTTCTAAGTACAAGCCCCTGCATTAATCCTAATCCCCGTCTTGTTTCAATCAAATCATATTCGGAAACAAGCCCGTCCAGTTTTTCTTCCAGATAGCTTCCTGCCACTTTCACATTATCTATTATATGGTTCTCCTCAAATAAATCAAGTACAATATTGATGGCTGCCGCTGCCAAAGGATTTCCCCCATAGGTAGTTCCGTGGTCGCCGCTTGTGAGTGAATTTGCCCCCACTTTTTCCGTCATCAAAAATGCTCCTACCGGCACACCGCATCCTAATGCCTTTGCGGTAGTCATAATATCAGGCTTCACACCATACTTCTGCCATGCATACATATAACCGGTTCGTCCCATGCCGCACTGAATCTCGTCCAAAATCAAAAGAATGTCTTTTTCCTCACAAAACGCCTTCACCTGCTTTAAAAAGCTTTCTTCCGCCGGAAAGATTCCTCCCTCCCCCTGCAGGGTTTCAAATAAAATGGCACAGGTTTTATCTGTCACATTGGAAAGCACACTTTCAAAATCATTTATCTTTGCAAAACGGATATTTCCAATCATTGGCTCAAAAGCTTCCCTGTATTTAGGATTTCCCGTTACCGACAAAGCCCCCATGGTTCTCCCGTGAAAGGAATGTTCCATTGCAATGATCTCATGATCTGTACTGCCATCCTTAAGATAGGCATATTTTCTGGCAGCCTTGATAGCGCCTTCCACTGCTTCCGCACCGCTGTTTGTAAAAAATACCCTGTCCATTCCGGAAACTTCTTTCAATTTCTTAGCGGCTTCGATTGAAGGCACATTATAATAGTAATTGGATGTATGAATAATTTTATCAATCTGCTCTTTTAAGGCATTGTTATATTTTTGATTGTTATAACCAAGGGCAAAAACTGCTATGCCTGCGCAAAAATCCAGATACTTTTTCCCTTCCATATCATAAAGATACACTCCGTCGCCCTTATCAAACACCACCTGATAGCGGTTATAGGTATGAAGCAGCGCCTGCTCTGCCTCTTGTATATATTGCTTCATTGTTTCCATATGTATTCCGCCCTTTCTATCATTTTAAATTTTATCCTGGCAGTCAGTTCATATCTTCATCCTTTACAATTGCAGTTCCTACGCCTGAATTAGTAAAGATTTCCAAAAGCAGGCAGTGGGGAATCCGCCCGTCCAGTATATGCACCCGGTTTACCCCATTTTTAATTGCCGAAGTGCAGTTATTTAACTTAGGAAGCATACCGCCTCCAATAATTCCATCTCCAATCAGCGCATCTGCATCTGAAGCTGTGATTCTTGAAATAAAAGAGCTTTTATCTTCAATATCTCTGTACAAACCTTCAATATCAGTAAGAAATACCAGCTTATCCGCCCCCACTGCTTTTGCAATGGCACAGGCAGCATCATCCGCATTGATATTGTAGGTCTGAAATCCATCATCCAATCCAATGGGTGCAACAATAGGCAGAAAATCTTTTTCTAAAAGATCGTAAAGAATTTTAGGATTTACCTCTTTGATGTTTCCTACATATCCAATATCCTGGCCATCTGCATATTTCTTTTCCACGTTTAACAGTCCGCCGTCTTTTCCACTTACGCCTACTGCACTGACGCCAAGCTCCTGTACCATACTGACCAGACTCTTATTTACCTTGCCAAGCACCATCTCGGCAATCTCCATCGTCTCGTCATCTGTAACCCGAAGTCCGTTTACAAACCGGGCTTCCTTTCCCACTTTGCCAACCCATCGGCTGATCTCCTTGCCGCCGCCATGAACAATAATAGGTTTGAAACCAACCAGTTTCAGCAGTGTTACATCCTTAATCACATTTTTTTGAAGCTCCTCATTACTCATGGCGCTGCCGCCATACTTTACCACAATAATTTTTCTGTTGAACTTTTGTATATAAGGCAGGGCTTCTATTAACACCTCCGCCTTTTTTAACACTTCCTGCATATCTTTATCCATTTTAATCTCCATTCCGGAACGTTTATGCGACGGAGCAACGCAAATCTCAAATTTGCGTCTGCCATCAGGCAAATTTGTGACGCTCCAACACAAATTTGCAAAACAAATAAATTCGTTTGCGAAAAATCAGCACATCAGTGTGATTTTTCACACTAATCTCCCTTAACTCCTGTAGTCGGCATTGATCTTCACATAATCGTAAGTCAGATCACATCCCCAAGCGGTTGCTTCTTTTGTTCCCATTTTCATATCCGCTAAAATTGTAACCTCAGGCTGCGCTAAAATTTTGCTGGCTTCCTCCTCATCATAATTAGTGGATACGCCATCTTTAAACACCTGTATCCTGCCTGCCTTACTTTCGAAGAAAAGCTCAATTTTACCAGGATCAAAAGCCACTCCCGAATAACCCAGCGCACAGATCATCCGTCCAAAGTTTGCATCATGGCCATAAACCGCTGCCTTGGTAAGACTGGAGCAGACTACAGATTTACTTAAAATCTTTGCTTCTTCCTTGGTGGCTGCACCGATTACCTTTGCCTCAATCAGGGCAGTAGCCCCTTCTCCGTCGCCTGCCATCATCTTTGCAAGGGTTTCATTGATATAATGTACCGCTTCTTTAAATGCTTCAAATTCCGGTGTACCCTCTTTAATTTCTTCATTTTCAGCCATACCGTTGGCCATCACCAAAAGGGTATCGTTGGTGGAGGTGTCTCCATCCACGGAAATCATATTAAAGGTGTCCTCCACATCTTCTTTTACGATCTTAGTCAGTGCATCCTTTGAAATCACCGCATCCGTAGTTACAAAAGCAAGCATGGTACACATATTAGGATGAATCATGCCGGAGCCTTTGCTCATACCGCCTAATGTTACCTTAAAGCCGCCAATCTCAATTTCCACTGCTGCCTGCTTGGAGTGGGTATCCGTTGTCATGATGGCTTCTGCGGCCTGGGTACCTGCTTCTATGGTGTCTGTCTTTTCCCTTACAAGCTTTTCAATCCCTGTCTCTATCCTGTCTATGGGAAGCTGCATCCCAATGACGCCGGTTGATGCCACCAAGACCGATTCTTCCGGAATGCCAAGCGCTTCTGATGCACGAAGCGCGGTCTTCCTGCAATACTCATACCCCTCTTTTCCGGTACAGGCATTTGCAATTCCCGCATTGACAATCACAGCCTGTCCGTAAGGCGATTCTTCCACCACCTTTTTATCCCATAAGACCGGAGCCGCCTTCACCACATTGCTGGTAAAGGTTCCCGCCATCACGCAGGGCTTCTTACTGTAAATGATCGCCATGTCCTTTCTATTCTTATACTTGATAGCAGCTTCCACACCTGCTGCCTCAAAACCTTTTGCTGCGGTTACACCGCCTGTTATTACTTTCATAATTTCTCCTTTTTCATGCTTAAAATTTCAGAAATTTATTTATTATAATTTACAATGTTCTCTTTATTCAGGGTAAAATCATAATAATTCAAGTCCTCCCGTTTTGTCCACCCTATTTCTTTCCAAAATGCATTTCCTATATCATTCCGGGTAAAAGCAATCAGGGAAACTTTGCTGATTTTCTCTTCTTCCAGAGCCTTCATGCAGTGCACTACCATGCTCTTGCCTATCCCCTGCATACGGTAGTTTTCATGTACACATACATGGTACAGACACCCCCGTCTGCCGTCATGACCACAGAGAATGCTTCCCACAATTTTTCCATCCTCAACCGCTACCACACTGGCAGTTGGATTTCTTTTTAAAAACCGCTCCACCCCTTCTTTTGAATCATCAATACTTCTGATTGCAAAGCCCCTGATGGTTTTCCACAGATCATGCACCCCTTCATAATCTGCTATTGTCATTGTCCTTATTTCCATTAAAATAACCATTTCCTTTCCCGTCATACTGCCTTTGACGACACAAACAATATGTAAAGAATGACCGTCAGGGCATTCTTCTGAGTGTGAAGACAGCTTGCTTTGCAAGCTTTAAAAGTTCTTAGGTGGCGTTTTTTGACGCCTTAGAACTTTTCTTCACACTTCACTCTTCTCCCACCAGATGCACCACCTGATATTCATGGGCTGTAAAGGGCAAAAATTTTTCAACTACATCTTTGGTTTTCAGCTTTAAACTTGCAGTATTCACGCAGGGATGGCATCCTAAAAATTCTTCTTTCAACACATCCTCGTCTATCAGCAGCTTCACATGATTTTCTTTGTCATTCATCAGCCCCATGATGCTCACTGCACCAGGTGAAATATGCAGATATTCTTCCATTGCTTCCTCTGGTGCAAAGGACAGCCTTGCGCTTTTAATCTGTTTTGACAATTCCTTTGTCTTGAATTTCTTTTCTCCCGGCATCAAAAGCAGGTAAAATTGCGTTTTCTGACTGTTACATAAAAACAGATTCTTGCACATATGTATTCCCAATATCCTGTCAATTCCCTGACAGGCTTCTATGGTTGCCATAGGCTCATGATCCAGCCTTTTGAAAGGAATTCCAAGATGCGCAAGGAGCCTGTATACCTCCATTTCCCTGGGAGGCCTTCCTGTTTCTTCCGGAATGTTTTCATAAAGAGTAACATTATGGATAAGTTCCAATTCCCTGCACTTCCACTTTTCATTTAAAATTTGATATTCCTCTGTCTGCTGCAGATCTTTAAACCCGGCTGACAAATAGCAATGATAAGCGGGGGCATTATTTTCAAAAACTCCAATCGTTATCTTTTCCACCTTAAGGATATCAAATGCATATGCTGCCGCCAACTTAATCATTTGCTTCCCATAGCCTTTTCCACGTTTTGTATCATCCACAATCACAAACCCAAAGCGCAGGATCTTTTTTTCCTCATCAGTAAACCGCATAATCATGTGTCCCACTACTCCGGTTTCGTCAAAAGCAGTCATTTCATAAAAATTGTCCTCATAAGCTGCAGCATTATAGTGTCCATTCAGATCATCCTCCGTGATCGGATAGCTTTCAAATCTGTCCGCACACCATCTACGAAAGGAAACTTCATCCTTTATCCATGAAATAATTGTTTTAGCATCACATGCTTTGTATGGTCTTAATCTTAACATTTTGCTGCCTCCTGAATAAATTTAAAGTCCCCAGAACTCATCAATCTTTGCCAGCAGTTCTTTATCTGTCTGATAAGCAAAATCATTGGCATTAATTTGTATTACGTTTCCATCAATTTCTTCTTTTCGCGCAGATTCAATGTAATCTTTAAAATGATCAAAAATATCCAGCGTCGTGCTCAAGTGAACCGGATGCCTGTTTTCATTGTACATCCGGTTCAAATATCTTTTATGTAAAATATCAAGGTCGCCGCGAAGAAGTAAAACCAGCACCTCATAGTTATTGGCGGCAGCCATTTCATATAATCTTTCCAATTCGGCTTTATGAAAGTTTGACTCCAGAATAAGGTCTTTGTTCAGCTTCGTAAATTCTGAAAAAAGAAACAGCATTAACTCTAATGTCACTGCGGAGAGCTTTAGGTTTTCTTCCCTGTTTGTGAAGCCAATGGTATCTCCCAAAACTTCTTTAATTGAATCTTTCTTAAAAACATTGACATCATATCTTTTGGAAAGAATGGCTGAAAAAGCTGACTTTCCCGTAGCTAAGTCACCTGTAAGCAATAACAATTTATTCATCTGTTCCTTCCTCCATTATAAAGTATAAAAGCACATGTACAGCCAAAAAGCTGAAAATATCCAGCATCCAATTAACCCGCCAAGGCGGGGACTCGGCATACAGCATTCATTGGGCTTTTTGGGATTTACCCGAACTTTAATCTTTGCCCCTTCCCACAGCCAAAAACTCTTCACTTTTGTTTTCATGACCAGTCCCTTATACTTATGTCTTACAAAAGTATGACCTGTGGGAACACGTTGACTCCTGTGGGCATCCATACCATCTGCATAGCTTTTGTATTCAGGTTTCCACTCATCATAAAGCACAACAACTGCAAAAGACAGGCACATGAATAATCCTGACATATCAGGATATGTTTTGCAGCATTGATTGGGTTTTTTCGGATTTACCCGAACCTTTATTGTTCTGCCGCTTTGTGCAAAGCCTTTAAGATCTGTTCTATATACCACTCCCTTATACTTATATTACACCCTGATAAGCCCCGGTTCGTTCCAGCTTCCTCCATTTGGGCGCGCATCTACCTTATAAGCAGGGTTCCACTCTTCCAGACCAAGTACAAGGGCTTCCACCTCATCAGAGTAACGCCATACAGTAATGGCACTACATATAAAAAGAATAATTCCTATCAAAATTGCCGTTATTACACAAAAAAATACAAAGCTTTCCATTGTCATTTTTTCACCATCCCGAAGCACCATGCTTTTTATCCATTTACACTTGCATCTTATTTATTCTCTCTCATTACCCGGCAGGGATTCCCATAGTGCATTGTATTTGCTCATATTATACCGTACCTTTCCCACATGTTTCCTTCCCTTAAAAAAATTTCTCTCAGCTCTTGCCCTTATGTGCAGTAATAATCGTATAGCTGTACGCATTTACTGTTATAATGCAGCCATCAACATCTATGTACCAGTTTTTTCCGTTTCTGGTAATGATTGCACTTGCAGAACTAATTTTATCTTTACACCATTTTACAACATCATCTGTCTCTAAGGATAAGTTTCTTTTCATCCGCACCACACCCAATTCTGTAGTATGTAATTGATTCAAATTATCCAGTAATTCATTTTTCATAACTAACCCCTTTTCAAAATTTAAAGTGCATTCCAGTAAATCATGAAAATCAGTACACATCCCCATGCATTTCCTGTCAGCTTGCGTACAAGCAGCATTCCATAAATCAGGAACATTGTAACCACCATCTCAATTACTGCATCAGGCGTCACGCCAATGGCGCCATGAACCAAAATACACATAATGGCACAAATAAGCGCCCCCCAATCCAGAAATTTATACCGGGAAGGATAAAGCTCACTTAGTTTATCACGAATTACCACATAATTAAATCCTTCAAAAAATCCCCAGCACACTGCTGTAATCAACATTCCCAGCACATTTGCGGGGAACCCACTTTTCAACACTTCAGGCGTTGTGTTAACATCCCAAAAAGGACACCATGCATGAACATTCCTGCTGCTCACACAGTAAATAAAATCAGGGATACAGCAGGCAAGACTAAGAAACAGCGCCGGAAGCAGGTTCTTTGTATTTAAACCAAAAGACTGAAACTTTTCCTTTCTCAAAATACAGACAATCGTAATGCCCAGTCCTGCCAGTCCAAACTGTGCTCCCACGCCTATAACCAGAACTCTAAACACAATATTAATTGATGAATCATAGGCAAAATTTTTCATCTTATTATTCAAAAACATAAATATTGCCAGCACGACAAATGATACGATAAAAATAATCCACAGATCCTGTGATAATTGTTTTTTCCTGTTTTTCGTTAATGTCGTTTCCATTTTTATGCATTCCTTTCATGAATACTTCCTCAAAATAACTTTATACCTTTTATAAACCACATAAATTCCCACTGTGCATTCCAGTAGAATAATTGTGATTCCCAGAATAAGGTGGATAAGACATCCAACTCCTGCTGCTACAAACGCAATGGCACACTTTTTATATAAATCTGCCATTTCTTTGTTATAACCGGCAACATTATGTACTTTCTCCATTAAAGATTTATCTCCTGACCAGAAAGATATGGGGGTGCTGCTTTCTCTATCATAAACACCAATAATCAAAAATGGAACTGCACACAGTAAACATGCAATTAAACCGACGATTCTTCCTGCCATATTATTTATCTCCTTTCCCATCAGCATCAGATGTCTGTCAAAGATTCAACCCCTTATCCTCTTCGCACCCCAGCATAATATTAAGACACTGAATGGCCGCACCGGAAGCGCCTTTTCCCAGATTGTCAAACCGTGTGCTCACCAGCACCCTGTCTTCATTTCCAGTTACAAAAATTTCTATTCCATCCCATCCTGCACAGGCATTTCCGGCAAGAAAGCCATTATATTCCGCCTCTTTGCCAAAAGGCATAACCTTTACAAACTTTTCTCCGGAGTAATATCCACTTAAAAATTCATAAATTTTTTCCGGTGTCTGCCCATCTGAAAGCATATCCGTATAAAAAGGAGTTGTAAGGAGCATTCCGTTATAATAATCACATATAATCGGTGAAAACAGCGGCGCTTTATCAAGCCCTGTTATTTTCTGCATTTCCTTTAAATGTTTATGCTTCTGCGTAAGCGCATACTCTCTTGGAGCATCAAGTTCTTTTTCTCTTTCCTTTGCCTCATAGACCGCAATTGTTTTCTTACCGGCCCCGCTGTAGCCTGACAGTGCAAATGCTGACACCGGATAATCTTTCAGGAGTAATCCGCCTGCAATCAATGGGTAAATGATGGTAATAAATCCGGTGGCATAGCATCCCGGAACTGCAATTCGCTTTCCTTCCTTTATATTCTTTCTATGTATTTTCGACAATTCAGGAAAACCATACGCCCAGCCTTCCTTAGTTCTGTGAGCTGTAGATGTATCTATTATTTTCACAGCTTCATTTTCCACAAGGCTTACAGATTCCCGGGCTGCATCATCCGGGAGACAAAGAAAAGTAATATCTGACTCATTAATCAATCTTTTTCTCTCTTTAACATCCTTCCTGAGTTCAGAAGAAACAGGAAGCAGTTCAATATCTTCTCTGCCTTCAAATCTTTCATGAATCCTAAGTCCTGTAGTACCTTCGCTTCCATCAATAAAAATTTTTGTTTTTTTACTCATTTCACTTTTCTCCCTAATTAGTTGATCTGAATCAGAGCACGCGCCTCTTTTCATCTCTTGAGGCGTTATTTCCAGGGGCGCTTTTTCCCCATCCAGCCCTTTTCTTTCCAGTAATCCCCATCCGCCTTGTTAAATCCGTTTTTCTGCATCATGCGCATAACGTTGAAATATACTTTCGTTTTTATGGAGGGCTTTACCTTTCTCTGATTCTTTTTTATTTTTTTCGCCAGCGCAGTCGTCTTTTTATCAATCCGCCTCTTTACCCTGCTGTTTACTCTTGCCCATGAAGTTTCAAAAACAGCAATCCCATATTTATAGGTTTTAGCAACTCCCCAAAAGAAGGTGCTGTCTGCCATATCTTTATTTGTGCTTTTCATTCCGGCTCCTGCCGCAGTGGAAATACATACCGCCTGCTTACGAAACATTTTTTCCTCCGGACGGTGCACCATCCACCTGTAGCCATAATGGTCCAAAAATGCTTTCATTGCTCCCGTTACATGATAAACATATACAGGACTTGCCAGAATAATCACGTCCGCCATATCCATAGCCTGTGTAATTGGCTTAAGCTTTTCATAATGGGGACACAGTTTTTCATCTTTTCCAAAACAACTGGTACACCCTGCACAGAAAGAATCAAAATCCTTTGGCAGAAAAAATTCTTTCATCTCTCCTCCCAGTTTTTCTGCAAGCATCCTTGCAATATGGTAGGTGGAACCTTTATGGTTCTGTCCATGAATTATCGTTATCCTCATTGAATTCCCTCCTGTAAGCTGCTGAAACACATCAGGATAACTATACGCTTTCCTGTTTAAAATCTCAACCAAATTTATACAGGTTAATGAAAAATTAAGTTCAGCCATGTCGTTCATAAGCCACCAGAATATACATTTTGCCTGGCTAGATAATTAACTGGCTGGCGACTTACAACGCATCTATAAATCATACCGGTGTTGTATTGCATGATTATACAATATAAATGTATAATATTCAATAATATTTTATTTTTATGCATAAAAAAAGATATTTATTTAAATTTTATACATTATACTATTGCATTTTAAAGTAATCTGTTGTATATTGTCAGAAGAAAGCTATCTTTGCTAAAGCGATTTTTTGCCAGGTCGATTTTTCCAGGAAAATATTGCTTTGTACTAAAAATAATATGGAGGCAGTAAATTATGAAAGAAAAAGTTGTCTTAGCGTATTCAGGGGGACTTGATACCACCGCCATTATTCCCTGGCTTAAAGAAAACTTCGATTATGAAGTAATCTGCGTCTGCATCGACTGCGGACAGGGTGAAGAACTTGACGGGCTTGAGGAAAGAGCTAAATTCTGCGGCGCTGAAAAATTATACATATTGGATGTTACAGATGAATTTTGTGATGAATACATTGTTCCCTGCGTGCAGGCACATGCTGTATATGAAAACAAATATCTTCTCGGCACTTCAATGGCAAGGCCGCTGATTGCAAAAAAGCTGGTTGAAATTGCAAGGAAAGAAAATGCAAGCGCAATCTGTCACGGCGCTACCGGAAAAGGAAATGACCAGATCCGGTTTGAACTTGGCATCAAAGCACTTGCCCCTGATTTAAAAATTATTGCCGCATGGCGGAATGATAAATGGACTTTAGATTCCCGTGAGTCCGAAATTGCATACTGTAAGGCACATGGCATTGACCTTCCTTTCTCCGCAGATTCAAGCTACAGCCGCGACCGGAACCTGTGGCATATCAGCCATGAAGGACTGGAACTGGAAGATCCTGCAAATGAACCCAACTTTGAGCATCTCCTGGTACTTGGAACCACGCCTGAAAAGGCTCCTGATGAGGGTGAATATGTTACCATGACTTTTGAAAAAGGGGTTCCCACTTCCGTAAATGGTCAAAAGATGAAAGTATCTGATATTATTCGGGAATTAAACAAATTGGGCGGTAAGCACGGCATTGGCATTGTTGATATTGTAGAAAATCGTGTGGTAGGCATGAAGTCCAGAGGTGTATATGAAACCCCTGGAGGAACCATCCTTTATGAAGCACACCAGCAGTTAGAAGAACTGATTCTTGACAGGGATACGTACGCTGCCAAGATGGACATGGGAAATAAACTTGCACAGATCGTATATGAGGGGAAATGGTTCTCTCCTTTACGGGAAGCAGTACAGGCATTTATTAAATCCACACAGCAGTACGTGACAGGTGAAGTAAAGTTCAAACTTTATAAGGGAAATATTATAAAGGCCGGTACTACCTCTCCTTACTCTTTATATAATGAAAGTATTGCGTCCTTTACCACCGGTGATCTGTATGACCATCATGATGCAGAAGGCTTCATCAACCTGTTTGGTCTTTCCACCAAAGTCCGGGCCATGAAAATGCAGGAATGCGGCGAATTAAAATAACTGTTCATTAGTTGTTTATTACAATGGAGGCTGATTCGCTTATGGATGTGATCACATTATTATTATCTTATTTCATAGCAGTCAACTTAATCGGCTTTGTCCTGATGGGCATAGATAAATATAAAGCAAAAAAAAGGGGCTTCCGTATTCCGGAAGCAACCCTTTTTACTATTGCTGTTATTGGCGGAAGCATAGGTTCCATTGCAGGAATGTATGCTTTTCGTCATAAAACAAGGCATAGATCGTTTGTGTATGGAATGCCTTTTATTTTATTTGTTCAAATCGTTCTTATTATTGCTGTTTTAAATGCACCAATTGAAATTTCCATCTTATAGCGGGAGGAATAAATTTATGCATATCGCAATCTGTGATGATAATGTGGCCGACAGAAAACAATTAGAACGTCTCCTTTGCAGGGAATCTGACAAACGCAAAGCTGATACAGGTGTTTTTTACACAGATTCTTTTGGCGATGCCGATGCCCTTGGCAAGAATCCCATGCCTTATGATCTTTTCTTTTTAGACTTCATTTCAGACAGTGAAAATGGATTTACTTTTGCACTAAAACTGCGCAGCATCGGCGTCACAGCTCCCATTGTGCTTTGTTCTTCTAAAATTAATTATCTTTCCAGAATGACTTCTGCTGAAAATCCTTCTGATTTTATGCATCTTAATAAGCCGATTATAGTGTCCGAACTTTGCCAGGTACTGGATAAAGCGATTCAAATGCAGCAAAGCCGCGTCCCTACAATTGAACTGCGCTCAGAAAAAGACACCTTGTATGTAAAAGAAGATGATATCGTTTATGCGGTTTCGGAAGGGTTGTTCGTTCATGTATTTTTAAATAACGGAACTAAAGTTTCATTGATTACCAGTATGGAAAACTTCTACCACAGTGTATCTATGTACTCTCACATGCTTATGCTCACAAACAAATCTTTAATCAATATTGCTTATCTTGATAAAGTACTGCCTGCAAAGGTTATTTTAAAAGACGGAACCGCCGTAAAATCTTCACTTTTTTTACAGAAATATATTAAAAGCGCCCTGCAGGAATATCTTGCAGAGCACCCTTAACATACCATTTACAGTGTAACAATCACGCCTCCGTCATTTGCATACATACTGCTGACGCCTCTGGTGTCCATCACCAAAACATCCTTCACGTGAATTTTAGCAAGAATCATTTCCTTTACTCTCTCCGCCCTTTCAGGACAGTTGCAGTGAGTAATCATCAGTCTTTTGTCCTCAGGATGCACAGCCTCTTTTGCCACTGTTTCTGCCATCTTTGCAAGAGATTTCTTAATCCCAATGGCCTGGCCTAACTGAATAATCTCACCAGCATCTGCGCCCATAACAGGTTTAATGCTTAAAGTAGATGCCACAAGTGCCTTTACTCCGGTTAAACGTCCATTTTTCCGCAGTGTTTCCAAATTATCCAACACAAAATAAGTATTCATATGATCTCTGTATGCTGTCAGCTTCTTGCAGATTTCTTCGAAAGGCAGACCTTCCTCGGACCACTCAGCCGCCATAAAGGCAAGCTGTGTTTCTCCGCAGCTTGCAGAATGGGAGTCGCATACAAAAATATTCTTTTTCCCATACTCCTCTTCATACATTTTCTTTCCAAGTTCCGCGCTGTTATAGCTGCCGCTTAATTTAGAGGATAAAGTAAACACAAATACATTCTCCGCCTCTGTCCGATATGCCTCCTTAAAATTTTCAGGTGAAGGACAATAGGATTTAGGACATTTAGGGGATGCTGCCACCTTTGCAAGAAACTCTTTTTGATTAAAAGTTTCATCATCTATGATTACCTCGCCCTCCACTTCCAATCCCAGTGCCACTGATTCATACCGGGGATCGTTTGCAAGGGTAAGCGGGAATTCACAACAACTGTCTGCCACAATCTTATAGCTCATAATAACCTCCAAACCATATCATATGTTTATTTTTCACCATTCCACATAGTTTTCATTACTACATATGATAGCATATTGTATCTCCTTTGTAAACCATTATTCAAAACTTGCAGTTCCGCCATAAACTAATGACAAGACTGAGTATTATGAATTTATAACAAAAATACGTGGATGCTTGCACCCAAAGATGAAATATTATATTATGTTACAGTAAGTTTTAAAATAATAGAAATGAGGACATACCATGACCACAAATGAAAAAGCATTAATGCTTCATGAAAAATGGAACGGAAAGCTGGAAACCACCTCCAAAGCCCCTGTCAAATCCAGGGAAGATTTATCTTATGCCTATACCCCCGGCGTTGCAGAGCCCTGCAAAGTCATTGCACAGGATAAGGAGGCCGCCTATAAATACACAATGAAATCCAATACCGTGGCTGTTGTCTCTGACGGAAGCGCAGTATTAGGGCTTGGAAATATCGGCCCTTATGCGGCAATGCCTGTAATGGAAGGAAAAGCTGTTCTTTTTAAAGAATTTGGCGGCGTCAATGCAGTTCCCATCTGCTTAGATACCCAGGATACGGAAGAAATCATTAAAGCTGTCACTTATCTTGCCCCCGGCTTCGGCGGCATTAATCTGGAAGATATCAGCGCACCCCGCTGCTTTGAAATTGAAGAGCGTTTAAAGGAAATTCTGGATATTCCTGTTTTTCATGATGACCAGCATGGTACTGCCATTGTTGTTTTAGCAGGCATTATCAATGCCCTTAAAGTTGTAGGAAAGAAAAAGGAGGAATGCCAAATTGTTGTAAATGGTGCCGGCAGCGCGGGCATCGCCATTACCAGACTGCTTCTCACCTATGGATTCCCTCACATTATTATGTGCGACAAGGCAGGTATTTTATCCAAAGATACAAAAGATCTGAACTGGATGCAGCAAAAAATGACTCAGGTTACCAATCTTGACAATAAAACGGGTACTTTAGCCGATGCTTTAAAAGGTGCGGATATCTTTGTGGGTGTTTCTGCTCCCGGCATTGTTTCTCCTGAAATGGTTGCTTCCATGAATAAAGACTCCATTTTATTTGCTATGGCAAATCCTGTTCCTGAAATCATGCCTGACGATGCAAAGGCTGCCGGTGCAAGAGTTGTTGGCACCGGCCGGAGTGATTTCCCCAATCAGGTCAACAATGTAATTGCCTTTCCCGGCATTTTTAAAGGAGCCTTAGAAGGACGCGCTACACAAATCACCGAAGAAATGAAGCTTGCAGCCGCTTCTGCCATTGCTTCTCTCGTTCCTGATGATGAATTAAATGAAACTAACATTCTGCCGGAAGCCTTTCATCCTGAAGTTGCCGGCCTTGTTGCCCAGGCAGTAAAAACACATATTAAATAATGGAAATTTTAAGTAAAAACTCCGGTCATACTACCGGTATTCCTTACAAAAACTGGCATGGAAAGCCCTACTACTCCCTGGATGCCTATTGCAAAAACACTTATGGGGAAAAATTATATAAAGTGGCTTTAAATGCAGGACTTACCTGCCCCAACAGAGATGGTACACTAGGAACAGGGGGCTGCATTTTCTGCAGTGCAGGGGGAAGCGGTGATTTTGCCGCCTCCACAGCAGATACTGACAGCGCCTTTGAACAAGCTTTTTTACAAAGTAAAAACTCCTTATCCGGAAAGAAAACCGGTCAGAAATTTATTGCTTACTTTCAGGCTTACACCAACACCTACGGTCCTGTTTCCTATTTGGAAAAAGTATACCGGCTTGCCCTTAAGGAGCCTTCTGTTGCGGGAATTTCCATTGCCACCCGGCCGGACTGTCTGCCTGACAATGTTATGGCGCTGCTATGCCGGCTGAAAAAGGAATATCCTGCTAAATTTATCTGGCTGGAGCTGGGGCTTCAGACGATTTTTGAATCTTCCGCCGCTTTTATCAGACGTGGGTATCCTCTCTCCTGTTTTGAAGAAGCTGTGTATATGCTCCATGAGGCAGGCATTCCTGTTATCACTCATATGATTTTAGGCCTGCCCCATGAGACAAAAGAAGATATTATTTCCTCTATGGAATATTTAAATCAAAAACCTGTCTGGGGTGTTAAACTACAGCTTTTGCACATACTTAAGGACACGGATTTAAGTTTTCTCTATGAAAAAGAGCCTTTCCTTTATGGTTCCTATGAGACCTTAGCGCTTTACTTAGACACACTGATCCCATGTCTTGAGCATCTGCGCCCCAACATGGTAATCCACAGAGTAACCGGTGATGCTCCAAAAAAACTGCTTTTAGCTCCCTGCTGGAGTTCCAATAAAAGGGTTGTGCTAAATACCCTGCATAGACAAATGAAAAAATGCGGTTCCTTTCAGGGAAAACACTGGAAAGCCGCACCATAAATTTTTGAAACTATAAACTACTTTTACTTTGATATGATTCATGGGAAAGGATAAATTATTATGCATGATCCTTTGACTCTTTATAAACTAATCGTTCTCTATATGCTTGACCGGGTAGACTTTCCTTTGACTAAATCCCAGATCGGAGATTTTATTCTCGAAAAGGAATATACGAATTTTCTTACCCTTCAACAGGTTATTGGAGAACTAACAGATGCCGGCCTTATTACCGCCCAGTCTATCCGCAACCGCACCCACTTAAGCATCACCCGTGAAGGACGGGAGACTTTAAGCTTCTTTGGAAATCAAATAAACGAAGGTATCAAGACCGACGTGAATCTTTTTTTCAAAGAAAATGAAATAACCCTTAGGAATGAAGTTTCCATCCTGTCCGACTTCTATAAATCCACCTCTGGAGAATATGAAGCCCACTTAATTGCAAAAGATAAAAACATCAATTTGATAGACATAACAATTTCAGTTCCCACTAAGGAAACAGCAGGCGCTATCTGTGATAACTGGCAGCGAAAAAATCAGGAAATCTACCAGTACCTGATCAGCCAGCTTTTTGGATGACAAAGAAAAAAGGCTGTTGAAACAGCCTCATTTCTTCTATCTTATAATCTCACTCCAGCTTGAAATTCCAATAATTCCTTTTGCAAAATCCGTATATTGGGCATGCTGAGGCGTGTCAATGTATTTAAACACTGTGTATAGCTGCTTTTGGCCTCCCCCTCCGTGGTTAAGTCCAAAGGCCAGCCCCTGGGCTACCTCTTCTCCTGCATCTGTCTGCCGGTTCAGCAAAAATCCATCTATCTCATCATAAGCTTCCATTTTGTAATATGCATAGGCAAAGGCTGCCGCCTGCATAGCTTCTCCAGCTGTGGAAGTATATCCTAATTCACTGATCAGAATACTTCTGACCTGTCCAGTGCTGTCAAGGAAATGTTCCTGCCTTAAGTAATTAATCAAAACTTCAATATTTTCCATTGTCATCATGGAAGTGCCCGGATTGTGCTCCACGTATTTAGATGACTTCCATATCCTTGTTTCTGTAAGGGGCACATTGTAAGGATGTTGTGCAAGCCCCCAGTCAATATTCCCTTTTTCCGTTATATTATTGTTAAATACATCCAGAATGTCTCTTCCGTCATAATTGGTATTATTTTTTATATTTCTATCCCATTGCTGATCTAAGGAAATATATACCCTTGCACTGCTGCTTACACTTTTAATCGCAGTATAAAGTACGCGGAATCCTTTTGCAAATTCCTCCACATAAGTTTCAATATCCGTATGTGCCATATAATTCCATTCCTTACGGGCATTAATTTCATTTGCAATAATCCAGTTGGAAATTTTTCCATGTCTGGTATCCGAGTAACGTTCCGCAAGGAAAGAGCCAATTGCCGCCATATATTCCACACCGGATTCCTCCGCACCATTAAACATGTAATAAGGTGCTGATCCTCCCCGCCTTGCCTGCGGATGAATCAGTTGCGGATAAGAAGGAGAGTAGTTATTCAAAATAATGGCGGTAGTGGTAATCCCCTTGGCAGTGAGCGTACTGAACACAAGATCGTACTCTGCCACCACCTGCCCGTTAAGTGTATAGGTTTTTCCATTGTATGTATATTGTATCGAAGGATACGCCGCACTGGTGGTAGGTCCTAATAATCTGGCTACAGGAATATTATAGGCTGCCTGTTTGACTCCAAGGTCATCCAGCTCGCTTCCCCGCAGTCTGTTGGGATCCACCAAAAGCCCCTTTATGGAAGCCGGTTCCTGAAATACGGAAGTATATCTGGCAATTGCCTCCGGATTTGTGATGTATTTAGGCGTACTTACCGGCACATATTCTCCATCCTTTTTTACCGCTACTACAAACTTTTTAAAAAGCCTGCTGCTTGAAGTATTATAATTTAAGGAAGTAAAAAGTACTGTTTCATTATCCTTATAATCTCTGGCAACATAATTGTTGTTTTCTGAAATTGCAGTATCATAGGTATTTAAGGCAAACAAATAATAATATTTGTCATCGCTTTTCGGTATTCCTTCCCCTTTTGCAGTAACGGAAATTCTGCCCGAGGAGTCTATAATGCATTCCGTGATATCAGCAAAGTCCTCTGCTGTATCAACTGTGATCTCATGACTTTCAGGACGTCTGTTAAAAGCATCCCACACAGCATTTCCAGCCGTGACAATATGGCCGATTACGTCCTCTCCCATATCCACTTCCGGCAGCGGCACAGGCTCCTTTTCTTCCACTATTTCCGAAAGGTTTGGTTCCGGTTCAGCTTCTTCTTTTTGTCTGATTACAGTAAAAAAGAAAATCGTACCCGTCACAGCAAGAACCAATGCGGATGCCAGTAAAATCCAAAGTCTGTTTGTAAACCGCTTTCTTGCTCCTGCGGCCGGTTTTTTTCTTATTTTTTTCTTTCGTCTGTTTGCAGGCTTATATTTTGCCGGCTCTTTATCGTTTCCGGTTTTAAAACTCATTTTTCTTTGTTTCCTTCTGTTTTTTGATCCACCTCATGTGTTCTTTCACCTTTACCTCATACCCGTTTCCTGAAGGATGGTAAAACTCCTTTCCGTCAAGTTCATAAGGCAGGTATTGCTGTTCCACATAATGATTGGGATAATCATGTGCATATTTGTATCCTGTTCCATGTCCCAATTTAGCCGCTCCTTTGTAATGAGCATCCTGCAAATGGGTTGGAATTGGCAGGTTTCCTGTTTCTTCCACTTCCTTCATAGCCTCTCCTATGGCTTTCACACAGGCATTGCTTTTAGGCGCACATGCCACGTACATGGCTGCCTGTGAAAGAATGATCTGGGCCTCCGGCATTCCAATCCGCTCTACCGCCAAAGACGCATTTACTGCCACCGAAAGGGCCTGTGGATCTGCAATTCCCACATCCTCCGCCGCACAGATCATAATTCTTCTTGCAATAAAAGTAATACTTTCTCCTGCATAAAGCATCCGGGCCAGATAATAAACCGCCGCATCCGGATCAGAGCCACGCATACTCTTGATAAAGGCGGAAACCGTATCATAATGATTGTCTCCTGTTTTATCGTATCGCACCGCCCGTTTCTGGATACATTCCTGCGCTACCTCTAAAGTAATATGTATTTTTCCATCTTCACTCCGGTTTGTAGTCATAATACCAAGTTCAATGGCATTTAACGCATGACGGGCATCTCCTCCGGCTATGTCCGCCAAAAACTCCATAGCCTCTTCACTTACCTGGGCGCCATAGGCTCCCATCCCTTTTTTCTCGTCATAAACCGCTCTTTGAATCAGCTTTTTGATATCCTCTCTGCTAAGAGGTTTGAGTTCAAAAATGACAGAGCGTGAAATAAGCGCACTGTTCACTTCAAAATACGGGTTCTCCGTAGTTGCTCCGATTAAAATAATTGTTCCATCTTCCACAAAGGGCAAAAGATAGTCCTGCTGACCTTTATTAAACCGATGGATCTCATCAATAAAAAGTATGGTTTTCTTTCCATACATCCCCTGAGTATCCTTAGCTTTCCCGATGACTTCCTCCATATCCTTTTTTCCAGCCACCGTGGCATTGATCTGGGTAAATTCCGCACTGGTGGTATTAGCAATCACCTTTGCCAGCGTGGTCTTACCGGTACCGGGCGGTCCATAAAAGATAAGAGAACTCAACTTATCAGCTTTAATTGCACGGTAAAGAAGCTTGTCTTTCCCTATAATATGCTGCTGCCCCACCACCTCATCCAAAGTTTCCGGACGCAGCCTTGCCGCTAAAGGAGACTCCTTTTCCATTTGCGTTGAACGCATATATTCAAATAAATCCATATCCATCTCCATTCCGGAGCATCTGCGCGGTGAAGCGGTGCAAATCTCAAATCTGCGTCACTTACACAGCCTGCCGGCTAGGGCAGATACTTGCGGTAAAGTCCTGCATGATCATAAATGCATTTCCACTGACTTTCCGCTCCTGCTGTCACACAGATATAACCGTTTCCTTCCTTATCCTCAGCATAGCTTGCAGCACAGCTTTTCGACTGTGCTACATAACCGGTCTTTGCACAGACAACCCCTTCTCCGCCTTCTTTATCTTCAATGCGCCTTAAAAACCAGTTTGAAATAATTAACCCTTCAGGATGCTGCTCAGTTTCTGATGTGGTGTAGGTATGGGCTGTCAGAATCTCTCTGCACAGTTCATTGTCTATAGCTGCCTGCATAATCATTGCCATATCATAAGCAGTGCAATAATGGTTCTCGTCATAGATTCCCACACAATTGGTAAAATGCGCAGTTTCTGAAAGACCAAGCTCTGCAAGCTTTTCATTCATCAGTTCCACAAAATCTTCCTGACTGCCTGATACATAAACTGAAAGTCCCACTGCCGCATCTGCACCGGAAGGAAGAATTGTTCCATAAAATAAATCTCTGACTGTAACAACTTCATCTTTCTCAAATCCTGCACTGCTGCAGTCATGAATATACCCATAATCCGTAATTTCCAGCGTCATTGTAAATTTATCGTCCAGATCTTCCGGTTCGATGTGCTCCGCCGCTACCAAAACGGTTAGTATCTTGGTCATGGACGCTGGATTAATCCTTCTCTTTCCGTATTTTTCGGCAATCACCCTGTTATCACTTAAGCCAATCAATATTGCATACTCACTGTAAAACTCCTGATCGTCTAACAGATATGCCCCGATCTGTGCAGTGTCTGATGTGATAGACGCCTGATAGACTTTCGTATCGACTTCCTTAAGCTGGCCTTCAGAGCCTGCCTCATCTTTTGTTAAATCATTTGCTGCCCCGCTTTCCACTCCTATTCCCGACGTTTGAATCCCTCTTAAAATCTGCTCCATGGAAAATGGCCGGCTGTCTTTAGGTTCTTCGCCAATATCAGGCGTTTTTTCCTGCTGCCCTGCTGCCAAAACCTGATCTGCTGCCTGCTTCTCTCCATTAGGTTTGGCAAAAAGCTTTTTTCCTCCAAGAATTATAATAAATATGATAAAAGCTCCTAATACAAAAGGCGCTGCTTTCTTCATGTACATACGCCGCATCATCTGTTTTTGTTTGCTGATGCGCATTTCTTCCAGACGCTTCTGCCTGTTTCTTCTTCTCTCTTCTTCCTCTCCGCTTAATTGTTCCTCCACTAAAAGCTCCTTTTCCCTGTTATTTCATTTAACTTTTGGGTACAAAAAAACTTGCCTTTTGGCAAGCTCTGTTGTACAGCATTTATAAAAGAGTTATCTGTTAACCTGAACCCTATCTGCTCTTACAGTTACTTTGCAAAATTCTTATACAGTTTCTACACAGTTTCCCCAAAATTGGTAATTATATTTCCTCTGATGAAAATTTTTCTCCATATATGAGTCTATATGATTTTTCTTTGGATTGCAAGAGGGAATAGATGTCTACTCATTCTTTTCCTGCATAATTCCTACGATTACCTTATCGGCAAATGCCATCCCCTGAGCCGATACCCTGGCCATATTTCTGATTGCCTGCTCTGCCGACTCGTCCAAAATTCCATTGTCTCCAGGTATGTAAATATCAGCAAGCGCAAGGTCGGAAGCATCCACTGCCGCATCCACCGCTACTGAAAGCTTGCAGGCGCATCCTAATTTTGCACCATCACAGATCATTCCTGTTAACCCTGCAAGCATGTTAATAACAGATGCTTTAATTTGAACATCCGTACCTTCTCTTAAAAAAGTAAGCCCTGCCGTACAGCCTACCCCTGCTGCCACGCCGCATCCGCAGACAGGCGAAAGGGCTCCCAAATAAGATTTCACAAAAATAGTAATCATGTGGCTGAAAGCAATTGCTCTCTTTATGTCCTCTTCCCCATATCCTAATTCCTGTCCATATATATTAATGGGAATAATCGCTGTCAGGCCATGATTTCCGCTTCCGGCACTGCTCATTACCGGCAGCGGCCAGCCAGCCATTCTGGCTTCCGACGCCGCAGCAGTATATGCTTTTGCTTTTCCCTTCAACGTTTTTTCTCCCTGAGCCATCATAAAATGACCAATCCCGACTCCAACACTGTGCTCCAGGCCTGCTTTGGCAATACACATATTCATTTGGATGCCGTCTTGGATAAAATCAAAAGCTTCTATGGGAATTATCTTAGCCAAATCAATTAATTCCTGTACGCTGTAATCCTGAATCTGCTCCTGAAGAGAAGCCTCTATGGGAACCGTCTCTGGACAGGCTGCCGCCTGCACATTGTCAAACAATACCTCTCCGTCTTTCTCTTCCCTTGCAATATTGGTATGGTTTCTATAAATCACCACCTGTGCGCTATGCAAAGCTCCCACCGCCTGCGCAGTTATCTCCAGGCAGGAAGCATCTTTATTAAAAAGCATAGCTACCTGTCCTTCATCCAAAAGCTGCTTTGCTTTCCCAATTGCAGCTTCATTCACATCCTTTAATGCCTCAAGCCCATATTCCGACTTTCCACATACAACGGAAAGAGCTGCTGCAAACGCATTCCCATGTTCTTTTGTTCCTGGTATGCCGACTCCCATACCATTTTTCAGCACATTCTTATCCACACTTACATTCATCTTTACCACTGGCTCACCCAGCAGCTCTTTCGCCCTTGCAACTGCCAAGGCAATTGCTCCCGGCTCCGTACATCCCAATGCCGGTCTTACCTGATTTTTCAAAATCATGACCAGTTTTTCTTCTTTATTATTCATTCCTGCTCCCCTTGGTACTTTAATAGTAAAAATATTCCATAATTTCCACATTTATATTTAATGGTTAACATTCAATGTAAAATATAAATTGCACCAATCTCAGTATAACCATACTCCAAAGACCAGCCATTTGCAATCCCGTTTCGAACTTGATTTTCTTTTTCCTGAGCCATCAGCCTTCCCTCCTTAAATAGGTATCAATTATGTGTGTCAGTTTTACAAAGCTTTATAAAAATAAAGAATTTCAAAAGCCACCAGACTAATCTGATGGCTTTTAATAGCTTACCTTTAATTTATTCACCTTTATAAAAACATCCTAAAACAAAATTTAATGCATCATTAACAATTTCAATGATTTCCAGTCAATCGCTTATGCAAAAAAAGTTCATCTATAAGCCGGAATTACTATTCTCTTTCTGTAATGACCGAAAAGAATTTCGCCATTAACGGGATATATGTTGCCACAAAAACAACTGCTGCAATAGCCCCTGCCTGCTTCCTGTTCTTTTCCGGTATCTGCATACCTGCTATAACTCCCATAGCAAAAAGGCAGAATTTAAGCATAGCCAAATCCTTCCAATTACTTTTTGCTATGTATTTTTCCGCATAACAAAATATTTTTTTCATTTCACTACTCTCCTTTCCGGCTGACTTTACCTTTATAACATCCTGTTCCCTCATAAACCAATCATCTTGAAAACGGGCATTGCTTCCCTATACACTGATTGTTTTGCGCCGAATAACCGCATACTATTTCCGTTTTTTCCATGCTGATCTGAAAATGTTGCTGAACAAAGTCAATTGCTGCAAGAATGGAAAGGAATGAATCCCTCTTACAGCAACGGGGGCCGCCAGCCATTCCTATCTATTCCAGCGCTTTTGACGTCATTAAATGAGACAGTGCAAAAGGTTCAACAGTCAACGGAGTAGAATTTGAAATAATTGAAACAAACATACCCGTACTGATGCCTGCCCCACAGGCTCCCCAGAACCCGCATGCCCCGCCCGGAACACTTTTCCCCCTATTCATCATTTCAATCAACGCCTGATGCAATTCAATATCCCCGCCGGCATTTTTATATGCTGTCAGCAGTGCTGCGCCAACCATAACATGGTGTTCGGGGCCGTGCATATGGCAAAATGACTGTTCCATAAGCTGTTTAATAATCCAGACTGGGGATTTCGAAGTCTCACTCATGCAAAATCCAATGATAACATCCATCCCTTTCGTATGGCACTCATTACAAACATAATGCCCATTCACACATCTGGTTTTGCTGTTTTCTTTTTTATGGCATACAGTGCATACCATAATCTTATCTGATTCCAGATACACAAGCGGTGCCTCACATATTAAGCATTCCTTTTTCACCGCACTTTCCTCTCTTTATCTCTCATCTTGCCATCTATTCACGAGTTAACAGCAATAATAAAAATATAAATTCTTTTGATGTAATTATATCACTAAATACAGAAAAACAAAAGGTTGTATTCAGTAATTTAACTGTGGCAGTAGAATTCCTGTTTTCTGTTTTACATATCCTTTAATTTTCAACGTCATAAATTTCAATCACTTCCCTGCACTGCTTTACTATCCGCTGAATCAGCTCCTTTGGTGCAGTCACCTTTGCATCCCTTCCAAAGGATAGTAATACCCCATACCAGAACTGCTCCCCTTCCGGAACTGTCATGGAAAACTCAAAATCACCATTTTCATGCTCTTTGATGATTATGCCGTTTAAATATTCCCGGCACCTGGATTTTAATTTTGCCTTGCAGTGTACCACCACCTGAATTGTGCTTCTCTGCTCCTCTTTTTCTTCCAGCTTCTTTTCTATTTCCCTGATCTGGTGACTCTTTTCGTTTTTCTTTTCCAGAATTTTAAGTTCATCCATTCTTACCACTTTGAACATGCAGTATTCCTGTCGTTTGGGGTAATATGCTATTAAATACCAGTTATACCATTTGTAAATCACTCCTGCCGGCTCTGCCTCTACTTCTCTGACTTCATCTTTACTGTTGGTATATCGGAAAGCAATCTGATGTCTTATCTGTACCGCATGATTTAAAAGATACAGTATTTCGTTAGTATCTCTATTTTCATGAGCCGCCCCAAGATCTAAAAGCATAGTATTATCTTTGTCTTTTCTAAGCGCCTGAATCTTTTCCAGAGCTGCTTCAATTTTCTTATCCCCGTAAGCCGAGACAAGCCCCTCCAGTGCACTGATAATATAACCGTATTCCGTCCCGCTTACTGTCTGCCCGTTCATGACAAAGGAGTCCATGATTTCATATCCTCCATCTGTTCCACAAGTAGAAACAATCGGTATTCCGGCCAAACTTAAAGTATCCATATCCCTTATAATAGTGCGGACAGATACCTCAAACTGCCTTGCCAGCTTTCCGGCAGAAGTTTTCCCATGATTCAGTAAATAAATTGTTATTCCAAGCAGCCTGTCAATTTTCATTTTTATTCCACGCCTTTTTCTAATCCTAATATTTAAGATGATTTCCTACACACCCAGTAATCTCCGTACTCGCTGCCATCATGACCAATCACTTTTTCTTCCGTCAAACAATATCCCGTTTCCTTCAGTGCATCTCTTCGTTTCTCTGCAGGAGAAATTGCTTTTGTTGCTATCATGCTGCACTCAAACAGCTCAAAAGCCGGTTCCGTAATAATTCCAAGAATTTCTGCAATGGGGCCTTTTTCCTCATAATCACTTCTTAAATCCAGGCGGAGTATTCCGCAGTCATTAAAATAGTCTTTCCCATTTCTGTGAAAAAGCTCTATGGTTCCAACCGCCTCACCTGTGGCTTTATCAAGTACGGACCAGCGCACAAAGCCTCCATTTTCATATTCCAGCAGCCAGCCTTTCACCGTTCCTTCCATTTCCTCCATAGTGGTAAAGTGAAAATCCGCTCCGTGACAATTGTCACTATTAAAAAAGGGCACTGCCTTTTCATCACTGTAAACCTTTAAAAGCTCTCCGGCGTCTTCCTTTTGTATCAGACGCAGTATAAATTTTTCATTTTCCAATACCGGACAAGTTTCGTATACCTTCTGCATATTGACTCTCCTTTTCTTTTTTAAGCTGAATATTTTGTTAGGTCATTGCGCAATTCATTGTTATAATAACATAAGAACTGTGACAACTGTATGTCATAGTATAGTTCAAATTAACCCATATGGCAGTCTAGGCATTAAAAAAATTTCCGCAAAGTCTTAACCAGGCATCCACAATCTCATCTTTTTGTCTTCCTGCTATAAAATAATAATCTATCTGCTCTGCATTTTCCATCAAAATACCGGTTCCATATGCAGCAATATCACAAAAAATTACAGGAGCGCCGGCGGCCGGTACAATGCCATAGCCTTTGTCAGAAAACATCAATGGCAAATGCACTTCCCTGCTGTTACCGGAAAGATATCTTGCACTTCCACGCAGGTCAAGTATCTTTTCCTTCTCTCTGCTAAGTCCATATACCTTTTCTCCTTTCTGAAAAGCCAGATACTGCCGGACCTTAAATCCTCCTGATGAGGTTTTCTCAAACTGCCTGCCTTCTCTTTTTTGTTCTTCCAGAAGCAGCTTTTTATCCTGCGTCCGGAAGCATATTGCTCCCCCTTTTTTGTCCACCTGCAGGCACAATTCATCTGTCATAAGCGTTACTTCACTGCCTGTCTCCTTATGCATCCACTTTTGCTCTGCCCGGTGAATGGATATAGCCGGATGCTTCTTACCTGAAATCTCTCCTCCCTTTGCAAAAGTAATGCGGATAATACCGCTTTCCACAGGACTGATGCGCAGAACTCCATATCTGCTTTGAAGGTAAAGTCCATCTTTTTGTTTCATTATCCAAAGGATGCCAAGGTCAATTTTCCCATGTCCTGCCGGACGCAGCTTTTCATTTACAGGCATATCTCCAAATTCATAGCTATTGTTACTTTTTTCTGCCTGCACTGTCACTACTCTTTTTCTTGCCAGAAAAGGCTTTTTTTCCTCGGGTGTACTAAGGATCCTCTTATTTCCTGTATCTGCAAGGCGGGCAACCGGTTTTTTTACTTTTAGTACTGCTCCGCCTTTATCTGCCGGCTTAAAGTTTCTTACTGCGCCAGCACTGCTTACCTCCGTACTGTTTTGGGTGATGCCATTTTCATTGCTCTTTTCCTGAATACGAAATCCCTTTTTCTCTTTTTCCGAAACAGGCGCTTTAGAAAGAAGCTCTGTCACATTTCCCAGATGCAGCACACATAACTCATGGAGGGCGCGGGTTGCCGCCACATAAAGCAGCTTTGCATGTCCGTCGTCTTCCGGGTATTCCTTATCTGTGGGATCTAAGATCAATACTGCATCAAACTCCAGGCCTTTGGTATATTCCACCGGAAGCACCATGATTCCGCTTCCAAACACTGCTTTTTCAGGATCGGTCTCTGTAACCTGTATATATTCTGCCATCTGCCCTGCTGCCTTTAAAGCCTTTTCCTGATCCCGACAGACCACCGCAATGGTATCCCTTCCCTTTTCCTTCCATTTTCTGCATATTTCCGCCGCTTCCTTTATTAAAGCGCTTTCTTTTAAAATCTGTTTTACAAGCACCGGACTTCCATGTCTGATAATGGGCTGGGCAGGGTAAATGGAAAACCTTCCGTGGCGCAGAATATTTGTGGCAAAGTCTGATATTTCCACAGTATTACGATAGCTTTTTCTTAAAACGCTAAAGCTGTCCGCCCCATCTGTAATGAAAAGCTCCCTCAATTCCTCCCAGTCATTCAATCCATACCTGAAATGAATGTTCTGGGAAACATCTCCCATAATCGTGTAGGTACATTCCCGAATACAGAATTTTAAAACCAGGTATGCCATCATGCCAAAATCCTGCGCCTCATCAATCACAACATGATGGGCCTCACTGATTACTTCCGTTTCCTTTACCCGTTTGTATAAATACGCCAGCGCCGCCAGATCATACACATGAAAATTTTCTTCAGGAATATCTACCATATATCCTTCCGCTCTCTGCTTTGCAAGAAAATCCCGGTACATCTCAAAAACAGATTTTTTCCACGTCCTGCCGCCATAGGTTCCACGATATGCCTTAAAAATTGCCTTCCGTTCTGCTTCCGTATAGCGCAGTCCTCTTGTCAAAAACTCATCCTTAATTTTTCCCCGCAGACGTTCATTCAGCATATTGATTTTGTTTTGTATGGAAACAGCCGGATTTTCCCTGACATAGCTTTCTATTGCTTCCTTTTCCAAAAGGCAGACCAGTTTTTCTAAAACAGGCTCTTCTCCGCCTCTCTCATCAAACACCCCTGCCTGTCCATCTTTAATACCCTCCACAAACTGTCTGGGATTTAAATAAATATCCTGTGCCGGAATGACTTCCTCTTCCAGCCTGCGGCAGTAGGTTTCCAGAGCTTCAAACCACTGCCTGCTCCCCTTGATGCTCTCCTTATCCCCACACTGCTTTGTACTGATAATCCCATATTTCTTATCATCCCAATCCTCATAAAGGAGTCTTACAAAAAGCTGCTCCATTGTCATCTGCCGAACCCCGTATACATCCAGATCAGGTAAAATTCCTGTAATATACTCCAAAAGAATCCGATTGCTTCCCACAATATAAAAATCATCCGGCTTAAACCGCTGGGCATAGTTATAAAGAATAAATGAGATCCGGTGCATGGCCACTGTTGTCTTACCGGAACCAGCAACTCCCTGCACAATCATATTATGATAAGGCGATTTTCTGATAATCTCATTTTGCTCCTTTTGGATGGTTGCAACAATTTCACTTAATACTGCCTGCTTATTTTTTGCCAGATATTTTGTCAGAAGATCATCATTGGCAATCACCTCGCTGTCAAAGTAGTCCAAAAGCCTGCCATCTTCTATCTCATAAGTGCGCTTTAGCTTAAGGTCAATTTTCATTTCCACATCTCCGGGCGCCATATAACTGCACTTTCCCAGATTACTTTCATAATAAGCGCCTGCTACCGGTGCCCGCCAGTCCACCACCATAAAATGGGTGGCATCTTTGTGGATTCCTCCTTTGCCAATATAAATTGATTCCTTTTTATTTAAAGCCTCATCCTGAAAAATAATTCTTCCAAAGTATGGTTTCTTTTTCGCTTTTTGATTTAGCAAAAGAGCCCGCTTCATATGATCATGCAGCGTAACCGTATTACTTAAGGCAGTATAAACCTCCACGTCATTGTCATGGTAATGCTCTAACATTTCGTCGATTTCCGCCTGCATCCGCGTACTCTCGCGGCTGTAATTTTCTATGTTTGCGTCAACTACCTTAAGCGTTCTTTGAAGATACTGCTCTTCCGCCTTTTTTGTTATTTCAAATTTTTCTGCTGTATTAGCTTCCATTTTTTCTCCCTTCCCTTAATCCAATTATTAGATTAAGGGAAGGGAGAAAAAATTACTAGACTTTAATTTTACAATGTGGTAAACTATATAATGAAGTGTGGGCAAAATGCAATATACAGCATGCCCATCTTTTTTTCTTAGGAAGTCAAAAATTCTATTATCTATTTTTCAATTAACCTTCCAATCAAAATATGCTTACCCAGGGAACCGAAGGGGCGATATTCCTAGCCACCTACTCACAGAGAAAGGAGCCAGATGCTTATGTACGTTACTTTTAATGACTTATTTACATTTGTTATAATGCTAGTTGTGGTAATAACTCTTGTTTTAGAGCATAAAAAATAACGCCCTCACCCTCACAAAGTGTAGCGTTATTTTTTAATTACATATACCGAGGTGGCTAGGTGTGTTCTAGCTTTCGGTTCTCTTGTTAAGCATATTATATACCAATATACAAAAACCTGTCAAACAGAAAAACCGCCCTCAACAATACCAAAATAATCCATTGCCTTTCTTATGCTGATATCCCACAAGGCATATTCATGGCCAAACCCTTCTTCCTCTTCAAAAAAAATATCCGCATGTATCTCCTGTGCATATTTTTTAAACCGTAGGAACCGGGGATAAACGTTTTGATCCTTTGTACCGCAGGAGACATACATTTGTGGAAGCTTCCCTGCTCCTGCCACCTCTGGCAGTCTGTCCCAGGCATTTTCACAGGAATCCAAAAAATCCTGCACCGTATCATATTTGGCAACCTGATTAATTTCTTTCAGCCGCATACCTGTTCCATTCGGTCCCGAAAATTTTGTTTTATCCACAGCCGCTTTGCGGAATTCCGCCGAAGTCATTTGTGCAAAAGGACGAAGATATTCAACTTCCCTTGCAGTACTTGACAAAACAGCAACTCCCTGAAATAAATCAGGATGTCCCAGCCCTATCATAAGAGCACCATTTCCTCCCATAGAAAGACCGGCAATATAATTATCTTCTTTTTTATTGGATACGGGAAGCCAATTAAAAATAAGCGGCATCAATTCTTCCGTCAGATAATCCCACACCCGGAATCCATCTGCAAAGGTCATATAATTAGAATAATCGCTGTTAAGCACACTGGGCAGCACTACAATCAAGTCCCTTTCCTCTGCATATCTTGCAATATTCGTATTGCGTATCCAGTCCGTATGATCACCGCATGAACCATGCAGAAGCCAGAGAACCTGGTATTTTCTTCCTGAACTATAAAATTCCCTGGGTGATTTGGACAATTCAATACGGGGCATGATAACATTAACCTGGGTATTGACCATCAAATAATTACTAAAAAAATTTAATGTAAAAAGCGCCATTTTAACTCCTTTATCTTCCTGATTTAAAATTATTTTCAATTCTATATATCTTTTTTCTGCATAAAAAAATCACAAGAATTCCAAGCAAAACCGGAACTGCCATAATAATCCACATAAAAGGCGTATAGCCTGCTGCCGCAATCACATAACCTGCTGTCGTAGATCCGATCAGCGTAGCCAAATCCTGCCCTATATAATTTGTGCTTGATGCCGATCCCCGCCTTTCAAGGGACACTGCCCTCATGCAAAGAGACTGCAGCGCAGGCATCACTGCTCCATACCCGAAGGCATTTACAAAAGCTGCCAAAAGCAGCATTGGCAAATTTGTGGAAAAGCCGATCATCGCAAGCGAAACTGCTGTTGCAAATACGGAAGGTATCCCTGCCTTAACAAAGCCATAGCGGTCTGTCAGTCTGCCTATAACCGGCCTTGTAAACAGCATGGTAATTGCATACACCGTAAAAAACAAACTGGCTCCATGTATTCCTCTCTCCTGCGCATATACAAGAAGAAATGCATTAATACTTGTAAATCCTAATGCAATTAACAGCGTAACAGCAGCCGGTAAAACTGCTTCTTTTGCAATCATATTTTGCAGCTTCAGGCTAAAGGGCATACGCACTGTGGGCGCAAGTCTGATTGTAGACGCAGCCAGAATTGCACAGACCATAATACATCCAAAAATAAAATATGTAGTCGTATACCCAAACCTGTCTTTTAAACACACTCCCACTGTTGGCCCCACAGCCTGGGCAACCACCTGTGCACAGGCAAAAATCCCCATGCCGGAAGAAAACTGTTCCCTGGGAATTACATCTGCCACAATGGTCAGACAGCATGAGCCGGCAAAGGCGCTTCCCACCCCCTGCAAAAGCCTGAAACACTTAAGAACATTTATCACCTTCACTCCCATAAAAACTGCGATCTCAGGTGCAAGGCAAAACCCAAAATAGGCAGAAGCCATACATCCCATTGCCATAGCAACGATTATTTTCCGGTTATATGCATTGATAGCCGGCCCTGCCACAAACCTGAATATCAATGCAGTTATGGCAAACATGCTCATAAGCATACCGATCTGCTCTGCAGGTGCTCCCATCTCCTTTGCGTATAATGACAACAGGGAATTTGACATATACTGCCCGAAATTCAAAGCCATATTGATAAAAAATATACTGATAAACCATACATTCCAAATCTTTTCAGGAGGCACCCATGCTTTTACTTTTCTGTCCATCTTTATGTCCATGCCTTTTCTCCACCATAAATATTTTCCACATGAAACTGAATTTCAATATCCTCAAAAAAAGCAATATCCACCTCAGTATCAATCATCTGAATCCATTTTTTCCCCGCCGCATAATTACCTTCCACTATTTTTTTAAGTCCTTCCATTACCGTTTCAAAAACATAATCCTCCAAAGGCTCTCCCACCTTACGGAAATCTGCATGGGCGCTGTAAATATTCTTTACATCTATTCCCACATTCCAAATATGTTTCATAGCCTCATAGCTTTCTTCAATACTCGCATGTTTCATTCCCGGAATCGGCCTTACCCCGATTCCTAAGAATTTATTACAGCAGTCGCCGCTGAAAACGTAGCTTGTCCTGTCATCCACAGCAACCATAGAACCTGGCGTGTGCCCCGGGCATAAATAACAGGTAACTGTACGTCCGCCTAAATCAAATTCCACTTCATCCTCCAGAAGAATGACTTCCGGCTCCTGTTCCTTTGAAAACATGGAAATATCTTCTTCTTTCCAGGGATATTCTTTTCCCTTCTGTTTTTGTAATGTAACATCTATATACTGCCTCCGGCTTTCTCTGCTGGTAAGAGGACGAATCATTTTACCCATACCATAGTCAATTCTACTAATATGTACTTTGGGAAACAAAGGCGCATTGCCTACATGATCCCTATGATTATGAGTTAGAAAAACCTCCACCGGCTTTCCTGCAAGCTTTTCTGCAAATGCCTTTATATTTCCTATCCCGATTCCTGCGTCAACAAGCAGCGCTTTTTCATCTCCCACAATTAAAAACATGGATACATTATCAAATTCATTGATTTCATAAATTCCTTCACCAATTTCCATATAAGGATATTCTTCTATCATTTTTAACCCATCTGCGCGTTGCGGCGCGCGTACAAATCAATAAGTTGAATACGCATTTTTATTCAACCTTTTTACACCTGCAGCAGCTTACAAAATGATCCGGCTTAATCTCAACAAGTTCCTGTGGCTGATAACACTCTTCCTTTACATAGGGACATCTGGCAGCAAAGCGGCATCCGGGCTTTGGATTAACAGGTGAAGTGATCTCCCCCTTTAACATGATCCGTTCCCGCCGGTTGTGAATATCTGTAGATGGAATTGCAGAAAGCAGTGCCTTTGTATAAGGATGCAGGGGATTGTCAAATAATTCTCTGGCAGGACTGGTCTCCACCAGCTGTCCTAAATACATTACGCAGATATCATCAGAAATATGACGAACAACTGACAGATCATGGGTAACAAACATATAGGTCATATTTCTTTGCTGCTGCAGATCCTGTAACAGATTTAAAACCTGTGCCTGAATGGATACATCCAGTGCGGATACCGGCTCATCACATACCACAAATGCCGGATTTAATGCGATTGCCCTTGCAATTCCAACTCTCTGGCGCCTTCCTCCGTCTAACTCATGGGGATATGCCTTCCTCATACGCCGGTCGATTCCCACCAGCTCCATCAGCTTATCCATTTCTTCTCCTGCCTGCTTCTTACTAAAACGCTTTGAAAGTACTAAAGGCTCTCTTATTGTTTCTTCTACTGTCATACGAGGATTTAACGAAGAATAAGGATCCTGAAAAATAATCTGCATATCGCCCTTTAACTGGTTTTGCTTTGCAGCATTTACATGAGTCACATCCTCACCTTTGAAGAAAATCTGTCCCCCTGTACTTTCCTGTAAATGTATAATCGTTCTTCCAAGAGTAGACTTTCCGCATCCGGACTCACCGACCACCCCCATCGTCCTGCCAGCGCCGATTTTCATTGTCACACCATCTACTGCATGGAGCATTCCTTTTGGTGTACTAAAATACTTCTGTAAATTTTTGACTTCTATCACAGCAGACATTATTCTTCCTCCTGTTTTGGCCTATTAAAGCATCTGCAAAAATGTCCTGGCAAAACTTCCACCATAGGAACCATTTCCTGACATTTTAAAATACAATGCTTACACCTGGGTGCAAAATAACACCCCTTTGGTAAATCTGTAGGATCAGGCGGCATTCCTTCTATAGATTTCAGCCTGTCCATGTCCTTTTCAAATCCCGGTATCGCGCCAAACAGTCCAATGGTGTAAGGGTGAAGAGGATGGTCAAAAATACTTTCTTTCGATCCATATTCCACGATCTGTCCGGCATAAATAACTGCCACATCATCACAAACTTCCGCCACAATCCCCAAATCGTGTGTAATCATGATCATGGATGTATTGAGTTTTTCCTTAAGCTCTCTAATCATTTCAAGCACTTGTGCCTGAATAGTTACATCAAGCGCTGTGGTAGGCTCATCAGCAAGCAGCAATTCCGGATTGCAGGCCAATGCCATAGCAATCACAACACGCTGCTTCATTCCGCCGGAAAACTGATGAGGGTAGTCTTTATAACGCTCCGCCGGAATTCCTACCATTTCCAGCATTTCACAGGCCCGCATTTGGGCTTCCTTTTTATTTCCTTTACTGTGCAGGCGGACTGCTTCCGCAATCTGTTCTCCCACCTTGTGTACAGGGTTCAGCGCTGTCATGGGATCCTGAAAGATCATTGAAATTCTGCTTCCTCTTACCTTAAGCATTTCCTTTTCCGAAGCTGCAAGAAGATTCTTCCCTTCAAGAACAATTTTTCCCTTGGGCACTTTCGCCTGAATTTCCGGAAGAATTCCCATAACCGCCTTTGCAATCGTAGTCTTTCCTGCTCCGGTTTCTCCCACCAGTCCTAATGTTTTACCTTTTTCCAACTGAAAAGACACTCCGTTTACCGCATGAACACATTCTCCCTCTGACTGGTATTCCACCCATAAATCTTCCACATTTAAAAATACATCTTTTTCCTTCATTTTCCTGCGCCTCCTTATTTCTTCAACTTCGGATCCAGCGCATCCCGAAGTCCATCACCAAGCATATTTAAGCTCAACACGGTCACTGCAAGAACAATTCCGGGAAAAATAACCATATGGGGATAATCCCTTAAGTAACTTCTTGCTCCCGAAAGCATGGCGCCCCACTCTGGATTAGGCGGCTGAACGCCCAGTCCCACATAGCTTAATCCGGCGGCCATCAATATAGAGCTTGCAACTCCCATAGTTGCGGTAACGATCAGCGAAGAAAGAGAATTAGGCAGCACATGTTTAACAATAATCCTAAGCTTACTACAATTCTGCAAAGTAGCAGAAGCCTCTAAGTATTCCATATTTCTGATAGACATGATCTGTGCCCGGAGCAGTCTCACATACTGGGGCATAGTGGATACGGAAATTGCCAGAATACAGTTACCAAACCCACTTCCTAAAACAGCAGAGATAACCACTGCCATCAGCATTCCGGGGATGGAAGAAAAAATATCCAGAAACCGCATAATAACACTGTCAACTATTCCTCCAAAAAAACCTGCTGCTGAACCCAGCATCAATCCAAAGATTACGGAAAGTCCCACAGATCCCAGTCCAAGTATCAAAGAATATCTGGCTCCATAAATCAGCCTGCTTAAAATATCCCTTCCCAATTCATCACACCCAAACAAATGCTGAAAGGATGGTTTTGCAAATCTGTTGGCCATATCCATCTTTGTGTAGGAATAAGGCATGATCCAGGCTGCTAAAAGTGCAATCAGAATCAAAATACTTAAGATCACAAGACCTGTCAGTGAGGCTTTATTCCTGGACATTCTTTTTAAAACTGCCAATGCCTGGCTTTCTGATTTGTATCTTTTATCCATTTTTATTCAACCTTTCCTCCTGCTGTTACTTGTACTGGGCTTTAATACGGGGATCTACGTAGGCATAAATAATATCTACAAGCAGTACAATAAGGCTAAACGCCACTGCCAGAAAAACCACGCTGCCGCGCACCACCGGATAGTCTCTGTTATTTACCGCGGAAATCATATAATTTCCAATTCCGGGAATGCTGAAAACAGATTCAATTACAATGGTCCCCCCTAAAGTTTTGCCGAAGGAAGTCCCTACCTGCGTAATCACAGGTATCAACGCATTAGGCAGTGCGTGCTTATAAACCGCAGTAAATCTGGAAACCCCTTTGGCCCTTGCTGTTGTCACATAATCGGAGCGAATTACCTCAAGCATACTGGAACGTACCAGCCTTGCCTGTGTAGCAATCCCTCCTAAAGATGTGGCAATAACAGGGATAATATAATGCTGCCAGGTTCCTACCCCGGAAGGGGGCAGGATACCCAGATGGACAGAAAAAAGCAACACCAGAAGCAGGCCGATCCAGAATTGAGGCATTGATACGCCGATCAGTGCAATCAACATGGAAATCCGGTCGCTTAATTTATTTTGGTTGACTGCTGCCGTAATTCCCAAGGGAATACCTGCCACACAGGAAAGTATCATACTTCCAAGCGCTAATATAAATGTATATGGCAGCCTGGCAGCAATTTCCGTGGTCACCGCTTTGTTTGTAAAATAGGAAGTTCCCAAATTAAACTCTATAAAAGTGTCCTTTAAAAACCGGAACAGTTGTACAATGTATGCATCATTAAGCCCCATTGTTTCCCTTAATGCCTGTCTATCCTCAAAGGTTGCACTTGAACCTAGAATCATAACTGCAGGATCACCAGGGGTAAAATACAGAATTGTAAAAATAACAACTGCCACCCCCACAGCAACCGGTATCATCCACAAAAGTCTTTTTATCACATATTTTGTCATTCAAATACCTCTTTGCTTTTCAGCTTATCTTTCAAAATCCTTTGTATAAACAGCACATCCCGGTAAGAGCCATCCCTTAAAGTTCGTCACAATTCCGTTTATACTGCTTTCTGTTACATGGTAAATATTTGCCTGGCAAATCGCATACACATAACACTCATCCTTAATGTATCCCATGTAAGCATTAATGTTTTCTTCCGTATGACCTTCATTTGACTGAACTAAACTTACCAGTTCCTGCAATTTTTCATCCTCCGCCAGGCAGATTGCCGGCGTGCTTCCGGAAACCTGCAGGGTGCTTGCAAGTGAAGTCACATAATCAACAGACTGCTTTTCATCTAAAATAATGTCCCATTCGCCTGCTTCTGTCTTGTAGGTCTGATATAATGCAGACTCATATCCTAATAATTCACAGTTTAATCCAATTTCAAGAAGATAGCTTTGAATAATCTGTGCCATTGAGTTATTAACCGAAGTCTGAGGATACATAATGCGGATTACCTGTGAGGTGTCTGCCCCTGATGATGCCAAAAGTTCCTTGGCCTTTTCAATGTTATACTCATAATATTCTTCACTGTCCCATGCCTTGTTATAATCCACACATTCAGGATTGCCATATGCTCTGGAAACCTTGGCGCCGCCATTAAATACACCTTCTACAATTCCGGCTGCATCAATTGCATAGCAGACTGCTTTTCTGAAGTCCGGATTGTTATAGAACATGCCGCCTTCCGAACAGTTAAAAGTAATCCAATGGAAATTTGATCCGGCGATAGCAAATACATTATAATTGTCATCCGTTTCAAAACGTGCTGCTTCTGCCGATGACATATTTGCAGCAATATCCACTACATTAGTCTCAAGATTTGTAGAAACCTGAGAAGCCTCCGTTACAATGCGGAACGTGATTTTGTCTGCATTTGCAAGAGAAAAGGGAGAGATCAGGCTTTCATCCTTCTGCCAGTAATTTTCATTCTTTTCCACCGTCAAAGTAGAACCTTCCACATAATCTGTCACAATGTATGGTGATGTGCTTACAACATGTTCTATCATTTCATCATCACTTGACTCATAAGCTGCCTGCGTGACAATAGGCACCAGCCCGCACATCATGTTTTCTATATCTCCAACTGAATCCGTGTTCAATTTAATATCCACCGTATATTCATCTACTACACTACAGGAATCTAAAAGCTTACACTTTACGGAATTCCCCATTTCCGCCCATGTATTAAAGCAAAACGCTACGTCCTGCGCTGTCAGATGATTTCCCTGAGAATCATAAATAGAATCATAAATGGTGACTCTCATAGTAAAATCATCAATTCTTTCACATTCTTTCATTAAAATTCCTGAAAGTCCCGTATCAGACTCTGAATCATAATAAGCCAGATACTCATATAGCGTCTGCATCAGGGACAATCTCCCACTTGTTGCTGACGACCATGGAGCAAGATTGGAAACATCATAGGAAATGGCAGCACTGACTTCCTTTGCCTGGGCTGTTTCCGCTTCACTGCCTGTTTCAGCCAGAATCTCTCCCGCTGTGTTAAGCTGCTGATCCTCATTCCCCTCCTGCTGCTGCCCACTTTGCGTCAATCCGGCAGAAGAATCCGCATCCCCATTTTTGCTGCTGCATCCGGCCAGCATGGTAATTGTCATCATACCGACTAAAAATAAAGCTAATACCTTCCTTTTCATAAATGTACCTCCAATTCATTTTTCCATGAATATGCATGCATATTTTGTTGTTGTGAAATCATTTTATCAGTATTAGTTTCTTAAAAAAATGCACCTGTTTTTTGAAAAGGTGGATTATTTTACGTTTTTTCTTGTTTTGGGAGAATCCAATTGATATAATTGCCTTATGAATCTTTTATGGAGGAATTAATTTTGTATAAATTTACCATACTGACTGCAACGAAAGATGAAAAATCAGCCATGCTCTTTGACGATTTCTTCCAAAGAGAGGACATTTCCCACAAATTAATTGGAAATGTAAGTAATAAAGACAGCCTGCTTTCCAAAACCTTACATTTTTTTCCTGATATTATACTGTTAGATGCCGCTTTTTCCGGTTCCGGTACTTTCCCCTTAATTGACCAGATTCGTGAAACCTACAAGGATTGCATTATTATTCTAATTTCCAGCAATCCTTCTGTAGATTTTCTATTAGAAGCAATTCACAAACATGTTTCTGACATAATCATTGCTCCTGTTACCGAAGACACCCTGCAAAAAACCTTCCGGCAAGATTTAATGCTGCCGACTTATCTGTCCCAAAACAGCTCATTTTTTTCCAACTCCGCCAGCCGTCAATTGTTTATATACAAGGACGCCTACAGTGATAAGCTGCAAAATCAGTCTCTTTCTAAAATCAATGAAAGCTATGGCACTTTTTTCAGAAAAGGCTTTTTCCGCGGATTAATTGTAAAAATGGACTACCCAAGTAATATTATGTCCATTTTTGAAAATAACCACCTGCGGGATAAAATCATTCTTATTATCAGGAAATATTTATCTTCTCTTTGCTATGATATTTTGTTTGACAAACTTTCGGACGGTGTATATGTTCTCTTAAACTATTCTACATCCCAGCACGAATTCATAAACACTGTTTCCAGAGAAATGTTTTCAGAAATAAAAGACTCTTTACAATTTTTATATGGCGTAATTGTTACCATGTGCATTAGTAAAGAATATACAGATGTAAATGATTTTCAAAATATAAAAAACGAAGTTTTTGATGCCAGATATTTCCGCATCCATTTTGGAACCAATAAGATCCTGTCCACCAGCTATACGGACAAGCCACAGATCACACCGGAAAAAAACCTGCATCTGCACCGTCTTTTAGAGCAGGCAAAGCATAACTTCCGGATACTGGATATTCCGGCCAGCGCCTCCTCTTTAAAGCAGTTTTTTCTTTATGTGAAAGACAACAATATTATCTATACCAATGAAGTCCGGCTGCACATACGTCTTTTAATTGACAGCCTTTTTGACCTTTATGCAAAAGATATTGACAGGTACACTTCCGCTGCCGATTTAAAACATGAATTTATCTACCGGGTAAATATGGCTTTTTCTTTTGAACGTATACAAATAACCTTTTTAGAAACAGTTACCGATATTTTAACCAATGTTTCTAATGTAATTCGAAGCCAATACCCCAGAGCAGTTGCAGACGCCATTCTTTTTATAGAAAAAAACTATCAAAAAGAAGTTTCCCTTAGCATGCTTGCAGATGCAGCAGGGCTTACTCCCTCTTACTTTTCCGCCCTTTTTAAAAAGGAAACAGGCGAAACCTTATCAGATTATCTGGTCCGCTACCGCCTTGCCATTGCCCAGCGGCTGCTTAAGGAAAGTCGGTTATGTATCGCTGAAGTGGCGGCATCAGCAGGATATATGGATGTAAAATACTTTAGCCGGCTGTTTAAAAAGCATATGAATATCACCCCTTCTGCATTCCGAAAGCTTACTTCTCCACAGGCAGATACAAAAACAGGTTAAAGCTCTGCGCCTCCCGCTTTATCTCCATGTTTCCGCCATATTTTTTCACTGTTTTCTGGATGCTTGCCAGGCCGAATCCATGATTTTCCACATCCTTTTTGGTAGTTCGTGGAAGCCATATGCTTCCTTTCACTTTAGTGTTTTCAGCTTTTTCTTTACCGACCTCACCCTTACAGGCATTTTTTATATTGACTGCCAGAATTCCTTTTCCCAGCCTTGCCTCCAGACTGACTTCCCGTAAAGACTCTTCAAGCTCCATGCAGGCTTCCACTGCATTATCCAGTGCATTGGCAAAAATCGCACAGACATCAGCCTTTTGAAAAGGAAGTTCTCCTTTGATATCCAGTTTTGCCGAAAACCTCACTTTTTTCTGCCTCATTAAACTGTCCTTTGCAGTAAGCACTGCGTTTACCGTAGGATCGCCGCACCAGGAAAGCGTCTGTGCCAATGCAGGATTATCCAGCATTCCTTTGACATATTCCTCTCTTTGCTGCTCCGGTAATGCAAGAAGCGCCTGAAGATGATTGGTCATATCATGTCTTAGTCTTCGAATTTCAAACTGCTGCAATTCCATATTTTCATAATACTTTTGATTCATAAGAACCAGTGTATTTTCTCTCTCCAGCCGCTGCTGGCTTTCCAAAACGGTAAGCGCCCGCAACAGCCCTGCAAATGACAACATCACCACCAGAAATAAAACGCCATCTGCAATTACAGTTGATGCAATATTGCCATAAGGACTTCTAAGCAGAATAGCAGAAGCCAATACTGCCAGGGGCGTCAGCGTCAGCACAAGCATCACCCTCCAAAGGGAAGGGGAAAGCTCAAACTCTTTCTCCGGTCTTCGAAAACGAACCACCAAGTACAAAAATACTGCAAAAATCAGCCTGCCTACTGTGTACATCCTGCCATAAAACTCATCCATCCCACAATGATGAGCCAAAAATCCAAGACAATTATCATATAAAGCATTAAACGCAAAAATTGAGCTGGAAAGAATCAGCCCCAATGTGACCTTTTTAAGGAAACTCCCTTTACAGGTAATCCATATTATAAACAGGAAAAGTGCTATACTACATGACAGATTTACCAAATCGCCTATGAAAATAACAGTAAAACTTGCTATCCAGCACCCGGCCAGGCAAAGCACCCTGCACCACCATTTTTCTTTCACACGAACCAGGCAGGATAAAGTTAGATAAATAAAAACTCCTGCCACCATCCCCAGCACGCCGGAAGGAAGCTGTTTAATCCACTCAAGGATACTCATGGCCTGTCCCCTCCCAGCATTGCTTTAGCAAGCCTGACTGTGGCTTCTTCTTTCATATTTCTGCTCATGGGAAGTTCCCTGCCATCCACGATAACGCTCTCTCCCCCAATATGGGCTACCTGCCCGGGATTTACCAGGTATCTTTGATGAATCCTGACGAAAGCGCCGGATAGCTGCCTTTCCACTTCATCCAGCTTTCCGTAAAAAGAATACGCTTCCTTTTCATCTTTCCCATTAAGAACCACATTTATCTTCCTTTTATCACTGAAAAAATAAGATATGTCATCTAATGAAATCCGATAGGTTCCTTCCAGATTTTTAAAGACAAAATTCTCTTTTCGGTTATCAAAAATCTTCTCCCGTACCCGTCCTAAAACTTCCGAAATACGCTCCGCACCTGCCGGCTTAATCACATAATCAAGGGCATCTACCTTATATCCGTCAAACACATAATCTCTGTATCCTGTCACAAAAACAATACACAGTTCCTTATCAAACTCCCTGATCTGTCCTGCTGCCTCCATTCCGTTTATCCCTTTCATCTCCACATCCAGAAACAAAAGGTCAATTTCTCCAGGATGCTTTTCCAGCCAGCGGACTGCACTCTCCCCTGTAGAAAACTCATAAACGATCTGTTCCGCACCTTCTCTTATTACCTTCTCAATCTGAAACCGCAGGGCATCCCTTGCCTCCATCTGATCATCACATATTCCAATCCGAAGCATTTTCCTCACCGCCTGCAAATTTATCTGCTTATCCAATCAGTTCTAAACATAAATTATAATCTGTTTTTAGTAGAAACACAATTTGCAAAAGTAAATTCAGTATACCAAACATTACAAAATCCCCTCCAAACTTTACATACTTTTCATCATCTTTCCAAAGATTACATCACACCTGTCAAAAATGACACCCCCGCATTTACCTTATCCGATTCCTGCTATACTTACCTCAGAATAAAACAAAAATCAAAGAGAGGTGCGCTATGTTATATGTAAAAAATCTTCACAAATCTTACCAAAGTGGAAACAAATCCTATTCCGTGTTAAAAGGAATTAATTTATCTGTTGCAGATCAGGAATTCGTTGCAGTAATGGGGCCTTCCGGCTCCGGAAAAAGCACACTGCTCAATTGTATTTCCTGCTATATCCCTTTTGAACAGGGAACCATCACTTTAGGAAATAAAGAATTAAAAGGACTTGACGAAACTGCCCTGGCTAAAGTGCGAAACGAAAAATTGGGCTTTGTCTTTCAGGATTTTATGCTTCTTGACGGATTAACCATAAGGGAAAACATTCTGGTTCCCAAAATCATTCAGGGCAAGGTAGATCAGGAGGCCGAAAAGCTTGCCGATCAGCTTTTATCCCTTTTTGGTATTGACCACATTGCCGGCAAATATCCGGCAGATGTTTCCGGAGGCGAACGCCAAAGGACTGCTGTAGCCAGAAGCTTAATCAATCAGCCGCTGCTTATCCTTGCAGATGAGCCTACCGGAAATCTCGACAGCAAATCAAGCCGGGCAGTTATAGAGTCCTTTGAAAATGCCAGAAACAAACTTGGCGCCTCCATCTTTATGGTCACTCATGACAGCTTCGCCGCTTCCTTCTGTGACCGGGTAATTTTGCTGAGAGACGGCACTGTCTATAAAACATTGGAAGCTGAATCGGGATGCAAAGAAGAAAAACGAAGCGCCTTTCAGGATCGTCTTTTAGATGCCATCCGGGAAATGAGCAATCTAAATTCTGAAGATGATAAAACTGCAGAAGGAGGTATTTGAAATGATCACATTAAAGCAGCTTGAAAAAAAGCTCCAAAAAGCTGATACAAAAATAGCAGGACTTTACCTTTTTTGTAATTTTGTTTCTTTGTTACTAATCACCGCTTACTCTGTCATGATGTTCTCTCCCACCGTACTTTTAGTACTTCCAAAGGGAGGAGACAGCCGCAAACAGATGACTGCCATCTTTGTGCTGGCACTGTTTGGATGTGTGGTCTTTACTGTTTATGCCTCCGGCCTTTTCTTCCGAAAAAAAGCAAAACAGCTGGGAACCCTTATGGCGCTTGGCGCTTCCGGCCGCAAGCTGCTTCCCGGCCTGCTTAAGGAGGTTCTCCTTTTAAGCTCCCTCTCCTCCCTTGCCGGAATTTTAGCAGGATTCCCCTTTGTTATCTTACTTTGGAATTCTTTCCGGCTTTTCCTTACGGACAGTGCCCAGATGGAATTGAAATTTGACTTTAAATGCCTGTATCTGTCAGCAGCATTTTTTGTGATTGTAGTAGCTTTTTCCTGCGCAAATGCTTACCGCTATTTAAAACGGACAAATATTATGGAAGTGATGCATGAAGAACATCGAAATGAACCTGTAAAGGAATTAGGCACATGGTGCGCCCCTGTAGGAATTCTGCTTATCTTAGCCGGTGCCATCCTGGGATATTTTTCACCTTACGCATATGAAAAGCTGTTCAGCGCCTTTCCCCCGGCATGGCTTAATCTGCTTTATGCCCCTGTTTTTGCCGGTCTTTATTTGATTATGCTGCACACAGTGGTGCATGGCTGGAGCTCCCGCAAAAAGCACCCATACAAAAATCTGATTGCCAGAAGCATGATGAAATTTCAGGGAAAACAGACGGTAAACAATCTGCTGGTAAGCACAGTACTCACCGCCGGAACTGCCTTTGCCATCTTTTACATTCCCATGATGAGCGTAGGACATTCCATGGAAGTCAACTCCCGCCCCTATGATTACTACTATTATTACCGGGCAGATCAACGCGTTTTTGATGAAGAAGAAATTTCTGTCCTTGCCGCAAAATATGATCTTACAATGAAAGATTTTAAAACTGCTCCTTATGTATCACTGGCTATGGATGGCATTAACATGATAGAGGATGAGGGGCAAAATTTTCATTACGAACATATTCCATTTCTTGAGGAAGGAAAATTCTTTTCCGAGACCGCCTATGAAGCGTTTACCGGAACAGAAATTTCCATAGCTCCCGGAAAATACATGGCTGTTTCAAATACAGAGGAAACCGGAATATATTATTTGAATTCAAAAGCAGAAGTTCTCACCAATATGGTCACCGGCAGCACCCTTTCCGTAAGCTTTGCCGGATATGCCCACTACGATCTTTTGGTAGACCAAAAGGGCTGTTATGTACTTAATGATGATGATTATGAATTGATTGCCGCAGGTATCAGCCCGGAATGGGGCGGAAATGCAGTAGTTTTTAATATGGATGGAAAAGACAGCTATCTATTTGCCCAGGACTTCTTTTATACTTTCATCTCATTTTTCGGACCGGAGTGTGAATATCCCATTTACTATGACCGGGTGGCAAAATATCAGTCACAGTTAAATGGAGAAGTCTACTGGGGAGATACCGATCGAATGACGTCTGTCAGCTACGCGGAGCCTGACACCACCGACTTTAGATATTACTGGACTTATATGCCTAAAATCCGCATTTTGGATCAGACAGATTATCTCAGGACTTTTTCCGTATTCCTTATGATGTTCCTTTTTATTTCAATTATCTGTTCCCTTGCCTCCATGATCATCAGCTACACCCGCTGCATGACCATTGCATTTAACAATCGTTATGTATTTGAAGATTTAAAACGGCTGGGTGCATCACCTGCATTTTTGAAAAAGGAAATTAAAGGACAGGCGGGACCGGTTTTTAAAATTCCAACTATTGTAGGGATGACGTCCATGTATCTGCTTTATATGCTTCTTATGTTTGCCAATGACGGAAAAATAACCAGCAGCGAAATCGGTGGAATGGCTGTATGCCTTTTCATTCTTATCCTTCTGGCAGGCATCTATTATTTGATATACCGCCAAACCATAAAGAGTATGTACCGCCAGTTAGAAGTGTAGGAGGCTCTTTTCCAAAACTAAAACATAATCTTTACTAATCTTTCCTCCCATACCTTGTCTTGGGATTCTGATATAGGGATTTTGAATGATATAACTAAAGTATTGTATCGTTCGAAATCCCAGTCTGTTTGCAAGCTCCTCAATCACCCGCCAGCTTTCTACCACAACTTTCCTGATTGTACTGTTTCCAATTACAATGACGTATTTCCCCCCTGGGTTCATCTGACAGTACACAGCGCGCAGGTTCTCTTCCATATCCTCAAAAAACTTCTTTACAATTAATGCTCTTTTTTCATCCTGTTCCATAATCTGGTAAAAGTAATTTTTTAACAGCCCGCTTCTTTCTAATATGGCAAGGCTGCTTTTTTCCACCTTTGCATTAATTTTTTCAGTTCCTACATACCGGCTCTTTTTTTCTCTAAGCTCCTCTTCCGTCAGTGTAGCCATCCATAAATTTTCAAGGCGCATGGTTCTTCCATAATCAAAGGCATTGATATAAGGCGGTGACGTAATCGCAAGATCAATTCCAACCGGCATTTGAAAAGTAAGAGCATCTCCCTCTATCAGCCTTGTATTTCCCATCTTTTCAATGCCTGACAGCTCTGTCATCATTTGTTTGTACCGCCGGAAAACAGAGGTAAATTCCCTTGTAACAGCAGGCGGTACTTTCTTTACTTTGTTTGACACATAGGGTTTTGGTGAAGTATCATCCGCATTTGATACTCTTTTTATGATTGAAACCATACACAGCTTAAAAAAATCTCTTACATCAGCATCACAAATGTTGTCAATGTACATCTTCATTCTGCCAAGTTCTGCTATTGCATTTTCAGAAAACCAATGTTCTAAATTGGCAATCTTCGGTCGGAACTGCTCTGTCATATCCTGCTGCATTATCTCCATGATTTTGAAATATTCCTGTTCCAAAACCTCCACCTTTTGGGAATTCAAAACGGTGGTTTTCACTTTAATAATCAGTTTAGCTATATCATCAATTTCCGTTCCATAGGCATCCATCCCATAAACATTTGCTTCTAACAATGTTGTGCCGCTCCCTGAAAAGGGATCAAATATCGTCCCTTTTTTATCAGGAAGGAAGGTATTTACTCCCCACCTTGGTATTTCGGGAATAAATTTGCAGGGATATTTAAACATTCCGTGAGTATAAGAATTTGGATTTGCCTGTTTAATTAAATAAGCGGCACCGCTTATAATCTCCAATGGCAATGACTCCACTTCAATTATTTGTTCTTTATCAGGCATACCACGCTCTCCCTTAAATACTTTCCGCTTTCTTTTGTTATTTCATATTGTTGTGAACTTGTAATAATATATCTGTCAACTTCAACTTTACTAACCGTAAAGCCTATCTGACGGGCATACTCAGCTAAAATCAAGTCTGCCGCAAATACAATTCCTCCATAAGCAGAATTGCCCACCACGATACAGCAAAACCCTTTATCATTCAATACTTTATAGCATTCCTCCACAACCCTGAACATATCATCATAATATAACTGAAGCATTTTGGGTATTTTTTTGTCCCACAGCTCTTTTTCCTGTAGTCTGGTAAGTAATTCATCAAGTGTTGCACTTTTTGACTGTACTTCCCTGCTCAGGTCCCCATTTAAATGTGAGTGCAGTGAATTCCTTCTGAGTTTCTTCAATTCCGGATATTCTGACACAAATTTTCCAAACCATAATTCTAATTTATATATTTCTGTATAATCGAAACAGTTAGCATAGGGCGGCGAAAATATGATTCCTTCCACACTGTTTTCTTCTATGTATTCTCCCATGCCCAGGCAGGATTCATTGTAAATTACCCCATGAGTGCTTTTTTGTTTATCAATTAAATCAGCATAAATATTCTGATATTCTTCCAGAAGCATTGCTCTTGCATCTTCAACAGTAATAATTCTGGGTTTTACATATTTTCTGATTTTTAAGCCATTCCCTGCTTTTCTGTAATTGCACAGTGGTTCCAGACAAGCCAGCCAGCCTATTTTAAGAAGGTTTCGAACCTGCTTGTCCCCGATCTTATCGTCATCAATCATTGTCCCTACAGACATGTAATATTTTTCAATTTCACTGTCAAACACCTTTGTACTGATTGATAATTCAGGTAAACAGTAATTTTCTTTTTTATTTAATGCCTGCTGTAATATATTTTCGTAGGCGTCCTTAAACAATTCTATCGTTTTTTTAGAATAATTATCTAATTTACATTTTGATAAAAAACAGGAAAAAGGATTTACCTCAAATCCAATACCTGAATACCCCATATCCTCTGCTGCAAGCAAAGTACTTCCGCTCCCTGAAAATGGATCTAAAATAATTCCTTCTTTTCTTTGTGCATATTCCCTGATCAAGTGTTCCACCAGCTCCACGGAATATCCTTCTTTATATCTGTACCATCTTTGAAATGGCTTATTTAAATCATCTGAATAATTCAGCAAACTGGTATAGGTTGCATTTGGACTTTCCGGGTAAATAACCTTAAATCTACTCTCAAGCTCCAAATATCTATCATAATATAAGTCCATTTTGTATCCTCCGCCTGCTTCTCCCGGCATGTTCCACAGAAAAGAATTTTTCCAGCATACGATTGCATTGTATCATACCCCTTCAAACTGCGTCAATCAAACAACAGCTCGTCTACTGTAACAAACTCATACCCTTCTGCCTTTAGCCGGTCCACAATCTCAAGAGCTGCCGTCACTGTAGTCTTATACTGGTCATGCATTAAAATAATGTCATTTTCGCCTGCCTTGGCACAAACCGTATTTACAATGCAGGAAACATCACTGCTGCACCAGTCAAGGGGATCAATGGTCCAAAGTACGGGAAACATGTTAAGCTCTTTTTCAAACTCTTTATTCCAGCTTCCATAGGGAGGGCGCACATAAATAGTATCCTCTCCGGTCACTTCCTTAATCACTTCATTGGTCTTAATAATTTCCTTCTTAAAATTTTCCGCATTGCTTGAAGTAAGCTGAATATGGCTGTAAGTATGGTTTCCAATTAAATGATCATCCTCATAAATTTCACGTACGATTTCCGGATAAGCCTCTACATTTTGTCCCGTTATAAAAAAGGTTGCCTTAGCATCTCGTTCTTTCAACCCTTTTAAAAGCTGTTCCGTATAGTAAGGGTGCGGGCCGTCATCAAAAGTCAACGCAATTTTTTTACTGTCCTCATCTTTAAATGCCCTTCCTATTGTAGGCATAAAGCTTTGCTGAAAATAACCAACCAGGCACATAATTGCCAAAAATATCATTAAAATAATACAGGATAAAATTCTTCTTTTCAAATTCATGTCAAGCTACTCTTTCCCACCGCCTTATTCTATTTATATGCTTTGAAATCCGCATCATGCATGATCCTTTATTGTACATAAAAAACAGCAGGGAACACTCCCTGCTGTTCAATAAACTTACACCAGTCCACAACTCTGTTGAAATCAATCTCAGTTCTGTCCATAATATGCATATTCCCCATGCTTCCTATAATAATGCTTATCCTGTATTTCCTTAGGTGCGGACACATTTCGGGGATTAATTGCCTCACAATATGCAGCCATCTTGGCAACCTCCTCTAATACTACCGCATTGTGGACTGCATCAGCGGCATTTTTTCCCCAGGTAAAGGGGCCATGATTTTTACAAAGTACTGCCGGTGTTGCCTCATAATTAATTCCATGCTCCTCGAACTCATCGGCAATTAAAATTCCGGTATTCCTTTCATAAGCCTCTTCAATTTCCTCTTTTGTTAAGTTGCGGACACAGGGAACTTCTCCATAAATATAGTCCGCATGGGTGGTTCCATAACAGGGAATCGACCTGCCTGCCTGAGCCCAGCTTGCGGCCCATGAAGAATGAGTATGTACAATCCCGCCTACATTTGGAAAACGTCTGTAAAGAACCGCATGGGTTGCCGTATCCGAAGAAGGATTGTATTTTCCCTCTACTTTTACTCCATTTAAGTCAACTACAACCATATCTTCCGCCTTAAGCTTCCCATACTCCATTCCACTTGGCTTTATCACAAACAGCCCGGACTTTCTATCAATACCGCTGGCATTTCCCCATGTAAAAGTAACAAGTCCAAATTTTGGAAGCTGCATATTGGCTTCATAAACTTCCTGCTTTAACTGTTCTAACATATTTCTCCTTTCCAAATTACCACTCCAAAGTATACATGGCAATTTCATCATTTTCTCTGTTTGCAGATATCAGAATATCCTTTCCCTCATCCACAAAATGAAACACATTTGCCGAACCGCAATCCTCGTCAATCAGCTCCCAGCAATACCCTTTTTCTTCGTCCCACCAAAATACAATCAAATTGCGCTCAGCTTTCCGGTGCCCTACGATCAGTACCTGTTTGCCGCATAGGCTTCCTCCATAAATTGCATGAGTAAAATCTGCCGGCTTCTCATATTCGTAAACTCTTTCAAAACCTTTATCCAGCTTTTTATAAATACAAATCTTATCCCCATGAAAAGGAGATAACACTGCCAGTTCTTTTTCCCCATCCCCATCAAAATCCACCAGCACAGCATCACTTGAAGGTGTATCAAGAAGCTGATCTATTTCCCACTCTCCATTTATATCCACTGGCGGAAAAAAACGATATACACCACAGTCAGCAGAAATCAGACAGGTATCCATATCATTTTCCACAATCCTATAATATCCATGATTTTTCAGCATATTTTCCTTAATCACCTGTATCTTTAGCTGATGTTCTCTGTCAAATATACTTAAATCTTCTGGCAGCACCGCAGCATAAACCTTCCCAGGCACAGACCAGTCATCTTTAAACTTGTGTCCTGACTTCAGTGTACAGGCAATCAGATAATTAATTCCATTTCTTCTTACAATATCAAAACGGTGCACATGGGGAAGTTTTACAAGGGTGCGCACCTCCCATTCTCCATCTTCTTTATGGGATACAATCACAATCTCTGCGTCAGCAGAATCATTTGGAGAATAAAACTTATGAGTAGCCAGAAACTGTCCATCACTTTCCGGCACCTGAACCATGCTCATGGTTCCTCCCGGTTCTTCCCATACAGTGTCCAAAATCCTTCCCTTCCGGTCAAACAACAGGCATCTGTCCGTTTTTTCCGCTGCTACCAAAACACAATCTTGTCCCCGGTCATGTAATGGCGCAATTGAATAGCACTTCGTCAGCCTGGAAATTATTTTTTTTTCTACTTTCATCAGCCTTATCCCTTTCCTTCTACTCCATCCGATCTAAAATCTTTGAAAACTTCTCACAGGCTGATGTTAAATCCTCTTGCCAGTCAGAATTCCCCATATACCAAAATTCTGTTACAAATTTGCGCACCTGCATCTCCCACGCCTTATTTATTGCCTCTTCAAATGCCACATGCCCGGTTCCGTAAGGAATTTCCCTGAATTTTCCCGGAACGGTTTCCTTCAGATGCATTGCAAGAAGGTGTCCTCTTCCCAATTCTAAATCCTCCAGCGTATCATTTTTATATATACACGCAGCATTGGTAAGATTTCCAATATCAGGATAAATCTGCAGGTAACTGGAATTCACCAGTGTTACATATTTCATAGCCTTTTCCACGGTATTCATAAATTCCGTTTCCATTGTCTCAAATCCAAGAGATATGCCCACACAACCTGCAAGACGAACTGCCTCCTTTAAATTTTCCAGGAACAGCTTTTTTGTTTCTACACTTGATTCCTCATAGTAAACATCATACCCTGCCAGTTGAATGATACGGACTCCCAAATCATCTGCAAGGCGGATTGCTTTATCCATGATTTCCATTCCTCTTGCACGTATAGCCGGGTTACTGCTTCCTAATGGATATTTTCGATGTCCACTTAAACACATGGTTCGTATGGGGATTCCAATTTTATGCATGGTCAAAATCAACTGCTGCCGCTCTTTTAGGGGCATATTCAGCCGGCTTAGCTTTTCTTCTGTCTCGTCAATGCTGATCTCCATAAAATCATAGCCTGCCGCCTTTGCTGACAAAAGCTTTTCTTCCCATGATAGTTCTGACGGCATTGCTTTTTCATACAATCCCAGTGAATACTTTTTTTCCACCCGGTATCCTCCTTTTTCTGGATTTTCATCCTTAAGCCATCCACTCCACATCTACAGGCAGGAACGGAAAGGAATATTCTGCAACGCTTCAAAACAGTCCTCAAATCCTCTCCTGTGATGATATTCTCTTTTATCCTTCTCGGCTGGATAAACATACTTTCCTCCCACCTCCCAGAAAAAGGGATGGAAGCCATACCCCAGCCTGTCCTTTTTCATTTCATAAAGAACACGAATCTCATTTACATCTGCCATAAAATTCGTCCAAACGTCATAGTGGATGGGGATAACTACCTTACACCCTAAAGCTTCCGCCATACGGAGAATATCACAGGAAGTCATTTTATCCGTTATGCCCACCGGATTTTCTCCATAAGAGCCAAATGCCACATCAATATCGTAATCCTTTCCATGTTTGGCAAAGTAAATGGAATAATGGGAATCTCCACTATGATATATATTCCCTCCCGGCGTCCTGATCAGATAATTAACTGCCTTTTCATCCATATCTACAGGGCAGATGCCTGTCAATTCTGCTCTGTCCTCCCCCTGGGAATCTGTTGTAACGAGACAGGTTCGGTCAAAAGAGTCCAAAGCAACAATCTCCAGATCCTTAATTTTAATGGAATCCCCTGGTTTCACAATTATACAGCGCTCCTCCGGAACCCCCCATTTTTTCCACAACTCCACAGATTTCTTTGGTCCGATAAAGGGAACTGGAATTTTCCGGCCGGCTTCATCCGTAGTAGTCATGCCGCTTTGAATCACATGGGCAGCATATTCCACACTCATATGATCCTGATGATAATGAGTGGCAAGCACCGCATCCACCTGCTTTACCGCAAAAGGATCAAGTACAAAAGGAACTGCCCGCAGATTAGGCTGCATCTTTCTTCCTCCACACATATTGGCCATCTGGTGCCCGGGCTTCATCTTTCCGTCTCCATGTGTTCTTTTCCCATTTCCATTCCAAAAATCAATGGTAATGTTACATTCTTCCGGGGTTTTAATCCATAGTCCCGTACATCCAAGCCACCACATTGCCACATTGCCTGCTGGTACCTTTTCCTGTTCGATTTCTTCATTCAGCCACGTTCCCCATTCCGGAAACGTATTCATAATCCAATCCTCTCTCGTAATTTCTTCCACTCTCGACATAACTACTCCTTTCAAATTTTGAGGTTTTCAGGTAATTGTGAAAATAAAGTGATGGGAATATTCAGACAATTTTCAAAAACTCTTTTACCTGTTCAAAAATACCCTTTCCATCCAGCTTATATTTTTCAAGAAGTGCCTGTGCGGAGCCTGATTCTCCAAACACATCCTGCATTCCTATCTTTTTTACAGGTACCGGATTTGCTTCTCCAAGCGCATCCCCCACCGCACTTCCCAACCCGCCGATCACGGAATGTTCCTCTACCGTTACCACTTTTCCGGTTTTCCGGGCTGAACTCAGAATAAGATCTTTATCCAAAGGTTTAATCGTACAAATATTGATTACTTCCGCGCTAATACCATCCTGCTTCAGCATTTTTGCCGCCTCAAGGGAATTTGCCACGCAGATGCCTGTGGCTATGATGGATAAATCCTTTCCTTCTCTTACCACGCTGCCTTTTCCCATTTCAAATTTATAATCCGGCCGGTCATTAATCACAGGACATGCGCCACGTCCAAATCTTAAATAAACAGGACCTTTATACTCTGCCGCCGCCTTAACTGCCGCTTTTGCCTCAATGTCATCTGAGGGGCACATTACCACCATTTGAGGAATCGTTCTCATTAATGCAATATCCTCATTGCACTGATGGGTAGCTCCGTCTTCCCCTACCGTAATGCCTGCGTGGGTGGCTCCAATCTTCACATTTAAATGAGGATATCCCACTGAATTTCTGATCTGTTCAAATGCCCTTCCTGCTGCAAACATGGCAAAGCTACTGGCAAAAGGTATCTTTCCTGCTGCGGCAAGCCCTGCCGCAACTCCTATCATATTGCTCTCTGCAATGCCGCAGTCTATATGTCTGTCTGGATACTTTTTCTTAAAAATTTCTGTCTTTGTTGCTGATGCCAAATCAGCATCCAGCACCACAATATCCTTATTTTCCGCCCCCAGCCGGGCAAGCGCATTTCCGTAGCTTTCTCTGGTAGCAACCTTTTTTACCATATTTTCCCTCATCCGGCTTCCTCCCTTAATAGTTTTCTATCTGCATTTTCAAGCTCAGCCATTGCCACCTCATACTCCATGTCATTGGGGGCCTTTCCATGCCATCCGGCGTCTCCTTCCATGAAAGAAACTCCTTTTCCCTTAATACTGTGGGCAATCACAGCAACAGGCATTCCCCTGATATTTTTCGCTTCCCTGAAAGCTTCCCGCAAAGAATCAAAATCATGGGCATCTGCATGAACCACATGAAACTGAAAAGCCTCAAATTTTTTATCAATAGGATAAGGGGAGCAGACATTCTCAACAGGTCCGTCGATTTGAAGTCCGTTATTGTCCACGATTACCACCAGATGATCCAGCTTATGGTGTCCGGCAAACATAGCCGCTTCCCACACCTGTCCCTCCTGAAGCTCCCCATCTCCTAAAAGTGTGTAAACTCTATATGTCTTATGATCCATTTTTGCTGCCAGCGCCATGCCTGCCGCCACAGAAATCCCCTGTCCCAACGAACCGCTTGACATATCTATTCCTTCCATATGATTCATACAGGGATGTCCCTGTAAATAGGAGCCCAGCCTGCGCAGTGTCACCAAATCCTCCACCGGGAAAAAGCCTCTGTAAGCCAGGGCAGCGTACAGTCCCGGTGCAGTATGACCTTTGGAAAGCACAAACCGGTCTCTATCCTCCATCCCGGGGTTTTCAGGATCAACGTTCATTTCTTCAAAATACAGATACGTAAAAATATCCGCCGCTGATAAGGAACCGCCCGGATGTCCTGCTTTGGCACTGTGAACAGCGCTCACAATTCCTTTGCGTATCTGATTTGCCGTTTTCTTTAGTTCAAGATTATTCATAATAGTCTCATCCTCCATCTATGCCCAATGCCCGCAGGCCGGATTTCAGCGCCCCAATAGCAGTTGCTTCTCCCTCATCCGCCCTACGGACGCTTCTGTCCAGTGTATCTTCTAAAATTCCCATCAAAAATCCGGATCTCGACAGTCCTCCTGATACTTTTACCTGATTCTTTTTTTCAGAAATCATTGCTTCCACACTCTTTACACAGCCTGCCACATCCCGAATAATTCCCTCCAATCCGGCACGTGCAAAATCCTCTCTGGTATGCTGAAGCAAAATATTGGTAAAACTTCCCTTCTGTAAAGGATTCCATTCCGGCGTTCCAGTACCCGTCAATGCATTAACAAAACACATTCCATGTGCGCCCTTAGGCGCCGCTTCCGCTTCCTTGAGCAATATTTTCAGCGCCTCATCTTTATCCAAATGGCTGTAAAAGGTATTGGATCTTTGTCAAGTTAGTTGAATAACCTGTTTTATTATGTTATCATAAAATGGGTGA
>OFGN01000184.1_pt1 | contig 72327 bp, 52 predicted proteins | sample 1521821 | NCBI WGS metagenome assembly OFGN01 (sample SAMEA3504094, study PRJEB24116) | mouse gut metagenome | biome: mouse gut; feature: mouse-associated habitat; material: faeces | place: Denmark | collected 2011
CGATTTGGGGAAACCGTATCCGTTGCTGAATCTGGCATATGTGGGGGTGTAGGCGGTTTTTTTCTCATCCCGGTGGGCTGAACTTTAGGTTTCGTACCCACCAATGGTGACATGATTATTTCTGCTTAAACATTGCCAGGACCGCACTATCACTGAGTACCACTGATTGCGCATGGATGTGGAACTGGCGATATTTCATTAACGTTGCCCCTGCGACCACTTCATGAAGAATGCGTTCCTCAACCTGTGACAAACCGCCCTCATTCATTTCCAGCGCGCTCACAACAATATCCATACGTTTTGCTGGCAAAAAAGAATGCCAGGTTGAACGTGGGTGGAGTTGCAGAACAAGATCTTGCAGAACTTTTTCTGCAACAAAGAAATTGGCGATTAACAGGCGCTGGTTACTGAAGGCAGCATCTCCTGACACTTCACGTTTGCTTTCAAGATCGCGAACAGTAATTTGATTACGACGAATTTGGATATACAGAACTGACATGAGATTCCCTTCATCATGCAAATAATTGATATGCAAAAAACCCCGGCCTTATTGACCGGGGTTTTTCTAATTTGATGCCTGGCAGTTCCCTACTCTCGCATGGGGAGACCCCACACTACCATCGGCGCTACGGCGTTTCACTTCTGAGTTCGGCATGGGGTCAGGTGGGACCACCGCGCTAAGGCCGCCAGGCAAATTCTGTTTCATTAACCCGCTTGTCGCCGGTTAATCTAATCTGTATCAGGCTGAAAATCTTTCTCTCATCCGCCAAAACATCTTCGGCGTTGTAAGGTTAAGCCTCACGGTTCATTAGTACCGGTTAGCTCAACGCATCGCTGCGCTTACACACCCGGCCTATCAACGTCGTCGTCTTCAACGTTCCTTCAGGAGACTCTAAGTCTCAGGGAGAACTCATCTCGGGGCAAGTTTCGTGCTTAGATGCTTTCAGCACTTATCTCTTCCGCATTTAGCTACCGGGCAGTGCCATTGGCATGACAACCCGAACACCAGTGATGCGTCCACTCCGGTCCTCTCGTACTAGGAGCAGCCCCCCTCAGTTCTCCAGCGCCCACGGCAGATAGGGACCGAACTGTCTCACGACGTTCTAAACCCAGCTCGCGTACCACTTTAAATGGCGAACAGCCATACCCTTGGGACCTACTTCAGCCCCAGGATGTGATGAGCCGACATCGAGGTGCCAAACACCGCCGTCGATATGAACTCTTGGGCGGTATCAGCCTGTTATCCCCGGAGTACCTTTTATCCGTTGAGCGATGGCCCTTCCATTCAGAACCACCGGATCACTATGACCTGCTTTCGCACCTGCTCGCGCCGTCACGCTCGCAGTCAAGCTGGCTTATGCCATTGCACTAACCTCCTGATGTCCGACCAGGATTAGCCAACCTTCGTGCTCCTCCGTTACTCTTTAGGAGGAGACCGCCCCAGTCAAACTACCCACCAGACACTGTCCGCAACCCCGATTAGGGGCCAACGTTAGAACATCAAACATTAAAGGGTGGTATTTCAAGGTCGGCTCCATGCAGACTGGCGTCCACACTTCAAAGCCTCCCACCTATCCTACACATCAAGGCTCAATGTTCAGTGTCAAGCTATAGTAAAGGTTCACGGGGTCTTTCCGTCTTGCCGCGGGTACACTGCATCTTCACAGCGAGTTCAATTTCACTGAGTCTCGGGTGGAGACAGCCTGGCCATCATTACGCCATTCGTGCAGGTCGGAACTTACCCGACAAGGAATTTCGCTACCTTAGGACCGTTATAGTTACGGCCGCCGTTTACCGGGGCTTCGATCAAGAGCTTCGCGTTACCGCTAACCCCATCAATTAACCTTCCGGCACCGGGCAGGCGTCACACCGTATACGTCCACTTTCGTGTTTGCACAGTGCTGTGTTTTTAATAAACAGTTGCAGCCAGCTGGTATCTTCGACTGATTTCAGCTCCACGAGCAAGTCGCTTCACCTACATATCAGCGTGCCTTCTCCCGAAGTTACGGCACCATTTTGCCTAGTTCCTTCACCCGAGTTCTCTCAAGCGCCTTGGTATTCTCTACCTGACCACCTGTGTCGGTTTGGGGTACGATTTGATGTTACCTGATGCTTAGAGGCTTTTCCTGGAAGCAGGGCATTTGTCGCTTCAGCACCGTAGTGCCTCGTCATCACGCCTCAGCCTTGGTTTTCCGGATTTGCCTGGAAAACCAGCCTACACGCTTAAACCGGGACAACCGTCGCCCGGCCAACATAGCCTTCTCCGTCCCCCCTTCGCAGTAACACCAAGTACAGGAATATTAACCTGTTTCCCATCGACTACGCCTTTCGGCCTCGCCTTAGGGGTCGACTCACCCTGCCCCGATTAACGTTGGACAGGAACCCTTGGTCTTCCGGCGAGCGGGCTTTTCACCCGCTTTATCGTTACTTATGTCAGCATTCGCACTTCTGATACCTCCAGCAACCCTCACAGGCCACCTTCACAGGCTTACAGAACGCTCCCCTACCCAACAACACATAGTGTCGCTGCCGCAGCTTCGGTGCATGGTTTAGCCCCGTTACATCTTCCGCGCAGGCCGACTCGACCAGTGAGCTATTACGCTTTCTTTAAATGATGGCTGCTTCTAAGCCAACATCCTGGCTGTCTGGGCCTTCCCACATCGTTTCCCACTTAACCATGACTTTGGGACCTTAGCTGGCGGTCTGGGTTGTTTCCCTCTTCACGACGGACGTTAGCACCCGCCGTGTGTCTCCCGTGATAACATTCTCCGGTATTCGCAGTTTGCATCGGGTTGGTAAGTCGGGATGACCCCCTTGCCGAAACAGTGCTCTACCCCCGGAGATGAATTCACGAGGCGCTACCTAAATAGCTTTCGGGGAGAACCAGCTATCTCCCGGTTTGATTGGCCTTTCACCCCCAGCCACAAGTCATCCGCTAATTTTTCAACATTAGTCGGTTCGGTCCTCCAGTTAGTGTTACCCAACCTTCAACCTGCCCATGGCTAGATCACCGGGTTTCGGGTCTATACCCTGCAACTTAACGCCCAGTTAAGACTCGGTTTCCCTTCGGCTCCCCTATTCGGTTAACCTTGCTACAGAATATAAGTCGCTGACCCATTATACAAAAGGTACGCAGTCACCCCATTAAGAGGCTCCCACTGCTTGTACGTACACGGTTTCAGGTTCTTTTTCACTCCCCTCGCCGGGGTTCTTTTCGCCTTTCCCTCACGGTACTGGTTCACTATCGGTCAGTCAGGAGTATTTAGCCTTGGAGGATGGTCCCCCCATATTCAGACAGGATACCACGTGTCCCGCCCTACTCATCGAGCTCACAATATGTGCATTTTTGTGTACGGGGCTGTCACCCTGTATCGCGCGCCTTTCCAGACGCTTCCACTAACACACACACTGATTCAGGCTCTGGGCTCCTCCCCGTTCGCTCGCCGCTACTGGGGGAATCTCGGTTGATTTCTTTTCCTCGGGGTACTTAGATGTTTCAGTTCCCCCGGTTCGCCTCATTAACCTATGGATTCAGTTAATGATAGTGTGTCGAAACACACTGGGTTTCCCCATTCGGAAATCGCCGGTTATAACGGTTCATATCACCTCACCGACGCTTATCGCAGATTAGCACGTCCTTCATCGCCTCTGACTGCCAGGGCATCCACCGTGTACGCTTAGTCGCTTAACCTCACAACCCGAAGATGTTTCTTGCGATCCATCATCGTGTTGCGAAAATTTGAGAGACTCACGAACAACTTTCATTGTTCAGTGTTTCAATTTTCAGCTTGATCCAGATTTTTAAAGAGCAAATATCTCAAACATCACCCGAAGATGAGTTTTGAGATATTAAGGCAGGTGACTTTCACTCACAAACCAGCAAGTGGCGTCCCCTAGGGGATTCGAACCCCTGTTACCGCCGTGAAAGGGCGGTGTCCTGGGCCTCTAGACGAAGGGGACGTATCAGTCTGCTTCGCAAGACGCCTTGCTTTTCACTTTCTATCAGACAATCTGTGTGAGCACTGCAAAGTACGCTTCTTTAAGGTAAGGAGGTGATCCAACCGCAGGTTCCCCTACGGTTACCTTGTTACGACTTCACCCCAGTCATGAATCACAAAGTGGTAAGCGCCCTCCCGAAGGTTAAGCTACCTACTTCTTTTGCAACCCACTCCCATGGTGTGACGGGCGGTGTGTACAAGGCCCGGGAACGTATTCACCGTGGCATTCTGATCCACGATTACTAGCGATTCCGACTTCATGGAGTCGAGTTGCAGACTCCAATCCGGACTACGACGCACTTTATGAGGTCCGCTTGCTCTCGCGAGGTCGCTTCTCTTTGTATGCGCCATTGTAGCACGTGTGTAGCCCTGGTCGTAAGGGCCATGATGACTTGACGTCATCCCCACCTTCCTCCAGTTTATCACTGGCAGTCTCCTTTGAGTTCCCGGCCGGACCGCTGGCAACAAAGGATAAGGGTTGCGCTCGTTGCGGGACTTAACCCAACATTTCACAACACGAGCTGACGACAGCCATGCAGCACCTGTCTCACGGTTCCCGAAGGCACATTCTCATCTCTGAAAACTTCCGTGGATGTCAAGACCAGGTAAGGTTCTTCGCGTTGCATCGAATTAAACCACATGCTCCACCGCTTGTGCGGGTCCCCGTCAATTCCTTTGAGTTTTAATCTTGCGACCGTACTCCCCAGGCGGAATGCTTATTGTGTTAACTGCGTCACTGGATATCTCCAACAACTAGCATTCATCGTTTACAGCATGGACTACCAGGGTATCTAATCCTGTTTGATCCCCATGCTTTCGTGCCTCAGCGTCAATAAATGCCCAGATAGCCGCCTTCGCCTCTGGTGTTCTACCCAATATCTACGAATTTCACCTCTACACTGGGTATTCCGCTATCCTCTACATCATTCTAGCTTAATAGTCATAATGGCAATTCCGAAGTTGAGCTCCGGCATTTCACCACTATCTTACTAAACTGCCTACACACCCTTTACGCCCAGTAATTCCGAACAACGCTCGCCCCCTTCGTATTACCGCGGCTGCTGGCACGAAGTTTGCCGGGGCTTCTTCTGGTGTTACCGTCATCATCTTCACACCTGAAAGAGCTTTACAATTCGAAAACCTTCTCACTCACGCGGCATGGCTGGGTCAGAGTTGCCTCCATTGCCCAATATTCCTCACTGCTGCCTCCCGTAGGAGTCTGGACCGTGTCTCAGTTCCAATGTGGCTGATCGTCCTCTCAGACCAGCTATAGATCGTAGGTTTGGTAGGCCTTTACCCCACCAACTGCCTAATCTACCGCGGGCCGACCTTTTAGCAATAAATCTTTCCCCCTCAGGGCGTATGCGGTATTAGCATCCGTTTCCAGATGTTATCCCCCACTAAAAGGCACGTTCCCACGTGTTACTCACCAGTGCGCTACTCTCATTATATGGTGCAAGCACCACACAAATCCCGTTCAACTTGCATGTGTTAAGCCTGCCGCCAGCGTTCGTTCTGAGCCAGGATCAAACTCTCATATTAAATTTAATCCTAGCCTGTCATTACTTCTACTCTAAAGAATTTCCTTAGGTTCCTTAATATACAGACTGTACTTATCTTACTTTACAGCAGCTTAGTACTGCCCGCATATCCTCTAGCTTCCTATTTACTACTTTCTTATAACTACCCTCTTAAGGCCGCCCGACATCGTTACGTTATCGTCTCAACGTCGGTGAGTGGGTTTATAGAAAATTATTCGTCATCTGTCAACACAAAAAATGCGTTTTTTTCGTTTTTTTTCGATCTTTTTCATAACCCGTTGAATAAAAGGAGATTTTTATGAGACCGTTTTTACGGCTCCGGCCGAGCTTCCGTGACGGAAGATGCCCGCGCCTGTTCAGCGCATATATATATCATATAGTAAATCACCAGCGAACACAATACAAAAAACGGCTAGGTTTGGCGCGAATCCCTCAACATTAGCTTTAATTTTCGGTTATATTCTGTTATACTGGTATGCAAATTAACTGAAGAGATTGAATTGACATGGCTTTTACTTTCTTTACACTGGGCGGAAGACAGCTTTGGGAAGACGTTTTCTTCTCACAGAAATGGCGCATTCAAAGGAATTGCATCACCAAACGATACCGTTTGCTTGACAGCTGGGATATTCGGCGGGCTGCCGGCAGCTTTGAAGACTGTCGTCAGGCTTTCACCCGTTGCAGCAAGATTTTCCAACTTCCCCCTACCCGGGAAAAAGCCGTTGTTATGCTTCACGGCTTGGGCGGAAACAAAAATCAGTTTAATCAAATGGCTAAAATGGCAGAATCGATCACAGCCGTTCCGATTGCGGTCAATTATCCTTCCACACGCAAAGACATCGATGCCCATTTGCGACAAATTGACTTTTTGTTGAACAATCTGGAAGGTATTAAAGAAATATCCTTTATCAGCGACGGAATCGGCGGTTTACTGGTCAGAAAGTTGCTCAGCGCCGATTCGCCGTGGCAAAAAAAGATAAAAATCAGTCGAGTCATACAAATCAATCCGCCGAATCGGGGATATCGGTTATGGGAACGTCTGGCAGACAGCAAAATTGCCACGGCAATCCTCGGGCCGATGATAAAACTCGGCGATTCGCACCGGGCGGCGAAATTTTCCCGCTTTCCCGAAAAAATCGAATTCGGCATCATCAACACCCACAATCGAATCGGCTCGTTAATCCGCCGCATACTTCCCAAATCATGGGAACAGCTTTTGCCGCAAATCGGCGATTCGTTTTTGCCGGGAGCAAAGGATATAACGGACATCAAAATTTGGCGGATCAATTCGGCAGCAGATCAACATACGATTCGCTGCTGTAAAAATTTTCTGCGAAACGGAAAATTTTAAAAAAGTGCAGAGATACAAAAAAATAAAAAAACTGTAACAATCTTTTGCATTTTTTTATGTTATACTTGCTAAAAATAGGAGTGGTATGTCATGAAGGCATTGTTGATAAATCTGGGTGTTATACTGGCTTTCGCAGCCATGTATTACTTTGATTTTTGGCAACTTTTCACCTTTAAGCACGCCTTCCTTTACGCACTCGGACTGGTGATTATTATGTTACTGATCGGGCTTAAAATATTTGGTAATCCCTTTGGGAAGAGGAAATGACAATGACTGAAAAATTAAAACCATACTTGATTTTTGGACTCCTTGCATGGGGATTATTTGCATTTTTACCGAATACGGCCCATGCGCAGGAATGGGTTGGTTATGTGGGCAGCAAAGTAGGCAATTCAGGGCCGCTTGGCGGTTCGTTGGGTGAGATCGGCGGCGCGCAAATAATCCGAAAGGGCGGTCAGGAAGCCGTAGATAAAGCTGCCGAAATGGCCGGTTACAAATCCAAAAATATTAAAGCAGTCACGAACGAACACATTAAAGAGCAAGCCGGCAACATCAGTATTACAAAAGCCGCCGGCGCCCATGTCAGCGGGGCAGCCAATGCCGCTGCAGCCCGTTGGAAAGGATCAAGTAACGCGGTTACCGGGGCATGGAATGTCGTTACCGGCGGTATAGCGGACATCTTCCGCAGCCGGAGTAAGATTGCCGAATCGTTGGAAGACTACAGAACGGCAGACAACGCCGACAACATTGACGCGGCCAATGCTGCCGCGGCAGAACTTGCAAAACAAAAAGATTCCGCAAAAGCAATTGCCAAAGCCGCTGCCGTTTACGAAACGGCAGACGGACAAAAAATTTATATGGATGTCAACATGAAATCCGTCGGCGGTTTGATGGACGGCTGCGTCCCGCTGCCCTTAAAGCTGGAACAGAGCAAAAAGTGTATTCTGTGCCCGCTGTTTGTCATTTTGTTCAATACCGCCCAGTCGATGAGCATCGTTTCCTATGCACAACTGGCCGAAGGGTTCAAAAATCTGATGCTGATCGGATTTGCCCTCTACATTGCATATGTCACGCTTAAACAAGTAAGCTCTTTTACCAAGCAGGACGGCCCGAAATTTGTTTCGGAATTGCTGGTAATGAGTTTCAAGGTCTTGCTGGCCTATCTGATTTTGACTCATGTTTCCGAACTTTACCGGCTGGTGTTGGAACCGTTGTTGAATGCGGCAATGGAATTCGGCGGCGCCTTTTTGTTCCGCAGCGCCAGCAGCAATTCGGCATCTTCGTTCATGACCTGTGCGGCTTCAACCAACATGCCGGAAGGGGCGACCATCATAAAAGGCTTTTACAGCGAAGCCTTGTTTGCCAAAGTCAACTGCTTTGTCACTTCGGTACAGCAGGAACTGGCGGTCGCCACATCGATCGGCAGCTCGCTGATGTGCGTTTCGCGCAATGAAGCGGCTCACTGGTACGGTCTGTGGGATCTGACGATGTTCTCCAGCGGTTTGATCATTTGGGTCTTCAGCTGGCTGACCTGTCTGGCTTTCGGCTTCTATCTGATTGACGCCGTTATCCGACTCGGTGTCGTCGGCGGCTTGATGCCGTTCCTGATTGCCGCTTGGCCGTTTAAGCTGACTTCAGGTTATACCAAAAAAGGCTGGGATATGTTTATGAACACCTTTTTCACCTTTGTCTTCCTCGGCATTGTGGTCAGCGTTAACATTGAGCTGAGCTTACAGGCCGTAACCGGGGGCGAAGGGGGCTATGATGCCATTATGAAACTGGTTAACTCCAACGAAGTCAAACCGATTGTCGATATCATGAGCATCGGACTGATGGGACTTCTGTTCTTGATCCTGTGCTGCATTTTCGGCTTCAAACTGACCTCGGAAGCGGTTTCGCTGGCAGCTCAGATGAGCGGCGGCAGCCCGGGCAACCTCGGTTCGACAATTGCTTCCGCCGGCGCCGGCGCAGCCAAGTGGGGCACAACCCGGACACTTAAAGGCGTTGGTGCTGTGGGCAAATCGGTCGGCGAAGCCAGCGGTGTCAATGAAAAAATCCGCAGCGGCAAAGAAGTTGTCAGCCGTAAATTTTACAACGGAGTCGGTGCCGTCGGCAAAAGCCTGGGCCTGAAAGGCACCGGAGGCGACAGCGGTTCCGGCGGCAACGGCGGCGGTTCCGGCGGCAATGGCGGCAACGGCGGCGGCAATGCCGACGCTCAAAGCAGTCAACGGAGACCGGGACAGAACGGACAACAGCAGACCGACAACGAGAGAAGAAACGGCACACCGGCGGATATTCAAGGCGCTCCGGCTCAGGAAGAGCAGAACAGAACCGCTCAGGAAGGACAGGGAAGCGGCGGCGCAAGAACTCCGGTGGACGCCAACGCCGAACAAAACGTTCACAATGCAACTCCTGCCGGCGACAACGGTGATACCAACGGCAGCGAGAGAAGCGGCGGTCAGTCTTATCAGGAAGAACAACACACCGACGCGGCAAGGTCTCAGAATACCGAACCGACCAACGATGGCGGTGCAGCCGCAGCCGGTGAGGCTTCGCCTGAGCTGAAAGCGCAAGCCGATCAATTGGTGGGCGACTCGAAGAGCAAACTCGGTGCAGCGGCAGAAGAAGCCGCAACCCGCGGACGCGGCGATCGCAAGCCGTCTGCGGCAGAAAACAGCTCACGCGGCAAAACCGAGGGCGGCAACAAGGCAGACGCTCAAAAAGCCCGTGCCGAAATCGACACGCTGAGAAAAACAATCTCCGGTCTGCAAATTGAGATTGAAGAGCTCAAGAAGAAACTTAAAGACAAAGGAACGACAACCGGCTCGGCCGGAACGGTCGGACTCGATAACGAACAAATGAAGAAACTGGAAGAAGAGAAGAAAAAAGCGGAATCCAGGTTGAGCAGCCTGCTGGAAGTGCTGAAAAACCAGAAATAACAAAGGGGACTACCGATGGTAAAGAACTTTAACATAGCAAAAATTTGGAAGTTGCTGATTATCATTCCGGCAGTGTTACTGTTATTTGCCTGTTCGGGAGTGGAAGGCGACAACTCCGCCGTCGACCAAACGCAGGACGGTCAGGAACTGGAAATCAGACACCGCGAATGTTGGCAGGCTTCGGTGGTCGGCGCCATTTATGACACCACCAGCCACATTACGATGGGAATGTACAGCCATATGACTCAGGGGGCCATGGCGTTGATGATGGTTGCCTTTGCGGTTTGGCTTGCGTTCAGAATTATGCGCCATGTCAGTTCCTTTACCGAAGAATCTCCGGCAGAAGTGTGGACCGAAGTGATGAAAAAGTTTTTCCTATGTTTCATCTGCGGAATGCTGGCCACTTCGACCACCGGTGTCATCTGGGTTTTGAACTCGCTGATTTTCCCGATCTACAACGCCTTTTTGGAACTCGGCAGCGAGATGCTGGGCTATTTTGCCAAGAACCCGGGCGGCGGCAGTGCCACCGCAACCGCCAACTACAGCATCGGCGCAATGGGATTGTACATACCTTTCGAAGGAACGGTTGAAGCTAAATACAACGCAGCCTGCACCGTCGCGCAAGTGGATGCGGCCACGCCGGAAAGCTTTCCGCTGGCCCCGAAACAAATGATGGAATGTATGATTTGCGCCGTCAACGAGCGTTTGAATTTCGGATTTAAGCTCGGATGGGTTATCATTACCCAACCCGGCTTTATGGCTCTGATCTGCGGACTGATCATGCTGTGTTTGTTTACCTTTATCAAACTCGGATTTGTCTTTTATTTGGTTGACAGCGTCTTCCGTTTTGCGCTGATGGTTTTGATGATGCCGATTTTCATCATGGCCTATGCCTTTAAACCGACGCGAAAATGGACGACAACCGCTTTTGCGACCATCCTTAATTCGGCGGCGTTTATGATGTGTATTGCGATCGTTATTCTGATGGCAATGGCGGCAATTCAGCAAATTTTGGTCGACAACAAAGATTTGATTGAAGGCGACAAAACGTCGCTGACCGATTTCAGCAAACCGATGCTGATGCTTTTGCTGGTCGGATTTTTGCTGGTCGGCGCAATGGATATTGCAAAATCGATTGCCGATTCGCTGGTCGGCGGCAAAGGCGATACCAACTTCCAGAAACGAATCGGTGCCGCATTGTTCAAAACCGGCAAATGGGCGGTTATGGGTGCCGTTACCGGCGGTGCCGGACTGGCGTTGGCAAACTCGGCTAAACTGCGGGCATTGAACGGAAAATTCCAAGGCGTCAAATCGAAACTGGGCGCTTTGGCCGGCGATGACGATGATGAAGACGAAAGCTAGGGAAAGGATAAGAAAGTGACAAAGCGGACTAACATATTCAACAAGCTGAAAGCAAATCTTACGGTGTTGCTGCTGGTTTGCTTTGCCGCGCTTGCGTATTCCGGCGTCGCATATGCCGAAAACGTCGACCTGCCCCCCAACAAAACTTACGGCATATCGCCCGTTCCGACCGGGAGTTCAAAAGTTATCCGTGAAAAGCCGGATAATTCGGCCGGCGGTTCCAATGCCTTTAACCGCGAATATCGGCATTTAAAACGTGCGGTCAACCGCACCCTCAACGGAAATCCGGATGCCCTCGGGAATTATGTTTCCAGTTTGGTGGGCGACGGTTTAAGCGCCGGTTTCGATTTGCTTGAAAACGGCCTTGACAAGATTGAAGATTCGTTGCCCGACGGGGTTATGAAAGATATTCTGGTCACTTACAACCCGCTTTATCAGGCGGGCAAGCTTGCCACCAAAGTGGTCGGAAAAATCGGCAAATTCATCACCCGGACAGTTTTCGGCGTTTCCAACCGCGAGTGCAACAAAGAAAGAATGGACGCCATTTACAAATCAAGCTGTTACGCCTGCGATGTCGTCACGGCTCTGATCGGCAGTTTTATGAACGCCTGCACCTATTTATACGACGTCTCGAAAGAGGCCGGAACGAAGCTTTTGTGGCTCGGAGCAATTTTGTGGGTTGCTTTTTACATTTTGCAACAATTGTCGTCGCTCAAAAACCTGGAACCGACGGCAATGGTCAACGACCTGCTGATTATGGCCTTTAAAGTGTTGGGCGCTTATCTGGTTATTCGTGCCGGGGTTGATTTCTTTATCAATTATGCCATTGTTCCGTTTATGAACTTTGGCGCACAATTCGGTATTGCATGGCTGGCCAGCGCTTCGGCCGCCAGCGGACTTAACCTTGCCGACATTCAGTTGGACAGCGTTTACCTGTTTGAGGACGGTCCGATTCCGGCCCACTTCCTCAATCAGTTGCAGCAATATATCGCCGCGGTTGATTATACGGTTTCGACCCACTTGGAAATCGGACACATGATCACCTGCCACTCTACGCATGCCGGCGCTTTCGACTGGAAAATCGCGCGTATCCCGAATATATGGATTTGGCTCAGCGGCGCCTTCATTTGGTTCAGCGGTTTCATGATGACTTTGTCGGTCGCTTACTATCTGGTCGACATCTCGTTCAAACTGGGCTTTGCCATTATTGCGATGCCGATTACCGTAGGTTTGTGGCCGTTTAACATTACCAAAGGCAAACTGGCTTCGTGTTTCAGCATTGTTCTCAGATCGGCGGGTATCCTGCTCTTTCTGGGGATGACGGTCGCTGCCGGTTTGGCGCTTGTCAGCAATGCGCTTGACCTGGGATCCGAAGAGGCAATGAACGCCAGTATTGACACGCTTCTGACAAAAGAAATGGGCGGAACCGAAAAAATGATGACGGCAATTGAAGACGGCGACTCCGAATATATCAACGAACAATTGTCGTTCTGGAGCTTTGGCTGGCTTGTTATCCTCTTTGCTTATATGTTCGCCATCAAACTGATCGGTTCGACGATGAGCGATTATGTTGACAAGTTCTTCCCCGACAATATCTTCAAAGCGGCAAGCCCGATGCATATGGGGATGACCAAAGCCACCGACTTTGCCAAAAAACAAGCGATGAAACCGGTCAAATTTGCCGGCAAAGTGGCTAAACATCAGGCTTCCGTCGGTATGGACAAGATTGCCGGCAAAATGTTCGGCGGCGGAAAGAAAGAAGATGACAAGAGTCTGCTTGACAAGGCCGGAGAGATTAAGGACGGCGTTGACAAACTGAGCAACGGCGAGCTTAACGGAGAAGGCAGCAAGAAGAAGAAACCGTCGTCGATGGAAAGCGCTAAGTCTATGACCGGTCTGGATGCCAACAAAGACAAAAAAGCGATGGAGGGTACCAACAAAGGCAGCGGCACCGGCGCCGGCGACGCAATGCAGAAGAGCGGACAGGCGATGAAGGAAGGCGGTAAACAACTGCAGGCTGCCGCAGACAATATTGACCAAAGCCTGGCCTCGGCCGACCAAAGCATCAAAGCGGCTAATCAGGGCATTACCGGAGCAGCGCATGCCGGTACGGTCGCAAGTTTCGGCATTGCGGCACCGGTTACCGAAACCGCCGCTGCAGCCAGCAACACGGCAACCGCTGCATCCTCGGCCGCTCTGACTGCCGGACGTATGGCGGCCAAAGCAATGAAGACGCTGGGCAAGGTTATGGAAAAAACCGGTGCAACGCTCGAAAAAGCCGGTAAAGGCATGAAGAAAGTCGAAAAAGTGGCCGGCAAACTGAAAAAAGCAGGCCAGAAAATGGGCAAATTCGCCGACAAAATCGGTAAAACGGCCAATAAAGCTGCAGACGCGGTTGACAGTATACCGACCTCTGACCAACAGCAACAACAGCAGCAGGACTCGGACAACGACTTAATCGGCGGTGCCGCCGACAAAACTTTCGGTACGGGCAACAAAAAGAAGAAATAGGTGGAAGCAATGACTATGACACGGACATATAAAGATAAAAGCATAAGAAGAATTATCTTTCTGATGATGCTTGCATTCGCTGCCCTGGTATCTTTTGATGCCCCGGCCGCCAGTTCCTGCACGGTTAAAAACAGCGGCGGACACGTTCAGCCGGATTGTCCGGACGGTCGAAAAGCCCGTTATGACATCAGTCCAAAATGTATTGAAAATGCCAATAAAGCCGCCGGCAGTTGTATCGACACCATGCCGGTAACCAACGTCGCCCGTATTCCGGAAGACGTCTGCTACCGTAACGAAGGCTGGAGCCGCAAACGCAACCACAACGGTATGGACTATGCGGCCGGCATGGGGACGGCGGTTACTGCGGCAATGGACGGCGTCATCAAAAGATTTACGTTCGGAACTCCCGAACCGGCGCGCGGCGTCTGCCAAAGCACCGGCGGCGGTTACGGAAACGTCATTTACATTGAACATAAAGGCTGCGACGGCACTTACACCACCCGTTACGGACACCTGACCAACAAACCGGTTGCCGGTTTGGGGCCCGGCGTCAAAGTCAAAAAAGGCCAGCTGATCGGCTATGTCGGCGGTACCGGCGGCGCCTGCGGACGCCCTCACCTTCACTTTGAACTGCGCGGTCCCGGCGATGCTTTGGTTAACCCGATGTGCGATCAGATTCAGGGGGTTTGTAACTGCAAAACGCCACTTCCTTCAAGCGGACTGTCAAAATGTAAAGATGCGACTTTTGCCGCCTCCAGCTCGACTCCGATTGACGCCGCGGCCGGGGTTACCGCCATTTCGATTGCTCAGAGCAACAACTCCGAAACGCCGTTAAAAGGATCGAACAGCTGCGCGCCCTACGAAGAAGTACGCAACAGCCAGCGGGAGTGGGGATGTTTCTTCTGCAAACCTTTCGAAATTTTGTTTAACACCGCCAGCGTTATGGCCAAACAAGCTTTTGAGGCTTTGGCCAAGGCGGTTGTTTCGGTCGTTCTGGTTGCCTTTGCCTTATGGCTCTCTTTTGTTACCATCAAATTTGTTTCGACGATGGAGATCAGAGAACCCCGAATCTATATTAAGACACTGCTCAATCAGGCTTTCCGGGTTTTGGTCGTGGTTATCCTGCTTAATTCCGGACTGACCACAATCTTGTCAAATACGGTCGACCCGGTTTTCTCTACCGGACTGAAAGTGGCCCAGTTGGCAGGCAAAATTTCCGATACCTGTTCACTGGGAGATGACAACCTGTCGGTCGTCGGCAGCGACCAGGGCGGTTTGTCACCGGAAATGGGTACCGGCATCCTCTGCACCATCAAAGCGATTCAGGATCAGATCAGCGATATTCTGGCACTCGGCCGAGTCTGCTGGTGTTTGGCATGGAGTTCGGAAAATGCGGTATTCTATGTTTTTCCGAATCTCGGTTATCTGCTCACAAGCTTCCTCTTCTATATCGGCGGGGTGATGCTGCTGCTGATTTATCCGTTCCTGTTGGTGGATTGCATTCTCAAACTGTCGATTGCAGTCGCATTGTTGCCGGCAGCTTTGGGCGCCTTTGCCTTTAAGATCACCGCCAACTACCTGCAAAAGATCTGGGAGATCTTCCTCAACGCTGTCTTCAGCTTCATTTTCCTGTCGATGATCATTTATATCATCGCTTCAATTGCCGCCGATACCCTGAGTGAGATCATTACCAGCGACGTCGGTATTTTGATCAAGCTGTTCTGGTGGATGGTTGAGGTGGTCAAAGTGGCTTGCGTCTGTATGCTTGGCTGGGCCGTACTGGGCGAAATGAAAAAATTTGCCGACGGTTTTGCCAGCGGAATAAGCTTCCAGAACAGCGGCGACATCGGCGGCAGAACCGGTTCATTTGCCAACGAGATGTTCCTGAAACGTCCGGGGATGGCGATCGGCAAACCGATTGCCAAAGGTGCCAAAACTGCCGGAGTTGCGGCCGGTCGCGTCATTGCCGAAAAATATCATCAGGTTAAGATCAATTCGTGGAAAAATGCGGCCCAAGACCGTGACAACCTGCCCGACGGCGCCAACACGAACAACCCGGTACGATCGAGGGCTTATGACGAAAACGGCAATGTGATGAAAGACGCCGACGGCAACGTGATGTATGACACCACCAGCGCCTGGCAGAAATTCCGCGGCAAGAAAGAATACCGCAGCTTCAGCACCGACGCCAACGGCAACACGCGGATGAACATTGTCACCGAAAGCCGCAAAGGCAAACGTACCGAAACGTCAACCGATGCCTATGCGACGGTCACCCGTAAATATGATCGCAGCGGAACTCAGGTCAGCGAAAAAAGCAAAGCCAATGCTGCGTTGCTGAAATATGCGATGAGAAGCGACGGAACCGTCAATCGTCAGGTTATCAACGACTTTATGCAGAATTCGATGCAAAGCGAAGAAGACAAACAGCTGACGATTATCCAGACGGTCATGAACGAACGCATGGGCGAGGCTTACGGCGGTGCCCGTTTGGGCAATTCCTTCGAAAGTCGCCAAGTCGAAAAATCGACGGATGAGGAGGGACGCGAAGTCTGGACGGTCAATCAGGTCAACATGGACGGCAGCCGTTCTTCGTTCTCGCTGACTTTCGGCGCCAACGAACGCGTGATGTCCGAATTCAGAACCATCGGCACCAATGGCAAAGGCGTGGGCTTTGCAACCGACGGCATCGTTCAAAGAAAGTCTTATATCGAAGAACGAACGGAAGCCGACGGCAGTAAGGTGACGGTTACCGAAGACCGATACTCCTTCAGCAAACACTATTCGGATATTTCCGGACGGCCTTTGTACTCGAACGGAGACCTTGCCGACAACATTCCGGCAGACCAGATTATGTTCTCCAAGGACGCGATGAAGCAGTTTGCGGAACAAGTCGGTCGAAAAGGCAACAAAGCTTATACGTTCAAAGAGTTTAAGTAGCCTGTTGTCCGGCTAAAACAGTCAAAAACGGCGGGAAATCAATTTTCTGCCGTTTTTTTTGCACAAAATTGTCATCTTTTGTGCAAAATTCTTGATTAATTGTAAAGTTAGATTATTATTTACATAAAATTTAAAGTGATTTGTAACAGATGCAAAGGTGGTAATTATGGAAGAAATTATTTTCCCCAACCAGATAAGAATGTACAGAAGATTACGCGGACGCTCCATGCAGGAGTTGGCCGACCATCTCGGCGTCAGCCTTTCGGCCATTTCCAAAATCGAAAAAGGTTATCGCCGAATTGATCAGGAACAGTTGGTCCGGGTAGCCGAACTTTTGGATTGTCCGATGCAGGATCTGTTCGTCAATGAACAAAATTCCCAAGAAGACGTCGTTCTCTCCTGGCGGCGGGAACAAGAAAGAAGAAACAAAATCAACGAAAAAGCCGGACTGAAAACGCTCGGTGCCGGGTTGCGGCAAATCCGCAACGAAAAAAACCTGACTTTGATCGAAGTTGCCGAAAGTTCGGACATGACCTTGTCGGTCTATCACCGGATTGAAATGGGACAGCGCGAAGTTTCCGACAAGGAAATGAAAAATATTGCCAAATCGCTGGGCTACACGGTCGACGAGTTGAAAGACGCCATCAAAAATTTGGACGGCAAAGGTATGTTGGAAGAAATCATCCAGCGCAATGACGCCAAATATAAACTGCTGTCCAACCCGCGCGGCGCTATTTCGGCCTTTGACGCCGCTCCCCGCGACAGCCAGAAAATTCCGGTCTACGGTGTTCCCGGCAAAGACGGTAACGTGATTATCGACAACGAAAAAGAAATTAAATGGGTCAGTCGTCCGGCCGTTTTGAACGGCAAGAAAGAAGCCTACGGCTTAAACCTGTGTACCCGTCGTCTCGGCAGTCTGCTGCCGGCGCGTTCGGTTTTGCTGGTTGACCCGCAAGAGGTTGTCAGCGTCGGCGACATTGCCGTCTATCAGATCGATCCCGAAGAAGTGATGGTCGTCAGCATTCGCGAAGACGATAACGGCAAACTGTATGGCATTCGTTGGAATCCGGACGAAAGAATCAAGCTGGATGACAACGACCTCGGCAAGCTTCACAAGATTGTGGCCATCTATTTATAAATATCGTCAATCGTAAAAAACCACGTTTTCGTGGTTTTTTACGATATTGCTTTTAATTGACATTTATGAATTTGACTTTATGGTGTAATCAGTATATCCTGTAATTTAAGGGGGGACGACTGTGGCAGAAGGTATTAACAGTTCAGCCAGCTTTGGCCAGAGCAAAAACGACAGTGAAGAATTACCGATCATTGTCGCACAACGTTTTTTAAATATTTTCCGCCAATTACACATCTTCAGCGACGAAAGACGCGAATCCTTCAACAAAATGCTGCTGGAACTGCCGCCGGAAGTCAAAAACATCTTCCAGAGCCTGCCGGGCGGGACGCCGCTTCAGGAATACCTTGAAGATCTGGAACAAAAAAGCAAAGGGTTGGAACCGCTGGCCCACAATCATAAAAAAGGCAGCAGCAATATTCTGCAGGACGCTCTTTCCGAAGCGCAGATTTCTGCCAACAGCGGCGGCGAAGGCATCATCAACAGCGACAACTTTGCACGTATTTTAGCCAGCAGTCTGGCCCAGTCCAACGCCGAAATCATTCGCGAGCTGCAAAACAGCCGGCCGGCGACCGTCCCGAGCGGCGGTACCGGAGGCGAAAACACCAACATCAGTTTTGACGGCCCGATGAAACTGATCGCCGACGAATCCTTTACCAACATTATTTCCCAAGCGTTGGCCGAAGCCATGGAAAACTCCGAAAGAAAACGCCTTGAGGATAACAAAATCATCACGCGGTCGTTTATGGAGTTGCAGGAAAATCTTACCAAACTAATTGAGCAAAACAACCAGATCAAATTTATCAGCAGCGGCGACAATCCCGGCGAAGCCGTGGCCGCGCTGCAAATGAAGGGAATTGTCGACGACTTGGTCAAAGCTCAGTCGGCTTTTCTAAAAGAAACCACCAAGAGCCAAAAAGAAGAGCTTTCCTCTATCATTGCTACCGCCATTAAAGAAAGCCAAAAGGTTTCCACGCAGGCCCTGATCGATTCTTTTAAGAAAATCAACGAAGATAAAGGGCCGGCGCCGATTACTTATGCCGCAACTTCTCCCAAAGGACAACCGTCGATGGAATCGGTCGAGCAGGCCCTTAAGGCTCAGGGCAAAGAGTTTTCTTCCATTATTTCAATGGCATTGAAAGAAAGCCAGAAAAATTCGGCCCAAACCATTATAGAGACGTTGGAAACCCTCAAGAAAGATACCGGCCTGACCCAGGGGACGCAAAACAATCTTAAGGTCGAAGAAATTATGCGGATGCAGGCTAATTTGTTCCGTGACATTGCCCGTGCCCAAAATCAGGAATTTTCCGCACTTATTTCATCAGCCTTAAGGGAAAGCCAACGGCAATCGACTCAGGCGATTATTGCCGCTCTGAGTCAATTGCAGACAACCGCCGTGCAGCCGACCGTTATTACGGTTCCCGCGGCGGCTGTACCGGTTCAGAGCGTTACCGACCCAACAATCGTACCGTCAAGCCCGGCAGATCATCCGGCGCCGGTCCAGCCTCAGGCTCCGGCCGTCGTCCCGGAAGACGACAACGGCGAAACAGCCTTTGAAACCGACGAAGAAAACCAAAAAAAGAAGAAGAAAAAGAAAAAGAAGAAAAATCGCGATCCGGAAACGTCTCCGGCAGCCGAAAACAATCAACAGGAAAAAACAATTCCGGCTCCGGCGGCAGAAAAAGCGCCTTCAGTTCCGTCTCAAAATGCGGTCAAACAAGAACCCTCTGCAGAGCCCGCACCGGCAGAAGTCAAGCCTGAACCGGTATCGTCACCGGCAACCGCCGTCAAACCGGAACCGGCAAAACCGGAAAATGTTTCCCAGCCGGAGATTGCACCTCAACCGGCCGTCGAAAAAGCAAAACCGCAAATTTCGGAAACGTTGCTTAAACTGATGACGGCTTCGTCAGCTTTTTCACCCGCCAGCGAAATTAAAGACAATGATTTGAACGATGATTGGGGCTGGGGATTTGGCGATACGCCTCAGCAACCCGATATTTCCGCCAACAATTTTTCCGATTATACGATGCAGACGGAAAACGTTGCCGCCGCTTCGCAAACTGCCGACAATGACGGAGAATGGACATGGTCTGATGACAATACCGGCAGCGCAGACGGCGAAGGCGAAGACTGGGAGTGGGAATACGAAGAAGTTCCCGCCGATGCCGTTGCCGAAGGCGAAGAAGGCGAAGACTGGGAGTGGGAATACGAAGAGGTTCCCGCCGACGCTGCCGCCGAAGGCGAAGAAGGCGAAGACTGGGAGTGGGAATACGAAGAAGTAACCGACGAAGAAGACTTTGCCGCCGAACCCGAACTTACGCCCGCTCCTGTCGCAGCAACGGTGGAAACGACAGAGACGCCGGCAGAATTCATCGAAAAATCAGAAATTGTTCTTGACGAAATGCCGCAATTTGTCCTGCTTGGACTGGAAGATGAAAAATTCCGCGATCCGTATATTGAAAATAATGATATTATCGGGTAAATTGAAACAAAAAACAATTTACAAAAAAAAGACGCCGCACTACAATTATCACAAAGGGAGTGAGAAATTATGGAAGCAAACAAAACAACCGGACCCAATAATTCCGATTTGTGGTATATTGACAACTATATTTTGCTGAAAGACTATTATGACCGTACGGTTTCGCGCATTGCCGCCCGCTGTGTCCGCAAAGGAAACCTCGCCATTGAAGATTATCCGTTTTTCGGTTACATTCTTGACGTGTTGGAAGAAATCAGCGAAACCGGAGAATACATCCTTCAACATCCGGAACTTTATCCGTATGTCGAACGCAAAATCGCCGGCGGCATGAACGGTCTCAAAAAAACGCTGCTCGAATATCAGAGCGAACTGAAAAGCAACTCCACCCCCGACATGATTAAGGAAGACGCTCGTGAAGTCGAAAAAATGAAACAGGCGCTGGGCGGCGTTGATAAAGCTGCCGATCCTACCGTCGGCGCCGGTATGGGAATGGAACAACTGATGGAAAAACTAATGCAGGAAAATAACGTCACTCCGAATTTCCCCGCAGAAGACGACAAAAAATAATATTAACAATCACTCTTTGAAACGGAAAGTAGCCGACTAATGTTTAAATCTTGTTATAATCTCAAAAAAATCGCCGTTTGTGTTATGTTGGCCGGAATGCTTACCGGCTGCAAAACGCCGGCGCCCGAGCCCGAACCGGTTGAAATCGACCCGACTTCCGCCGCCACGGTGATCAACCTGCAGGACCCCAATATGATCCGCACGCCCAAAGGCGCCAGTTCTCTTGATCTGGAAACGCCGCTGCGCTGCAACGTCAACTGGAAAACTCAGGAAATGATCACGGCTCTTCCTTATAACATGAAGGCATTTAACCTCTCGCGCAACGGCGTCAACAACCCGCTGCCGCGTTTTGAAGTAACCGGTTTTTCCTTCAAGACGATGCCGGCCGAAAAAGCCCTGCTGAAACTGACCAAAGAAGCCGATATCCGCCTGGTGGCCAAAGATGCGCCTTATACCAGCATTTCTGCCGAAAATTTGCGCGGAGAACTGTCCGAAGTCATTAAAATGATTGCAGATGCGGCTGAAATTTATTACAGCTATAATGCCGAAACCAAAACGCTGACCATCAGCCGGAAAGCCAACTTCACTCTTTACGTCCCCAAATCGCGGCCGATTATTCTGGCCTTGTTGGACGTTTTGCGCGGATCCGGCATTACCAACATCACCACCGACTGGTCCGATTACTCAATTACTTTTGACGGCGATTTTGAATTAAAAACCAAAATTCAGGATTTGCTCGACTATTTTGAAGAAAATCCGGTTCTGATCGCTTATGACGTCAGCATTTTTACCATTTACCCGTACAACAGCCATAACGACATCGAATGGCAAAAACTGTTAAACACTTTTGATTTCGGAACCATCAAAACCGCCAAGACCGGCGTTATCGGCCGGGTTCTGACCACTTCCGACGATCTCAACTTCAAAACGCTGCAAAACTTTTTGGCCGGACAGGCAAGAGTTGTCAAAGCGGCGGAAGGCAAATTTATTGTTCCGAATTTGTGGCTGGCCCGTTTCGACATCGGAAAATGCGCGGCCCGCAAATCGCCCGAAGCACAGGTTTCTTTGCTGGCAAAATCGTCGTTAATGCCGCAAAACCGAATCTTTTCCGACATCACACTTGAAGGAACCGAGGGGCAGATTACACAATTCAGCATTCGCAGCAAACTGGGCGAAAACTTTTTAATCATCGGTATTCCGAATCAGATTTTCGGCATCAACAGCCCCAAATCGGAAACGATCGTCTTTATGGTGCCGAGAATTATCCGTACAATCAAAAAACAAGTGTCCGGCATTAAATAAAAGGAGATAGGGAAATGAACAATCCGAATAACACTTCCGGTGGCGCTCCCGTCCGTCATAAACTGAAAAAAGTCAAACGGCCGATCAAACGTCCGACGACCGGTGCCGATACTCTTTCGGTTCCGTCCAAAGCGATTGAGAATACGGCTTCGAAGCCGATTCAGACAACAATTGTTCCGGCCGTGACAACCGCTGCCGCAACAACCCCGGCAACGTCAGAGCCGCAAAAGGTTGACGCTTTCAGTTTGGACGCCTTTCTGGACGGTGACAACCTGCCGACTTTGCAGCAGGATTCGCGTTTGCAGCAAAATAATTTTGAACGCAATTTTATTCGCGACGAAGACATAACCCCTGCCCAGCCAAGCTGGAAAGATCGGATGATTGTCGGTGACCTCTATACGGGTTTTGCCGTTTTCGTCACCGCCGCCGTGTTCTTGTTGTTCGGCATTTTGTTTGCAAAAATCTTTCTCAGCGGCCCAACGACCGTTCAAAACGGCCTTCAGGGCGTTGTTATCAATTCCGAAGTGCCGCGGGGACGCGCGCGCTGCGGTGTTGCCGAAAAAACTCAGGGTTGCGTCTTATATATCATGAATCCGCAACGTCAGGATCTGAACGGCCGCGATTTTTATGATTTGGCTGCTCAGCTGACCGGACGTCAACGTTTTATGATCGAGACCGGCAATATGAGATACTCGAGTATAAAAATTCGTCCCGGCGAGATTGCCCAGCTCAATATCCCGCCGTTGCAATAGCCGCTCAATATCAGAAACAAAAAAACACTCCCTGAAACAGGGAGTGTTTTTGTCGGAATAATATATCCTTACCATACCGTCGGCTCTGCAGTGTCCTCAAAGGTCACCGATTTTCGGCCATAACGGCTGTAAGCAGGCAAATTGCACTGTTACGGCAAGGTAATAATATATACTGAAACTTATCGCCTGACGGCCTTGAAAAGAGGCTGACGGGCATGTCGATCGTTTTCAAATTGTCCAATGTGTTTTATCATGTCAAACAACCCGATCATTTCACTTGTCAATAATATCGTCCGAACAATCTGATCAAATGGGTATAAACTGAGCCGGCGGACGGTACTGCGCTTCGGCGTTTCCGGAGATCACTCTTGCCGCCGTACGGCCGATTCTGCTGTTTATCCCTTCGAAGAAAAGGGCGACCGGCACTTCCAGCGACTGGCTGATCATCCATAAACGGCTGCCCGAAACCCGGTTGCTTCCGTTCTCATATTTTTGTATTTGTTGAAAAGTTGTTCCCACTGATGCTGCCAACTCAACCTGACTGATACGACGCAATTTACGAAAATGGCGAATTCTGCTGCCTATAAAAACGTCTATCGGATTTGGTTGATTGTTTGGAGTGCGGGCACGGTAGTTCTTAGTCACGTAAGTCATGTTCTGCTCCTCAAATTTTAAAAGATAAAATTTGACCACTTCCGTAGTTTTTTGTCTAAAATCTGAACTGCGGAAGGTGGTCGGAGAGGTAGAAACATCATGCATAACTATGATCCCTTGAACCTTTAAAACCGATTTGGTTTCTGAACATACACTCAAGGCTCCCCGACCGTGGTGGCAGGGGATATACGAACTATCCGAAATCAAAAATCCCGGCAGTTCTTGCGGTATTATATCCTATACCGGTTATGCTAGAGTTTTCTACGGCTCCGCATCCTTACGGATGCTACAGCTATGTTCGCGCCGTGTTTTAAAATTAGCGAAAAACAATTGTAAAAGCAACCGCTTTTATTGTTCAAAACGGCGCGTAGCAACGGTTAGCAGCTAAGGAGGGCTTCAAAGAAACGCCTGATATCTCTTATGCGGTTTTTATCCCGGAAGTATAATTAAGCGTTAATACAAATAATTAGTGGTTGAATAAAAAAACAATATCCCCATTTTGTTGTATAAGTTAATGTCCGATAAAACGAAATAAAATTTTTAAAATGATTAATAATAGTTGTTTATAACTATGTTTATATAACAAAAAATGCATTTTAAACTAGATTCAAAAATACTTATAACGGACGTAAGATCTTATGGCTGATTGCTCAGACAACCTAAAGCGTTTCAACCGCTCTGACAACTGTCTGTCCGCATCGGCAGATTATCGCTCAATATACAATACCACTCTCGGCATACGGCTTTTTGTAACAAAAAAGAGCTGTTTAACAGCCCTTTCTCCGGTTGGTCAGATTTAGGTGACTTCAGTCACAGCACGAAGGTTGCCGTCACGGTTTATCTGGACGACCCTTAGCTTATGGTGCATTTCTTCAATTGTCTTTTTACGATCCATGGTCGGATAAGTATGCAAAATACGATCCACGAAAGCTTCGTAAGCCGCCGTCGAACTCTCGGCGTGAATCGTGGCCAGACAGTTGTCATGTCCGGATCCCATCAACTCCCACAATGCGCCGGCGTTGCTGGTGGAAATTTCACCGCCGATAATCGCGTCGGGCGTAAAACGAACCACCAAGTCAATAATTTTGGCATAGTCAAATTGGTTGGTCTGTTCGGTACGAGACATCACGATATGTGCCCGGTTGGGATGCGGTACCAGCAGTTCGCGCGTATCTTCGATCGTGATAATCCGTTTATGAATATCCAAAATCTTCAGCAAATTGTTCAAAAAGGTGGTCTTACCGGTAGAAGTCGCACCGCTGACCAGAATATGATCACCGCGTTTAATACTTAACAGCAGGCGTTCATATGGGTCTTCCGGATCTTTAATGCTTTTCAACGGATTGATCTGATGCAGCTTTTCCCCCTGCTTAAGGCCGTAATCCCCCAACCCGAACGCCACATCGTCGCTGTGCACACGAATTGTCAGGGCAATACCGCCGGTTAAGTCTTCTTCATCATACATCACGTTTTTGCCGCAAATGGCCGAAAAACGGTGTTCTCCCGGGATACTGGCATATACCACCGGACTGCCGGCAATCGGATCAAACGGGATTTCATAAGTATTGGCGACAATATAGAGCAAATCGGTCAAATATTCTTTGGTCAATTTCTCATCTTTGTACATTACCCACGGATAGGCGCGTTTACCGCGCAGGCGCAGCCATACCTGCCCCGCGCGGTTAATCGCAACTTCTTCAATATTCTCCTGGTTATACCAGTAAGAAAGCGGACGTAAGACAGATTCCAATACTTCAAAACTCATATTACCTCCTTAAAACAACTGCGGCACACCGCTTCCGGACCCCGAAGAAGAGCCTGTCGACACCGGGGTACCGCCCATGCTCGGCGGCGGCGGCGGTGTTGCGCCCACCGACGAAGCCGGCGCCCGACCGGACTTGGAACCGGAATTTTCTTCCAGCAGCACCGGCTGAACCTGAGCTTTTTCAGATTCGTAGACAACCTGCGAAGAAGCGGAGCCGCCACCGCCGGTTGCCTGTTTGATCCGGCGTTCGGCAGCCTGAGTCGCAATACGGTCCTGAGCTTCCTTATCGTCAATCAGCACGTCTTTCTTCTTCATGTTGGTTGAAGCTTCGGCATCACGTTCTGCCGTGCGCAGCCACAGATCCACTTTCGGATAGACGATGATGCGCGTACCGGCCGGAATATAAGTGAGCGGACGAATGTTGGTCTTGTCGGCCAAAATCTGTTCAAAAATCTGATTCATCTGATCAATGAAGTTTTGGCGGGCGTCGTTCGCAGCCTGCTGGCGCGAAGTCTCGGTTTCGGAACCGTTATCTTCCTCGTCGGTAGCCATCATATAGCTGGTGGCGCTGGTTAACAGGGTTGTAATAATCGGCATTGAATATTTTTTGCCCAGCTGTTGGTCAAGGTACCCTAAAGCACCGCCGCGGCCTTGAGCATCGCCGGTTTCACCCTGAAAGACGAACAGGACGCCGTCCGGACGGATCAAACGCTGCCACGAGATGGTCACACGAGCCGATTCCGAAGAAGTCTCCGAACCGCCGCCGACCGATCCCAGCTCGCCCATCAGACGGCTGCCGGCCGGAATGACGATGTTGCGGCCGTCTTCGGCGTAAACGTTACGCTCGACAAAAGCGGTAATCGGCACCGGATTCTGAGTATCGATCGAACGGGCAATAACCGCCGGAATCGGCTTGTCGGCAAGAATCATCTCGCTCATATCACCCCGCCACGAAGAAATTACCTTGTCAATCCCCTGTTCCTGCCAGTCTTTTTGGTAACCGTCAAAAGCCTCTTTACGCACGCCGGAACTTATTTTACCGACATACATTCCCTGCCGCCGTTCGTTTTGTGCCGTTTGCAAGGCAGCAGAACGTTGCGGATCATAACGTTCACCCGGACCAAAGCCGCCGCCGGGTCCCAAATTGGCGCCGCCGGTTCCGGTCCCGTAAGCGCCGCCCTGACCGAAGGTTCCGGCCGGAACAAACATTTCGCCGGTATCTTGTTTTTTGGCCGCTTCTTCAATACCGATCAAAGAACCCTCGGCGTCGACGACCAAACCGTCTGGCAGAAGTTTGCCGATAACCGATCCTTTTTTATCAACAACGCTGCCGTCTTCCATAATATCGCCCAGATATTCGCCGTCCGGCGTCAGGGCTATATTCAGCGACCGCTTAAACTGCCCGACGTCGGTAACGGTACGGGCACCGACTTCCGGCAATTGTGTCGGTTGTGACGCTTGCGGTTTTTCATACCAGTCCAATTTGACATTTCCGATCACCGAACCGTCGGCGCTGACGGCGGAACCGTCTTTGTTCAGTTGGCCGATCACATTGCCGCGAGCGTCCAAAATATCGCCGCCTTCGACCACCTCACCGAGAATATTGCCGTGAGCATCAACCACTTTTCCTTCGGCATTGACGTAGCCGACAACCTTACCGTCTTTGTCGTAAACCTTGTTATCGGTTCCGATACGGCCGATCACTCTTCCCTTGCTGTCAACTGCCTGTAACTGGGGCAGGACATAGCCGATCACATTGCCGTCTTTGTCATAGATCGGCTGTTTTTTTTCTGCTTCGTAAAATTGCAACGGCCGCGCACGGGCAATAACTTCGCCGCCGGCAGAAATAATGTCGCCGGAAGTTCCCAACGTCCCCACCAGCTCGTTATCCGAATTGACAACTCTGCCGTCCAGCTGCAATTCGCCGACAATGGCGTTCAGATTGTCACGAATATGAAAATCACGGTTTCCGCGGCCGATAACCTTTCCGGCCCGATCAACCAAAAATCCTTTTGTCAGGACGCCGATGTTCTGGTTTCCCAAAGTCAGAATCTGCCCGTCAGCCGTAATATAACCGCTGACAAAATTGTTATTGTCATAGATATACAAATCATACAAGGCATAACCCGATTTAACGCCCTGAACCAGCACATTACCGTCAAAATCGACGATTCCGACTCTTTCGCCGCGGCTGTTGACCACTTCGGCTTTGTCATTAACAATGCCGGTCAGTTTGTTATTGTTGTCGAAAGCAAAGCGATAACGGAACAAAATCCCGGTCGGCAAGCCGGTACGCGAGCTTACCGAATCGTCGGGACGAATATAACCGATCGCGGCATTTTGCGCATTCACCACCGTACCGTCCAACGTGGAACGTCCGATAATCACGTTGTTGAAATTCATCACCGGCGCAATTTCCACCTTTTTGCCGACAATTGCATTTTTGGCATTCAGCACCATCCCGCGCTGATTGATGCAGCCCAGATTTTGGTTGGCGTAATTGGTTACTTTGCCCGTGGAGGCAACCGTTCCGACAATGTTGCCGCTGAAGTCAATCACCGCACCGGCTTCCACGGCATGGCCGATAATCGCATTATTGACCGAGGCCGCCTGGCCGTTCGGCAGCAAATGCCCCATATTAACTTCACGGTAATTGCGAACTTCGCCCTGTCCGGCCACCACGCCCACAAATTCGCACTGGCTGTCAATAACCGGCGTATAGGCAACCGCCCCGCCGATTATCAGACCGTTGTTGTCAAAAACCACGTCACCGGCACCGGCTTTGCCGACGATCGAAGAACCGCGGTCACGCACAATGCCGTTATTGTCCACATATCCGATAAACCGCCCCGGCAGATCAAGTGCCAAACGACGATTGCGCACCTTCCCGATTACCGGCATCATCGCATTCGGATTTTGCAGATCGGAAACCACGGTGTCATCCGGCAAAACCTTTGCGATATTTTTCAAAGACTTGTCAAGCAACATATTGCCGTCGGCCAAAATCCCCAAACTGTTGCCGCTGTCATCGACGGCATAGTCTGCCACAATGCTTCGGCCTAACACCAGATTACGTTCGTCAATGCTGTAACCGTATTGCGTCAGACGTCCGCTAATGGCTGCATTGTTATTTATCATTTCTCCGTTGGGATGTATCGAGGCGATCGGTTGTCCGCTCAGATTATAAATTTCGCCCAACGGCAGCAAATTACCGTCAATCCCGCCGTCGGCATTATAAACATAACCGAACGGGGACAAATACTTCTTCTCCTCGCCGTTGCTGTAAGCAGAACCGATCCCGTTAACACCGAGCACCTGGTTCAGCGAGTTGATAACCAACCGATTTTCAAAAGTTTTGCCGATATTGCGACCGTTATAATCGGAAGCGCGGCTGCCGTAAATCGAACCGACGGGGGTTCCTTCCAGAAGCACCACCTGGCCGTTTTTCAAAGCATGGGCTTTGAGGGTTCCGCGATAGTCGAAAACCGGTCCCGAAACAATCAACTGGCCGATCTGGGCGCCGTCAGCACCAAAAACCAACTGGCGCGGCCCGATCTGACCGATAAAATTGCGCGCTTTGGCAATTCGACCTTCGGGCATAATGCGACCGACGTATTTGCCGTTGGCATCGGTCACCGTAGACGCAATATCGGTCATAAAACCGATCACGGCTCCTTTGTCATTTGCGATTGTACCGTCGATCAAAAGACGGCCGATCACTTTGTTTTTTTCGACCACTTCACCGTTATAGGTCACAAAACCGATATATTTTCCGTTATTGTCAAAAGCATACCCCGATTTGACGATCCGGCCGATAACCTTATCAAGATTATCATAAGCAAAGCCGTTTGCTTTGATCAGGCCGATCGCCTTACCGTCAAAATCCGTCACTTTGCCGCCGGGGGCGATGCTGCCGATAAACTTTCCTGACGCATCGATAACCATCTTTGAAGAAATCAGACGACCGTCTAAAACATAATCATTGCCGACTTTACGGTAAGCATAGCCGTCGGGTGAAACGAAACCGATATTTTGTCCCTGAAGGTTGGAATACAGTCCGTCGCCGGTCAATCGGCCAACCGTTTCGCCGCTGTCGGAATAAACCAGCCCCGGAAACAAAACCGCGCCTAAAATTGAAAAGCGGTCATCAACCACCAAACCGTTCGGCAACACTTTGCCGACGATTTTTCCGGTAGCCAAGCGTACCGTACCGTCATTGTTGACTTTGCCGAGCAGCCGGTTGTCATTGCCGATGGCAATGCCCCGCGGGACCACGCCGCCGATCAGACTGCCGTCAAAATTGACAATCAAACTGTCGGCGGTAATATTACCGATCAGCTGATTTTCAAAGCTGACAACCTTACCGTCGGGAATAACCTTACCGATCAGGTCGCCGTTAAAGTCGATGGCGGTAATTTCCTGGGCCGAAGCAACGGAAATATTCAAAGCCAGACACCAGCCGAAAGCTGCTGTTTTTACGGATAACGCTAATATTTTGCCCAACTTCAGTTTCAATTTTAGTTCCTCCGATTTTTAGCCACTTCCTGCAGAGCATAGCCGGAAACTTTTTTATCCAGATTGATGAACGAACCGTTGCTCTTCAGATAGCCGATAACTTTGCCGTCTCTGCCGATCACGCTGCCGTCAAAACGCAGCCTTCCCGCATATTGTCCGTCATTGCTTAAAATAGTGGTACCGATTTTATAAATACGTCCCAAAATCGCTTCATTATTGTCAACGGCCAAATCCGAAGACAGACTGCGGCCGATCACTTCGCCGGTTTTTGCAGTTACGGTACCGGCAAAATTAACATAGCCGACCACCTTGTCCGCATCGTCAATAACGACGTCGCCGTCCATAACTTCGCCGATCAGTTTACCCGAATTGTTGATCACGTTGCCGTCCGAAAGCACGCGGCCGATATTGATATTCAACACGTCAATTACATTGCCGTCCGGCATCACCGCACCGATCACCCGGCCGCCGAAGTCAATGACGGCACCGCGTTTGAGAACACTGAGGTTTTTATCGGTAGAGCCGCCGGGAAGAATCGCGGTCAGGTTGGTATTTTTCAAATCAATAACGTCTCCCAGCGAGTTGACGCGTCCTTTATAACTCCCCCAAATATCAATAACGATATTTTCCGGAATGACCTCTCCCAGCACTTCCGATTTGGAATTTAATATTTTGCCGTCAGCCGAAGTACGACCGACCGTCTTGCCGTCCAGATCGACCACCCGACCGTCAGTCAGGCTGTAACCGAGGAAAGCGCCGTCGTAACCGATTGCCGCCCCTCGTTTGAGCACGGCGCCTTTGTATTCGCCGTTATGATCAAAAAACATTCCCTTCGCGTCCAAACGTCCCAGCTTTTCGCCAAAACGGTTAACCACTTCGCCGTTGTACCCGGCCTGACCGACCACATTGCCGTTAGGATCGGCAACTTGACCGGAGACAACCGGCCGACCCAGAACATGGTTATAAAAGCTCATGCCGTCACTGTATATTTTGCCCATCGAAACGCCTTTGGCATCATACACATAACCGTCGGGGAACAAGTGTCCGATCAGTTTTCCCGCCGGATCGATCACCGCGGTTTTTTCCTGCAGGGTAACACCGATAATGCTGTTGTTCTCGTCTACCAGCACATTATGCGCCAACAATCTGCCCGCCGGACGGCCCTTCATCGGAACCCGTCCGCTTTCGTTAACCATATTGAGGAAGTTTCCTTCCAAATCGTACGCATAAGTGTTTTCCAGCACCCGACCGACATATCCGCCTTTCTTGTCAAAGACGTCTCCGTAAGTGCCGACGCAGCCGACCGCCTGTCCCTGAGGCGAAAAGACCAAGCCGTTGGAGTTGACCGAACCGAGGAAGTTGCCATCATACGAAACCGCAATTCCCGATCGCGAAACGCCGCCGACGATCTCGCCTTTTTCATCCAACACCGTGCCGTCGGGATTGACGCAGCCGACATAAGAGCCGCCGTTGTCGCGAACAATGCCGTCGGTATCGACTTCGCCGATCATGGTACAGGTATTGTCAAACACCGGTCCCGGCGTCACAACTTCGCCGACGTATTCGCCGCTTTCGTTAACCACCACACCGTCGGCATTAACCTTATAACCAGTGTCTTCGTTTGCTTTGCGGATAACGCCGTCTTTTTCGAGATAGCCGATGTTTTTGCATCCCAAGCCGACCACCAGTCCGCCGCGTACCAAACGCGCCACGATTTTCGACCCGGACGGATTTTTCACCAGACCGTTGGAAAGGATACGGCCGACAATTTGTTTACGGTCGTTTTCAACGGTACCGTTCGAATTGACTTTGCCGAGGATTTCTCCCTGCGGCGTTACCGGAATCATTTGTTCCTGAATCAGGCGTCCGAGAATCGTTTGGGTGCTGTTGATGACGTTACCGTTTTCGTCGACATAACCGACGATATTGCCTTCTTTGTCATAAACTTCGCCGTTTTTACCGACATAACCGCTGATTTTACCGAATTTGTCCAGCACAATTTGCGAAAAACCGGCCACTTCTCCGATCGGATTGCCGTTGAGATCAACAATCGTCCCGTCCGGCAGCATTTTGCCGATCACATTGCCGTTGAAATCAATCACATTACCGTTTTCATCGACATAGCCGATCACATTGCCGTCTTTGTCATAAGCCAGCTTGCGGCTGACCGTGCCGGCCTGCCCGATCACATTGCCGTCTTCGTCTACAATCGTCCCGTCCGGCAGCATCTTGCCGATGATATTGCCGTCAAAATCCACTACATTTCCGTTTTCGTCAACATAACCGATGATATTGCCGTCTTTATCATAGGCCAAACGCTGATATGACGGACCGGCTCGGCCGATCACATTGCCGTTATTGTCAACGATGCTGCCGTCAGGCTGAACTTTGCCGATCACGTTTCCGGCAAAGTCGATCACATTGCCGTTTTCGTCAATATAACCGATAATATTGCCGTCTTTGTCATAGGCAAGACGGCGGCCGCTGGCATCAACTTTGCCGATCACGTTGCCCTGACCGTCGACCAAGGTACCGTCCGGCATCAACTGCCCGATTTTTTTACCCTCGGCGCCGATTACATTGCCGTCTTCGTCCACATAGCCCATCACTTTGCCATCTTCGTCATAAGCCAGCAAATTGCCTTCGCCGCCGGCAGATCCGATTTCGTTGCCGCGAACGTCCACCAGAGTTCCGTCGGGACGGCTGCGCCCGATCGTATTGCCTTCAAAGTCGAGCACATTGCCTTTTTCGTCAACATACCCCATGACATTGCCGTCTTTATCGTAGGCAAGACGACGGCGAGCGCTTTTGGCATCCAGATTTTTCTCGGCAATGACATTGCCGTCTTTGTCGACCCGGCCGACCACTTCACCGTTGGCGTCCACCACGCTGCCGTCAGGCATAACCACACCGATGATATTGCCGTCGTTGTCGACCGCAACCTGCCCCGATTTGGTGACATGGCCGATCACATTGCCGTTGGCATCGACGACCTCGCCTTTTTCATTAACGCGGCCGATGACGTTACCGTTTAGATCCACGACGGTTCCGTCCGGCATAACCCGGCCGATGATATTGCCGTTTTCGTCATAAACATAGCCCATGTCCACAGCTTTGCCGATCACGTTGCCGTCGTTATCGACAACGGTTCCGTCCGGCAGCATCCGTCCGTTGACGTTGCCGTCGACGTCCACCATGGTTCCGTCGGGATTAACATACCCGATCACATTGTTGTTATCGTCGTAAACCAGCTTGCGATTGTTGGCAACGCCGATGATATTTCCTTCGCCGTCCACCGCCAGGCCGTTTTCGTTGACACGCCCGACCACGTTGCCGCCTTCGTCGTAAACATAACCGTCCTCATCGGCGTATCCGATCACCTCGCCGCTCGGACCGACAATCGCCCGCTGCATTTTTTTGGCGGCCGGAGCCGCGGAAGTCTGTCCGGAAGCCCCCGGAACCGTTTCGCAGAAATTACAGTCTTCTTTATTGACCGCGTTGCCGAAAACCGGAACTTTTTCGGCTTTGGCACTGGTTTGCGAAACATTGCTTTCATGCCAGGAGATAATAAAATTGTTCTGAACGTTTCCGGCAATGAGCGGCGTCCAGCTCATGGTCACGTCGCAGGTCTCCTTACCGCGCAACAGTTTGCCGCTGCAATTGTCATTAAATTCAAAACCGTCAAACGGCGCCTCGGCCAACTGAACCGAAATGATCATTACCGAAGCTTTGCCGTTGGTTCCGAGCGTCAACACGTTTTTGGCATCGGTTCCCAACACGACCTGCCCCAGCGGCACCGGATTCGGGGTTGCGGTAAGCGGAACTTCCTGATCTCCGACCGTACTGAACTCAATGCTGTTTTGGACCGGCAATGCATCGCCGACGTTTAAGGCATCGTCATTATCCGTAAATACCGGTTCTTCATATTCGTCGATCGGTTCATTGCTTGAAAACAGCAGATACAATCCGAAGATAAAGACGACGAAAGAAGTAATACCAACCGCAAGAATGATGCGGTTGGTTTTTTTGATATAGGTTTCGGAATGTGTTAAAACTTCTTTACTCATTGGGTCCTGACTACGCTGCAAAAGACGCCGTTTCTCCCCAACTTGCTGCAGACGCTGTCGCCTTCGTCCAGAGTTTTAACCGGTCCGATTCTCAGATGGAACAGCTCTTTACCCTGGCCGTCCGCCGGTGCATCAACCGAGAAGAACGGATCATAGTTTTTCAAAATTTTAGAATATTTGGAGGACAAATTATCCCACAAAGTTTCCAGGTTGTCTACGTTGGCATCGGTTCCGAGTTCAATCGAAATGTTGGAACCGCCGTCGGCAAAGCCCGAACCGTAACGGTACTGGCTGGCCAGACTGCTCGCCGCGGCATCAAATTCCTGCGTATTTTTGATGCGCCGCATTTTCGAATAGTCAAAGTCACCGCCGTTGCCCTGTCCGCGGCCGCCCATATTAACGCTGCCGTCAGCCTGATAACGGATGGTAACACCGTTGCCGTTACCGTCGGCGCCGCCGTAATTCGGTACAATCATCTCGCCCGAACCGACATTGATGTCAAACTGCCCTTCCGGATAGTTGCTGCCGTATCCGTCCGGATAGCTGGCCGAACCGGCCTTACCCTGTCGACCGCCCGGAAGCGCCGGCGGAACATCCCATTCTTTATCCGTAATGTCATCGGCATAAGTAATATTTTCCAAACCGACTTCGTCCGATTTGCGCAGTTTGAGACAAACGATCCGTTTACCGTTGCGCATTACCATGTCACCGATGGCTTCGACAATAATCAAACGGTTATTCGGCCCTTTGGTACGGAAACCGACCGGAACTTCCACCCGTTCGACAATCAGGGTCACGATCGGCCGCTGAGTCATATTGAGCGCTTTTTCGCCCAAATCGATGTAAGTGAAAATGTCGTCGCGCCATACGCGTTCCGGCGCAATGACCACGTCGTCCGGATTGGGAACGTAAACTTCAATGTCAAAACGGAATTTGGTCGGATCAAGCGGAATGCTCTTAATCCAGTCATTCTTTTGAAAACGTTTGGTAAAAGTGGAATCGACAGACTTGCCGCTGCCGCCGTAATATTTGCTGGCATTGACACGTCCCGAGGACGAACCGCCGGAACCGAGACTGCCGGCACCGCGGGCACCGTCAATAACATCAATATCCACAATCGCATTTGTCAATCTCTCGGTATTGATCCCTTCGCTGCGGACATAAAAAACGTAACGGTTGCCGGAACGTCCGAAAACGATAATGTTGGTATCGACACCGACGTTGGCACCCTTGCGCGGATAAAGCAACAAAGTGTTGGGGCCGGAAATCTGTCCGTCAAAAGTTGCATTATCGCCGATATAAATATCTTCGATCATTTCCCATTCCGGAAAATTGAGCAGAGTAATCATCCCCTCGCGCAACCGCAGCGGCAGCACCAGATCGGGCGACCAATAATATTTGGAATAAGCCGGCTTGCTCTGACCTTCACCCAGATTTTGCAGCGGATCGAGCCAGGCGCTTTGCATCATTCCCAGCGAATTGAACCCGGCATATCCCATATCCATTGGCTGATACTGCCCCTGGGACTGGTCGGCGTTCTGATCCATACTGTTGATTGTGGCCTGAGCAGCGGCGTCAACGGCAAATGCGAGCCCGAACAAACCTAAGATACTTATTTTAACAGACTTTGATAACATTATCTTTATCCACCTTATTTTACTTTGTTGTAAGTCAGCGAGTATTGGTACACTGTAAAGCCGACCGGATTTTTTAATCTTCCCTTGTATTTCACCCTCTTGCCGCGGTATCCGACCTTAAGGCTGGCTGTCCAGTAATTGACTTCCGGCGTTTTGGAATCCGGATACATATCGCGGGTTTCATATTCAACCTGCCATATGCCGGAACCAAGTTCGTTAACCGTCATAATCCGCACGTCGCGGATCATGTGGCGGCTGCGGATCAGTTCCAACGCGCGGTTAGCCGTATTTTTAAGGAAATCTTCATAGACTTGCGGCGCCGACATTTCTTCAATCATGCCCCCCGGCATCCAACGCGCTTCCACTTCCGGAATATCGAGATTGAAAGAACTGCGCAGCAAAACATATTCACGCACGAAAACCTCGGTAATTTCCTTTTCGTCTTCCATTTTGCGATCAACCGGCTGAATATTGTAAACCTGTTCTTCCTTATTTTGGAAAGTAAGCAAAAACGGTTCAACCCGGTACAACGGAATAACCTGTGCAATTGCCAGCAGCAGCACGATATTGCAGCACAAACTGACCGCGGTGATAATCGCAAAAGCACGTGCCGTCCACAAATACCTTTTTTCGGCAATATTGGCGACAAAAGCGTCTTTGTTGTTCACCGGCGAATCGGGACGCTGCCCGCGACCGGCCAAAAGACGCTGATTCTGATTATTTCCCCCCAACTGCTGTACCATTCGCGGCAACTTTCTTTAGATCGTTTCAATAAACCAGTCGGGCAAATTCTTCGGCAGTTCCACCTGCAAACAGGCGCAGGGCGACAGTTTCAGTTCGTCCGAAGCCTTACCGACGCCGACCGGTTCCGGTTCGTAATACGAGCCGAACAACCCGCAGGCTGACAATAACAAAAGAATCAACACCAACACTAAATTTTTGTACATCGAAATATCCTCGTTTATAATAAGATATATTGAAGTTAAACTTTTTTTTCGCAAAAGTCTAACATTTTTTGAATAAACTCTGATCTGATTGTGTTATAAATCAAAATGGTTAACAAATTTACAAGAATTCTACTTCGCTTTGCGAATATCTGGTCACGGTAAAGCCAAGCGGATTGAGCAGCCGCCGTCCCATAAATTCCCGCTCCGGAATAAAATACGAGGTGACCGACGCCGTCCAGTAATGAACTCGCAAAAACAGGGCACCGGTTTCGTTATTGCGGCGCCGGGCCGAAACTTCATAAGTTTTGAAGTCCACTTTCCAGACCGGGCTCTTATCGCCGCCGACACGGCCGATCGATATGATTTCCACTTCCTGGCTGGTTTGGTTGTCGGTAATGTCTTTCCAAATGCTTTCGCGATATTTGGCAAACTCGTCAAAAACCTGAGGCGCCGACAAATAATTGACGATACCGCCGGCATACCAACGCACCATCATTTCCCGTTCGTCGTTAATGATCGTGTTGCGATAAAGCACATACTGACGGACAAAGGTTTCCATCATCATTTTCTTAGACGCCATATTATAGGCAATCGGTTCATAACGGACAATTTCGTCGGAAGAACTCTGGTCTATAATCAGAAAAGGTTCCACCGTTACCCGCGGCGCCAGATTGAACAAGGCCAGAGAAGCGGCCAGAAACAGCAGCAGCGACGCGGCGGAAGTGACGACAAAGAAACGGGAAAGCCAAAGGTAATATGTCATTTTGGCACTTACTTTTTCCCGTTCTTTGCTGCCGATAAAGTGATATTCTCTTCCGCTTTTGTCGGTAATGGCAAGAATTTTGCTGCCTTCCAGGATTTTACTGATCTTGTTCATCGCTCACTTTCTTTTAATATGCGGCGCAAAGCGGTTTCTCGTAATTGTCTATCTCTTTGCGGATCGCATCCAAACCTTCGTTCTGAGCCTTTTCCATAACCTTTTGGTTGGCTCTTTCGCTGATAATCGCCTCTTCCAACGAACTGCCGGCCGCGGTCGAGTTATTGAGATTAATCAACGCGTCTTTGTCCTGAACCAGCGCCGCCCGGGTGTTGTCCGCTTTGTCATAGCGCTCCTTAACCACCGGATTGCTGTGATTGACCGTCGAAATTTCCGCCGCCGCGGCGCCGATCATGTTGTTTTTGTATTGATTCAGCTTGTTGCGAATATACTTATAATCGCTTTCGTTGGCAAGATTAAAGTTATCGGAAACTTTAAATCCCATCTCCGCCAGCATTTCCCTGATGGTTTTGCGGGCATCGTTGATACTCAGCTGAAGTTCGTCAACATTTTTGCGAATGGTGTTTTCCTTGTCGACAAAATGCAGAAAATCGCCGATTTGGTTGCGCGAATACATTGCCTTTTGATAAACGTTGTCCCGCACTTCAAAGTCAAAACCCTCGCTATTGGCTTTTTCTTCCAACTGAACCATCCGTTCGTAAACATTGTAAGAGGCGCTGTTAAAGTGAAGTCGCTGATCATCATAGGCCAATAACGTACCAAGCTCGCTGGGACTGATTTCCGCCGGTGTTTTCTGCGTGCCGGCACGAACGCTCTTGTCCAGTTCGAGATCGGTTACCGTAAAATAGGCCAACGCCCCCTTGAGAGAAATGTCCTGACAAACGGGCATCTCCGGCGAAGCGTTCGGGCTGACCAGATACTGACCGCTGGTTTGGCTGAGGTCAACTTTGGAAGCGGCAATATCCACCGCATAGCTGCCGATCCGGCACGGATACAAGGTTCCGCGCATAAAGTATTTGCTCTCGCCGCCTTGTTCCAGCAACGAACTCAAATTCAAGCCTTTTTCGACAAAGGCGTCATCCGCCAGCATTTTCTGCCAAATCGCGGGGATTTCGCCGCCATAGCCGAGAAAAGACGCTTTTGTTACGATGCCATCGTTGGTTTTCTTGAGGTTTTTATAGTCGGTGAGATCAAAATGAACAATATCGCGCGGCGACGGATAGTGCTTGAATGACGGCGCCTTGGGCGCGGTAAAATCGCGCGTTTTGGCACCGAGACCGACAAAATACGCTTCATCCGGCGCATCACAAGCGACATTGCTGCAAATATTGCCGGTTACGGCCGACGAAAGCGCACTCGACAGCAAAGAGGCGATCGCCGATGCGCCGTTGTCGCCGGCGGCTGAAATCGCCGCCCGGACAAATTGCTTTTTCGGCATCTTTTTCAATTCGTCTATCAGTTCCTGATGACGTCTGACCACAGCGCCGTTGTTCCGGGTTTCGTACAGACCGTCGCCCAGGTTATACATATCCTGACGTGCTTGATCAATCAGCTTAACCGCATAGCTTTTGGCATCGGAAACCAAACCGTCGGCACTGGAGACAATTCCGCCCAGCCCGAGACCGCTGACACCGAGCTGGTCAACCAACGCCGCCAGATTCGGGCTTTTGGTCGTTCCGGAAGCGGCGCTTGCCAGCTTGCCGTTATATTCCGCTTCGAGTGCGGCAGCCCGGACTATATAATCTTCTTCGACCAGCGCGATTTTTTCTTCCAGCGCCGCAAGCTTTTGGTTGAGAGCATCACGCTGTTTTTCGTATTTTTTGACTTCGGTCCGCAAACGGGTCGCTTCTGCCATGTTATCGGTCATTTGGCTGCTGCCGCCGGCAAAATCGCTGACCGCGGTTTCGTATAAAACCGAATTGTCGGTTGCGCCCCGGTTGTTCATCCGTTTAATGTTGTCATGCGCACTTTCGGCTTTGGCGTTTCCGGCCGCGACTTCGGCGTCAACCTGACTGATTTTATCGCTGAGAGCGCTTATTTTTGCGGTTATCCGGTCCAACTGCGCCAAAAGCTTGTTTTTTGAAACCAGATGAGGTTTCAAGGCCGTTTCTTTTGACTGTTCGAGTTTGGCCAGCGCCGCTTTCTTGGCTTCGATCAAACCATGGCCGGCATTGTTGCCGCCGCCGTTTTTGGCAATGTAAGCCGACAGGCGGTTCAATCCTTTTTGGGCCGAGCTTTTCGCGGTTCCGTCCTCGCGGCCGTCGTTGATAATTTCGGCAATCTGAACGGCAACCGCATTCAGATCCAGGTTACGAATATATTCTTTCATATTTTCGTATTTGCCGTTGATATACTGATTGTAATAGCTTTTCTGATCCTGCCACAAAGGATAGGGATTGTACGCCTTTCCGTAAACCGGCTTGGCGGAATACTGATCCTCTGCCAGCACCATTGCCGCCTGAGCGCCGATTTGCCAGGTGATCAGTTCAACTTCCCGCGCCGCATCGGAAAAAGCCTCGCTTTGACTCGGTGAAGCCAGAGCATTCGTATCATCGGCCGCCGAAATCTGATCGGTAATTTTGTTCAAGCTGGTGAGGTCGCTGCTGTCCGCCTGATTTCCATAGTCAATCGTGGCAAAAGAATCGGTGTCCAAACCGGCCGTTTTATCGGCATTTGCCACCTGAAAAGCAGCCACGGCCCAACCGGATATTCCTTTTCGGTCATCGTAATTGACCGGATCGGCCGGTGCGCTTGAGGTCCCGTACCAGACCTTTTCCGGTTCCTTATAACGGCGCCCCAGATACTGGATCACGCACTGATCGGAAGTCGCCACCGCCTGAGCGGCTTTGGCATGCATTTGCTTAAACAATTCAAACTGCTCAAAAACCGTACGGTAAGAAGGCAGCAGGCGCATGGTATTATGAGCTTTGAGAGCGCTGTTCAAATAACGCTGTGCTTTCGAAATAACGCCCAGATCCGCCAACTCCTTTTCACTGCCGGCCATTAACGATTTGGCTTCGGGAGCGTCGGGCACCGTAAAGTCAACCTGAGTATATTCGCCTGTCGGCGTTTCGGCCTCCTCGCCTTGCGGCTCTTCCGCTTCCACGGCGGCGGTGCTGCCGCTTACAAATTGCGCAAAGGCAAACCGGCTGTGGAAATAGCTCGAAGCGGCCGACTTTTTGCCGTCGCCCGGCTTTTGGTCTTTTTCTTTCTGATACGGCGCCGGAAGAATGGTTTTGCGGTAGATGGCGCGGGCAACATAATATTGCGAATACAGCGCCATGACTTCTTCGGTAACCTTCAGGACGTCGTTGAATTTTTTATGAGCGAGATACAAATTATAATAGTTGCCGCTTTCATCTTCGGACGGCATCGAACCGGCATTGCCGCCGGACGGCGCTACGGCATCTTTGGCAAAGGTGTCGATTTCGGTACGCAGGCTGTCCAACTGCGCTTCCAGCTTTTTGGAAGCGGTTTGGATTTCGATCATGGTATCGTAATAAAACTCAAGCGCTTCCTTTTCATAAAATTTGTTGACCCGCGGATCATCGGACGGATATTGCAGGAACAACTCGTTAACCGCCGCCTGAACGGCATCCGCATTTGCGATGTTTACCGAACTGTTTTTGGCAAACCCTTTGGTGCCGGGAACTTTTTCGGCGGCATTTTTACGTTTGGAAAAATAAGAAGCAAGACCCGCTTTGAGGGAAGTCACCTTTTCTTTGGCATATTTTACCGCTTCGTCCGCCGCGGTCTGAATTTGTTCCAAAACAGGCGTGACCGCCGCCGCCGCATCACCGAGGAAGTCGAACGAAACCCCGGCCACCAGCTGAGCGTTGGCGGGAGAACCGAAGCCAAGCATTCCCGAAACCAGCAGGACTCCGAAATAAAATTTTTTATTTTTTCTCATCTTTTCCACTCCCCGCTTCTGTCGTTGTGTTGGCCGGATTGTCCCCGGATTCCGCATCGGCCTGCATATTGGCCAACCCGTCGGTTAGGACTTTTCCGCTGCTCGGGGTAATCTCTTTTTCAAGTTCACCCAGCTTTTCCGGTTTTTTGCCGTCGGCCGCTTCCAGTTCTTCGGCACTCGGCGGCGTAAACTTATAGTTGTCCAGGTTAAAATCCCCGGCAGCCTGCACCGGATCGACGGTTGCAAAGTTTTCGGTTGCCAGATCGCGCGCCACATCCAACTGCATTTTTTGCAGCAATATTTCGGTAAAGTTAAGCAGTGCCTGAATATTGTCGGTTTTCATCGTCACCACGGTCCCCAGAGCCCCGCCCAGGCTTTCAAACTGTACCGTCGACACTTTTTTCTTGCCTGCCTCGGTATCATCCTTTTCAATTCTTGACTTGATGGTCATTGAACGAACCATCGCCTGTTGCATCGCTTTGTAATAGGCAGCACGATATATTGCGGCATAGGTTGCAGAAACATGGGTATCAACTTCGGTACCTTTTTCCGGCATCAAAGATTTAGCAGTCTTTTGCAGGTCTTCCGCCGAATCGTAATTGGCCGGAATCATTTTTACCGAAGCAATCAGATCGGCTGCCTGATTTTTCATATTGCCGATTTGATCGTTCAGCTTGCCGATTTTGGTTTCGGTTTTACGATTGATCTGACGGGTTTCTTTAACCAGTTTTTTGGATATTTTGGCCTTTTCCTGTTCGTTCTTGCGAATTTGTTTCTGATACTTTTCGGTATTGGCGGGATCTTCGACAATTTTCTTATTCAGTTCCCGCGTATTTTCATCCAGCGCCGCGATTTTCGCGTTTGCTTCACGGGTTTTGGCGGCAATTTCAACCGCGGCATCTTCTTTGGTCTTGCTTTGTTCGGCTTCCATATCGCTCAGTTTATTCATGATTTCGCCGAGGTTGTTCAGTTCTATCCCCTGAAACTCCTTCATCATTTTCATTCCGAAATCATAAAATTCTTTCGCACCTTTGCCGTAGGTGATGGCCGTCTGCACAATCGCAGACTGCTGCAGCCCTTTGCCTGCCGTTTGCGAAGTGGTGTTACCGTAGGAAATAACTTCGTTGCCGATGACCCCGGCGTCCATCTTAAACGGCGGCAACGGAATGAAAGCCCGGGCCGGCGCTCCCCAAAACACCGTACCCAAAACAAAAAGACCAAGAAGAATTTTTTTCATTTTCCGTCTCCTTCCGCTGCGGAGCCGCCGCTCTCGCCTTTGTCTTTATTGCTGAACAGCAGAGCTTTTTCAATCAGCTGCAATTCATAAATCGCCGACTGCATATCCCAGATATGCGCGTAACGACGGGCGTTTTCCATCGCTTCTTTGGTTGCTGCCGACTGCAAAATCTCGCGGCTGTCTCCCGCCTTAACCGTCTTATCCGCGGCCTGCCCTTTGGTGCGCGCTTCTTCCATGTTAACGCGAAGCACCAAAGCATACGCATACATCCGGCTCAGGCTTTCGCGGCGGATGGCGTCGGTGGTGTCTTTGTTAACAAAAAAAGTGGCATCCTGATCCTTGTCGGTGTAGTTCGGAATCATATTTTCTTCCACCGCACCTTCGAGTTCCTTAACATCGCCGACTTTTTCGGCAATCGGGCCGATCATTTTGACATTAATTTTTTTATCGTTCAGAATATTGCTCTTGACTTCTTTCAGCGGCCCGAAATCGCCCTGGCGCGCCGCATTGATGCCGGCCTGCACCTTTTTAAGCTCTTCCTGGACGTTTTGGGCTTCCTTCTGCACATCTTCCAACTTGCCGAGGACGGTTTCCACCGCCTCAAAGTCGGCGCGGGCATAACCGGCGTTTAAGAGTGCCAGAAGCAATGTCCAAACAAAAAATGCTTTTTTCATCATTTTTCTCCACTGGTTTCAGAAGCCTTATCCATATCAGAATCACCCAAAACGTCTTTGCGCGCCGCACACAACTGGTCAACCGTTTCCAAAATAATCTGCGAAGAGAAATTCATCGAAATACGGTTCAGCAACAACTGAGTCTGATAGTTGCTCATCGCCAGCACGGTCAAATCACCGCGAACGTCGGTCGAATCTGCGGCCAGTTTGTCCTGCTCATCTAAGGTGTCGCTGTAGTTGGCCGCCTCGTATTTGGCGTTGGTTGCCTCGGCCAAAAGAGAAACAACCGCCGTATAAACCATCTGACGGCATTCTTTCATGCTGAGCGCCGCGTCAAAACTGTTGTCGGCATTATTTTCACGGATAATGGTTTCAATACATTCCTGACGTTTCTTTTCATCTTTGATAAAAGTTTCGGCACTGATTGAACAACGTTGAGCCATCGGCACGACATAGACGTTGCCGATATAACTGTTGCCGACGCCTTCACTGTCGGAGGCGCTGGCAAAAGCCAAAACTTCGTGATGCCGATAGGTGTTGGCAGAAATTTTCTCCGCGGCGCCATTCAATCGCGGCGAGACCCGGAATTGCCGTCTGACCGCCGGTGCGGCCGCAGCAGGCGCAACTTCGATTTTCTTTGCCGCCGGGACAGCGGTTTCGAGCTTGGCCGGAACAACGACGGCATTGTCTTTGGTTACCGCCGTCGGCGCAACACGGACCGGAACCGTCTCCGAACCGGCAACGGACGGACGCACAAACGGACGACGACCGGACGGAAGCGTTTCGGCGGACAGTTTCTGTTCGGGAATTACAACGGCTTCCGCCTTGACCGGCGCGTTACCGTCGACAACGGCTTCCGTAATTTCCGGACTGTTTTCGATTAATTTTTCTTCGGGGACTGAAACGCCGTCAAGCTCTTCGCCTTCTCCGGGAACACCGTCAAGATTTTCGCCGCCGACGTCTTCATCATCATCATACACGCGACCGTCGGAACTCATGACCGGAGGCGTCATTTCTTCCTCTTCGCTTTCTTCTTCCGGCATAACGGCCGTCATATCATCGGCCGGCAATTCTTCGGCAACTTCCGCCTCTTCTTCGACAAATTCTTCTTCGAACTCTTCTTCATCTTCCATATCGGCAGCATTCTGCTCGGCCACCGTATCCATCGCCGCCTGATAAGCTTCTTTCTGCGCCTGAACTTCGGCATCATGAGCGGCCTTGGCCGCTTCGGCTTCCGCCTTACGTGCCATCGCCTTTTGCGCCAGCTCAATACCTTTGTTTATTTCATCGCCGTAATCGGCCTGAAACTTGGAAACGGATGCGGCAGCATCGCCGACAATCGTATTCAGCTCACCGACTTTATTGGTAATGTCACCGATTCCTTTAATATTTTCAGAACCGTTTTTGACAATACTGATCGTTCCTGCAATATTGGCGGCATCAAAAGTCGGCAATCCGGCCTGTGCTTCCATAACAACCAACAAACCGGCACCCGCACCCAAAATGCCCGTACCAATGCGCTTAATATTTACCATACCACCCTCCGTCTTGGTCTATGTCATATTAATAATAGCAAAAAAAAACTATTTTATAAATCTATTTTATGTCCGTCAGGCAAGATTTAAATATTTTGTAACAAAGTTGTCTTCGCCGTATTGTTTAATCAGATCCTCCACCAACAGAACATTTTTGCGTCCCGAATTATAAAGTTTCAGATAGGGTCCGAGACCGCCCAAATTAACATCCAAAATAACCGATTCTCCGGTTGCCGGACGCGACAGCAAAATCGCATACGGGAAATCGCGGTACGAACGGCCGAATACAAAGTCGATCTCACGCTGATTGAGGTTCCAGTTGACATAATCTTCGGCCATCGCCTGCGGGTTGCGGAAGAAAATAACCGTCTGGCACTGACCGCGGATAACTTCGCCCACACCCAACCGGTCGATAATGTTCGGCTGTTGGAAAGCGCAAAGGTATGCCTGACGTTTTTTACGTCCTTCCTGCAAACCGATGATAAAATAGTCACGGAACATCGGGTGCTTGAGCATCGGCGCGGTTTCATCGATCATAATCAGTGACGGCACTCCGGTTTCGCCGGTTTCCGACTGAATACGGTGCATGATGTAACTGATAACCGCCGGCGCCAGTGTTTCGTCTTCGAAAATATGAGTAAAGTCAAAGGCGATAAAACGTTTGGAATGCAAATCCAAGCTATCGTTGGAAGCATTGAAAATCTTGCCGTACTGATCGGGATTAACCCAGCGGAAAAGCTCGCGGCGCATATTTCCGGTCGGCGAAAAACAGCTTTTATAGAGGTTGCTCATCACCCGTTCTTCAGGACGCAGATAATCAAACGCCGTTGTCACCGCACGGGCAATCTCCCGCTCCGACAAAGCATCGTCGACCATCGTGATTGATTTCATCCAACGACGCAAAAAGGCACGGTTGTTTGCCGTCGGCTCGGCGTCAAACGGGTTGAGCGACACGTTTTTCTCATCGCCGTCAAAACCGACATACGCGCCCTTCACCGCACGGGTAAAGATTTCCGCACCGCGGTGACGGTCAAAGAAAAACACCTTCAGATCCTTGTGCCGCATCGCCTGTCCGGCCAAAAACGTCAGCAAAGTCGTTTTACCTTGTCCGGTCGGACCGATAATACAACAGTGGGCCACCGCAGATTCTTCCGACGAAACATGGAATTGGAAACGGTAACCGGAACCGGTTGTGGTACGGAAGACCGAAATAGCGCCCGGACCCCAGTCACTTTTGGCAAAACCTTCGGAGGGTTTGTCAAACGACACTGCAACCGCAACGACCCGCGACAAATAACGGTAAGTCCGCGGATAGGTATCGTAGGTGGGGAACTGGTTAAAGAACGTTGCCTGGCTGACCCAGCCTTCGCGCACCGGGGTCACGCCGAACAAACGGCAAATACGCTGAACTTCGCCTTCGGCAAAGTCTATTTCTTCCAAACTGTGTCCTTTTAATACCAATGTCATCGCATATTCGGTCAAAGCCTGATAATTGGCATCGCTGTCTTCAATTGAGGACAATGCTTCATTGTACTGAGCAATCACATCGCCTGAAAAACTGGTCATGCGCGCCATGTTGGCCTGTTGCAGCAACAACGCGCGGGCGTTGGGTTTAAATATCGGCTTAATGTTGTGCAGCATCGTCAGTTCACAGTCAATCGCCAACAAAGACACGATCATCGACTCGTCCATAAAATCGCCCGAGGTTCGCAGCCCCATGGTAACGGCATACATTTCCTTATCTCCGGAAAAGAATTTAATAATGCCGTTTTCACCGGTAAAGTGGATATGATCGGCCGTCAAAATCTCGTTCAGCGCGGCGCCTTCGGCAGAACGCACTTTCGGATCCGGTTTGGATACCGGACTGCAAATGCGGCTGAAAACATGAAACGGACTGTCTTTGGGAAGGCTGTCTTCGCTTTCGAACATCGCCCGCACGCCATATTCGCTCAGGGTTGCCATCAACGTTTGCGAAGCATAGTTCAAATCCTTCAGGGCATCGGGACGATCGGGAATTGAAATAATGATGTAATGCGAATTGCTGTAAACCCGGTTAAGCGTACTTTGCCAGGTATAAGCAACCTGTTCCAACAACGGATTATCAAACGTGCCGACAATTTCATCAGGCGGAATACGTTCGCGCAACGTGATAACCCGGCAGGTAACCTGCAAATCCGACATATTGTCAATCCAGGATTTGCGCGCTTCGAGCATCGAGACGTTTTTCTCTTCGGTGGCAAAAGCCAGATCCAGCCCCTCAATCTTAAACACACGGGCAAACGAACCGTTATAGCAACGGATGGTCATACCGTCTGACATCAGTTTATTAAACGGCAGAAAATCCGCCACTTTGGATTCACTCGGCTGCGGCAAAATGCTGTGCCCCAGTTTAGTAACCCACAAACCGGCAAAAGCTGCGGCCGAAATAAAACCAATCACCGCAACAATAACTTCTTTAGTGCTCAGCCCTTGCACGAACGTGCTGAAAAAATCAAAATCAGGGTGCAAATTTATTCCCCTTTGTCTTATACAAATTTTTGGTTATACGATAAGTCTGACCAAAGGCCTGAATCATACTGGAGATATGCGGTTCTTTGGTCCCCCACAATACAATTATGCCGTGCACCAGCAAAATGCTGGCCACGAAAATAATCGGGTTAATCTCAAAAGCGCCGATCGACACAAACATAATCGGAAACTGGACGCCGAGATTAAGCAGCACCGGCAGAAACGGCCCCCAAAGAATCTTCGGAGGACTGGCTACCGCTTTTAATACTGGTTCACGCATTTCAATCCATTCCTTTATTTTTTCGATTCTACAAGAAAAGTTTCTTTTATGCAACAAAAAAGCTTGTCGAAATGAGAATGGCACACTCGAACATTTCCGTGCCCTCATCGACATTTTTGCGCTCCGAAACCGCGTTGGCCGCAACGGATATCCGTAAAAAACGATTGTCGCGACCGACGCAACAAAAAAACACCGCCCTGGGAGAACGGACGGTGCTTTTCGGATTTTCAACAAACTACTTGAAAATATTTCCGATGTCTTGAGGAATATCTTTGGCGGCGTTTGCCGTTCCGTTGATAACTCCGACATCCTGGGTGACTTCTTTTCCTTCGTTGGCGCCTTTGTTGCTGCCCTTAAAGAAGTCTTCAACTTTCTGTCCCAAACTTGGTTTTCCTTCCTTGTCGGTATAGTTGGTACCGATCGTTCCGGCTGCCGAAGTAATTGCTCCGGTGGCTGTGGTATAGTTATCAAAGGCCCCGACACCGGCGGTAATCGCTTCGCTGATGCTGCCGGCATTCTTAATTCCCTTAACCGACGAATCAACCGCGGTATAAACCGTCTTGGCGGCCGAGATAACCGTACTTGCCGTATTATAACCTTTTACGGCTTCGTCCTTAACCGTCTTAATGGTATCTTTGAACTTCTGCCAACCGGTGCGCGTATCGACCTGACTGCCGCCGCTGGTTCCGACCGGGCTGAGAGAAATGGTTTTCAAATCAACACCGCCCGATAAACCGGGAATACTGCCAACCGGACCCGACGGCAAAATCGGCATGACTTTTCCGTCTGCACCGGGAACCAGTCCGCCGCTGCCTAATCCGCCGGCACCGCCGCCTAATCCACCGCCGGCACCGCCGCCGATAGAGGTTCCGCCGCCGGCTGCCGTTACAGAAGCCGGGCAGTCATTCCCCTGACATTCGCCGAAAGTCGCCGAATAATCGGCTTCGGTGAAATCCGGCTGCAAGAAATGTCCGTACTTTAACGGAGGCTGTCCCTCACCCAAAGTAAAATATTCAATAAATGGTGTCATCATCGAGAGCAGAAACAAACTGATCGCAATGTTGCCCAAATGCTTAAAACTGATTTTGTTAAAAATCGCCGCAAAGGTAAAAGCAATCAGCCCGAAACCGCCCAAAATGTAAACAATTTTTCGAATATCAAATAATGTCGTGGTCACTTTGCAGGCAATGGTTCTGAATATTCCGTGTTGTGCTTCGCTTTGCATGCATCCCAACAAATCAGCGAAGGCATCGCCCGGATTAAAACAGACAAACAGAGCTGTCAGCAACATTAACAGAGATACAGACATCCTATCTTTTATCTTAAATTTTTGCATAGCACCCTCCTAAAATCTCTGTTCAAACTATTTTGCCAGACCCGAGTCATTACCGCTGATCAACGTATCCGTGATCATGGTCGGGGTAATAACCGTACTTTCCACCATATAGTTAATAATCCCGGCCGTAGTCGCGATAACCATCAGCCCGATAATGATTGCCCCAAGCCATTTCCAGTTAAAGTTACCGAAGAAACCGCCGATGGCAATTGCGACGATACCGAAACCGGCAACCGCATAGATAATCTCGCGCATTCCTCTGAAGATCTCGGCACCTTTTGAGGTCAGATCACCGAACAATGCCGCGTAAGAATTGGTTGCAAATAAAATTGAAGAAGCTAAGAACGCAACCAATGCAAATATTATTATTTTCTTTAATTTTACGTACAACATCTTCTTTTTCCTTCTTTTGTTAGTAGTAAAATAGGAGGGCTGCCATTGGCTAGCCAAAACTTCTGCCAGCCCTCCCGATCAGTTAGTATACAGGCAACTATACACCGAAGGTATCAGTTACGCCCGTACCGGCTTTGGAGCCTGCCGCATATTGAACAACGGCGTTCGCTGCAGCCAAGATAGCCAGACCGACAGCCAAAGCTGCAAACCATTTCCAGTTTACTTTACCGAAAATAGCCGCAAAAGCAACACCGACCAGACCAAAACCACCCAGGATGAAGATGATCGTTCTAACGGCTTCAAATACGTTAGAGACCTTCTTGCTCGCCTGAGTCATTAAGCTGGTGCCGTCAACAGCCGCGGCATCGCCAACCATGGCAACGGTTACAAACAAAACCATTGCAGCCAGCGTCCAGATATTTCTTTTAATAAATTGCATAGTTTTTCTCCTTTAATTAATTAAAAGTACTTTACTTATACATTTTTAGGATACCTGATTTTTTCCAAAATTACCAGCATTATCATTTCCTGCACGTTTTCGATAACCGATTGTTTTTTATTATAAAAAATCCCTGTAACAAAAAATTCATAGTTAACTCGGCTTCATTTTGGACAATAAAAGGGACAGACTCCGCCCTGTCGTTTTGGTCCCGGCTTCGTTTTATCCGAAACAAAAAACAAGAAAACACTTATTTATATATATCACTCTGAATATACAGCCGCTGCGCCGCTGTCGTTCCGACCCCGCACAGCCCCCAAAAAAACGACGAAAATTTAATATTCGGCGAATTATGTGCTTGCCAATTCTCATATTTTAATTTATTGTTAACCATTAGAGGGGTCAAGTTAATGAGAAAAAAGACTTTTAAAATATTTGTTAACAGTTTTATCATTTCTCTGTTCACAATGTGGGCGTTTAATGAGCTTTTTGCCGTACCGGCACAATCCAAAAGCGCCGAGATATCCATTCCGGAAAAGAACATTGCGCTCTTTTTCCAAAGCGACATGACGGCAACGGGACAGGCTCTGGCTCCGGTTGAAGTTCTTTCGCTGGCAGCGCCTTTGCCGAGAAAAAACGAACGGGATGTTCTTATTGATAAAAATTTGTTTGTTTTTGACAATGATGACGGCATCAGCATCAGTTCGGTCGAAGACGCCGCCGACATTCCGTTGGAATATTCTGCCGCCGCCCGAAACGTAGTTTTAGCGGAAAACAAGCCGGAAACCCGGCCTTCCGGCGACTCGGAAAACAATATCGCGGCATTTGAACAGCAGACACAGGCATTTGCCCAAACAACCGACGCCCCCGTTACGGAAAACCCGGTTAAAAACCCCGAAGATCTTTTGACGTCGGCATCCCCGGAAATTGAGCCTCAGTTTCCGGTAGACAGCGCTCTTTCGCTGCAACCGGCCGACTCTGCGCCGTCAGAAGCCCCGACAGCCCTTGCCGCCGCCGAGACAGATAAAAATGACCAGATGATTCCGCTGGAATTCGGCCTGCAAAAGGGCCGCGAAACCTCGGTAGAAATTGCAACCGCCGCGCCGGACAATCAGATCGCGATGGCGGAAGGCGGAACGCTGGACGTCGAATCAATCGCCGTTAAGCCGACCCTCGAAAAAGACAGAATATCCGGCCGCGAGTGGCACGAAATGACGGCCCGCGACGTCGAGGAAAGTCCCTGGGTCGTTGCCAAAGGGGCCCGCAATCCGAAAAACAACCACGTTTTGGAAGAAGATTTTTACAAAGGCATGAACGAATCGGAAATCGCCGATATACTCAATCGGCCCGAGGCCATGGCCGATGAAGACAATCAGGTCCAAACCGCCGAAATGGTCAAGAATATCTTAATTCCGATCCCGGAAGACATCCTTAACGACAAAAACCTCACGCCGCAACTGGTTTCCCCCAAAAAGAGCCTTGACCGGAAAAATACCGAACCGGAAGAAGAAACCGTTGCCGAAGAAGAAAAAAGCGGCGGCCTGTTTAAAAGTCTCGCTTCGATGTTCAGCGGTTCTGACAGCAATGAAAGCGACGAAGTGACAACCGACGAAGAAACAACCGAAAAACCCAAAAAAGCAAAAAAACGCAAAGGCTTATTTTCGGCTTTCGGCGGCGACAAAACGCCGACCAAAATCCTGCCGGCCGAGATGCGGCTTTCTTTCCAGCCGGGACGCGCCGAAATTTCGGGAACCACTTTACGATGGATTCAGGCATTCGCCAACAAAGTTATCGAGGATCCCAACGTTATTCTGGAAGTCAGAATCGATCGCACCAGTTCTTTTGAACTGCAGCAAAAAAGATTAAACTTATTACACAATATTTTAACTAATAAGGGTGTAGATTACGGAAAAATAAATACCGTTTTCACCTCCCGCGAGCCAAATTCGTTTATTATCAGGACTTTAAGGATTAACGAAAACGTCAATAACGATATGCCGGAAAACAATAAAAGGCAGAGTCTGTATTACCAATCGTGGTAGAATATCTGCTTGATTATTTTTTTTCAGTATGTATGATAGGTTAAAAATATGAATAAAAACAGCTTAGGAAACACGAAAATGAACTACAAATTTCTTATATCAGCCGGTTTTTTAGGAGTTCTGCTGTTATCGGGTTGCGCAAGCAACAACGATTATGAATATGAGTATTCAGAGACACAAGCCGCTCCGGGCACAACCGTCAAACAGACCTGCCCGGCCGGTCAATATCCCACTCCCGGAATCACCGGTTGTGCCGCCGAAGACGAGTTCGTCAACTATACCAAAGTTGCCGCCGATTACCGTGAATACGGCGAAAGAACTCCCCGCGATCATTTAATAGTTCAATCCGGTGCCGGAAGCAACATGTCGGCAACCATTCCGCCTTCAATCGACGGTGAGGTTATTGATTATGAAGAAGAAATCACCGTGGACGAAAAAATCGGCGAAGGCGCGGACGTAGGCGGTTCCGGCGAAGGTTACAGCGCCGATGATCCGGTCGAAGACTGGCTGGCCGAAGAAGGTAAAAGCCTGAAGCTGTTGCTAACCGAATGGTGCGACCGGGCCGGCTGGCGCCTGATTTGGAACACTAACCGTAACTATACTTTAACCGCCGGCGCTATGTTCAGAGGCCGCTTTGCCGACGTCAGTTCGGCTTTGGTAAGAGCTTTTGCCCGGGCCCGTCCGGCTCCGATAGCTACATTTTATAAAGGAAACCGCGTCTTGGTAGTCGAGACTATGGAGGATGAGAATGCGTATGAATAATTGGATTAAATACAGTTTGGGTTTGGGTCTGGTTGCTCTGATCGGCGCCTGCTCGATTGCGACCAGTATGGACGCAACGCTGGAACGCGAAGTTGAAGCAACAACCGAACTCAAGGAAAAAGCCAAAGCTCCGAGCGAGGCCGCTCCGGAAGACGTGGTTCGGGTTAAAAACGAGATCTGGCTCGGCGACAAGAGTATTGTAGAATATGAAGGCGCCCCGATCCCCGCTTATCTGGAAACCAAAGAAGGCATTACTTTGATCAGCAACCGCCCGATCACTTTATACGAAATCGGCGACATGATTAACAAAATCACTTCGGTTCAGGTCAGATTTGCCCCGCATCTGGAAGAAGATCTTCTGAAATCCGCAACGGAAAACGTTCCGTCTCCGGATCAGATCAACGCCCACTGGGCCGATCCGACCAAAATGCTGGTTTCTTACCGCGGACCTTTAAGCGGATTGCTGGATGAAATCGGCTCCCGTTTCGGAATTTGGTGGCGTTATGAAAAGAACGAAATTTATTTCTATAAGTTTATGACCAAAACTTTTGTTCTGTACAGTCTGCCGACCAAACAGTCTTTGACTTCCAACATCGGCGGTTCGTCAACCGATTCAGGCAGCGGCGGCACTTCCGCCCTCACCCTGACCAACTCTGCCGAGTTAGAGTTGTGGAGCAACATTGAAAAATCGATTACCTCAATGGTCGGCAAAGATGCCCAGTTGTCTCTGGATCCGACCAACGGAACCATTTCGTTGACCGCAACGCCGAACGACATCCGCAAAGTTGCTCATTTTGTCAATGAACAGAATACGCGTCTGTCCCGTCAGGTTGCCATCAGCATTAAAGTTTTGCAAGTCACCGTTAACGATTCGGACACTTTCTCGCTTAATCTGAAAACTTTGTTTAACGACGGCAAAACTTCCATCGGTCTGGCCAGCGCTGCAAGCGGTTTGAGTTCCGATATTGCCGAAAACCTGACAATGACCATCATGCCGGGCAACTGGAATATCAATTCCAGCATCCAGGCATTGTCAACTCAGGCAACCACCAACCTGATTACCAGCGGTACGGTAACCACTTTGAATAATAAGTCGGCCCCGATTCAGGTTGTCAAGAAACAGAACTACATTTCCGAAATCACCAAAACCAACAGCGGCGGCGACTCGGGAACTTATGACCTGTCGACGGAAACCGAAGAAATCGAAACCGGCTTTACGATGAACGTATTGCCCCGCATCTTGGAACACGGACGTCTGCTGCTTAAATTCGACCTCACGCTGTCCGACCTTTTGGCTTTGGAAAAGGTTGACCTGATCAGCGGCAACGACGGCGAAAGCGAAGGCGGCGAATATATTCAGAACCCGATCATCGAATCGCGCGGCTTTACTCAGGAAGTTGCTCTGAAGTCGGGAGAATCTCTGGTGCTGACAGGTTATGAACGCGTCGAAAACAGTGCGGAAAAACGCGGCGTCGGTTCTGCAACCAATTCTTTGCTGGGCGGTACCGCAACGGCCGGAAAAGTCAGAAGCATCTTAGTGATCATTTTAACCCCCGTGGTGCTGGAATCTCCGCTTAATCCGGAAACCAGAGTACGCGACTAGACTTAAATTTCTGATAAAAGGAAACGAACGTGTTAGACGATGCCAAAATGCTAGATGACGAATATAAAGCAGATCAGGAACGGAGCTGGGGTACTCATTTCGTATCCGGCGGCGTAGAGTTTGCCACCAGCCTGTTCTGGCAGTCTCTGCAAAATCAGGACGCGCCGCTGGCCGAAATCATAGAGTCCTCGCAGGGCGTTTTGGAAGGCGCCGATCTGTACTGCATAAAGAAAGGCAAAACACCGCAGTTTGGTATTTGCGTTTCGGCAGACGGCTACAAACCGGGACAAAATGCCGGTGCGGTCACCTTGTCTTCGGCGCTCAGCGACCAACCTTCCTTCGTTGCGGTATTTAAAGTACCGAACGGATGGTGGTATGTCTGCGTACGCGATGACGTTATTCTGGCAAACGGCGATATGCTCTATCTTTCGGAAGAAGACGCCAAGAAACAGTTCATGAGCATGTTGATGGTCCCGGACTGGAAGCTGAAGATTGCTCCGCCGGAATGGAATATTGAAGACACTTTATACCCCGATCTCGACGATTTGTTGTCTCGCGGCAGTAAAGTCAAGCTGCAAAAAATCAACACCAAAGGCAAGATGTTTTATATCATTGCCGGTGCCGGCGCTTTCATTGTCCTCTATATTCTCTACCAGTTGTTTATGAGCCTGTTTGACACCACGCCGACGGTGCCGGTTATGGTACCGGTGGCGCCGAAAGTCGTCAAGACGGAGGAGATTCCGCCCGAACCGAAACCGTGGGAGAATCTGCCCGATCCGATCATGGTAATGGGCAGTTGTCAGGACAAGATCATGGACTTGGTGACGATTATGCCGCCGGGTTGGAAAATCGGCAATCTGACCTGTACCACCGGCGGTGCCAGCACAACCTGGAGCAGATTGTTCGGACGGATTTCAATTGCCGACAAAGCATTAAACACTTCCGGCCTGAACTTTTCCGCACGTTCGATCTCAGACGACGGCAACACGGTCATGGCGGCTTTAAGTTTGGGAAACATCAATACCGAAACTTCGGAACCGACGCGCTCGATGATGGATTTGAAGATCAACCTCAACGAATTCTTTCAGTCGATCGATCAGAAAGTTGCCTTAAATGACGAAGTATACACTTCTCCGCAACAGAACGTATACCGCTCGGTAAAATTTAAGTTCAGTTCAAACTATAATCCTAAAGTCTGGAGCAATTTGTTAACAAAATTTTCAGGACTTACGATTAATTTAATAATGTACAACCCCGAAACCGGTGTTTGGGAATATGAAGGAGCTATCTATGCATTATAGTTTTAGAAATACTTTATGTGGTTTGGCAGTAGTTGTTGCCGCAGGATTGTTGGCCGATCAGGCTGCCGCTCAAACCGTCACTTTGATGGAAAACGACGACACGGTCGCCCTTGCTCCGATGGACGAATCATCCGCGCCGGAAGAAATATCGCTGTTTGACGAACAAATGGGAGATGTTTCGCTGCCGGGGGCCGGTCTCATTTCGCCGTCGCAACCGACCAACAGCGTCGCCACAGACGTTATTCCGATGGAAAGCGACAACGACGATTCCGAAGAATCGGTAACCACAATTTCGATTGAAGACGAAACCGACATGATGGACATGGGACAGATCGAAAACGACAAGATGCCCCTGGGTGCGCCGACAGCGGCCAAAACGGTTTCGACGGTACCGCCGACGGTCACTCCGGAAGTGACCGGAAAATTGCTGGGCGCCAAACCGACCGGCGGTTTTGACGAAACGATCTCTCCCTCGATCAGCAATGACCTGTTTGCCAGAATGTCCGATTTGGAAAAGCAGACGACTTTGTTGAATTTGGAACTGAAAAAAGAAAGAGTTCAGAACGAAATTGCCGCCGTTAAGGCTCAACGCCTGAAAGCACAGCAGGAAGAAGAGGCTCGTAAAGAAGAAGAAGAAAGAAAAAGAATCGAATGGGAAAACGAGCAGGAACGTCTGATGGTCGCCGAACAAACCAAATTGAAGGAAGCGGCCGCCGCTCTGGAAAGACTGCGTCAGGAAAAAATCGTTAAGGCTTATAAGGCAACCATGCTCGACGCTACCCAGAAATGGATTAAGAAAAACGCCGAAGTATACGCTCAGATGGCCAAAAAAGACGCCGAGACCAAACAGATTTTGGCAGACAACAAAAAGAAACTGTCGGTTTTGAAACAAAAGGCCGACGATCTGAAGAGCAAAGCGGAAAATGCGCGGGTGGCTTATGACAAGAAAATAGCCAACCTCGAAAGCCAGATTTCCATTTTGAAAACCCGTCTGGAAGCCGAAATCGAATCTTCGAAGAAAAAGCTGGCTGCCGCCAAGGCAGAAGCCGCTACGGGCAAAAAGAATCCGTTTGCCACTTCAATCAGCGGAATCGACATGACAACGCCGCTGGCACCGGAAAAAATCAAGCTCAGCAGCGAATATGCGATTATGGAAATTACCGGTCAGGGTGAAGAACTGGCGGCCAAACTGATCAATACCGACGGCGACGTCTTTATGGTTAAGCCGGGCACCACGCTGAGAAACGGCTTTACGATCGATGACATTGCGCAGACTTATGTCAGTGCGGTCAAAGATAACGAAAAAGATTATCTCTATTTCTCCGCCGGCGGCATTCTGGATCGTGAACCGGTTCCGTCCGACATCAACATCAAAGCGCCGGTTGATCCCAACGACCCCAACAGCGGCAACAACAACCAACCGCGCGGACGTCAGATCAACACCACTCAGGGAATCCCGAGTTTAGGCCAGGGAATGTTTATCAGATAGCAAAGAAATGGTAGAAGAAAGCACAACACAAGGCAAAGAAAACGCTAATATCTCCGGGGCTGCTCCTGCCGAGCAGCCCAAGAAGACAAGTTCGAAGGATTTTATTGAGGGTTTTTTTGCCAACGACAATTACTTGTGCACTATGCCCAAAGGCAAGCTGCCGGACGGTTCGTCATTAAACATCAACGACGAAACGCGCCGGCGTTTGGCGCTTTTTGCCGACGGCACATTATTGATCTCCAAGGACCACCGTTTTGACGGCCCGGTTCTGAGCTTTTTGAGCATTGCGGAAAAGAAGGGGATCAAGATGAAAGCCCCGGTTTATGTTTCGCAAAACGAACTGGCAACCATTTATGCGATGGCCGAACGCAATCAGGTCTTTTCGGAAGATGATGAAGACCTGGCACGTTTGCAAATGCAACGCGACTTTGTTAACATTACCAAACGCGCCTCGTCAATGAAAGTATCCGACGTGCACGTCGTGGTCTCCGACAACTGTACCGAAATCTTTTTCCGCGCCAACGGCGTGATGATCAAAGAAATGGAATACAGTAAAGAATGGGGCGATCAATTTGTACGTGCAGCCTTTGCCTCAGCCGATATTTCGGACGCCAACTATGCCCAAAACGAGTTTCAGGGCGCGCAAAAACTGGGGTCGACACCGTTGCGCGGTTCCAAAGGCAAACTGATGCTGCCGCACAACGTGCTGGCGATCCGCCTGCAGTTTAACCCGATCGCCTTCGGTTCGCAATATTTGGTTATGCGTCTGTTATATGCCGACGACAATCCGGACGGCAACGATGATTTGGCGGCTCTCGGCTGCGGCGAATATGAACAGGATTTGTTTTTCCGCCTGCGTGCGGCGCCGGTAGGGTTGAATATCGTCGCCGGACCGACCGGTTCGGGAAAATCGACCCTGCTGCAAAGAAACATGATCAAACTGATCAAAGAGAAAAACGGCGAAATTAACCTGCTGACGGTAGAAGATCCGCCGGAATATCCGATTCCCGGCGCCCGGCAGATGCCGGTGACCAACGCCAACACCGAAGAAGAAAAAACTGTTCAATTTACGCTGGCCTTGTCCGCCGCATTGCGATCCGACCCGGACGTTTTGATGGTGGGTGAAATCCGTTCGCTCGCCACCGCCAGTCTGACATTTAAAGGCGCGTTGTCGGGACACTTGGTTTGGGCGACTTTGCACGCCAACTCGGCACCGGCTATCGTAACCCGTTTGCGCGATATGGGCGTGCAATCGTATATGTTAAGCGACCCGGAACTGCTGAAAGGATTGATTTCCCAACGTCTGTTCCGCAAACTTTGCCCCTATTGCCGTATTCCTGTAAAAGAAAAGCTCGACTATCCGGCTGTTAAACGTCTGCGTACCGCGCTGGGCGATTTCGGGGTTGAGAACACCTATCTGAAAGGCCCCGGCTGCAAGTTCTGCGAAGGTCGCGGCATCAAAGGACGTTTGGGCGTGCAGGAAATGATTTTGCCCGACGGAACTTTTTTGGAATTGATGATTGCCGGCGAAACCCGCAAAGCAATTGACTACTGGACCGGCGACCTTAACGGAAGAACCTTAAAAGACGCCGCGTTGGAACGGATGTTAAAAGGATTGATTGATTTGGACGAAGTCGAACGGTGGTGCGGTCTGCTGGATCAGCGTCCGGTATACTAAAACAGAGAGGAAAAGAAGATGGAAGAGAAGAAAAGAGATTCGGCCTCTAACTTAAGTCAGGCACTGAAAAAAGTAAACAGCATCGAAATTTACTATGCGAAAATGATCTGCCTGATGTCGGGGGCTACCCGGTTGAAGATTTACCGGAAGATCGCCTCTTTGATGAGCAACCGGTTTTCGCTGATGAACGCGCTGGACATGCTGCACGCAACCATCACCAACGACGGCAAAAACCCCAGCGAACCGATGGCGATTGCGATTGCGCAATGGGGTTACGGCCTGCAAAACGGTATGTCGTTTTCCGACGCCCTCAAAGGCTGGGCACCGGACCGCGAACGTCTGATGCTGTCTGTGGGCGACGTTTCCGACTTGGAAGGCGCTTTATACAACCTGATCCGGGTTACCGAAGGTACCACCAAAATGCTGCGCCCGATTATCGGCGCGATTTCCTACCCGGCCTTCCTGATGATGATGGTGGTTTTGATTATTTACGGTATCGGCGCCTACATGGTGCCGCCGATGATCGACGCGGCGCCGAACACGCGCTGGCAGGGAACGGCGCGAACGCTGGTGGACTTGTCATCGTGGATTCAGGAATACTGGATTGTCGCCTTTTCCATTTTGCCGTCAATCATGCTGGTGATCTATCTGACCATCGGCATTTGGACCGGCCCGACGCGGGCGATTGCCGACCACATGCCGCCATGGTCATTGTATAAGGTGTTTGTGGGAATTACCTGGCTGCTGGCGATGTCGGCGCTGGTGAAAGGCGGAACCCCGGTTTCGAACGCGATGCGCGCCCTGCGAAAGGATTCGACCCGCTATCTGAAAGAACGAATTGACAAAGCGCTGGTTTTCATCAACAACGGTGACAACTTGGGACAGGCCTTATCAAAAACCAAGCTGGAATTTCCGGATGCCGAGATTATCGGCGACTTGAAAATCTATTCGGAAATGGACAACTTTGAAGAAGCGCTGGAAAATCTGGCCAACAACTGGCTGGACGAATCGGCTTACGTTATTGAACAAAAAGCCAGCATTTTGAACATGGTGGCCTTGCTGATGGTTTCGGGCATTATCGCCTGGGCGGTTATGGGAACCTTTGAAATGCAAGACCAAATCACCAGTTCGATGGGTATGTAGAATGCGGCAAAGAATCAACAACCGACCGATTGCCCTGCTGATTGCCGTTTTGGTTTTGCTGAGCGGAATTATGGTATGGCATTATGTCACCCCAAACAAAAAAGTGGAACAGGCAGCGCTTCAGGTTGCCGAAACGGCGGCGCTGGTTCGCCGCCACTACGCCAGCAAGATTGACTACTGGGGGTTGAGCACACAATCGGCGGTTGATAACAATATATTAACCAATCTGCCTTATCATAAAGGCAGACTTACAAATGCTCTCGGCAAGCCGGTTTTAATCGGCAGCGGCGAAAACGGAGAGACCGTGATGCCGGGAGAACGCAGTTTCGATGTCGTTTACGGCGATTTAAGCATGGGGGAATGCGTTGCCCTGGCCGCCTACCGCTTTGAACGGCCCGAAGAGTTAGGACTCTTGCAAATCACTGTCGTCAGCGGTGACAACCGTCAAACGTTCAGCTGGGGGGAAGAGAACTACAAATTGCCGGTTGCCCGGCAGGAGGCACAGAAAATCTGCCGCAAAGGTTCTAAAGTTCTGTGGACAATAGAATAATTTTGTAGCGGAAAGGAATGCGCTGAGATAAAAATAACTTGTATTATAGCAATTTTTAAGCTATTATAATTACTTGAAATACGATTTTTTTTGGGAGAAAAAAATGAAGACTTTATATAAGAATGAGCAAAGCGGTCGTTCCATGGTGGAAATGCTCGGCGTTTTGGCAATTATCGGCGTGCTGTCGGTCGGCGGTATCGCAGGTTATTCCAAAGCGATGGCAAAATTCAAACTGACAAAAGCGATGGATCAGGTATCGACAACCGTTACCAACATCCGTACCCTCTATTCCGGTCAGCCGAACTATGACGGCTTGAACACAACGGTTGCCATTCAGATGGGTGCTATCGGCGCCGAAATGTTGAACGGCGTTGCTCCGGCCAGTGCTACAGTAGCTTATAACGCTTTCAACGGCGCTGTAACCATTGCTAACGCTGACTCCGGCAGAACTTTCACCGTTAAGTTTGATGGTCTGGGCAAGGAAGCCTGCGTTGCTTTGGCAACTGCCGACTGGGGTTCCGGTTCCGGTTCCGGTTTGGTCTCGGTTACCACCGGTCCGACCAAAAAAGAAGGTACGACAGCTGGCGCTACTCTGCCTTTGAAATTGGCTGATGCCGCTGCCGGTTGCAGTGACAACGCTGATAAAAACTCGGTTGAGTGGAAATACTACTAATTTCACCAAGTTGAAATTCAAAAAGAGGAACTTCGGTTCCTCTTTTTTATGATTCGAACGTAACAGGACTTGCGTAACAAGTAGATGCAGACATTCTGAACCAGCCGTAAGGCTTGTGACGTTTTTGGGCTAGACGAGCGAAATTCGGAACGATTAAGACCGCTTGCGTAAGTCTGCGGAAGTTTATCTCGTACCCCCGACTGAGCCCGGGAGTATTTTTTGCCTTGTTTCCCCCGCAAAGTCGAGAGTACTTTTTTGGGTTTCGGCAGCGTATGCAACCACCGCATTCTGCATCAGTTTTATAAAAACAGTTTTCAATATCCGTATTTGTTTTGTACCGCTTCTCAAGCGGCAGATTAAGCGACAACCTGCGACAGAGCTCACTCCCAAATTCTGTCAACCACATCGTAACGAATCGGAAATTTTACCCCACTCAACGTGTGATTGAAATCATCTTCCTCAAATGACACACTATTTTAAAACCAGCATCGCCGTTAAGGCCCAAAAAATGACCGCCCAGGCACCGAATTTTTGCAACAAAAAAAAAAAAACAAATGCAATTCAATTGATTAGGGATGAAATAACGCCTAAAGAATTAAATAAAAAGACTTGTATTTTCCTCCGGAGTGAAATAGTATATAAAGATATGAAAAATTAAATGTTTTGGAGACTAAAACTTGAGACACGCTCTTCTTTGCCAACAAGGACGCTCGATGATCGAAATTTTAGGCGTATTGGCAATTATCGGTGTTTTGTCGATCGGTGGGATTGCTGGTTATACCAAAGCAATGGAAAAAATAAATACCGATAAGTTAGTGGTTGATATCAGCACCACTGCGCATAATATAAAAGATATGTATGCCGACCAGAAGTCGTATGAAGATTTGGATAAAAACGTCGTTGAACTCAATCTGGCCACCGGCGTCCGCAGAGACGAAACCGGGAAAAAACTTTTTCATGTCATGAACGGCGAAGTCACAATCAAATCAATTGCCCGCAATAAAGGTTTTGTAATGGTTTATAACGGATTGACCGAAAAAACCTGTGCTCAGCTCGCTTCAACCGACTGGGGCGGCAGCGCCAACGGTTTGCAATATATGGTTATCAGTCCGACCGGCATCGTTCCGCCGCGGGGTTTTCCTTCCAACCTTGACAACGGCGAATATGCCGCGGTCGATCTGCCGCTGTCGCCGGCCGAAGCCGCGTCTCACTGCAGATGTGACAAACTGTTCAAATGCGGCATTGCCTGGTTTTACGACTGACAATCCTTTCCCCAACAAAAAAACCGACGCCGCTCCCGGCGGCAATCAAAGCGGCCGGGATGAGGCGCTTTTACAAAGCATCGTTTTCAATTGAAGACAACAGAGCCGTATAATCCTGCTCGGAAGGGCTGCAAATATATACGCCGGCGGCAACTTCGTCGCTTTCGCGGCCGAGACGAAAACGCCGCACCGCCGCAAAAACAATCCCGTTAACCGAATAAGACAACTCATAAACCCCGTCGGCACTTTTGCGCACGCGGAACCAGACGTCCGCCGGCGTCCCTTCAAGCGGAACCAGAGCCATATCCGAATTGCCGTTAACCGTTACCACGGTACCGATATTTTGCGGTTGACGGTTGCGTGACATCACTGCAATTTTGAACCAGTTTTCCTCATCAAGCCGTCCCATCAAACCGCATTGGGCAAAACCGCCGGGATTGTCAAACCGCCAGGAGGCCGTCATCATAAACGCGCCGCGACGGCCGCCATAGAAAAAATGGCCGTTGTCTTTATGATAAGCACGTACGCTATCCTGCCAAAAATCGGTATGCGGAGACGCAGTAATTTTTACCCCGCGGTCACTGAAAGAAACTTCCCGGGGCTCGTTGTACCATTCAAAATCACGCAGCGCTTCCAGCAGCATTAAAAAGTCCTTATGTTTTCGTCCGGCATCGTTTGCAGCACTTTTTCCAACTCAGCGTTTTTGATCCGCGGCGCCACAATCTTCAGGGTGATGATCTGATCGCCCTGACCGTTGCGGTTTTTAACGCCTTTGCCTTTCAGGCGCAGTTTGTCGCCGCTGCCGGCATAAGCGGGAACTTTTACCGCCACCTGGCCGTCAATCGTCGGCACGGTAATTTTGGCGCCCAAAACCGCCTCTTTTACCGTAATCGGCAGTTCCATTGTAATATTCTGCCCTTCCATGCCGAAATAAGGATGTTTATCAACATTCAGCGTAATCAGGACGTCGCCGTTTTCGCCGCCGTAATGTCCCGGATTTCCCAGTCCTTTCAGACGCAGCGTCTGGCCGTCAACGGTTCCCGAGGGAATTTTAACATTGATATTGCGGCCGCCGAGCGCAATTTGCCGTTCGCCGCCGCGTACCGCGGTCAGAAAATCGATCCGCATCGTATAGGACACGTCTTCGCCCTTGCGGGAACGGCGCGAAGCACCCGAAAACCCGTGCCGGCCGCCCTGACCGCCGTTGAAGGCTGAAAAAATATCGTCGCCGAAAATGGAAGAGAAATCAAAGTTGGCATTTTGATCGCCCGAAGACGAATAAAAACCGCCCTGACCAAACGGATTGCCGCCGCCGGAATAAGTATTGCCGTACCCGGCACCGAAGCCGGTGGGCTTGCCGTCGGCGTCAATCTCATTATTGTCATATTTCTTGCGTTTGTCTTCGTCACCCAAAATATCGTAAGCCGCCGAAATTTCCTTAAACTTTTCGGCAGCGGACGGATTGTCTTTGTTGACGTCGGGATGATATTTGCGGGCCAGCTTATGGTACGCCGACTTAATCTCGGCCTTGGTCGCCGTTTTGGACACGCCTAAAATGTTGTATAAATCTTTTGCCATTTAACTTTTTGCCTGATCTTTTTAAAACCCTGTCATACTTGGTATTTATATAGGATTTTTAAAAGTCTATTGCAAGCGCAGACAGTCAAAAGTCGCCCGACGGGCATAATTTTTATACAGGATGACGCTCCGCAAAACCGCGGTACGGTTGCCGTGTTCTTCACAATAACGCGAAGCCAGCGGTGCCAGTTCGTCAACCCGGACGTCTTTATACTCATAGGTTACATAATTGTCCGAACGGGCTTTGATCACCACATTGTCAAGAAAACGGTCATAAGCCGAATCGTAAGCCAGCTTTTCGACCGGTTGATCCGGATTCATGACTTCAACTTCTTCCCGAACCTGCTTGGGTTCGGCCGCCGGTTTTCCGGTCGTTACAGCCGGCTGACCGGTTGCGGCGGGAGCGGCGGTTGCGACAACTTCGCCGCCGGTGGTTTCAACCGCCGTTTCTTCAACGGCAATAACGCTTTCGTCATAATAAACTTCGTTGTGATGGCAGGCGCTCAGCAAAACCGCCGCGCTCAACACCGCATATTTAAACTTTTTCATCAAATTCCCCCGTCTCGAGTTAATATTCCGGCAAAAAGATATCACCGCTTGGTTAAACAAAGCTTAATCCAAAAGATTATACAGGTCTTTCCCGGCCTGTTCAAGAATTTGCAAAACCCGGCGGTTGGTGGTATTTTTGCTGCGTTCGTTACTCAGCTTGTCCAGCATTTTCTGCACTTTTTCGTTAAAGCGCCGATCTTCGCGCAAGCGTTCGATATTGCGGATATTTTCATCGTCGTCAATTTTATAATTGACCACCGCCCGCAGCACCGCTATGTACTGCGCATCGCGGGTTGCCGCCATTTGCGCCTGTGCGGCCGTCGAACAGCCCAACATCAAAACCGCCAAAAACAATGCAAGTTTCTTCATTGCCGCCTCCTGTCTTTTCTCAAAAAAAACATTGTGTTAATCAATACAAATAATATAATGGGAAACGAATCGTTTTACTATAAAAATATTAGAGTTATCAAACATGAAAAAAACAATTTGGGCACTTATGGACGACCGGGCCGGCAGCGTCGGACAGGCCAGAGGAATTTTGCCGGCAATTGCCGACGAGTTTGAAGTTATCGAAAAGAAAATCGTTTATAACCGGTTGGCGGCTCTTCCGAACTGCATTCGGCGCAAAACCCTGATCGGCATCGACCGCAAGCAAAGCGCGCCGATCAAAGGCGAACCTTTTCCCGACGCCGTTTTGTCAATCAGTCGCCGTACCGCGCCGATCGCCTTATGGTTGAAAAAAGCGTCAAAAGGAAAAACCAAAATCATTCAACTGATGTTTCCCGGCAAATTCGGCGCCTCGGAAATGGATCTGATCGTTATTCCGGAACACGACCGCGGCAAAGCCGAAGGTGAAAATCTGCTTTACATTACCGGATGCGCGCATCGTATTTCGCCCCGGGCCCTTGAAGAAGCCCGCCAAAAATGGACTCCGGCCTTTGCCTCGCTGCCCAAACCCCTGACGGCCATACTGGTCGGCGGCGCCATCAAAAACAAGCCGTTTACCGATAAAAACGCCGAAATGCTGGCCGATGCCATTTTGAAAGTTCACAATCAGGTCAGCGGTTCGATCCTGATTACGTCGTCGCGCCGGACCGGAAAATCCGCCGAAGACATCATCATGAAAAAACTTGCCCACATCCCGGCTTACACTTACCTGTGGGGCGAAAAGAAAGAAAACCCGATTATGGGCTTTTACGCTTGCGCCGACCGCATCATCGTCACCGGAGATTCGGTTTCGATGGCTTGCGAATCGTGCGGGTCCGGCAAACCGGTGATGGTTTTCAGCGGCAAAAACTGGCTGACTCCCAAACACCAGCGGTTTGTCCAATCGCTGTTTGACGGCGGTTATGCCGTGGACATCAACGCTTATAACGTCGAAAACACCGCCGCCATGGAGCGTCTGGATCCGGCAGCCGAAATTGCCGAACGGATCAAAGCCCTGTTTAAATAAACAACAGCGGCAAAGCGCTTAAAAGCAAACGAAAGGGCTGTCAGTACAGCCCTTCTTTTTTGGTAGCCACCACTTTTTGGTACATACGGCCGAAAAATGTGGTCTTGCGCCAAAAATATTCCGACGGATTGCGGGCATAATTTTTAATTTCGTTATTCCACAGTTTTTCGGCAAACGGCTGGTACAAGCGGTTAAAAATCTTGACGATATAACGCAGCGGATGCCAGATCAGCGAATTGTTGTAATCTATAAAGACGACCTTGCCGCTCGGTTTGACCGCGCTGAGCGCATTATTGACGATCTGGGCTCGGGTTGCCGACGGCACCTCATGAAGCAGCATGTAGCAGATAATGACGTCGTATTGCCGCTTGAGCGGTTCCGAAGCATCCTGATTGACAAAGCGCATAAAAGGATAAAGATAACAATATTTATTACGCTGGTGGCGCAACTGGGTCATGCTGACGTCAATCAAATCATAATGTCCGTAAATACCGACTTTCGACGCCGCGACGCCGGTTTGATCGCCGAAAGTGGCACCCATTTGCAAAACATCGGCCGAAACCGGAATTTCCGCCGCGCAAGAACGCAGCATTTTGGAACTGAAGCCGAAAGTCAGAATATTCAGCAGCCGCTGGTTATCCAGCCAGCCGGTGAGGCGCGGACTTTCGTACAGCCAACTGTAAAACTCCTTTTGATAAAGCGGAATTTTGGCTTTGGCCGCCGCGCGGCGCGCCGGCGGAATGACACTGCTCTTTCTTTTCATTTTTCTTCTCCATCCCAATGACCGCCGACGGCCTGCCACAAACTGAGTGACGCCGCAACCGCGGTTTCTGCCCGCAAAATCAGCGGTCCGAGACTGACAGCGACCGCAAACGGCTTCGAGCGCAGATCTGCAAGTTCTTCATCGGAAAAGCCGCCTTCCGGACCGACCAAAACCGCCGATGCGCCGCGATAAGCCGCAAAGGCTTGCCGCGCCGGCGCCCCGCGGCCGCTCTCGTCCATAAAAAACAACCGCCGGTCAGGTTCCCAACCCGACAGAAGAGTTTCCAGCCGGACCGCTTCACCGATTTGCGGAACGTCAAGGCGCCGCGACTGCTCTGCCGCTTCGGCGGCCTGAGCCGCAAAACGCTCGGTGCGAACCCGGTCGGTAATGGTATGACGGGTAATAACCGGAATTATTTTTTTAACCCCCAACTCGGTCGCCTTTTCGATAATGTAATCGGTGCGATCCTTTTTAACCGGCGCAAACAAAAGCCAGATGTCTTCACCGGCCGCAAACGGCCGCGTTTGCCGGCAGACTTCGGCTTGAACGTTTTTTTTGCCCACAGCGGTCAAAACAGCGACAAATTCGCCGTCGCGGCCGTTAAACAACAAAACTTCGTCATTGACGGTCAGACGCATCACCGAAGCCAGATAACGGCTCTGTTCTTCGGCAAACGTCACCGCCTGCCCCTCAGTCAGCGGCAGGTCGACAAACAAACGGATTCTGGCGGTTTTTGACAAGATCGTTTCCCCGGTTAAAATAAAATTCTGTATAACCCGTTCCCAAGGCTTGAGTTTATGGTTTAACCCGAATATACAATGATGTTAGTTAAGTTTTCGTTACAGGCATAAAAATATGATTATCACGATTGACGGGCCTGCCGCCGCAGGCAAAGGAACTCTGGCCGCCACCCTGGCCGAAAAATATCGTTTGGCTTACTTCGATACCGGTATGGTTTATCGCGCGGTCGGACTGGAAATGGTACTGCAGGCACTTGACGTCCGCGATCAGGATTCGGCTGCCCGAATCGCTTCGGAAATGACTTTTGTCAAAATGATGGAACTTTCCCGCCATCCCGATTTTCGCACGGACATCGGCGGACAGGCGGCTTCGATCGTTTCTGCTCATCCGGCGGTACGCAGCGCTCTTCTCAAAATGCAGCAGGATTTTTCGCATAATCCGACTTTTGCCGACGGGACTCCGGCCAACGGTGCCGTGTATGACGGGCGTGATACCGGGACGGTGGTTTGTCCCGATGCCGATATTAAATTTTTTATAACCGCCGGCCCCGAAGTGCGGGCAAAACGTCGATATGACGAGTTTGTACAAAAAGGAATCGCCACCGATTTTGAAAAAGTGCTGGCCGATATGATTGCCCGCGACAAACGCGACTCCGAACGGGCGACCGCGCCGCTGAAAGCGGCTGACGACGCCGTTATTCTCGACACCTCGACACTGACGGCCGATCAAGTTGCCGAACGGGCAATCGCTTACATTGATGCCCACCGGCGCTAAAACGGATTGCCGTATTTTCAACCGGGACGAATCGGTCCCGGTTTTGTTTTGTCAGGACAAAATTTTTGCTTGCATTTTTCGGCCTCTTTTTCTAAAATTGACAAACTTTCCGATTATTCTCTTTTATAATTCTAAACAAAAAAATCTACATCTATGGAAAATTTTAAGTGGAAGCATCTTTTCGTCGGCGTTCCGGTATTTTTGGCAATCGCCGTTCCGCAGTCTATCTGCTTCGCGCTGGGTATCGTCTTCATCCTCGGCCCTCTTTTCCTCGCCCTGTCTCTCTGGTACAGCAAAACATGGACGGAAGGAATCTTCTTTAGTGTCCTTCTGACTGCTTATCTGGGAGGTATCTTCTGGTGTTTGGGATGGCCGGCAACCTTTATCGACACTCTTCCCGACGGATGGCTGTGGCAGACACTTTACGGTTTTGTTACCGCAATCGTGCTTTTCGTCCTTCTCTCCGTTTACGGCGTATTAAGCGATTCGATAATGGAGCGGAGACTCAGAAACAGGTGCAATCGGCCGTAGGTTGTCGCTTCGCCAATTAAATTTCCCAAACGCATCCGGATCCGGATGCGTTTTTTTATGCTTTTTTTTACAGCAAATTATCGGTTAAAAAAAGAATTTCACTTGCAATTTCCGATAACTTTTTCTATAATAGACAAAATTATCGATTATTTTTCTTTATAATTCTAAACCAAAAAAATCTACATCTATGAAAAGCTTTAAATTAAGGCGCCTTCCGACGGCGATTTTGTCGTTTGCGGCGGTCACCGTTCCGCAGTTTATCGGTACCGTGATCGGTGTTATGTTTCTGCTGGTGCCTATGTTCACTCTCTCATTTAATTGCAGAACCGAGAGAGAAAACACGGTTGCTTCGCTTCTTCTGTATATTTACCTCGGAGCGGCTCTGTGGTGTTGCGGCTGGCCGGCAAGTCTCATCGGCTTTCTTCCCGACGGATGGTTATGGCAGATACTCTACGGTTTTATTACGGTCGTCTTGCTTTTTGTTTTTCTCTCCTTGCACAGCCTGTTGTGCGATTCGATCGCAAAGCTGAGAGGAAAAAACAAATACAGCCGGTCATAGACTGTTTTACCGACAATCGAATTTCAAAAAAACGCATCCCGAACAGGATGCGTTTTTTTTGCAGCGTTTTCCGGCGGCAGCCGAAAACAAAAAGAGGTTCCGAACAACGGAACCTCTTTTTGTCTTAAGTTTGAAGATGAAAACTACTTCTTCTCGCGATACAACTTGATCAGGTTGTCCTTGCCGTAGCCGAGCAACATCAGGATGTCTTCCTTGTAAAGCTTGCCGCCCTGATTGATGTACTGAGTGCAAAGCTTGTCGTCAGCCAGCACAAACGACCATTCGTAACCGGAGCATCTGTTGCGATCGAGCTTTTCCGGTTCGCGATCGGTCAACACCCAGTTCCACAGATTCGAACAGCTCTTTTTGTAGCCGTCGGGGAAGAGAGATTCGACCTTTTCGGCACCGAACGTTTCCATCAGCATGCTGAAGTTTTGCGGGAAGCAGAAGTCCAGCTGGACGCTTTCTTCCGGCAGAATTCCGTTGAACAGCATGTTGCGTTCGATCTCGGGACTGGCACAGCCGACCGTTTTGACGACGCTCACGAGGGTCTTCTTTTCCTTGAGGAACAGAGTCGTCTGAAGCGTCTTGACCGTCAGCTGGTTCTCGGTGTTCTTCAGGAATTCGGCGATACCGATTTCCGACGCATGGTCCATCACTTCCGCCAGCAGATCGTAATCGGTGTTTTTCTCGCTCGCGCACTTGTCGTAGGCGATGTTCAGAGCGTAACCGTCGGTCAGATACTCGATCAGTTCCGGAGAAGCGTCTGCCCCAAAAGAATGGGAGACGGCTTCGACGAACTGGCCGGCCAGAAACTCCATGATCTCGGGTGAATTCTCCCATGAGTTGTCGCTCAGTTCGCCATAATAGTGGAACAGACCGTCAGCCATAGCCATCCGACGTTGTTCGGGCGTTATCGCGGCGAAAATATTTCTGACCGCTTCCTCGCCGCTGCCGCGGAAATGCTTATCCGTGAACAGGTGGTATACCCGCTCGAAACCCAGCGCCGTCACGATCGTCGTCTGATTTTCGAGACTTTCGCGCGAAAGGTCCTTGGGCTCGTTGAGGAACAACTGAACCGCCTTTTCAAACGACGCGAAGTCGATCTTGCCGCGAAGGTCGATCACGCTCAGCAAATCGCTGGTAGAAAGACGTTTGAGGTCATCGATCAGCGCTTCGACACCGCTATGCCCCATTCCGACTTTAACCGAATTTACATAGTTTCTGACTTTGTCGGAATACAAAAACCTGAGCACTGCAATTAAATTTGTCTTTTTCATCTTAAAAAGTATTAAATGAATAATAAATAAAAAATCTGTTTACTAGACAAAAATACACAAAATTTTCCACAAAGTCAACCAGTAAAAAAAATTAATTGAAAAAAGTTGGTCAAAGGCAGATGAAAATGCTTGAAAAATAAATCGTTAAGTATATAAATGAGCTGACTTTGATGCGCAGGGTACGCTGCGCTCAATTTATCAATTGCGTACAAGTCCGCCCGGCCGCTGCCGGGAATGGCATTTTGAATTGTTTTTACTTTATGAATACAGCAGAAATTCAAATTCCCGAAACCAACGAAGTTTTTGCCGACCTGCTTAACGAACAGTTCGGTGACAACGGCCTGATCGGCTCGGTTGTTAAAGGAACCATCATTAAAATTAACCCCGATTTCGTTACCGTTGACGTCGGCCTCAAATCCGAAGGCCGTATCCCGGTTCGCGAATTCGGCCAGAATCCGGAACTGAAAATCGGCGACGTCGTCGAAGTTTATGTTGACCGTTACGAAGACCGCGACGGCAATATCGTTCTCTCGCGCGAAAAGGCTCGCCGCGAAGAAGTATGGCAGGATCTGGAAAAAGCCATGAACGCCAACGAAAGAATCAACGGCGTTATCTTCGGCCGCGTCAAAGGCGGCTTTACCGTAGACCTCAACGGCGCTATTGCCTTCTTGCCGGGTTCTCAGATCGACATTCGTCCGATCCGCGACATCACCCCGCTGATGGGCATTTCGCAGCCGTTCCAGATTTTGAAAATGGACAAGGTCAGAGGTAATATCGTCGTTTCTCGCCGCGTTGTTCTGGAAGAAACCAGAGCCGAATCGAGAGCCGAACTGATTGACGCGATCAAAGAAGGCTCGGTTCTGGACGGCGTTGTCAAAAACATTACCGATTACGGTGCGTTTATCGACCTCGGCGGCGTTGACGGCTTGCTGCACGTTACCGACATTTCGTGGAAACGTATCAATCATCCGGCAGAAGTTCTGTCGGTCGGCCAGACCGTTAAGGTTCAGGTTATCAAATTTAACGAAGACAACCAGAGAATCAGCCTCGGCATGAAACAACTGGAAAGCGATCCGTGGCAGAACGTCGAAGAAAGATTTAAGGTCGGCGATGTCTACAAAGGCAAAGTAACCAACATTACCGATTACGGCGCATTTGTCGAACTCGAAGACGGAATCGAAGGTTTGGTTCACGTTTCCGAAATGAGCTGGACCCGCAAGAACGTTCACCCCGGCAAGATCGTTTCGACCTCGCAGGAAGTTGAAGTCAAAGTTCTGGAAGTTGATCCGGAAAAGAGAAGAATCAGCCTCGGCATCAAACAGTGCACCCCCAACCCGTGGGCTGCCTATATTGAAGAACATCCGGTCGGTTCGGTTATCGAAGGCAAGATCAAAAACATTACCGAATTCGGTTTGTTTGTCGGCTTGAACGACGAAATCGACGGTATGATCCACCTGTCTGACATCGCTTGGGACAAATCGGGCGAAGAAGCGGTTAAAGATTATGCCAAAGGCCAGGAAATTCAGGCTAAAATCATTGACGTCGACGTTGAAAAAGAACGTATCAGCCTCGGCATCAAACAACTGACCGAAGACGAAAACGCTACCGCCATGGACGGCTTTAAGAAAGGTGACGTTGTCAAAGCAACCATTACCGCCATTGACGACAAGGGCGTTGACGTCGATGTTGACGGTGTTGCCGCCAACATCAAAAGAGCCGATATGTCGAAAGACAAATCGGGTCAGGATCTCAACAACTACAAAGTCGGTGACGTTATCGAAGCCAAAATTGTAAACGTTGACAAGAAAAAAGGCAAACTCGGTTTGTCGGTTAAAGCCCTTGAAATCGAAGAGGAAAAGAAAGCGCTGGAAGAATATTCCAACACCGGTTCTACCGGTTCTGCCCTCGGCGATGCTTTGGGCGAAGCCCTGAAAAAGAAATAAGCTTAATCGCTTTTTACTTGGAAAACCGCTCCTTCGGGGCGGTTTTTTTATTACATGCCTTACAGAAAACCCCGAGTTTACTCGGGGCTGAATGCAAA
>OFGN01000194.1_pt1 | contig 70832 bp, 62 predicted proteins | sample 1521821 | NCBI WGS metagenome assembly OFGN01 (sample SAMEA3504094, study PRJEB24116) | mouse gut metagenome | biome: mouse gut; feature: mouse-associated habitat; material: faeces | place: Denmark | collected 2011
GAGATTGGTCAGTGACTGGAGTTCAGACGTGTGCTCTTCCGATCTCAGCTCTGTCCAGTCCAGCAGGGCGCGCTTGCCCGTGGCGGGGGCAGGCTTCAGCAGATCGAGGCGATCCCGCGCCGCTTCCAGATCGGGCAGTCCGAGGGCGGCCAGATGGCGGCGCGCATCTTCCGCCACAAGACGCAGAAAGTTTTCCACATGCGCCGGTCTGCCCGCGAAGCGACGGCGGAGTTTTTCGTCCTGCGTGGCGATGCCTGCCGGGCAGCGGCCTTCATGGCATCTGCGGCACATGACGCAGCCGCAGCTCACCAGCAGAGCCGTGCCGAACCCGAATTCGTCCGCGCCGAGAATCGCCGCGATGACGATGTCGCGCCCGCTGCGCAGGCCTCCGTCAGCCTGAAGCCGGATTCTGTCGCGCAGACCGCTGGCAACGAGCGCGCGGTGCGCCTCCGCCAGGCCGAATTCCCACGCTGATCCGCAGTGGCGTATGGCGGAAAGCGGGGCGGCTCCGGTGCCGCCGTCGTGGCCGGAAATGAGAATGCCGTCGGCTCCCGCCTTTGCCACGCCTACGGCCACGGCGCCCACGCCGCTTTCCGAGGCGAGCTTGACCGAAATGCGCGAGGAGGGGCTGACCCGGCGCAGATCGTGGATGAGCTGGGCCAGATCCTCAATGGAATAGATGTCATGATGCGGCGGAGGTGAGACAAGGGTGACGCCGGGCATGGTGCGGCGCAGCCTGGCCACTTCCTCCGTGACCTTGGTCGCGGGCAGCTGGCCGCCCTCGCCGGGTTTGGCTCCCTGCGCCATCTTGATCTGGATCTCTTTTGCGCTGACAAGGTATCTGCTGGTCACGCCGAAACGCCCGCTCGCTACCTGCTTAATCGCCGAACAGCGGTTGACGCCGTCCTCTCCTACGGTCAGCCTATCCAAATCTTCTCCTCCTTCGCCGGAATTGGATTTTCCGTGAAGCCGGTTCATGGCGATTGCCAAAGTCTCGTGGGCCTCTTTGGAAATAGAACCGTAGGACATGGCGCCGGTCTTGAATCTTGTTACGATCGACTCTGCGCTTTCCACTTCGCCGATCGGCACGCCCGTTTTGGGATAATTAAAATCCATCAGTCCCCGCAGGTTTTTCACACAAGTCTCATCGTTGACCAGTGCGGTATATTGCTTAAATAGCTGATAATCTCCGCGTTTTGTGGACTCTTGCAGCAAATGGATCGTGGCCGGATTATAAAGGTGTTCGTCGCCTCCGCTTCTCATTTTATGATGTCCCGGGCTTTCCAGCGTAAGATCCGTCTGCAGTCCCAGCGGGTCAAAAGCCATCGAATGCAGCTCATCCACTTCTTTTTCAATATCTTTTAACGTGATGCCTCCCACCCGGCATACGGTGTTGGGAAAATATTTATTGATCACGTCATAGTCTATTCCGATCGCCTCAAAGATCTGGCTGCCCTGATAGGACTGGATCGTGGAAATCCCCATTTTAGAAGCAATCTTTACGATTCCGTGGAGTACCGCGTTATTATAATCTTCTACCGCCGCATAATAATCTTTATCCAGCATCCTGTTGTCGATCAGCTCCTTGATCGACTCCTGCGCCAGATAGGGATTGATCGCACAGGCGCCGTATCCCAGAAGCGTGGCAAAATGATGGACTTCCCTCGGTTCGCCCGATTCCAGAATCAACGCCACTCTCGTCCTCTTCTTCGTCTTTACCAGATACTGGTTCAGCGCGGAAACCGCCAACAGGGAGGGGATCGCCACATGGTTTTCATCTACCCCTCTGTCGGATAAAATCAAAATGTTCACGCCGTCCCGGTAAGCCCTGTCCGCCTCCACATACAGTCTGTCGATGGCGCGTTCCAGACTGGTATTTTTATAATATGTGATCGGAATGACTTCTACTTTAAAGCCTTCCGCTTTCATACTCTTGATCTTCATCAGATCCGTATTGGTCAGGATCGGATTGTTGACCCGTAACAGATTGCAGTTTTCCGGCGTTTCCTCCAATACGTTCCCTTCTTTTCCCACATAGACCGTAGTGGAAGTCACGACTTCTTCACGGATCGCGTCGATAGGCGGATTGGTCACCTGCGCAAAAATCTGCTTAAAGGAATGGAACAGGGGATGATGGGTCTTACTCAACACCGGAAGAGGCGTATCCACGCCCATTGCCGCAATCGCCTCGCCGCCGTTTTTCGCCATGGGAAGGATGCTGGTCTTTAATTCGTCATAAGTATAACCGAACGCCTTCTGCATTCTCTGCCGTTCTTCTTTTTTAAATTCGGGAACGCGCTCATTCGGGATCTTCAGCTCTTTTAACGTAATCAGGTTATTATCCAGCCATTCTCCGTAAGGCTGCCTTGTAGCATATTCTTCTTTCAGCCTTGCGTCGTCGATCACTTCTCCCTTTCTCGTATCCACTAACAGCATCTTGCCCGGACGCAGCCTTTCTTTTACTACGATCTTTGTAGGATCGATGTCCAGCACTCCCACTTCGGAAGAAAGGATGAGCTGATCGTCTTCCGTGATCAGATAGCGGGAAGGACGCAGCCCGTTCCTGTCCAGAACGGCTCCCATAATGTCCCCGTCGGAAAACAGGATGGACGCCGGACCGTCCCAAGGCTCCATCATCGTGGCATAATACTGGTAAAAGTCCTTTTTGCTCTGGGACATGGTCTTATTGTTCTCCCAAGGCTCGGGTATGGTGATCATCACCGCATGGGGCAGTTCCATGCCGCTCATGACTAAAAATTCCAAAGTATTGTCCAGCATCGCGGAGTCGGAACCCGTCTTATTGATGGCGGGCAGCACTTTGTGCAGCAGGCCGTGCAAATGCTCCGACTCCATCGTCTCTTCTCTTGCAAGCATTTTATCCGCGTTGCCCCGGATCGTATTGATCTCACCGTTATGTACGATGAAACGATTCGGATGGGCCCGTTCCCAGCTCGGATTGGTATTCGTGGAGAAACGGGAATGGACGATGGCAATGGCCGATTCATACTCTTTATCCTGCAGATCCGCAAAGAAAGTACGGAGCTGCCCCACTAAAAACATTCCTTTATAACAGATCGTCCTGCTGGAAAAAGAAACCACATAAGTATTGTCCGTGGACTGTTCAAAAACGCGGCGCGCCACATAGAGCCTGCGGTCAAATTCAATTCCCTTTTCCACATTTTTCGGTTTTTTCACAAAGGCCTGCATGATACAAGGCATACATTCTACCGCCTTATGTCCCAGCACATTCGGATAAATGGGCACTTCCCTCCATCCAAGAAACTCCAGCCCTTCCTTTTCCACAATGATCTCAAACATTTTTTTAGACTGGTTTCTTTTCAATTCTTCCTGTGGGAAAAAGAACATGCCGACTCCGTATTCCCTTTCGCTTCTCAGTTCTATCCCTAAAGGTTTTACCGCTTTTTTTAGAAATTTATGCGGAATCTGGGTCAGGATGCCGACGCCGTCTCCGGTCTTTCCTTCCGCGTCCTTTCCTGCCCTATGCTCAAGATTTTCTACGATTTTAAGCGCATTTTCTACCGTTTCACGGCTTTTTTGTCCCTTAATATTCACGCAGGCGCCGATCCCGCAGTTGTCGTGTTCAAATTCCGTTCTGTAAAGCGGCGCTTTGGGAACCGTCAATTTTGCATCAAACATAGCTTTTCTCCTTCCATTATTCCCATCATAGGCATCACGGGCAATCAGTTTTTTCTAATGTGCAGCCGTTTTTCCCCGCCGTGCGGTTTATTTCCTCCGCCGCGCCGTCTTGGCAGCATAGTTCCCCTGCATGGGACTGCACATAAAAAAAGCCGCAAAAACCCCTTTCGGCGCCTCTTTGCGACTTGTTATCACATTCTTTGTGATGCACTATTCATCAATCGGTACATATCCTACAACATACTTCCTAAAATACTCATACAGTCTGCTGAACCGGAAAATATTGTACCGGCATACCGGCACATCCGGTATGCGAGTGCTCCATTCACCAAGGAACTACACATTTTTGCTTGCGAGCCAATTGAAACCGGAACACTAGATACACTATACACCATTTTTTCTCCCATGTAAACATTTTTTCTTGGCTTTTTCGTTTAATTTGTCTGATTATTTGACATTTAACATTATTGTTTGTATATTGTCTCTGTTTTTTATGAATTGATTCCTTTTCTTTAAGATTTTCCTTTATAAATACCGTAAAATACCAAAACCTTTTTCTATATTTTTTTCGTTTTTCCGGCGTAAATCATCCCGCATATCCAAATTGTCATAAAAATTACACAACTTATATATCCCCAATAACCGCCTTCCGAAACATTCCCTCCGGGCAGACGGGGCAGTAAAAGATAAGAGCTTAAGTTGACGATACCGTGAAAAATCACCGGCACATACCATTTTTCATATCGTTCATAATACCATGCGATCACGACCCCCAGTAAGAAACCAAACAGCCCCTGCACCAGATTGCCATGATACAATCCGAAAAACAGCGCGGAAAACACAATAGAAAGTTTCCACGGAAAATACAGTTTCATCCGGTTATAAACCAATCCTCTGAAAAGCATTTCCTCCGCAAGCGGTGAAAAAATACCGTAAAGAAAAATACCGGCAATCAGCGCTACTGAATTCTGCTCCCTTACTACCGCTTCATACCTGTCTGACAGATCGGCAACGGAACATAACCGGAATATAAGATTCAAGGCTATTGAGGCGCTGACGGCGGTGATCGCAAAAACAATGCCCTGCCGGACCTTTTTTCCTTTTTCCTCTTGTTTTTTCCTGTCTGGCGTCTTTTCTTTCGTCCGTGTCCCTTCTTTTAAGAAAAATTCCCATTTTGCCATAGGATACAGCGCCGCCATAGCGACAGTAAGGCTTAAAATAACTAAGATTCCTCTTACCGTACCGGCGTTTGCCAGCATCTCTTCATAAAAATGCCCGCCTATTCTTTCCCCAAGGAAACCGGCCGTAAAGGAAAGCACAATGCCCGCTATATCATACGCAACAAAATAAACCAGCATCGGCAGCAGGATGTCCAAGGCTTTTGTAAGGGAAGAAGCGTTTCTCTTAGTTTCCCTCTCCCTTCTCTTTTGCGCCGCCGTCTTTCTCAATTCCGTTTTTTTTTGCGCTTTATGATAATCTTTCATACGTTTTTCGTCCGCATCCTCACTGCCCCTCAATAAAAAGCCATGAAGCTCTTCCACGGTCTTTATAACATAATCCGCCTTTGCCTCCTTCAATTCCCCTGCCTTTGCAAATCCATACTCCACGCCGACCGTCACGATCCCGTTCGCTTTACCGCCCTCGATGTCAAAATGGCGGTCGCCGATCATCGCCGTACTTTCTTTCTGTTCCTCCGTCAACATAAAAGGTTGGCCCTCTTCTTGGGGAAACAACCGGCTGAGAGTTTCCCTGACTACCGCTTCCTTCGTACCCAGACTGCCGTCCAATCCGCTGCCCACGATCACCTCAAAATACTGTTCTATATTAAAGTGCTTTAAAATCTGTCTGACAAATACTTCCGGTTTGCTGGACGCCACTGCCAGATGTTTTCCCCGCCTGTGCAGATCCTTCAATAAGGCCGCCATCCCCGGATAGAGCGCGTTTTCATACATACCGATCTTTTTATAACGCTCTCTGTATTTGGCGGTCGCCTGTTTGATCTGCTCCTCCTCCAGTTTATAAAATTCCCGAAAGCTATAATCCAGCGGCGGGCCGATAAATACGAGAAGGTCTTTTAAATCCTCCACTTCAATTCCGATACTTCCCAGCCCATATTGCACGGATTTCGTGATCCCTTCACTGGAATCCGTAAGCGTGCCGTCCAAATCAAATAATAAATATTCCAGCATGTCCGATTTACTCCCATCTTCTGCATATGTTTCTTGCAATCTTACCATTTACCGGACGGCTTGACAAGACGTTTTCCGTTTTACCGCCAATATTTTTCCATAAAAATTAATATCCTTTCTTGGATCGGGAAATACTATCGGTGTACTCGTAATCCCTTTATGGATCTGTACGGAAAAACAACGCAGAAACGGAGTAGATAATGGAAAAAGACAAGCATATTGAAACCACGCCGCACGGCCAAAAGCCGGCAAATCTTTACGACGACGGCAACATTCCGTCCGAAGATTTACCGCAGAATATCATACCGGACGAAGTGCCGGGAAAAGGTGGCCCGGGCGGTGAAAACGGAGAGTGACCTGCTCTCCGTTTTTATTCGCTCAATCTTCGAACCAGACTTCATCGTCCCATTCCTTTTCCGCCGCCCCTGCTCTTTGCCTCTTCCCGTTGTTCTTCCAGCGTTTCTTCCATTCGTTCCGCACGCCAACGGCAAAATCAAACTGCCCCCCGCCCGTTCTCGTATTCCTTATGAATACGCTTGAAAAAAAACACGCTTTCTTATATAATTTTTTTAGACCTATTTTTTAGATATTAAATAAAGCAAAGGAGAATTCACTATGAGATTAGTTACCCGTTCCGATTTCGACGGTCTAGCATGCGGCGCCCTGCTGAAAGAAATCGGCTTGATTGACAGTTGGAAATTCGCCCATCCGAAAGATCTGCAGGATGGCCTTGTTGAAATCACCGAAAACGACGTACTTGCAAACGTACCGTTCGTAGAAGGCTGCGGCCTGTGGTTTGATCACCACTCCAGCGAACATGAACGGAACCAGCTGGCCGGCAAATACAAGGGCGAAAGCCGCATTACCCCGTCCTGCGCGCGTATCATTTATGAATATTACGGCGGAAAAGAACGTTTTTCCCATTTTGACGATATGATGGAGGCCGTGGACAAAGTAGATTCCGGCAATCTGACGATCGACGAGATCCAGAATCCTACCGGATGGATTCTGGTCGGATTTTTGATGGATCCCCGGACCGGACTGGGAAGATGGCGTAATTTTACGATCTCCAATTATCAACTGATGGAAAAACTGATGGAATGCTGCAGAACCATGAATACGGAAGAGATCCTTGACCTGCCGGACGTAAAAGAACGTATTGCCATTTATCAGGAGCAGGACGCTAAATTTAAAGAAATGGTGCGTGAGTATACCCGTGTGGAAAAAGACGTGATCATTTCCGATCTGCGCGGCGTGGATCCGATCTATTCCGGTAACCGTTTCCTGATCTACAGTATGTATCCGGATCAGAATATCTCCGTATGGATCGTAAACGGCAAAGGCGGGCTTGGCTGTTCCGCTGCAGTAGGATACAGCGTTTTGAACAGAACTTCCAACGTAAACGTCGGCAGCCTGATGTTAAAATACGGCGGCGGCGGTCACAAAGCTGTAGGAACCTGTCAGTTTACCGACGAAGAAATGGACGAAAAACTTCCTAAATTAATTGACGAAATCGTAAATTACAAAGAAGACTGACCGGAGCGGTTACATAAAAACAAGGCGCGCCGACAGTGAAACCCCACAATTTATGGTGATTATGATGAACTATTACAAAAGAGCAAAAGAGATTATGAATATGGATGCCACAGAGTTTGCCGGCGGCGACGCCCCGTTGTGAACGTGAACCATGATTACAGCCAAATAGAAGTGATTGCAGAAACTTTTGGGAAATTTTTATTCGATTATATAAATGAATCGTAAAGGTTAAAGCAAATCCCTTTTGTCTGACAAAAATATGCCGGACAAAAGGGATTTTTTAGTTTTATGCCGCCTGACGTTTAACAAAGCGGAAACGCTCCCTTTTCATCCACCGTGCGTCTGCTTTCCAAGCAGAAATTCTCTTCTGTCATTCACCGGACATCTTACTTTCCAATATGATAATATAGTACATCGTCCTGACATAACTAAGTTAACAGGGCATCGGGACGTCCCCGCCCCCTTATTTCAAGATCAGCATCACGATGTACCCCAAAATGAAAATCCATATCAGGAGGTAAGATACTTCATGCAGATATATGTAGTAAATCCCGGCGATACTTTAGAAACCATTGCGGCAGACTTTGGAATCGGCGTCGAAACCATCGCATATGACAACCAGATCCAGCCCCCTTACAGGCTGGCCGTAGGGCAGGCGCTTCTCATACAGACAGAAAGCGAAGCGCAGGAAAAAAGAACCGTCCATGTAAACGGCTATGCCTATCCTTATATAAGAGATTGGGTGCTGACAGAAACCCTGCCCTATCTGACCACACTTTCCGTCTTTTCTTACGGATTCACCACAAGCGGGGAACTGGTGCCTCCCGCCATAGACGACAGCAGGATGATCGATCAGGCATGGCAGCAGGGCGTAAGGCCCATCCTCACCCTGACCCCTTTGGACGAAACCGGAATGTTTAACAACTATCTGATCAGCGTACTGACAAACGATCCCGACATCCAGCAGAATCTGATCGACCAGCTCTTTTTGGTTATGGAAGAAAAAGGCTACGACGGAATCGATATCGACTTTGAATACATTTTGGCAAAAGACAGGATCCCCTTTGCCAATTTTGTGGAAAATGTAAGGGCGCAGGCGGCTCCCAGAGGTTATACCGTTTCCGTAGCCCTTGCCCCCAAAACCTCCGCCGACCAGCCGGGCCTTTTATATGCCGGAAAGGATTATGGATTGCTTGGCGCTGCGGCAGACAGCGTACTGTTAATGACTTACGAATGGGGTTACACTTACGGGCCTCCCATGGCCGTCGCCCCAATCAACAAAGTCCGTGAAGTCGTAGACTACGCCATAACGGAAATCCCTGCCGAAAAGATCGATCTGGGCATTCCGAACTACGGCTATGACTGGACGCTGCCCTTTACGCAGGGCGTTTCCATGGCACGCACAATAGGCAATATCGAAGCCGTCGACATTGCCATTGAAAATCAGGCTGCCATCCTCTTTGATGAAACCGCAAAAAGCCCTTATTTTCATTATGTACGGGATGGCGCAGAACATGAAGTGTGGTTTGAAGACGTAAGAAGCATCCGGGAAAAGTTCAACCTGATCAAGGAATACGGACTGAGAGGCATGGGTTACTGGCAGATCATGAAGCTTTTCCGCGCAAACTGGCTGCTGCTTGCAGATACCTTTGAAATAGAATAGGGAACCGCAAACCTGCGATTCCCTTTCCGAAAAGCAGGATACGGGAGTCGGACCCGCCTCTTCAGCTTGGGAAGCTGACATACTACCGATGTACTAATCCTGCCTGAAGATATTGGCCGCCAAGTGTTCTACAGGATAATCATGTGTTTGAACCTAGACACTGGCGGTACAGATATACCGCACTCCTCCCGGAACCAATATCAAAGTATATTTATTATATACCAATCATATATAAATTTCAAGAACTAATTCGCATTGAAATATAAAAGCGAAATAAAAGTAACCGCTTGACATTTTTCGCAAAAACAAGTATAGTATCAACGAACAAAAAAATATAACGCTAGGGGAGCTTTTGCTGAGACTGAACTTTCGTTCTAACCCTCACTACTTGAACCGGATAATACCGGCGTAAGGAAGCACGCACATAAATGTGACATATCGGGACCGGTCATTCCCGTTAACCAAAAACGTTCATACCTTCGACCTTTGTCACATTTATCATTGCGATTTATCCCCTCCTGCGTAACCAAGGAGGATTTTTTTATGTCAAAAAGTAAATTTTCAACCAAACAGCTTGTTTTTTGCGCTATGGCGCTGGCGCTGGCTACCGTGATCTCCGTCGTAGTCAAGCTGCCCTCTTTACCTAACGGCGGTTCCGTCACCCTTTTTTCTATGTTGATCATCTGCCTTGTGGGTTATTGGTACGGACCCACAGTCGGACTTATTACCGCGGCAGCATACGGAGTCCTGCAGTTCATTACGGGGCCTTATTTTATCCATCCGCTGCAGGTACTTTTAGATTATCCCCTCGCCTTTGGCGCTTTGGGACTTTCCGGATTTTTCAGCAGTAAGAAACACGGCCTGATGTACGGCTACATTGCAGGCGTAGCCGGGCGCTTTCTTTTCCACGAAATCTCAGGATTCATTTTTTATACGGAGTATGTAGGAGACGCCCACGGAAACCTGCTCGCCATAATCGCCTCCACTACCTATAATTTAAGCTATCTGCTGCCTGAAATGGTCGCCACCGTTATCGTTCTCGCCATTCCTCCGGTAGCAAATGCGCTTGCTAAAGTAAAAACATTAGCCCTTGCAGACTAAATTGTTCCTGCATACATCCAAAGGCTCATTTTGTAAACCGCGCCGCATCTGTCCATACTTTTTCATACCGTTCCTACACGGGTTACAGAGGCGGCGCTTACTACATTTATACTGCATTCCGCACAAGCGCATATCCGCACAGGCTTATATTCCCATAATATCCGTAATACGGACGCCCACTTCCCTTGCCACTTCTTCCAGCTCGCCTAACTGATCCAGCCTACAGGGAAAAAGCGCATACACTTCGTTCCTCAGTTTGAACATCGCCATGCAAAACTCTTTTGCTTCCCATTTTTCATCTATCATAACGCACCAATCATACAAATCCTCTCCGGAATAAAAATCTTCTTTTCTAATGGGAAGATCCTTTTCTTTGATCTTTCTCATATCGGAAAGTTTATCCCAAAAATCATCAAACTTTAAATCCATACTGCATTCATATACATAGCGCTGATTCAGCAAAATCTCCGTATAGCTTTGCCACTGCTCCCTGATATCCGGAAGTTCATTTACTTTAGCTGCAAACGCTTCGATCGTTTCTTTGTCTTCTTCCATTAACATTTCCGCAATCTGCAAAATAATTTTGCCGGCCTTATGCACCCTGTTGCGTCTCCGTACTTCTTTATCCGTTATCGTTTTTTCGCCGTCGTAAACAAGCGTACATTCTTCAAACGGTGCAAAATCCTGATCGGATATATAGATCATGGCCGTGGATGCCAGATCGTTGCCCGCCACCATATGCTCCTCAAAAAATTCTAAGATCCTTCCGTAATTTTCTTTTGCAGATGTTGTTCCGAGCCATATCCCGATCGCCGTATCTGAAATATATTCCGAACCGTTATCAAAAATCTCATTGTCGGTATATATTTCCAGCTTATCCGCCAGATCGTACCTGATATCCGTATCCGGATTCTCCAGTTTCGCCATATCTACTGCAACTAAAATTGTCTCCATGTACTGTTCCTTTCTCTGCTTTGTCAACTGATCCCCTTGCACACTTATTCCAATGAAATCGATCTCCCTTGGTAAAAAGAATAAATGATCTTTTCCTTTACAGGCTTTCCAGTCAGCTTTTTCAACGCTTCAGCATAGCAATCAAGCTGCAGCGCATAGCGGTCCGCCAGTTCTTTTGCTTCCGCCACCGCATCCGTTTTATAATCGGCTACCACAAGCGCCCCGTCTTCTTCAAAATATACGTCTATGATCCCCTGCACCAGCACCGTCTCCTCCTTGGGAAACTTTTGATTCAAACGGTCGGCGCTGATTCCGTATACAAAAGGACTTTCCCTGTAAAGCAGCCCTGCCTGATCCGCAATCTTCATTCGTTTACATAAGTCCGATTTCAAAAATCTCTCCACCTTATCTACCCTGACGGCCTCGTAAAATTCTTCACTCAGCCTCCCCGCTTTCCGCTCCTCTTCCATTTGGGCAAGAATGCCCGCCCGGTCCGCCGCTTTTCCGAAATCCAGTAATTCCATGATCTTATGCATCGCGCTTCCCCTCGTCGTACCGGAAACGCTCTCCGCCTCCTTCATAAACGCCGGAATGTAAGGCACGATCTCCTCCTCTTCGATCAAATGGACGGAAAAATCCAATTCTTCATTCTGTCCCGCCTTTTTCAACTCGGATACTGTTGTTTTCGTATAAAGTCCCGCCAGATTTTCATAAGGATACGCAAAAGCAAATTTCTCCCTTAAGTTTACATAAAGTTCCTTGTCGATTTCTTTTTGGGCCTGTTCGCTATCCTCTCCAAAGTTCTGTGTTTCCCACAGCCTCCTGAATGCGGCCAATTTCTCTCTCTTTCCTTCAAAAAGTACCTGTTCCTCCACCTCCTCCTTTACCAATTCCTCTGTCCCTATGATCCGTATCCTGACCGGCGCTTCTTCCAATTCGTCTTTCAGGCTTTCCCTGTCCCCGCTTTCCTGTAAAAATTCCTGCATCGCAGGATGCCTGATCAGGGCTGCAAGCAAAAGATCCATATAACTGCCTGCAAAAGCCACCGCCGAATAAGGCAGCAGCACCTTTTTATGAGTAAGAAGCGTGGAAAACCCGCCGATTTTTTCCAAAGGCTTATCGATACTGCCGGTCAGGATCAATTTTTCTTTTGCCCTCGTCATTGCCACATACAAAATACGCAGCTCTTCGGCAACGTTATCCAGACGCATTTTTCCCGCCATTACATTTTTGCGCAAAGTTTTATTCCGAATCCTTGCCACGGGATCGATAAAATCCGTACCGATCCCCATATCTACATCCGCTATGAGCGGCTTTGTGGTGTCCTGCATATTAAATCTTTTGGAAAGCCCCGCCACAAAACAGACGGGAAATTCCAACCCTTTACTTTTATGGATGCTCATCATGCGTACCACGTCCGCTTCTTCTTCATAAATCCCCACTTCTCCGTAGTCCACATCATACTTTTCCATCTGCTCCATATATCGTATAAAATGAAACAGTCCGTGATAGCTGGTCCGCTCAAAATCCGCCGCTTTTTCCAAAAACATTTCCACGTTCGCTTTGCGCTGCTCTCCGCCCGGCAGCGCCGTCACATAAAGAAGATAATTTCTTTCATTCAGGATTACCTGCAGCAGCTCATGGGTTGAAAGATAAGCCGTCATCTCCCGGTACCGTTCCAGCATACCACAAAAACTTTCCAGTTTCTCTCTTAAAGCCTCTTCATCCCATCCGTCCGCTTCGCTATTTCCCTCTGCCGGATTCCCTTTCGCCTGAAGCAGATATTTTATTCTGTGATATAAAAGTTCCCCCCGCTTTACCTCCTTATCGGTCAGTACCTTTATGAGCGCCGTCTCTTCTTCGCTGAAACCGCCGAAAATACTGTGCATAACGCCGAATAACGGAATATCCTGAAGGGGATTGTCTATCGCTCTTAAAAGCTGCAGCAGAACCCGGATCTCCGTTGTTTTAAAATATCCGGTCTTCGATGTGATGTAGGAAGGGATGCCTTCTTCCTCAAACACTTTCTGAAATTCCTCGTCCCAGCCGCTGTTGGTCCGAAGCAGTACTACGATGTCCCTATAAGAAACCGGTCTGAGTTCCCCCGTTTCCTGATCCGTCACATAGTTTTCCTTCAACAGCTTTTTGATCCTCTTGGCGATGGCATATGCCTCGCTTGTTTTGGCGGACAGTTCTTCTCCCTTTTCAGGCTTCTCTACAAGCAAAAGCTCTGTATCGTCGTCCCAGCCGCACGCTTTGGGAAGTTCCGGCAGAAAACCGGCCCCGAAAGAAAGCGCCGCGTTTTCATCATAAGAGATCCCTCCCGTATCCTTCCCCATGATCTGATAAAAAATATAATTAACGCTGTCGACGACCTCTTTCCTGCTCCTGAAATTTTGATGCAGGTCGACCCGCTGCTTTTTACTGTCCGCTAAAGAATACTCTTTATATTTTCCCATAAAGATCTCGGGCCGCGCAAGCCTGAATTTGTAAATGCTCTGTTTCACGTCGCCTACCATGAACCGGTTGTAATTTCCCTGTGTTTCCCCTGAAATGCCCGCCAAAAGATATTCCTGCACCAAATTGGAATCCTGATATTCGTCGATCATAATCTCCCTAAAGTAATTCCGGTAATCCACGGCCGTGTCCGTCGGGAGCAATTCCCCGTTTTCTCCCTTCCGGATCAGGATCTCCAAAGCAAAATGCTCCATATCCGAAAAATCGATCAGGTTTTTTTCCCGTTTTCTTTCGTCAAATTTCCGTTTAAAGCAGATGGTAAGATCGATCAGCCCTTTTACCGCCCGTTCGCAGGAGGCGCTCTGTTCTACGCTTTTGGAAAGCGGCTGGAAAAAATAAGTTTCCTTGATATCCTGCATAGTTTCCTTCACCCGGTTTCTGATCCCTTTTACGTTTTCCCGTTTTAACGGACTGACCGAATCGTCTTTTTTGGAAGGAAGCCTGTCGAACCGTATGCTTTCTACGGCTGTCTCCATCTCGGAAAGCGTGTCGATTCCGGAAAGCTTTTTCAGCGTTTCCGCTTCTTTTTCCAAAAGACCGGCGTACATATAGGGACCGTCCGGCTGCTCACAGCATTTCAGCGCCTGATCCAGACTTTCCATACTGTCTTCTATCCTGCGCCGGATCGAGAGAAGAGCCGCCTTTCCCAGCTCGGAGTATTCCAGTTCTTCTATACTGTCCATATGATAGTCTGCCTCCCGTTCCCTGAGCCATTCCTCCGGAAAAGGGTAGCTGACGGAAAACTCATACAGTTTCATAATATTTTCTTCCAGCAACGTTTCCCTGCTGCCGGTACTGTAGCACTCCGCACAGTATAAAAATTCCTCCTCCGAAAGAGCAAACTTTTCCTCCAAAAGCTCTGCCAGCACGTCCTGCTTCATCAGTTTAAGCTCCCCTTCGTCGGCGATGCGGAACCCCGGATCTAATCCGATATCGTTAAAATTATTCCGTATGACGAAAAGACAAAAACTGTCGATGGTAGTGATCTGGGCATTATGGATCAGCGTCATCTGTTTTTGTAAATGTTCGTTCTCCGGTTCTTTTTCCAAACATTCCGTTAGTTTCAGCCGGATACGCTCCCGCATTTCCGCCGCCGCCGCATTCGTAAACGTTACAATCAGAAGCCGGTCTATATCCAGCTTGTCCTTCTCGTCTTTTATTCTGGATAGGATCCGTTCCGTCAGCACCGCCGTCTTTCCGCTCCCTGCCGCCGCAGACACCAGAATGTTTCTGTTTCTTAGTGCAATGACTTTCTGCTGGTCCTCTGTATATGAAACCCCCATATCTTCCTCCCGTCGTCTCTGTCATTCCGGATCCTGTCCGGTCTCCTTCGCTATTTTATCCATGACTTCGTCTTTTGTCATCGTCTCCAGCTTTCGTTTCCGGTACCCTGCGATCCTGCCGTCAAAACCGCACACCGACTTATAAGCGCAATAAGCGCATGCGCTTTCCGCTCCCTTTTCATAAGGATTCAACGCCATATCCCCCTGCAGGATCCGGGTACCAATCCATCCGATCTTTTGATTGACATAATCAGATATGGTTTCCAGTTCTTCCCTGCTCATTACGCTGGAACGCGCCGAAAAACTGCCGTCCTTTTTTCTTTCTACCGGAATAATATCGGATTTTGTTTCAAAAGTCTGGTCAAGCAGCCTGACCACTTTTTCCTCCTCGTTTACCACTCCGTTCATTTTCAGTTTTGCCAAAATCTGTTCTTCTATTTCCCGATCCGTAAGTTCTCTGTCCGGCATGATCATGGGATCTGCAATATGATAATAAAGGAGCGCCGCCGGTACGATCTTTTTGTCCGGCTTCTTTTTCTTTTCCACTTCCATCGCCGCGTTCAGGTAAACCGCCAACTGTAACTGCAGCCCATAATACAGTGAAACCAGATCGAACTGCTTATTGCCCGATTTATAATCGACGACTTTCACATAAACCGTGTCTCCTTCCTCATAAGTATCCACCCTGTCTATGCGTCCTCTAAGCCGCATCCTCTCCTCTTTGGAAAGCGCGATATTTAAAGCGGAAATATCCTCCAGTCTGGAAAAAGACATTTCAAACTGCTCGGGCAGGAAAGCGCCTTTTTGTAACTGCGCCTGAATGGAAAAAACCGTCCGTAATAAGATCCTTCGTATCCTGTTGATCATATAAGTATTTCTTGCGCTGGAAAACAGGACCGTCTCCCCATAGTCCGCTACATAAGCCTCGATCGCCTCCTCCACATACTGCGTTCCGATTTCTTTGGGAAAATCCAAAAAAGTATATCCGCCCTCCTCCAACTTTATCGAAAACAGCTCCAGCACCCCGTGAAATACGTTTCCCAGATCGGATGCTTCAAAACTGTATTCTCCCCTTTCTTTTAACATCAGGCCGTACTGCAGGAAATGTGCGTAGGCGCACGCCGCATACGTCTCCAGACGGCTGACGCTGCTTTCCAGTACTTTCCCGTAGAGCGCTGCCGCCACCGCTCTTGCAAGGGGCTTTTCTTTATAAGAAAGGAACGCGGTACGGGTAAGTTCTTCCGTTAAATTTTTCCACTTATCTTCTTCAAGGTAAGAAAGATACAGTGCAAAAAAATGCTTTCTTTCCGGCGCTGACAATACATCGTCCGCATAACCGCGTATCATAGGCGCCAGCGAATCAATCCCGTCCCGTCTGGTAGCGATCCGCTCCTGCATCGGACGTTTCTTCAGATTCTCAATGACGGTCTTCGGAAACAGTTTCCGGCAGGCTTCTATCAGATAAGAGGGGCGCAGCGCTTTTTTATCGTTCCCTGCCCTTGCAAAAGAAAGAAAAAGCTTTTCCGTAGGCTTAGTCATATTCATGTAAAGATAAAGCTGCTGTGTGTACATCTGCTGCCTTGGCGTAGGCGCCAGTTCAAAATCCGCTTCTTTTAAAAATTCCCTGTCGATATCGGAGATGATTCCGCCCTTGCTGCTGTTCTTCGGTATATTTCCGTCGTTCACGCCTACAAAAAACAGCGCCTTTATCTGATTCAATCTGGTTCTTTCCATATCTCCCACAACGACTTTATCCACATCCTGAGGAATGGTCCCTACCTGGATCTCCGAAAACCCTGCGTCCAGTATATCCAGAAATTCTTTCGCTTCCATGGGTTCGTCTTCCAGCAGTCCTATGATCTGATCCAACAATTCCATCACCAAACGGTATATCTGCGCATATTCCTTCGCTTTGGAAAGCTTTCCTTCCTTTCTGAAAATATTTTCATAAAAAAGCAGCTTCTTTTGGATCTGATTTTCTGCAATAAACGAATAGAGCGCCAATACATGCTCTTTTGCGGTAGTCCTTTTCAAAAGCAAAGGCCCCAGTTGTCCCATCAGACGCTCCCTGATCCCGTTCAGCTCTTCCAGCTGCTCTGCGTCCGTATTGCCCGGCATCCTTACAAAGCTTTTAGCGTATTTGCTTTTTCCCCGTATTCCCAACGCCAGCACATAATTTTCAAGCCGGTCTATTTCCTCCATGGTAAATCCCGTCAGGCCGCTCCTCAGATAATGAAAGACCGTTTCATAAGAAAAATCTTTGGACAGCATGGACAACGCGCTTTTGATATACTCGATGAAGGGATTTAAAAGAATCCCCCGCGTCCTGTCTACAAAGCATGGAATCCCGAATTTGTCAAACTCAGAATCTACATGGGGCGCATAGGCGTTCAGATCCCCCGCCACTACCGCTATATCCCGATAAGCATATCCTTTTTCCATGACCAGTTCTTTAATGAGCAGGGCCGTCTGCCTGACCTCCTCTTTCGGGTCTCCCGCTTCAAAGATCCTGATATTGTCCGGTGTTTCCTGATACACGGCCGTAGGATAACGGAACAGATGCTTTTCCAAATGAGCCATCTCCCTGTTGCCCCAAAACCGCGGCGCAGGATCTTCTTTGAAATACACGTCCGCTTTTCTTTCGATCCCGTTTTCCACTGCCAGACCGTGCAGCTTTCCGGCAGTCCGCTTACTTAAATGAAATAACTTTTGTTCCCCGTCCTCCAAAAAAGGGTTTTCCTTTCCGTCAATGATGATCGTAACGATCACTTCTTTTGCCAGTTTCATCAGTTCCAGAATCACCCGGTTCTGTATCGGCGTAAAACCCGTAAAGCCGTCAAAAACAATTACGCTGTCGGGAATGAGTTTTGACCGTCCCAACACGTTACAGAGCAGGTCCAGCGTTTCTTCCGTAGTAATAAACCTTTCTTTGATAAAATCCATAAACGCCCTATAAAGAACGTGCAGATCTTTCAGCTTATAAGAAAGCGCGCCCTTTTGACCTGTATAGTCAATCATCCGTTCCAATTCCGTCTCTCCGATCCCATACTGCATAAATTCGGAAATAACGGATTTTACTTCGTGGATATATCCCTGCTTCTGTAATTTTTTCCCTATGACAGTCAGTTGATCTTCTATTCCTGCCGCCGTTTTTCTCAGCACCAGACTCTTTCCGGTATCGTCCAGCACCGGCTTTTCATTGCCTCCGGTCTCTTCAAAAATGCGGTGGGAAAGTCTTCCGAAACTTAAGACGTCTATATTCCTGATGCCGCCCCTCCCGTTTTTGTTCTCCACAAGTTCCTTTTGGGTCTGCATCGTAAACTGATCCGGTACAATGATCAGAAAATCCCGTTCCGGTTCCTGCAGGGAACGGACCGTAATCTGGTCATAAAGCCGTTTGCTTTTTCCCGCACCCGAACCGCCGAAATAAAACTGTAATGACATATATCCTCTCATTCCGCCGCGCAAGCGGCAACTTCATCCGTGACCCCAGTTATTTTAAAGAAAGTAAAAAGGCCGCCAAAAGCGGCCCGCTTATCTTATCGTAACAGATTTTTAGTAAATTCACAATTCTTTTGGAAAGTTTCTTTTTCTTGCGGTTCATAGCCCCATATGATAAACTTGTGTTTGTTTCATACAAACCGTTAACGGAAAATATACGCCATATCAACGGGCAGCAGAACATTTAGGAAAATACAGAACAAAATAACAGGAGCTATCATGGGTTTAGAAAACAAAAAACTTTTTTTATTTGATATAGACGGAACGATCGCCATAGGAGACACCTTATATAACGGCAGCAGGGAACTTCTCTCCTACATTTCTTCCGTCGGCGGAAAATCTTATTTCATCACCAACAACTCGACAAAAAGCGGTACGGATTATGTAAAAAAATTCAAGAACTGCTTCGGGCTTGATGCGACGGAAAATTTATTTGTCACTTCAGGATATATGACCCTCTGTTTTTTAAAAAAACACTTTTCCCTGCAAAAGATCTATTGTCTCGGCACAAGTTCTTTTATCAGGGAACTGAAAAATAACGGACTGACCGTTACGGAAGAAGCGGACGACGACATTGCCTGCATCATTGCCGGCTTTGACAATGAACTGACCTACCGCAAGTTGGAGATTGCCTGCGAACTGCTTTCCACAAGGGATCTCCCTTTTTACGCCACCAATCCGGACCTTCGGTGCCCGGTCCCTTTCGGCTTCGTGCCGGACTGCGGCGCAATCTGTGAAATGCTGCGTTCTTCTACCGGAAAAACGCCCGTTTATCTCGGGAAACCCAATGCGGCCGTGGTGGATTTCTGTCTTTCGGATTCCGGCTTTTCCAAAGAAGAAACCTTGGTAGTCGGCGACAGGCTTTATACGGACATCGCCTGCGGTATCAATGCCGGGGTGGATACCTGCGTTCTCTTTACGGGAGAAGCAAAAAAGGAGGATCTGGCAAATACCGCCTTTTCCCCCGATTATTGTTTTGATACGGTTACCGATCTGCTCCATGCGCTGCGTACTGGAAATTGATACGGTTCCGCCCCTCCTTTCCCTTTGCCGGATACGTTCCGGAGCGTGTTTGAAAATTGTTTTCCGCATAGGTTCTTTGAATAGACCGGTTTTATTTTCCGGATTCCCTGCCTCTATAAGATTTCCCGATATACCCGGAGCACGTTATCCCGAAAGATCTTGTCGCATTCCGCTTCACGGAAACCTGCCCGGTTAAAAGCTTCTTCCAATTTAGGCATATAAGTGTAATCCGGGATTCCCTCGTTAGTATCGATGCCGTCAAAATCACTGCCGATCCCAAGGCACTCCGTCCCGCCTACTTTTATCATATGCCTCGCATGGGTAACGACGGCCTCCATCGTTCCCGGATTATAAGTCCCCGCTTCTACTTCCGTCAGAAAATCCGCACAAAAATTCAGCCCCGCCACACCGCCTCTGTCCGCCAAAGAACGCAGCATATCGTCGGTCAGATTACGCACCCACGGGCTGACCGCCCTTGCGTTGGAATGGCTCGCCACAAAAGGTTTTTTCGTTGCCCGCAGCACATCGTAAAACCCGGCGTCCGACAAATGGGAAACGTCCACGATCATCCCCAGCTCTTCCATCCTTTCCACCAGTTCGATGCCAAATGGAGTAAGCCCGTGTTCCGTATCCGGCGTCCTATGGTCGACGGGCGGTTCTGAGTCCGTTTTCGGCAGGTTCGGAAAGCCGATCTCATTGGGATAGTTCCATGTAAGCGTCATCATGCGTACTCCCAGATCGTAAAACAGTTCCAGATTATCCAGATCCCCAAGGCAGGCCGCTCCCTCTTCAATCGTAAGAAGCGCCGACATTTTGCCGTTCCTTTCATTCCTCAGGATCTCTTCGTAAGTTCTGACAGGAAGGATGGTATCCCTGTTTTTTTCCATCTCCGCATAAAAAAGGTCTACCATGCGCAGCACTTCATCCTTCGGATTATCACATTTCTTCCATTCCACAAACATGGCGAAATTTTGAAGCAGCGCATTTCCTTTTTTTAATTTTACCAGATCGATATGTCCGTCATTTTCCGCAAGGCTGCATCCTTCCCCCTGCTTTTTCTTTTGCAGCATTTTATAAAGCGTGTCGCAGTGCATATCTACATATTTCACTACAGCCCCTCCGTTCCCTTAGCAGCTTCGGCCCGCAGGGATCATCCGCGGCCCTCTTATCCATTTTATAACTCATACGGAAAATACATGCTAAAAATTTTAACTTCCTATGGATCCATACCGGCTGTTTTCCCGCCGCTCTATAAGCTTTGCCGTTCCTTGTTCTATTTCTTCATTTTGTACACGGGGTCGGCAGGATAACCGCCTTTTAGTTTCTGCATCCCTCTCTGGATCGCATCTTTGGAGTTCTTCCAGTCCGCATCCTGATTCCTGTAATCGAATTTCTCCACCATCCAGGAAACGTCTTCAAACAGACGGTTCATATTTTCCTCCATCACCTGAAAGATCATCGGAAAAAACTCCGCTTTTTCCTTTTCGCTCAGTTTCTTTTCCGCCGCTTCGCACAAATCTCCGAAATGAGACAGACAGAATCCCTTTCCCGAGGAAATCTTCTTTCTGAATTCTTCGTCTCTTTGATACATGACAAAGAAAGTGTCCAAATATCTTTCATAAGTATCCTTATACCGATTGCATATATAGCAGGACGCTTCTTTTTCCCTCACCCACATGCCCACCGGGTTTGACGCCTCCCCGTTCTTCTTGAGCCGGTCCCTAAAAGAAAGCTTTGCAGGCGCATAGGCTGAAGCGATCTTTTGCAGTTCCTGATTCATGCGCTTGTAATGCGTCTTTAAAATCCAGGCGTTTCCAAGGGTATTCCCATAATCAAACATCTTCTTAAAATGCATCCGGCAAAATCCCTCTTTATCCGTTGCTTCCCTGACGTCGCTTTCCATATACGAAGAACCCGAACCTAAACAAAAATCCAAAAGATCCTGCTCAATATTCCGTTCCACATAGCAAAACGGACATTCGTCCATAGCATTGACCGCATCGTTCAACGGTATGGTATATAACTTTTCTTTCATAAAAAATCCTCCGTTCCTGCCCGCCCCTCAAATCTTTGATTCAGGCGTTCACCCTATCTGCGCATTTTTTAATCCGATTCTTTTATGTATTCATCGTGACCGCCCGCATCATATCCAAATATCCGGTCACTTCCCGGTAAAGCATCTCCGGCTGAAACGAACCTTCCCTGAAATGTTCCTCCATGATCCCTTTCGTCGTCAGCTCCAGAATCTTCTGCAGTTTCCGCGCATCCACCTCCGGTTTAAACTTTCCGGTATCCATCTGCGCATAAATAGCTTCATAGACCCCAGTCAGGGCGTTTCTACGCTCTTCAATCGCCAAAAGCGCTTCATTTACATCCTCGTATAACGTGCTGTTCAAAAATTCCTGCATATAAGGATAATTTTTCAACGCATGCATTTTAGCAAATTCTATCTGCTTATATATCTCAAAAAAATCTGTCTCTTTTTTATCGACCGAAGTAGTCAATTCCAATGTCATATATCTTGTGCTATAGTCAAAAATAAACGTATACAATCCCAATTTACTCACAAAATAATGGAAAAGAAGCCCTTTGCTGATTCCGGCCTCCTTTACCATATCGTCCGTACTCGCGCCTCTGTATCCGTTCCGCGCAAATATTTTTAAAGCTGCATTTATCATACGATCCTGCTTTTCTTTGGCAAGGTCAAAAAATTTACTATTCATATATGCTCCCATCCGTATGACGGCCGCGGGTCCCGTCTTCTGCCCGCAAGAATAAATCACTGTGAAGGTAACTATAACATAATTTCCGGTTTTCTTCAATAATCCTCCCCCTTCTCTATCGTTAAAATTTACTTAATTTTCTCTGAAATGGAAAATTTATGATTTTTTAATACATATTCTCTTTTCATTTTCCCAAAATAGTATTAATATAATTCTATACAATTGATTTGAAAGGAGTACGGATATGGCAAAAAAGAAGTTCGGCAAGTTCCTTCTTTTCAGCGCTGCTGTGGGAGCTGTCGCAGCAGGAGCTTACTACTATTTCCAGAATAAAGAAAAGATTTCCAATGATGATTTTGATGAAGATGACGATTTTGATGATTTCAGCGAAGATTTAGATTCCGAAAGCGCCCATACCGATCCGGCTGAGCGTTCGTATGTATCTCTTGATTTGAATAATGAAAATGCTTCTTCCTCCGGGTCTGAGAAAACTGCGGAGAACGACTCCCCCGACACGAAAGAAGCCCTCAACAATTTAGAAAAAGCCGCCGAATCTGCAAAGGCTGAAGTAGAAGAATTTTTTGATGAGGATGAAGAAGATCCCTATGACGAAGGCAAAGCATAATTGATTTGCCGGATGACCATAAAACGGATAACCGATAAGCAAAGCACAGTCTGTTTCGCCGGACTGTGCTTTTTCTTTCTCACCATTTCACTTTTCTACTGATCATTTTTTCGCGGCGCTGTTCTTCTCTTTGATCTTCTGAACAAGAATCTCTTTTAAATCCCTTGCCTTATCTTTCATACGCGGGCTTGCCGCCGTGGAAGTGATGATCGTGCCGATCAGTTTGGACGCTACGTCGTACTGTTCAAACCGGATCGCCATAACGGAGATCAGATAATCCACCGTTTGTTCATCCATACCGCACATCGGGAAGGTTTCGGACTGTCTTGCCGCCAAAAATCCCTCCAATGCATTTTGCAGATACTCGTTTTCCTGTGTTTCCAGCTCTTCTTTTTTCGCTTTGGTATCCTCCGCCGCCTCGTCCAAACTTTCCGCATACCCTCTTAAAAGCCATGCGGATTTTAAACAAATATACGCTTTCTCACTTGCCCTTGCTCTCTTTACGATCGCATTCGCAAGCGTAAGCTGGTATCTTTCCAATGCCTCTTCGTAACTGATCGTCTCGCCGGTATGGGTATTCCCTTTATAATTTGGCGTGATATTCTGTTTGATCAGCTTTGCCTGTGCCCCCGTCATATATTTAAAATATCTGCTGAGCGCCGCATATCCGCATTTCGGACAGACAATGACGTCATATTTTAACAGATCGATGGACTCGTACTTAGGCCGGAGATCCATATCCGTTCCTTTTAATTTTGCCCTGCCGATCTTAACTGTTTTTGCCTTAAACGCAGTATCGCACACCGGACAGCTCTGGGCCTTCTCAAAAAGGAAGTCCTGTTCCTGCACTACCGGAGCCTGCGGTTTTCCCCCTTCGCCTGCACCTGCTTTTTCATTCTTCTTGGCGTCGTCATAGAGATTTGCCTCCGTGAGATTGCCAAGTCCCAGCTTTTCTAATCCTGATAAAATACCAGCCATTTTTTTCCCTCCACTTCTTACTTTGCTAGACCTTTATTTTGGTAAAACATATGAGCTTTTTAATGAGACGATACGGTTGAATACAAGTGCTTCCTCTTTTGAGTCTTTTGCATCCACACAAAAGAATCCCTGTCTTACAAATTGGAAACTGTCATACGGTTTTGCATTCGACAGCGCCGGCTCCAAATAGCAATCTTTCAGAACCGTTAAAGAATTGGGATTCAGATTCAGGCTGCCGTCCTCGTTATATACGCCTTTTTCCTCGTCAATAATATTTTCATATAAACGTACCTGCGCCTTCACGGCGTCTGCCGCCGCTGCCCAGTGTATGGTACCCTTTACTTTTCTTCCCTGAAATCCGCTGCCGCATTTGGTCTGCGGGTCATAAGTGCAGTGTACCTCCGTTACCTTTCCGTTTTCATCTTTGACACAGCCTGTACAAGTTACGAAATAAGCGTTCATAAGGCGTACCTCGTTCCCCGGGAACATACGGAAATACTTCTTGGGCGGTTCTTCCATGAAATCCTCCCTTTCGATATAAAGCTCCCGCCCGAACGTGATCTTTCTTGTACCAAGCGATTCGTTCTCAAGATTATTGGGAACTTCCAAGATTTCCGTCTGGCCTTCCGGATAATTGTCTATGATCAGTCTGACCGGATCCAGAACTGCCATCATTCTCGGTCTGGAAAGCTTCAGATCCTCTCTGATGCAGTATTCCAGCATCGCATAATCCACGGACGAATTGCTTTTGGATACGCCGCACAACTCTACAAACTTCCGGATCGATCCCGGCGTAAAGCCTCTCCTGCGCAGCGCGGCGATGGATACCAGCCGGGGGTCGTCCCAGCCGTCTACGATCCCGTCCTCTACCAGCTTCTTAATATATCGCTTTCCCGTTACCACATTAGTCAGATATAATTTGGCAAATTCGATCTGTTTCGGCGGATTCTCATATTCCAGTTCCCTTACTACCCAGTCGTACAAAGGCCTGTGATCCTCAAACTCCAGCGTACAGATGGAATGCGTGATGCCTTCTATCGCATCTTCAATAGGATGGGCAAAATCATACATCGGGTAAATACACCATTTATCTCCCGTATTATGATGTGTCATACGGGCGGCACGGTAAAGAACGGGATCCCGCATATTGATATTTGGCGACGCCATATCTATCCTTGCCCGGAGCACCTTCTCTCCATCTTTGTAAACGCCGTTTCTCATGTTTTCAAACAATTCAAGATTCTCTTCCTTACTGCGTCCGGCGCCCGGATCATCCTTTCCCGGTTCCGTCAGCGTCCCCCTGTATTCCCGGATCTGCTCCGCCGTAAGATCGGAAACATAGGCTTTTCCTTTCTTTATCAGCTTTACCGCCGCTTCATACATTTGATCGAAATAATCGGAGGCAAAAAAAAGCCTGTCTTCCCAGTCCGCGCCCAGCCATTGGATATCCTCTTTTATGGACTCTACAAATTCCGTCTTTTCTTTGGTCGGATTCGTATCGTCAAAGCGCATATTGAACTTACCGCCGTATTCCTTTGCAAGGCCGTAGTTTAAAAGGATGCTCTTTGCGTGTCCGATATGGAGATAACCGTTAGGTTCGGGTGGAAATCTTGTATGGACAGTGGTGCATACGCCCTCCGCCAGATCCTTGTCAATGATCTGTTCGATAAAATTTCTCGATTCCGCCGCACCTGTAGCGGAATCCGGTTCTGTTTTCGCTAAATTTTCATTTTCGTTCATAATAGGGACTCCTCAGTCTAAAAATTACTATTTCCATTCTAGCACAAGAAAAAAAAATAATAAAGGGGCAAATTTCCCCTTTATTATCTTCGGCCTTTTTATTTTCCCACCGGCAGGGCCTCCTGCCTGATACGCGGCGGATATTTAGGACCGGACCTGCCAGTCGATCACTGCCTTAAACAGATCTCCGTCCGTTTCTATCCGGAATTTACCGCCTTGCAGCTCTACAAAGTTTTTCGCTATCGCAAGCCCCAATCCGCTGCCTTCCGTATTTCTGGATGCGTCTCCGCGCACGAACCTCTCTGTCAGTTCCTGCGGGGTCACGTTGATCTCCCTTGCAGAAATATTCTTCAGTTCAATGTGTACGCCCGTTCCATTCTCCGCATATCCCACTGCATCATCCGTCCCTGAAAGGCCCTGAAGCATTTCATTCTCCTGCTGCCGGTATCCGGATGGGATCTTTTCCGCCGTCACAAAAACTCTCGTTCCCGTCAACGCATACTTTATGATATTGGTATACAGGTTTTCAAAAATTCTGTAAGTCTTTTGCGGATCCAAAGACAGGATGATCTTTTCCTCCGGCAAACGGAAACGTACTTCAAGCCCCGCCTCCTTCATCTTTTCTTCATGCTCCAAATATACCTGACGTACCAGATTGCAGATATCTACCGGAACCGGCTCCAGCTTCACCGCGCCGCTGGTCGCCTTACTCACCTCAAACAGATCTTCGATCAGTACTTTGAGCCTGAGCGATTTTCTCTCCAAGGTATCCAGATATTCTTTTCTCTGTTCTTCAGTCAGATTTTCCTGTTTTAATAAATCGATATAAGTAATGATGGCCGTCAACGGCGTTTTCAGGTCATGGGATACATTGGTGATCAGCTCCGTTTTCATCTTCTGGCTTTTTACCTCCTGATCTACCGCATTTTTAAATCCTCCCTGAATCTTATAAAGCTCCTCCTTATAAGATTCAAAGATCCCGAAATCCTCTTTAAATTCATTGTTCAGGTTTCCCTGTGCAATAGAATTGGTGGCCTTTAGCAGCTTGCCGTACTGTAACCGTATTTTAAAAATATAATTCTTTAAAAGTCCGTACAGGATCAAAGAATATACGGCCAGCATGAAAATTCCGAATCCCCAGAACAGACAGACTACCGTGAGCAAAAGGAAATTGAAAAATATAATCTTCCACAGCGTTTTGTTATTGTCTTTTCCCAGATCCACGCTAAGCACTTCTTTTTTCAGTTTCTGGTAAAGGCCCTTAAAAAATCCGCATATCTCCTTCCAATACCGATAGATCAGGCTTCTTGTCTTCACATATTCCCCGAAACCTTTTATCATATCCGACAATTCCAGAAAGCACCAGTATCCTACGCCAAATAATGCCGCAAACAATAAGAAACAAACGCTCTTTTCTATCAGTTCATACCCCATACTGTTCTGCATGTTCGCAGGAAAATTTGCATTCAGCCAGTCCAGCATCTGGTCATTTCCCGCCATCCTGACAATATCCGAGGTAATCTCCACGCCGAAGCCGTATAAGACGACGGCCAAAAATATCATCGCTTCAAAGGGCACCGTCCTCTTCGCTTTTCCTTCCAGCCTTTCCGGTTTCCAAAGGGCAAGCAGGACAACAATTCCCAATATTCCCGTCAGAAGCAGGAAGTAAACGCTGTCCGCTCCGGATGTATAATAAATATATTCTTTGGAAGGCAGCCCGAAATTATCCAGAAGAAAACCCGAATTCCCTTCGGCAAAAACTTCGATCTGTTCCTGAGTCATGGCGTATATAAACGTCGTATTTACCGGCTTTTTCTGTCTGAGGGTAAGGATCTGTTTCCATTCTTCCTCATCATAATCGTATAGGAGATAAGTCTCCGTCTCTTCCCTGTCCGGCAGGATCTTTCCCACCTTACTGCCGGCGGCGATCTGCGTATTTTTTAACAGCCGGTCCGCATCTTTGCTCTTTACGCGCAGATTGTTCAGATTGCCCGCTTCGTCATACTCCATGATCACATAATAAGCATAATCCTTTTCGCCGTCCTGACCGTCCTGCGCCAGCTTTTCAATATCGAGAGCCGTATTTTTAAGAACCGTTCCCGTTGTTTTTTCTAAAACACAGTAATCCATCCTCGACTGAATCTCATCCACATATATTGCTCTGATGCCGGCCGCAGCGTTTTCAAGCTGATCCACATAAAGTTCCAGAATACTGTTGAGCTGCTGATAGTCCACCGTTTCTCCGCCCATATATTCCGGTGTCCGCGTAAACATATCGTTTCCCGATACGGTTTCCGTTTCTGGACCGGAACCGGAAAACATCGCGGATCCCGGTCCGGTTCCCGCTGCCGCCACATTTTCCAGTTTCTCATCCATATACAATTCCTGATAGCCGTATTTCTTGTCACCGCTTCTGTCCATCGCGTCTTTATAGAGTACAAAATTGCTCTGAAGCAGAGCTGAGACAAAAAACTCGCCCTCAAATCCTTCTCCCCACATTTCTTCATAATAGGTCGACGCCCTCATATCAAAATACGGGAACAGCCAGACCATAATAAAAGCCGCGCAAAAAACGATCAATATTCCGGTACGCCTCGCTTTATTACTGTTTTTCGATTTTATATCCAACACCCCACACCACCTTCAAATATTTTGGTTCTTTCGGATTGATTTCTATCTTTTCCCTGATTTTCCTTACATGTACCATAATCGTATCCGTATTGATCGCCTGCTCATTCCAGACACGTTCATAAATTTCTTCCGCGCTGAATACCCTGCCCGGATTCTTCATTAAAAGCTGCAGTATTTTAAATTCTAACGGCGTCGTCTTCACAGGGTTTCCGTCTACCGTGACCTCTACCGTCTCTTCGTTTAACTCCAGTCCCCCGATCACATAGATCTTATCGTTATTCTGCTTCTCCCCCATGGCGTCCAGATACTTCCTATAACGGCGCAGATGGGAATTTACCCTTGCCAGAAGCTCCATTGTAGTAAAAGGCTTCGTCACATAATCGTCAGCCCCCATGTTCAGTCCCATGATCTTATCCACTTCTTCGGATTTTGCGGAAAGCATGATGACCGGAAAGTCATATCCCTTTTCCCTCACTTTCATCATCATCGTGATCCCGTCCATACGGGGCATCATAATATCTACTATAGCAAGGTGGAACTCCTCCTTCTCGATTTTTTCCAGCCCTTCCATGCCGTCCCCCGCCTGCGACACGAGATACCCTTGATTTTTTAAATAAATCTCGATTCCTTCCCGAATCTCCTTATCATCCTCTACGATCAAAATGTGAAACGTTTCCATGCCAATGTCTAAACTCCTTTCCAAGCCTTTCTTTTTCAGGCGCTCTTCTTTTCAGTATAACACAGTTTTCCCTTTCCTACGGTTTTCCCTACAAAATAGTATCCCTTTCCTGCCCGTCTCACATTTTGATCCCTGCGATCCTCCATCTTCCGTTTCTGCCCATCTCCCTGTCATTCCCCTGCCTGTGGTTTTGGATTGCAGTATTATAATAAACGGCTGCCATTTTGGCGATTTCGCCTGCTTCGTATTTTCTTGCCGTCTCTATTGCCCCCTGCTCCATATAGATCCGGTTCTGTTCCAGCATAGAATCCAGTTTATTGGCATATTCCATTTCTGACAGATATGTCATGTATCCGTTTTTACCGTTGACAACCACGTCGCATACGCCTGACGCCTTTACCGCAAGCACCGGAGTTCCTGCTGCCATCGCCTCAAGCAGAACGATTCCCTGAGTTTCCGATTGTGAAGCAAACAAAAACAGATCCGCCGCCTTGCAATAATTTTTCACCTGATCATTAGATACCTTCCCGGCAAAAAAGATCTCTTCCCGTATATCCAGCTCTTCCGCCAATTTTAAAAGCTGCGGCTTATAAGGGCCGTCTCCTACTATGACCAGCCTGAAGTCCGATCCCTGCTCCTGTTTTCTTATAGAGAGAGCACGGAATAAAAAATCAAAGTTTTTTTCCTTTGCCAGTCTGGCTACCGTACAGAACAGGAATTTTTTTCCGGAAATCAGTTTTTCTCTCAGTTTGCCGGCCTCTTCCTCATCCGGTTCAAAGCTTTCTTCCTTCAGGCCTGTAGGCAGGACGACGCAGGACGCAGACTTCCCAATGTCCTCCAAATATTCCTGCATCATAGGCGTGGGCGCAAAGACCATATCGCATTGACTCATATAGTTATTCACATAACGGGGCATGATTCCTGCCAAAAAAGGCGCTTTGATATAATGCAGATATTGCTCGTATCTTGTATGATATGTAAAGCACAACGGCACATTATATTTTTGGGAGAGATGCAGCGCCGTTTTTCCTATCAGCATAGGATGGTGTACATGGATCAGGTCAAAATTCCCTTCTTTAAATTCCTTTTCGATCTTTCTGTCCATACTGTCAGGTACGGATACTCCGTTGATAATGCCTTTGATCAGAGATCTGTACCTGACTATGTTTTGTTCTTCCGCCTGCTCTTTGTATTCGGGCGCAAACACCACCACTTCATGTCCTGCCTCCCGAAGCCCCTCGCTCAACCGTTCAATGGAAATCGGAACTCCTGCGATAAACGGTTTATAATTATTTGTCATCATTGCTATTTTCATATCGTTTCCCCTCTTCCCGCTTAGTCAGTGTCCTAAATATGCAGGTAATTAAATACTGCGTCTCCCAAAAAATATCCCGCCCCTACAAATACCAGATTCCACACAAATACGCCAAGCGCCGAACTGACGGTATATTTCATAAAATTTATCTTTAAGACCCCGGCCGGTATGGAGATCAGTGTCCTTACCATCGGGATCAGCTTGCTCAGAAAAATGCCAAAGCATCCCTTTTGCCGGATCATATCAAAGTTTTTCTCGATCGCCTCTCTCTGTTTAGGGAACTTTTTCAAGTATTTTTCCAAAAGCAGGTTACCGCCTGTCCGTCCGAGAAAATACAAGATCCAGCTTCCAAGCACGCCCGCCGCCAGCGTGATCAACATGACCCAGAAAAAGTTGATATTTCCTTTGGCGGCCCATATGCCCGAAAGCGGCATAATGATCCCGGCCGGAAATCCCGGCAGATTCATATATTCCAGTAATACGATCACAAAAATAGCAATCGCTCCATATTGGGTAAAATAGAATGTTATTGTGTCTAAATTCATGACATCACACCTCGCTTTTTTGTCTTATGCATATTTTTATTCTTATGCTTTGTATATCCTATGCCTGTCGTAACTTCTTACGTTGAGTATAGGATATACAATAAAACAAAAAATGAAGCATGATAAAAACGAAAAAATTTCTTAAGAAAAGTGAAAAAAGATCGGAGCGTGTTTCCATCACGCTCCCGCATTTATAAAATCATATTTGTATCAGCCGATTCCGATAAGACTTCATCGCCTTCTGCAGCGCTCCGCCGTTTGCCCCTAAATACGCTTTTCTTTCTTGTGCAAGCTGTTCCAGTTCCCATACTTCTCCATATTTCCATATATTCCCTTTTTGATAACAGCCTACATGGAGTACGCTTTTCCCACGGCATTCCTCTACTAAGCGCTCCAGCTCGTCCATCATCTTCTCCATCATGCCAAAATCCTGTTTTACATGAAGTTCTTCGTATGGCTTGACCGACGCAGACAACGTTTCCTCCTCCTGCAGCCTCGGAAACTCTTCCACATACTGCACTAATCTGCTGCTCATTTCAGAAAAAAGACTGTAAAACTGATTTAACAGATATTTATGAACATCCTCGATATAATTGCCGATCGATTCCGCAGTTTCCCCTTCCGCTTTTGTTTCCATGCAGACCATGTAACCGTCTAAGGCTTCGCGCACATAATTGAGCTGCATCGTCCATTCCACCATACCGCTCTGGATCATTCTTTCTGCCTGTTCCATCTCTTCCATCATATGATTTTTCATCCCTACTCCTTATCCATCCGGCTTAACGAAGCGCCTATACGCTAAACCGGACTTAAATCAGTGCGGTTAAAAATACTTTTTCAATTTTCCTCCGGTCATATATGCCGTTTTAGATCAAAATAGAACTTACGAAATCATCCTGCCGTCAAATTCCAACAGGCTGACCGCCGCATGATAGATCCGGTCTTTGTCTTCTTCCAGAAAATCCGCATAGCCCTTTAAAAGCAGCGACATTCTTTCAAAATTCTGAAAATACTTCTTCAAAACTTCCGAATCGCTTTCCCAAGACCCAGCCGCTGTTTCCGGTAATAATCCGGCCGCAGCAATATGCAGATTCCTGTCTAACTCTGCAATATCGTTTAAATGCAACGCCATCCCTGTCATCATTTCCGCCACCCCGCTTTCTCCATTTCTTCATTATTATTAAAGTCTTGCCCTCAGGGCAATTTTTAATACGCCTATCATAAACTATTTTTACGGAAAGATTAAATTTTGTAACCGAATCCTGCGATTTTTCGACTGAATAAAACACGTTTCGACAAATATCCCTATTTTTCTCCCTGCTTTAACCGATAAAAACCAGCCGCAGCTTTATTCGGTCGCTGTTTTACACGTTTCGGTTCTTTTTTAATCGTTCCGGCATCTTTCATAGTACAATAACTATAAATTGAAGGAGGACGGATACTATGTTGGAACTGATCAGAAGAAAGTATGATTTCAGCGATTACCAGATTGCACAGCTTCGTTTCTTTTTTCTCTCCGCTTTTTCGGAAATCAGCAAGCTGCTTATGATCAGTCTGTTCTTTTTAGACGATCTTCCTTTATTCTTTTGGACGATCGCGCTCTTTCAGGTTTTCCGCTCTTCCTGCGGCGGTCTCCACTGCAAAACTTATTGGTCGTGTTTTTTGGTATCTTTGGCGTATATGTTCACAGCTATCCGTATACTGCCACTGATCCCTGTTAGTACGCTGTTTCAGATGGTTACTTTGCTACTGTGCATCATAATTACCCATAGGATCGGCCCGTTAATTTCCGTACTTCATCCTGTATTGTCCGAATCGGTCAATAGACGTTTGAAAAATAGAGTATTTGTCCTGATTTTTATTTATCTTGTTATCCTGTATATGATTCCTCAAAATCCTTATCTTATTGTAGGATATTGGGTTATTATATTAAATACGCTGCAACTGGTCGTTGCAAAACTACAAAAGAAGGAGGAATCTGAATGAAAAAGTATTTGTCGCCAATAATTAAACACGCTCTGGTGAGTTGTATGGGAATCTCTTTTTGGTTTGAACTCACACATGCTTCTATTCTTTTTTTTGGTGAATATCAATATCCCCAAAAGGAAGATTATGAAGTCTAATATTTATTCTGCTCCATAGTTCCAAGAGGGAGAACGTATTCTTAGTTTCTCCCTCCTGATTCCTTTCTTCATTTCAGCCTTTCCAGATTATTCTTTATCGAAATTATTTTCCTGCAAAAGATTGTATGTATTGCAAATCCAGTTGATAAATCCATTCATTTACCCCCTAAAAAGCGAACAGAACATTTGAGCAAAATGGAGGAATATATCATGCCGCAAGTAAGACAGGATTTAATAAAATAATACGTTTCCGCTATAAGAAATATTTACGGAACACATACAAAGCAGATTATATTATATGGTTCTGATGCCCAGAGAGACTTCCATAAAGATTCTGATATAGAAATTTTTCTCACCTTATCCGGTCAGACTTATTTAGACATACAGAAAAAGAGAACCAGTTTACCGCCTCTATCAATACATTCCCGCAAATAATCTCAAAATGATATTCAGCCCCCATTTTCTTCAGGCCATACAATCCTAATCCCCTGTTCTCTCCTTTAAGGCTGTAACCCTTTTGAAACATTACCGTTATCTCTTTGGGCGATATGGTCGAAGAAATGTTGCGTACTTCTATCACGATCTGTTCCGCATCTTCGGTGATAGAAACATATATTCTTTTCTCATCCGCCTTTTCCAAAGCGTCCATTGCATTGTTGATCAGGTTACCGATCAGCTCTACCATTTTAAACATCGGAAGGGAGGATCTCAGTTCCATACATTTTAATTCATATTCAACCGCGATTCCTCTTTTCTCTGCCTCTATAAATTTCCCGTATAAAAAGCCGATCAGGGCAAAGTCTCCCGCCTTTAACAGTTTCTCATACCGGTTGTCATAAGTGATCTCTTCGCAATACGATTTCTGACGTTCTACCAATTCTTCATAACTTTTGCATACTAAATGCTGACTATAAATAGCGCTGATATGATTATTGAATTCATGCTGACGTAAACGGATCTCGGAGATCAGATTTTGATAAGAGGTTTCATATAGCTTATATGTCTGAAGTTCCATCTCCTTTTCCCTTGCTTTTAGTTTATATTTTTGCCAGCTTTCAGTCATAAGGCACATGACCAAGGTAGCCATCGCAGGAAATAAATATTCTTCTATATATAAACCTTTGGATCTTTTTACCATATAAATGCAAATTAGTATAATACTGCACCCCAAAATCAACATACATCTCATAATGATATCATCCCGTTGAAAATAATAGGATACCCTCTTTAATCGTTCTTTTCTTGCTGATATAACGCAAATTGTAAGCATTACTGCATTTACACATAAAATATGTACTTCCTTATTAGCCCCTTCTCCCAAAATACAAGAAACAAGAAAGAAACTAAGCATCTGTAATCCACTTAGCAAAATAATATATAAAATGTTATTGACTATCAGCCTTTTCTTATCTGTTCCAAATCTCCATATACAATAAAGTGCAATCAGTGGAAACATCAATTCCGAAGCGCCCACATTAATATACCCACTGTCAATACTCTGCATCAATATAAGATCTACCGATATAAGAACGATCTCTTTATACCCTAGACGGTATTTCTCGCCATATAGCGCGTACAGGCAGACTATAATCGCCATAACTTCGACCAGCAAACTAATCCTATTTATCATACCGAAACTCCATGCCCACCTTTTTCAAATAGGTACTGCCAATATTGATCGGCGATTCCACACCTCTCAGTTTAATGTACCGGTTTGTAAAGTCGATGCTGTCCACATATTCTTTATTTATGACCATGCTCCGGCTGCATTGAAGCAGGTACGGATTATCCGCATCCTTCAATATCTGTTTCAGCGGCCTGTACGGAACTTCCATGATCTCGTTGCCTACCCTATGAAAATAGATCCTATGTCTGCTGTTTTCTATGTATAAGATTTCCGAGCATTTGACGGAAAACAATATGCCTTCTCTACGAAAGAAAAGCACACCGTCCTCCTTCCTTCTGCTCGGAAAGCGCAATGCACGGTCCACTATCGTTTTTACTTTTTCGGAATCAAAAGGCTTTTCAAGATAATAAAAACAATGAAGTTCGCTATAAGCATATAATTTGGGGTCTTCTAATGAAGTGACAAAAATGATTGGAGTAAATTCATATTTTTCAATGCTTCTTATTCTATCCGCAAACCGGATACCTGAAATATCTCCTCTGTCTTCAGGATTTAAAATAATATCTACTAAAAATAAATCGATTGTATTTTCCAATACAGCTTCATATACGCCATCCATCGTACTAAATTCCATCACCTCTATTTCGGTGCTGATCTTCTTTACGATATCCGACAATACCTGCAGCGTACTGATATTGTCTTCAATGATGATCACTCTTTTGTACATTAAAACTCTTTGTTCTTCTCCCATTTATTACATTTTACTTACAGCATCGTTCTCATATAACGGACAAATTCTAACATGATCTTCTTTTCCTTCGATGTAAGCATACTCCATATCTGTTTGATCAGCAAAAGCCTTCTGTCGTAAAAATTCAGAAACAGCATTGGCCGGTATCCCGACATATCATAAAAACCCAATAACATTTCCGCATCGGGATAACGGACTTCCCTTTCCAGCTCTCTATATTTCTTAATACCTACTCCCAGCTTTTCCGCCATAGCTATCTGCGTCAGATCCATTCGCTGTCTGACAAAATAAATCATGGAAAAACGCCGCCATGATTTCAGCATGGCTTCTAACAGAATCAAATTTTCCTGCACCTTCTTTTTAGGCGTATAATACTTTCCCGCCCTTTCTATCATGATTTCTGCACAAAGTTTCATAATAAATTCTTTCTCTTTCCCTTCTCCAAAGCTGTCAAATGCTTCTTCCAGCTCTGTCTTCCCACTGTCAAACTCGTCTCCGGTGATAATATAATCTATATTCCATCCCGACTGCAGCAAAATATTTAAATTCCTGCCCGTTAGTTTCGTCACGCCGTTTTCCAGATAAGAGTACTGTTCCTGACTAATGTCCATCTTCTCCGCAAGTTGGATCTGCGTCATCCCTATCCGCTTTCTGTAGGCCGCAAGCCGCCTAAGCACATCCTGATAATTACTCATATACATAGTCTCCATGCCGTTCTTTATAGTCAAATCATGTTATAAGTAAATTCTAATGTAATATAGGCATGCCCATTTAGGGCTGTTTCTTTATATTAGCCGTTAATATAGAAAAAATCCTAAAATAACGGTATAATCAAACCGATATTCTAGGATTTTGTACTCTATGTCCTATTTTTTCTGCAATATCAAGCCATGATCTTTCTGTCTGTCAACAGGCCGATTCCTCACACGGCTCATAAGTCTTTCCAAACGCATCCTGTTCCACAACATAGATATCATGCTTATCGTCGCACCGTACTACCAAATAGTCTCCCTTCTTTCCGAGCATATAACGTTCGCCTCCCCATGTGGTAAATACCTTTACCATCCGGTCGATCTGCTTTGCATATATGCTGGTCTTTCCGTTTGTGATGCAAGTACCCGCGCAGCTCGTCAAAAATCTGGTCTCTCCGTCCATACGGTTTTTAATGGTAGGCACATACTCCGTGTCCGAAGCATTGTCCTGCAAGTCATAGGGCTTATCTATGATCTGATAAGATTTTTCAAACCTGTCTTTCGTGCTGGGATATACTTCTCCTTTTACCCCTATCATGATATACAGCTCCGGCTCCACCGTCATATCCACATCCCCTTCTAAAGTACGGACAGTGATCGGCGTACTGACCGGAAGAATATCTGCCGCTCTTACAAATCCAAGGGGGATCTTTTTCTTCACATATCTTGCCATCCCCGTCACATCTATCTCACATTGATCCGCATAGATCACTTCGGTATTGTCAAAATACTCGTTCATCCTTTCGCTGAAATAAGCTTCGGAATGCAGGGTCGGATAATATTCCTCGTAAAGTTTCTTACTGATAAATCCGCCCGCTTTTTCCATATGGCCGCCGCCCGAACCGATCCTTTCGCTGACGAACGCCGCAAGCTCGCTGGCATTCACTTCCTTGATACAGCTCCTTACCGAAAATTTGTACCCGTCGTTGATCTCGTTATAAACGATACAGGACCAAACCTCGTCCACCTGTATGAGAAAATCGCTGATCATGCCAAGGATATTAGGATCGCACGGTTTTGACCGGATAATCGCATACTTATGGTCGTCATTGTAAATATAACGTATCATTGCGATCCCCGCCACTTCCAGCTCTGCAAGGCTTAAGTTGGAATTGCGGAACAGCCTGATCATGCTCATATTGCAGGTAAGCGCATCCCGCATATCCATATCTAACGGGTTGTAGATCTCCGCAAACTGATTCGTATCCGAATACAGTCCGTAATACAGAGCCGTTCCAAGTATGCTGTCCTCCTCTACCGGAAACTCTTCCGCTTTCATCATCTTCCATACGAGCGTGGAGCAGCTCCCGAGGGAAGAATTGATCTCTTTTAATTCCAGATTCGGTATTTCGATCTGGTGATGGTCGATCACGGCTACCCGCTCCGCTTTCAGCCTTGTCACATTTCCCGCGCCGTACTGACAGTCTACCGTAATAAGCAGTCCGTCTATATACGGCTCCGTATCTTCCAAGTAAAGAATCGGAATCTCCAGCTTGTCCACCATCAGTTTTAAATTGGCCTTGTGAATCCTGTTTTTCCCACTGTAAATAAGTCTGGTATTTTTCCCCTTGCTTTTAAAATAAGTATATAATCCGAATCCCGCGCCGATCGTATCCGCATCCGGATTGTCATGGCACTGGATCGTAACCGAATCATACTTTTCCAAATCCGCTAATCTCATGAATTCCCCCCGCTTTTATCAATGATGGAACAAACGGATACCCGTAAACGCCATCACCATATTATATTTATTGCAGCACTCGATCACCAGATCGTCCCTCACCGATCCGCCCGGCTGCGCAATATAGTTTACGCCGCTCTTATGCGCTCTCTCAATATTATCGGAAAACGGGAAGAAAGCGTCGGAACCGAGCGTAACTCCCTGCAGCTTATCGAGCCACGCTCTTTTTTCTTCCCTCGTAAATACAGGCGGTTTAACCTTAAAGGTCTTTTCCCACACGCCGTCTGCCAGTACGTCCATATATTCCTCTCCGATATAAACATCGATCGCATTATCCCTGTCGGCACGGCCAAGCGTGTCCACAAAGGAAAGCCCAAGAACCTGCGGGGCCTGACGTAAAAACCAGTTATCCGCCTTATTTCCCGCCAGTCTGGTGCAATGTACGCGGGACTGCTGTCCGGCGCCGATCCCGATGGCCTGACCGTCCTTCACAAAACATACGGAATTGGACTGGGTATATTTCAAAGTGATCAACGAGATCTTCATATCGATCAGCGCGGCCTCTGGAAGTTCCTTATTCTCCGTAACGATATTGGATAAAAGTTCTCCGTTGATATCCAGTTCATTGCGGCCCTGCTCAAAGGTAATCCCGTATACCTGCTTTCTTTCCAGTTCCGCCGGCACATATTTTTCGTCTATCTGAATAATATTATAATTTCCCTTTTTCTTCGCCTTTAACAGTTCCATAGCCTCGTCCGTGTAGCCCGGCGCGATCACGCCGTCGGAAACCTCTCTCTTGATCAGTTTTGCCGTATCCTCATCGCAGACATCGGACAAGGCGATAAAATCGCCGAAAGAAGACATCCTGTCTGCGCCTCTTGCCCTTGCATATGCGCAGGCAAGGGGAGACAGTTCTCCCAGATCGTCCACCCAGTAAATCTTTGCCAGCGTATCCGAAAGCGGCAGTCCTACCGCCACCCCTGCCGGCGATACATGCTTAAAAGAAGCCGCCGCCGGAAGTCCTGTCGCCGCTTTTAATTCTTTCACAAGCTGCCAGCCGTTAAATGCGTCCAAAAAATTGATATATCCGGGTTTTCCGTTCAATACCTGTACAGGCAGGTCGCTGCCGTCTTCCATAAAGATTCTGGAAGGTTTCTGATTGGGGTTACAGCCGTATTTTAATTCGATCTCATTCATACTTATTTTTTATCTCCTTTACTTCTTTTTTCTTCGTTGCCTGATCCGTGTTTCACGCCTGCAGACACAGCTTTTTTGTTCCTTTGTTTCCCATCCGCCCGATTCTTTTACCGGTTTTTATTTATGATCTTCGTTTCATATTTTCCTGTTGCAATGTCTATGAATCTGACAAACAAAGAAACTTTATTTTCTTCGTTTAAGCTTTCCCAAAGCATATTGGCAAAGCTTTCCATATCGTCCGGAATCGAAACCAGCTTAGGCTCTCCTTCAAAGCTTGGAAGAGGAGCGCCGTCATGCATATAAGTATGGATAAAATGCCCTTCGCCCGCCGCCGGATTTTCATAAGCGAACGTATATCTGTTACATCCTTCCGGACTGCCGTTATTGCTCTTTAAAATGGACATTGCATAATTGTATTGTCCGTCTCCCATATGCAGGATACCGGAAATGCGGGGCGTAAAATTGGGGCCGTCCGGCTCAAACTCCCGGCTGCGCAGCGACTGTTCAAAGGTCAGCTGCCTGTCCATACCTTCATATATGGTATCGGTCTGGTCGCCGTTTGTTACGATCGTCTTATTGCCGAGGACCCTGACCGGCGCATAAATGACCAGACTCGGATCTTCTAATTTCGCCGGATCGAATGCCTGTGTACGGATCCCTTCCCCCTCTTCCACAAAAATACGGTTTCTGCTGTTTACGCTCCTTCCCATGATAAAGTAAGCGATCACGGCTTTCGTGCCGTCCCCGGATTTACCGATCACGATCCCTCTTCCGGGATAGGCGTTCTCTTTCAGTTCTTTTTCCAATGATAACTTTTCCATCTTTCCTCTTTTCTGCGCGGCTTTTCCCAATTTATCAGTCTGCATATGATCCGGTTTGCGCCGCCGCACAAACGCAAACTTACGTTATACCGTTATCTTCTTTTTTTCTTCTGCTTTTGGCAATATTTTCTTTCAAACTGGTATCTGGGCATGGGGCGGTCAAAATAATATCCCTGTATCATGCTGATTTTCATGCCCTCCAATACTTTATACTGTTCTTTCGTTTCAATTCCTTCCACGCACAGATTCACGTCGATCGCGTCGGCAAGATCGCTTACCATTTTGATAAAGGACTGGGAATATGCGTCTTCCGCCAGATCCTTTACAAAACTTTGGTCCACCTTGATCACGTCGAAAGGAATCTCCCTGATGTGGTTTAACGAAGAATATCCTGTACCGAAATCATCCAGCGCGATCCTGACGCCAAGCTTCTTGATATTTCCAAGAATCTCCTTCATTCTCTTCATATCGTTGATAGCAAGGCTTTCCGTCACTTCCAGCGTAAGATTTTGAGGATTGATCCCCGTTTCTACGATCGTCTTTGAAACAATATCCACAATATCCGGCTGTAAAAGCTGGATCACCGAAAGGTTGACATTGACTTTAAAATAGGGATGTCCGTTGTCGTTCCACTCTTTACAAGCGGCACAGGCCGTTTTCAGCACATAGTTTCCGATTGGGTTGATCAAGCCCAAATATTCCGCAAGCGGAATAAACTCCGACGGCGCGATAAATCCCATCTTGGCGCTGTTCCACCGTATCAGCGCCTCCGCTCCGACACAGGGCGTCCCCGTTTTTTGGATATCTATGATAGGTTGGAAATAGACTTCAAATTCCTCGTACCCTTTCGCCGTGGCATCCCGCATATTCTTTTCCATATCAAGGCGTTTGCTCACGCCGTTCGAAAGCCCGTCGGTGTAATTCGTGATCTGGTTCTTACCGGACTTTTTCGCCTCATACATGGCGATATCCGCCTTCACGATCAGATCGTGCACGCTCTCTCCTGCTTCCGGATAATTCACGATCCCCATGCTCATCGTACAATAATAATCCGCATTTTTTAAATACCAGGGTTTACTGAAAATATTCTGGATCTCGTCTATGATCTCTTTAAACCGGGGATAACTTTCCGGCGGTATAATGATCACAAATTCGTCCCCGCCCATCCGGTAACAACTGTTCTGGATCCCCTCGATATTTTTCAGGTTGTTGGAGATCGCCTTTAACAGTACATCCCCGTACTGATGGCCTAGCCCGTCGTTGATATGCTTGAAATCATCCAGATCCATATAAAGCAGCGCGCCCGTCGTATGGTTCTTTTTCGCATTGTCGATATGGGACGCCAGATCCCTCTCGCAACACATCCTGTTATAAAGCCCGGTCAGGAAATCCGTATACGCCTGCTGCTCCATCTTACGCTGATAGATCTTTGTTTCCGTAATATCATACAGACAAAACAGCTCTGCCTGTCTGCCGTCTACCCATGCGATATTCGTATAGAAAAGATCGTACCACTGCTGCAGTATTTTGTAATATATTTCCGTGCTGCCCGTTTCTTTTTGTCTGGCGATGCCTTTATCCAAAAACTGATCCAGTATCCCCATTGAAATTTCCGTTGCGAAATTATCTTTCAGGCTCCTGTTGGCAAAAAGTTCTTCCCTCGTTTTCAGGTCGCGCACATAAACGCCGCAGATCAGATTATCCAATATCGCCTCTAACGCCGTATGGGAACTTGCCAGCGAATTTTTCTGTACCTGACGCTGTACCACGCTCTGCAAAAGCTTGGCGGCGTCTCTGATAAACTTGATCTCCTCAACCTGCCAGATCCGTTCTTTGCAATCCATCATACATAGATATCTGTCCGTCTTTCCCTGCAAAGTGATGGGAAAGACCGTAAGCGCTTTTATTCCATGCTTTGTAAGCTCCGCGCCTGCCTCCGTGGCCTCAAAGGAATCGGAAGAAATCACGATCGGTTTATCCTGATTTAAAAAAGGAAATGCGGCTAACCCCTTCGTTTTATCAAAGAATGAAATGATCCCGTCCTTACACCACTCTCCGACCACGTCCATCGTTCCGTTTTCCCTCTCCAGACAAAGGAACTGGGCGCTGCTCACATCCAAATGCCTGCCTGTGATCTGCAGCGTCTCGCTGATAATATCTTCCATCACGGCGTCGCTGTCCAAAAGCTGCACCACTTTTGTCGTTGCTTCGATCCTCTTTAGCGACTGCCCCATTTCATTTTCGGAATTACGGCTTCTGACGCTTTCCGCCCTTGCATTGACAAGGGATATCTGATTTTCCAATATCACATAACTGGTATCCCTTAAAACATCCAGAACATGATAGAACTTCTTCTCGCTCACCCTCGTTGCGATCCGTTCCGTCCTAGCGCCAAATTCCTTTGCATCCTGCTCCGTTAAAATACCGCACACCACCCATGTGACCAAATGGTTTTCATCGATCCTTATAGCCACCGCGGCAATCTTCATGTCCGCATATTCCGTATCCTCTACGGCCTGTTCCTCTAAAGAACCAACCTGCACGCGATCGATCAATTCCCTGATCTGATCCTCATTCAGATACTCCAAGACTCTCTCGGCCTCTTCTTTATGCCCCGATATTCTTGTAACCGGACGTCCCTCTTTGTCCACTCCATAGGCAAACACATCCGTCACTTCACAGAACCGGTCCGCTAGTCTTTGCACATGTTCTAATCCCATGATTTCTTTTAATGAGAAATCACCTTCAATCTTCTGTTCCCTCATCTCTCTCTTTTAAAAAGGACGGTACGCCTCCCACTCCTATACTGTACCGTCCTTTTTTACTCCCTTTTTATTCTTCCATACTATAATTTGGCGCTTCTTTCGTGATATGTATATCGTGGGGATGGCTTTCCTTTAAGGATGCCGCGGAGATCTTCACAAACCGCCCGTTCTGCTTTAACTCCTCGATCGTGGCCGTTCCGCAGTATCCCATACCGGAACGCAGGCCGCCCATCAGCTGGAATACCGTATCTTCTACGGTTCCCTTGTAAGCCACACGGCCTTCCACGCCCTCGGGTACCAGCTTCTTGGCGTCCGTTTGGAAATAACGATCCTTGCTGCCGTTCTCCATGGCCGCTATGGAACCCATTCCCCTGTAAACTTTATATTTTCTTCCTTGGAACAATTCAAAAGTCCCCGGGCTTTCGTCGCAGCCTGCAAAGATGCTGCCCATCATACAGACGTTTCCGCCCGCCGCGATCGCCTTCGTCATATCGCCCGAATATTTGATGCCGCCGTCGGCGATGACCGGTATGCCGTATTCCTTTGCAACCGCATAGGAATCCATGATCGCGCTGATCTGAGGTACGCCGATGCCCGCAACGACACGGGTCGTACAGATCGATCCCGGCCCGATCCCTACCTTTACCGCATCCGCGCCGGCCTCGATCAATGCCTTTGTCCCCTCTCCTGTAGCTACGTTTCCGGCAATGACCTGCAGCTCCGGATAGGCGTCTTTGATCATCCTAAGGCAGCGGAGAACGTTTTCCGAATGTCCGTGGGCAGAATCCAAAACGATGATATCCACTTTGGCGTCCACTAAAGCGGCCACCCTGTCCAATACGTTTGCCGTGATACCCACGCCCGCGCCGCATAAAAGGCGGCCCTGCACGTCTTTGGCCGCAAGGGGATATTTGATCGTCTTTTCAATGTCTTTGATCGTAATAAGACCTTTCAGGTTAAAATCTTTATCTACGATCGGCAGTTTTTCTTTTCTTGCTTTCCCTAAGATCTGTTTTGCCTCTTCAATGGTAATGCCCTCCGGCGCCGTGATCAGCCCTTCGGAAGTCATGCATTCTTTGATTTTTTTCGTGTAATCTGTCTCGAACTTGAGATCCCGATTGGTAATGATACCTACCAGTTTCTTGCCTTCCGTGATAGGCACTCCGGAAATTCTGAATTTAGCCATCAGAGCGTCCGCATCCGATAATGCGTGCTCGGGGGATAAGGAAAACGGATCCGTGATGACGCCGTTTTCTGAGCGTTTTACTTTGTCGACTTCTTCTGCCTGTGCCTCAATGGACATATTTTTGTGAATGATACCGATACCGCCCTGCCTCGCCATTGCGATCGCCATCCTGTGTTCGGTAACGGTGTCCATGCCCGCACTCATCATGGGAATATGAAGCCTGATCTTCTTTGTCAGCCATGTGGATAAATCCACCTGATTCGGTATTACCTGCGAATAACTCGGTACTAACAATACGTCGTCAAATGTGATGCCTTCTCCAATAATCTGTCCCATTTTCTCTCCTCCTAATTTGTGAATCAATCTGTGAATACTTTTCTCGGCGCAACATTCTGTACTGCCTTAACAAACTCTGCCGTCGGTTCTAAAATGATTTTCTGCCCTCCTTCATAATATAAAGCGTATCTTGTCTCCGGCTGCCTTTCTTTGCCGCTGCTGAAATCCAGCACCTTGACCTGTCTGTTTTTGTAATTGTCCAAATGGTAAGAATTGACCGGAGCAAAAATCTCCATACGTTCGATCTCGAATGTCCCCTGTTTTTTTCTTTTGCTCTTATTCATGATCTTGTCCACTTTGATCTCCCTGTCCAGGTACAGATACTCGTATTCCGTATCCGTATTCATGTAAACGAACCAGGTCACACCGCCAAGAACCAGCGCCACGACCAGCGCTATCACAAAGCCCACTATCCCGAGCATTGCAAATGCCGCGGTCAGCATTACAAGCAAAATACGCAAAAACTTAGCTCCTGTCGAAACTCCCTTTGATACTAAACACTCTACATAGGTCTCACTCATAATACATCCTTCCTTAGAGCGCGTTTAAAAATTCATTCCCCCAATCTGCAGCGCACATCTCGGGGAAAGCAATTTTCAAACACACTCTAGTTAAATTAGTTAGATAAATTCCTTCATATATTTATATATTAATCAATCATATAATAAATCGGTAAAAGATTCAAGCACTAGGATTTTTTATTTTTGTATTTTATTGTTTCTTTTATTTTTTGTTTATACTCTTTTCATAAGATAATCAGATCCGCTTTCTTGACACTCAATATAGGAAACGTTATAGTAAATATGATTCTCATAAATAAAAATACATAGGCGGCGGTAAAAAACACAGGGTACGTTACGCAGATAGGAGTCTCATGGCAATCTCAGACGAAATCAAACGGGAAAAACAAAAAACAAAAGACATGGATCTAAAGGGAAAGCTTTCTTACTTTTGGGATTATTATAAGATCCACACCATCGTAGCGGCAGTAGCTCTTTTCCTAATCATAACTATGATCCGCGACATTGCCGCTGCTAAAGATTATGCCTTTTACGGGGTCTACTTCAATGCCCTTCAGACTTTTTCCGCCGAGGAGCAGATGTCGGCTTTCTCCGAATATTTGGAACTGGATACGGAAAACTACGAGGCTATGCTGGACAGCACCATGTACTACTCTTTCACGGATCTTTCGGAAACCAGCCTTGCCGCCTCACAGAAATTTTTCGCCATGATACAGACCGGGGATATCGACGTCACCATTGCCGATGAAGAAATTTTTACCAACTATGCCGTAAACGAAATCTTTTTTGATCTGCGGGAAGTGCTGCCCAAAGATCTTTTGGAAAAATATAAAGACGATATTTTTTATATAGACGGTGCGCAGATCGCAGCGCGCAATGCGGACGACTATTGGGAATCCGAAGACGGGCAGGACTATCACAGGGACTCGGAAAAGGCTTCTACGGATCATCATGATCCTTCCCTATTGGAAGACCCGATACCCGTAGGGATCTATGTAGGCGGCACGCCCGTCATTTCTAAGGCCGGATGTTATACGGAACTGGTTCCGGTTTTTGGTATCGTGAAAAATACATCCAGAGCAGATACGGCGGTAAAATATCTACGGTTTTTAGGCGGAGAGGCACGTTAGCCTCTCCTAAACCATCTCCTGAACCATCTTTTTATCCGTTCCCAAAGCTTTCTGCTGTTTTTATAATATAACAGATATTCGTCCCGGTATTCGGAAGGAACGATATCCTGTCCGTTCTCAAAAGCAAGATAAAATTTTTCTGCCTGTGCAGGCTGGTTGATCATATGATAACAATGCGCAAGGCGGAAAAATACCCTTGCCAGAGATGGTTCGGTTCCCGGCCTGCCAATCAGTGATTCTATCCTGTTGTGACAATAAGGAACCGCTTCCTCAAAACGGTTCATTCCGATCAGCAATTCGATCAGGATATCATGAATAAAGGTTCATTACAACATGGCGTAAATACTGGATTTATGGGAAATGTTCACAAGTTTAGCACCCCTAAAACCCCGTCAAATGCCCTCAATTAGTAACAAATTAGGAACAAACTTTTGTAGCAAAATCAAGGGAAATCCAGCGGTTACGCTTTGTCGCCCCAGACTTCAAAAGGCCCCATTTTTCAGCCCCTTTTCCGTCCGATTCTTCCACAATGGTGAAAGTGCCGATCCCGGTATGTTCCCCAGTCTTGTCATAGTCAGTTCCGGGCCCCACCCTGATATTCAGATCGGGGATCCCCACCCTGACAAGATAGGGAAGGGAAGTAGCAGCAGAAGCGGATCCTGATCCGGCGTACTTGTCAAAACCTTCCTGACTTGCTTCCCGGCGCACCTGTTTAGCTGCTTCACTCTGGTCAGCGGGCTTTTCATACCCGGTCATGACTGCATCGGAAGCAGCCTGAACGGATCCGGCATTGTTCAGCACGTTCATGACCTGTTTATATCCCTGAATTTCTTCCCACAAGAAAGCCAGCTGCATATCAAGATCACCAATAGACACGCCCGCCGCCTTTGCCCGGTCATACAGGGCTTTTTTCCGGCTCCAATATGTCCATTGTACCAGTCCATACCCGGCTGAATCATGTATAAAATTCCCATACGCCCCAGAATCCACGGCAGCGGTATATTCTGCATCCGAAAAACCGTACTTCTTTTCATAGCTGTTTTGGAGATTGTCAGGACGGAACGCACTTTCTTTTTTCAGGTTTCCCCATATCCCAGCTATAGCATAATCATTCAGCCCTTTGCTTTTCAGGAAATTCCAGATCACTTCTTCGTTTGATCCTGTGCTTCCCTGCGCTGGTGCTGTTGCGCTGCCCCCGTCAGTCTGCCCTTTTTTCACCAGCCCATAATAGGCGGCGATTGCGTCAGCTTCCGCTTGTGCAAGCAGGGCAAGGTTCCCATCGTCCAGAAGCCAGTTTGTCATTCTGGTATTGGTGTGGAAGCTGTGTTCCAGAATCAGCCCCGGTGTTCCAGCCGTCCGTGCGCCGTGAAGCACACCATAGTAATTATCATTCAGCTGGCCGTCACCGTTGCGGTCATTCCCGGATTTTCTGGTGACAAGTCGGAACCCCTGTGTGGTTCCCATAACCCCGGCAATAACAGGGGCCAGCTGTTCAGCGATCCGCTTTGAAATATCGTCTATTTCCGTGGTATTGTCATCTACAAGATGATACACTGCTACATAGTCAACGCTGTCATTCACCCCAGATCCCACGGCGTTAGAATGGTCAGACAGGAACAGGTCACACCCCTTTGAAGTCATACCCCGGTCATACAGGGCCTTGTCAGTTCCCTGATCCGTCCGGGTAGTGATCACTGTTACACCTTCGTATTCTTCCAAAAATTTCTTCTGTAACAGGTGCAACTTCCAAACCATATCAGATTCATAATAAGCAGGAACAGCGGGGGAACGGTTATATTTCCCCCAGTGGCCCGCATCCAGACAGATCTTGATCATTGTCCGTCACCTTCGCTTTCTGCTTTCTTTTTCAGCACTTCAATAGCCTTTGTGATAATGGCCGGAATGGGGATCCCCATCAGCCCGGCGTTCTCAATAATAGAAATTGTTTCATTCGCAATAAAGGCGATCACCACGGCATCCCTGATAAAATTGGAACCCATGACCAGATCAAGGCGGCAGGCCACCAGCACAACAAGCAGCGTTACGCCTTTTCTGCAAAGACCTTTCCAGCCGGCCCGGCTTTCCAGTGCGCCGTTCTCTGTCTTTTCGCTGGTCTTGAACACCCCGGCCACGATCAGCCCGGTAATATAATCAATCGCCATGAAGATGATCAGCGTTTTAAGTGCTGCATCCCAGCCCCCGAAAAGGAAAGCCAGCGCACTTCCAGACACGCCGATCAAAGTTAAAAGTTTTGCTTTCATTGTTTCCACCTTTCCGGCACACAAAAACCGCCCTTCTGACGCTCATATAACGTCATATAGGCGGTTTTGTGTGCCTGTTTGATAATTTGTCCATGTGGCTGTAAAAATTAAATTTCAGCCAGTTCAGGAAGTTCCAGATCGATCAGGACTTCTTTGACCTGTTCCTGAATCTTTGCCGGAACGTCAGCAAAGGTTTTCTTGCCCTTTACTATCAGCGTTGCATAAATTACTGCCATATCGTTTTTACCCCCTGTCCCCAGTATTAAAAAAAGCAAGGCATGAAGCAGGATCATGTTTCGTCACCCGCCAGAATAGCCTTGACCTCTTTCTGCAATTCCTTCGGCACATCCTTGATTGTCTTTTTTCCCTTGCGGATCAGGTCAGCGTATACCTTCGCCATCATGCTCATGATTCTATACCCCCTATCAATTCATAAACTTCTACAAGTGCCATCTGTGTACTGGTCAGTTCGTCAGAAACGCCTGCCAGCTTTTCCTTCAAGGTGCTGTTCTCATTACCGATCAGCTGGATGTATTCATCCGGCTCATAGATATATTCATGGTACTGATACACTTCCCCGGAAGTTTCCATTCCTTCCGGCGGCTCCACCTTCTGAATGTCCGTGTGGACGTACACCGCATCGGGCATCACTACCAGCGGAACGGCAAACGCCCCGCTTCCCTGTCTGATTCCAAGATCTTTCATGCTGCTTTCACCAGTCCTTTCTTTTCCAGTTTCTTTTTATATTTCCTTATTTTCGCCGCCTTGTTTTTCTTTCCAGCAGCAATAACTTCTTCATAGTACCGTATCAGTGACGGCACAATCGGAACAATGTATTTTTCTTTCAGCCTGTTCCCATCGCACATATCCAGCCATCCGCAATAGGAATTAGCAGAACAAAATTCTGAATAGCTGATCAGCTGGCCGTTTTCCTGCTTTTCAAGGATCCGCAACATACCAGATGTGAAGCGTTTATATGTCCGTTTCCGTAACAGTGTATAACCGTGGAAACAGCGGAACCCTATAAAATCAATACCACGGGCATCCACCGGGAACACCTGCCAGTTGTCTTTCAGGTGAAGGTTCACCTTGCTAAAAAAATACTATTGCTGGAAAACAATAGGTGACAACTGACATTCGCATTCGATAAAGAAAAGGTATTATTCACATTCAGTTGAAAAGCCCCTGCATTAAGTGCATTATTCCAATTACCACTGAAAATAGTAAGACAGGACGTATACAAATTAGTATAATCTTTTTTTTGTCTGTTCTTTTCATGCGGTTCATTCTGTGATCAACCTTATGTCATGCTTTCACCGCCTATATAATTTACGCCGCTGTTTCTGTCTTTTCTTCCTTGTGCATATACATCAGGCGACAACCGACAATCGCAAGCGAGAAAGAAAAGGCATCATCCACACTCAGCCGAAAAGCCCCCGCATAAAGCGCATTAGCCCAACTACCACCGAAAATAGCAAGACAGGACGCAGACAAATAAGCATAATCCGTGAAATAGGTGCTGTCCGATCCCGTCACGTCACGGGCTGTAAAGCCGGCCTTGCTTCCACCCTGCGGAAGTTTCATATAGTTGGCGATATTAGCAGATACACCGCCGTTTCCGTTGTTCTCATAACCGGATCCCTGTGTGTTGAAATCAGCTGCACACTTCGCCGTCAGGACATTCTGGGAAGCGTCAGACACAAGCCCATCCACAAATTCCCAGTAATTCCCCCAGAAATCTTCAAGACCGAGACACTTCACCTGATGATTCTGGTCAGTCATATATGACGGATTGCTGGCCTTGATCACTTCGGAATCAAAACCATAGGCATCCGTGCCGCCAGTCTTAACCCCGGATTTATGAGTGGAAAGAACGTAACCAGTGCCAACCGCCGCCTGACTGTTCAGTGTGCCGTGGCTGATAATATACAAGCACTGCATCAGCTTCACGCTTCCATAGGTACGCTGCTGGTAGCCTGTTCCCCTTGCCCTGCACCATGTTCTGAAAGCGTCTATTGTCTGTGATACCGTGACCGCTTTCCCAGAAGAAGAATATGCTTTGTTCCCGGTACAGTAGCCTTTGTATGTGCCTATATAGATCTTGTCGCAATCGTTGTATGCGTCAAGGCTGAAAGCGTCATAATTATACGCTTCGTTGTCCGGCTTATTGGTCACGGACACTTTCAGAAGCATTTTTCCGCTATCCTGCCATTCGATCATATAGCCCAGGCGTTCAGGAAGTTCCAGCATCACGTCATTTCCCAGCGTGGTAATATCAGCGGCGGTTCCGTCCTTTTTCTTTGTGGTGTTGTTATCGTCCAGATCATACAGCTTCTTTCCGTCTTTCAGCACACACAAGCCCAGATTCTTGAAAATCTCCTGATTGCGCCACGCTGAAAACTTCTTTTCCATTCCGGCGGCATCGTCCGTATATGTGACCATGCTTTCAGGATTCGACTTTGAAAAGTCAATCAGGGCTGAAAAAATAACGCCCAGCTTCAAGGTCAGGCTGTATTCATGAGTATCTTCAACCGCTGTAAACTTCATTTTCCCGGTTTTCATGCCGTCCGATGCCGTGATCTGACATTCACCCATGAAATTACTGTCAAATATGATTGTAGCCGTTCCCTCACTAAAAACCGCTGTTCTGGTGTAACCGCCGTTTTTCAGTGTCACGGCCTGTTTTTCAAGGGATGCTTCCTGTGTGGTGACTGTCACCTTGTACAGCTGCAAATTCACGTCATAGCTTCCAGAAACTTCCCCGGAAACGTCCACGGCAGCACTGACCAGATTCACCCCATCGGTAGCCGTGACCGTGACCTTGCCGGAAAACATGAACTTGATCCGGGCCTTACCGTCTTTCCCGATCATGGCCGTGGTCATTTCCTCACCATTGGAAGCGGTCACTTTTGTGTCAAAAAGCGATGCTTCGGAAGTGGTGACATTGATCCAGTTGTGCGCCTGTCTGGTGTCCAGCTGTACGTCATACGTTGCGTATGCCTGAACATATACAACCGCCTGATCCGTTGCCCCTTCTTCCGTGGCGGCTGATACAGTCAGGTTCCCATTCATGATAACGCCGGAAATGACACATTCGCCCGTATATGACATAGATCCCTGTAGTGTGGTTTCCCCGTCCGTTACTGTGACCGTGCGCCCATATAAGCCGGGATCGGCGGTCTTTACCCGGATAGCTGCGCCCCCGGATGCCTTGTCAGCCCGTTCCTTGATCTCATTGATAGCAGCCACAAAATTATCTTTCGCCAGCGTTTCCAGATCCTTTGTATCGCCCAGCGGAAGATCACCGCCCACGGCCTTGACCACATCTTCATGCGTGACCGCTTTTGTACCTGTGCCATCGCCCATTTCCACCACATAACGGCTGCCAGCCGGAACAGTAGTAGCGTGTTCCAGTTCAAAGATTGTCTGCCCCTGATTCATTCTTTCTTTTCCTCACTTTCCTGTTTTATTTATTGCATTTACAGATGGGCCAGCCGATCAGTAACGGCTTCCCTAAACTGTCAGTAATATAGTTGCCCTGATCAGTATTCAGCTTCACCCTGACCATTCCAGTGAAAAGCATTGATTCCAGATCCCCGATCTGTGCGTTTGCCTGATCAAGTTGCAGCTGTAGCTTCCCAGCCGGATCTTCTTCCAGCTGCCCCCGGATATGTTCAAACCATGCCAGAAATTCAGCTTCGTTCACGGTCTTGAACTGTGTAAGTTCCTGAATGATTGCCAGAACGTCCTTCTGCCCCTGTTCCTGTAGCTGTGCGGCATAGGCGGCAATCTCCGCACTGTATTTATCAAACAGGGTCTTTCCCTGTGTGGAAAGATCCTGATAAAAAGCATTCATTGTGCTGATCAGATTGTTGTATGCGTCCGTGCTGTCTTTTTTCAGCGTGGAAATATACAGGGTAATGTCAGCATCGAATTTTTCATAGGCCGCCTTTGCCATCTGTTCAAACTGGTCATAGCTGGCGTTGGACTTGTCAACAAATTCCTGATAAAAGGCGTTCAGCTGGTCAAAGAATACAGCCGTGTCAAGATGGTCAATCAGCTGTGTGATAAAGCCGCACAATGCGCTGTTCGCTCTGGTGTCGTTTATGCTGGACTGTGTGATCGTGGTCTGCTTCGGTGTCAGTGTTATTTCCGCAAGGCAAAGTTCAAAATAGTCACCAGCGGAAGGTCTGATCAGTTCCGGGGGCTGCGGTTTCGCCGCTTCTTCCCCCTGCTTGACGATAATTTCAACCATGCGGTCAAGAAGGTTCAGGCGCATGATAACCCGGTCAATGCGGTTATATGACTGCGGTGCGGTCAGTGTTATGGTGTCGGATTCATCATCATAGCAGAAATGCCCCTTGACCATACCGAAACCCGGCAGCCGTTCAATGTTCAGGCCGTTTCCGGCTGCCTGTATCTTGAAACAGGTATTCGGAAGGGCCAGAACGCCGTCACTCACCAGACTGGCAAAGAGAAGGGCGAACAGGTCAGACAGTTCAGCCCGGTCAAATATGGGCATCCCTTCATCGTCTATACCTATAATGTCAGAATCAAAATAGCCGTATCTTAACATTTCACTTCGTTTCCTTTCTGATAATTTGTTTAAAGTTCGTTGCATCGTCATTTCCGAAAATAACATTCAGCGTTTGCCTTGAACCTTCAAGCACTTCCTGTATTTCCGTGATACGCTTTGAACACTCTATATTTACATCACTATAGCGGTATGTGCATAAATCTCCCAGGTCAAAGTCAGTGCCGTATATAAGGTTAGCAGCCGGATCCACGCCGGAATCAACCTTTTCAACGGCGGCATATTCAGCCAGCTTTTCAAGTCCACGCTGGCGCAACATTTCCCTGTACTGTGCATCCGTATAGGTTACGTTGTCAGTGGTCTTTTGAAGGTCACGGGCATCAACAAACAGTTCACGCCGTTCTTCATCCGGGCTTGACCGAATATCCACTTCAACCACAATCCGGGCTGATCCTTCCCCTTCGCCAGCCACATAAGCCACATTTTTACAGTCTGATTCGTCACGGTCATACTGTGCGTTTTTTATGTTCCTGAAGGAATCGGAAAAGATCGCCCAGCTGTTTTCTGTCTGGCTGTCAGTTCGGTCTTTGCCCTGCCATACCTCATAGGTCAGATTGTTTTCCAGATAATCAAACACAAGCCGTTGTGACATTTCCTGTGTTTTCAGAACTTCATACAGCTTCGTTCCCACTTCATCCCCGGTATTCTGTAGGGTAGTGGAAGATCCCAGCCCTTCCAGCTTCCCCAGCCGTATGTCAGCGTTGATTTTCCGCTTTTTGTCAGCCGGATTGATCAGGTATGTGTCAACTATGGCGTGGGCCAGTGCATCCGGCTTTCCTGTCTGGCTGAATACAGGATAGATCACGCCGTTGTTCAGCAAGTGTTCAGCAAAGAAACCTTTGCAGTAGGCTGTCTTTTCGCTTTTCTCACCCCTTGCAAAGTTGACTTCCCGGATCACCCCTAATTCCGTGCGGTCATTCCTGTATAGATAACGCCCTGTGTTTATCAGATCAAAATAATCAGCCGGAAGGTGAAGTTCAAATATACCGGGGCTGTAGTAACGTCTGTACCACATCAGGGTATTGAAAACTTTTATGGATCCCATCGTCTGGAAATCCTTGTCAAGTATAATGAATTGCACCAGCTACACCCCCAGATATTTAGGACGGTAAAAAAGGTTTACGTCCAGATTCGTGTAATTTTCGTCTGCGTCATATTCAAGGTAATTTTCACCAATTGCCAGTTCAAACGGTTCAGATTTACGGTCAATGTGGTTATAGTAGTTCACGCCGTTCAGTTCAATGACCTGATGGCGTTCGTTGGTGTCTACCAGAAGAATGTCACCGACCACCATATCACAATACACCCTCATATACTGGCCGGTTTTCACGTTGGTGATCTTCGGATTCTTCACGGTTCCACGCTTCGCTACAAACTGGATCTGTAGGCCTGTAGGCACGTCACCATCGTTTGCAAGCACAACTTCCTTGTGAAGTGTCCTGTAGCCTGTGATCGTGCCGCCCAGCATAAGCCCCCGCGCCTGTTCAGGATAGTCTTTTTTGTTCGTGGCCCGCCTTGCCAGACTATGCCACGGAAAATGGAACTGCGCCGTGTAGTGGGCCATGTTCTTTCCGAAATTGTCAACATTCAGCATATAGGGATCAGGACACATCAGATCCACAATGATCCCCAGCCTGTTGTCAAGGTTCCGCTGCTCCGCAAACGTCCACCCTTCCAGTTCATAGTTGATATTCCGGGAAATCCCCATATTTGTGATCAGGGCTTTCCCGGTGTACTTCGGATTGAAGAACTTGATCACCGCCGCACGGTTTTCAGGATTGTTTTTATTTCTCTTGAACTTCGCTTCAATGTGGATGGGCCTCTTGCTGATTTTCTTACCGTCAACCGAAACACCATCCACCAGCGCATTGTCAGAAGTGGAAATTTCCAGTTCGGACGATTCAAGGCCGGTCACTTTCGTGATGTCAATATCCTCATTCGGGCCCATCACCAGCGTCCGGCCGTTGCACGTCAGTTCAATTTTGATTGTGTTTATAGTCATTACTTCACACCTTTCTGGAAGTTCCTGAACGCTTCCCGCTGATTCTTTGCTACTTCTGACGGTGTAGGAACCGCCACATGATAGTTGTTTTCCTGTGACTGGCTATTGTCAATTTCTACGAATGTGGCCCCTGCTGTAGCGGCTTTCAATCCTGCGCCCCCAGCTGCGGCAAGTGTGAAATTGCTCATTGCTGCGTCAACCGTTCCCTGCATAGCTGCTATCAGTTTTCCGGCTTCCGCTTTCATACCCCTCAAAGTTTTGGGCATGGAGTTTTCAACGCCCTCTGCTACGCCGGGCATGATCCATTTACCTACTTTATCCCTGAACTTTGTGGAAGGGGAATTGATCCCCAGTGCGCTTTTTGCGCTGTCCAAAAGACTGTTCGCAAGGTCAGCAACTTTTCCTTTCAGCCAATCCCAGCCGGAAGAAATGCCATTCCAGATACCTGAAACAATGTTTCTCCCTACGTCCGTCATTTTGGAAACAATATCAGATCCCCACTGAACCATAGCAGACGTAACTTCTGCCAGTTTGGAAGCTACTTTTCCGGGAAGTTCTGCCAGTTTGGATATGATGCTTGAAACCATGTTCTGTATTGCCGTGGTAGCAGCTGAAAGCATCTGCTGCCCCCATGATGTCACTTTTGTGACTACGTTGACCAAGTGTGTCCATACTTTCCCCGGAAGTTCAGCAATCAGGGAAATGATCTTTGAGATCATGTTCTGTATGGCTGTAGTGGCAGCTGTCAACATTTGCTGCCCCCACGTTGTAACCTTCGTTACTACGTTTACAAGGTGCGTCCAGATTTTACCGGGAAGTTCAGATATAAGCTGAACTACTGAACTGATCATATTCTGGATCGCCGTCCGGGCCGTGTTCAACATCTGCTGGCCCCAAGCTGTCACTTTTGTGACCACATTGATTAAATGTGTCCACATTTTACCCGGCAGCTGTGATATTACCTGTTCAGCACTGTTCACCATGTTCTGAACAGTGTTCTGTATGCCGGAAAGCATCTGCTGCCCCCAAGCAATCAGGTTATTCAGGGCGGTGTCAAGCGTCTGCATCATCTGATCCGGCATTTCTGCCAGACCGTTGATCAAGCCCTGTACTAAATAATCACCCTGTTCAGCCATCACCGTGGAAGGGCTGTTGATACCGAAAAATGACTTGATTCCGTCCAGTATGCCGGATCCCAGTTCACAAGCGGCATCCCAAACTGCACCTATACCGCCGATCAATCCGTTTACTATGCCGGAAATAATGTCAGGTATTGCCTGACCGATTCCCACGACAATATCAGGCACGGCAAGTATAAGCTGCCACAATAGATCCTTTGCCGCCGTGAAAATCTGCGGTATGGCCTGCGCCAGCCCGGAAGCTATCGCTGTTATGATCTGCGGAAGATTTTCAGCTATAGCCACGATAATATCAGGGATCGCCTGAATGATCCCCATTAACAGCGTGATCGCCGCCTGAACTATCTGCGGAAGGGCCCCGGTCAGACCGTCCACCAATGACGTGATGATCAGTGGAAGATTGTCAACAATCGCCTGAATGATAGTGGGTATGGCCTCTATGATCCCCATTAAAAGCTGAATAGCAGCGTCTACAATTAAAGGTATATTTTCGGTCAGAAAACCGCATATAGTCGTTATCAGTTCGGGCAAAACGGCAAGCAGCTGTTCTATAACAACAGGTATTGCTTCAATGATTGTCATTAAAAGCTGAACGGCAGCTTCAAGCAAAAGCGGGGCTGATTCTGCCAGCCCATTGATCAGGGCCATCGCTATGTCAATCGCTGCCTGTGTGATTGCTGGAAGGTTCGTTCTAAGTGCTTCGCATACCTCTAACAGAAGCATGGAAATCTGGTATATCAATGTAGGGAGTGCTGAAACAATCCCATCTACCAGTGCCATAAGTATGTCAACCCCAGCCTGTAAAAGATCAGGCCCCCAGTCAACCAGACATTCCAGAATGTCCGTTATTGTGGTAGAAATAGCCTGAACTACTTGCGGCGCACCGGCCGCCATCCCTTCGGCCATTTTGCCAATCAGCACTATGGCGGTACTCCACAAGTCATCAATGCAGGAAAGAAAGCCAGTTATAAGAGTAGTAATCAGGGAAGTGGCAGTATCACCGATTCCCGGCGCACTTTTCAGCCCTTCACATAGGGAACCGACAAGCCCCACCGCCATATTGACCAGTTCCGGGGCAGCCCCGGCTATCCGTTCAATGATCTGTGCCAGCACGTTACCTACAGCAGACACAATTCCGTCAAGGCCACCTTCGTTGAAAGCGTCCTGTAACTGCTGGATCATGCCCTGCGCTTCTTTTACAACGTCCTTCGCTGTACCCTGAAAAGTTTCATAAATGGAAATCCCCAGACCTTCAAGCCCGGACTGTAGGATCGTGATCTGCCCCTGCAAGTTATCCTGCATGGTTTCAGCCATTTTCAGCGCACAGCCGTCAGCGTTCTGGATTGCCGCCGATAACTTGTTATAGTCATCCTCTGTAGCGTTCAGGATAGCAGACAGGCCTTTTTGTGATTCCATGCCGGCCACGGTATTAGCAAAGTTGGCTTTCTGCTCCGTGGTCATATCAGCCGTGGCTTCCCTTAATTCCGACATTACATCGGTCAGGCTTCGGGCTGATCCGTCAGACTTAAAGAAACTTACCCCTAATTCTTCAATGGCATCCCTTGCGCCGTTTGTGTTCGTGGAAAGCCTTGTCATGATACTGTTCAGGGAAGTACCCGCCATAGTACCTTTGATCCCGGCGTTTGCCATAAGCCCGGTAGCAAGGGCCACATCTTCCACGGAATAGCCCAGCGTTCCAGCCATAGCCCCGGCATATTTGAAGGTTTCACCCATGCCGCCTACGCTGGTGTTGGCATTGGAAGCAGCCGCCGCCAGAACGTCAGAGAAATGGCCCGCTTCGCTGGCCTGCATCCTTAATGCCGTCATAGCGTCCGTTACAATGTCAGATGCCGTTGCCAGATCTTCCCCGGAAGCAGCAGCAAGGTTCATCACACCTTCAAGACCGCCAAGCATATCTTTGGTTTTCCAGCCGGCCATAGCCATATAATTAAGGGCTTCCGCTGATTCAGTTGCACTGAATTTAGTGGTAGCCCCCATTTCTTTAGCCTTGTTTTTCAGTTTTTCAAGATCTTCGCCGGATGCGCCTGAAATGGCCTGCACCTGTGACATTCCGGCTTCAAAGTCAGATCCTACTTTGATAGCCGCACCGCCTAAAGCAGTAAGTCCAGCCGTTGCCCCCTGTAAAACTTTAGTGGTCATTCCGATCCCGGCCTTTGCAATACCCCCTATTCCGTCTAAGCCTTTTTTAAAGCCTGAACTATCTATTTTTGTTAAAAAATTCAATACACCATCATGCTGCGCCATCGAAAAAACCTCACTTTATTAGCTGTGATATGTCGCCCCCTTTTGCAAGGATGGCTTCAAGGTCTTTTTCGAGCCTTACCCGGTCAGGCGGATCCGGCAGCTTATGAATTTTTTTCATGCGCTGGTAGAACCGTTTCTTTTCCTTTGACATTTTCGCCGGAATTTCCATAGTACGGTAGCCTATGATCTTTGAAAATTCCACATCTTCCGGCAACGCCAAAAATAAAGCCCGAAACTGCCACCAATGAAGTCTTTTTTCTGTCAGGTCTATATGGTATGCTTGAACGAACGCTGAATAAATATAGCCGCTGTCATATTCGTATGAAAACGGCGGTTCTTCTTCCCCGGAACCAGTGCTTTCAGAATCATCCAGTGCATTATCAGCACCGCACCGATAAAACCACATGACGGCGTTGACCGCTTCCGTCACGGTTTCCCAGTCTGTCAGAAGCGGGCCTATGCTTTCCCCAAAATACAGAAGCAGGACTTCGTTCAGCTTTGTGTCATCGTCCAGCGTTTCATCAGCAAGGCACTGTTCAAAATAAATGCCCGTGCGGTAGTCTGTGTTTATAGGTACGGCATGGCCCGCTATGTCCACGGTATAGGGAAGTTCATCCATTAGGATGTTCATGTGCGTTTCTGCTTCTGTTTATGCCCCTGCATGGAATTAAAACCGTTCTGCTGCTGGCGTTGCGAATACTTGTTTGAAAAGTCATTGAACTGCTTCCGTGATTCCTTCGCCAACTGATCAACCTTTGCCAGTGCTTCCATGCGGATCATAACGTTGCGGCTTTTGCCAAAAATCTGTTCAGAAGTACCATCCCCGAACACGGTATTGAAAAAATTATCCAGTGCCTTGTTCAAAGCGTCATAGGCGGCTGCCACTAAACCCCGTGGCTGCGTCCTTACCTTCTGCATATCTTCCCTGACCTGATTCAGTGCTGGTTCCAGAATCTCCATAAATGCAGCATCCATAAAGTCAGCCTGCAAAGTTACCCCATTGATCTCAATATTCATAATTTTTTTCCTTTCTTCCACCACCGCATATTAAAAGGCGGTGCAAAGCCGTGGTGATACTCTGCGCCGCCCTGATCGTTCCGCTGCCTTGCTGGTCAGCTTCCGTTATCAGCATTGTGTCTTTATTACTCCGTGGCTTCTTCGCCGCCGGCCTCTGCTTCCAGTTCAAGGTCATATTTCCCCTTGAACTCCCCTTCGGTGAAGGTCATGCTTACCGTGTCAAACTTGCCCTGAATGGGATCGCCTACGGCATGGAGAGTGCCGGAAGCTGTGATCTTCTGGCCACCATCCCCGGCAAACTCACTCACTTCATTGGACACGGTAAACTTCCGGGCCTTGCATTCAGCCGCCGTTTTGGACGGCGTACCGATGGGATTGAACAGATCCACCTTCACAAAAACGTGCTGTGCGTCATCCCCAGTGTGGTGATCCCGTCCGTCCAGCCATAAAGTATAAAGGGCTTTCTGTGAAGGGATTGCGTCAAACTCATAGGGAAATTCTGTTTCATACCCGATAATGTCAGAACTGGAAGTTGTTTCATTGATGTACGTTGTGCTGTCAGACTGTGCGCCCGGTGATTCGTTCAGCTTCGTGAAACCAATCCCGCACAATTCCATCTTGCCGGACACTTCCAGATAGTCACCGATCATATTTCTGATCAGTGCGCTTCTTCCGGCGAAAATCTGCAAATTGAATTTTTTCATTCTTTTTTCGGTGCCTCCTTAAAATATTGTAGTTGCAGCTGGACTTGATACCGTGCGTTTATCATTGTTGTGTCCAGCATAAAGCCCGGTGTCAGAACAGTCAGGGCCTGCGCTTCGCATCCTTCCGGCATTTCAGGAAGGTTTTCAAGAAAACTCTGTTCTTCCACCCAGTTACAGAAATGTTCATAGAAGGTGCTGTTCTGGATCATCTGGAATCTGTCCATAGAAAAGTATTCCCTGCTGTTAAAGTTGAACATATACTGTCTGACGCTGGAACCGTCAAGGTACGTCCTGATCACTGGCGTTGTCATGCCAGTTTCAAGTTCGTACTCAATCGGTTCAGGGCCCATTGTGTCAACCCGAAACACGCCATCCTTTAACAGCGGGCATTTCCTGAAATACTGGTCAAGCCCTTCTATGATTGAATTTACCATCTGATCACCCCTTTTCAGCTGCCCTTTGAATGTCCTCTTTATGGGCTGTTTTCATTCTTTCAAACCACTTTGCGCCCCGGCGTGTATCGTAAGACCGGGATTCAGCAGTACAGTAGTATTGAAACCTTGCGTATGGTGTGGCATACTGCACAAGCCCCGATCCGATCACCGTTCCGATTGTGCCGGAACGTGTCAGCGCACCAGTGCGGAAAGGGATCAGCGGGGAACAGTAGCGCAACACTTCACTGTCAACGATCATCTGCTTTCTGTTGAACATATTTGAACGCCGTTCACTGAAACCACCATCCCAGCATAGCCGGACACGGCCGCCGTTATATTGGATCGTGAGATCTTCCGGCGTGTCAATGTGGTGTGTTTCTGCCATCTCAATTCCCCCCTATCCTGTAGTGGCGCACATAAAGGCTGCCCCCGATGGTGTTGTCGGCGTATTCCGTAACGTGGATTAGGTCAAGGGAAAAATCCCTTGCAAGTGTGTTCAAGGCATCCTCATACATGGGATCATCTGGACATTCACCCCTGACAATCAGATCACCCTTCTTTATCGTCCAGTATGCCGGAATCTCTGCATCTTCCAGCTTCGCATATTCCAGACACGGCATATAAAGCCGTTTATCCTGAATATCTGAACCCACCAGCGGGATCCTGATCTTATAGTTGACGTTTTCCCCCCACACGCCATTACTGGCAACTGTAGCCCCTTTCGCTTCCTGATAGGACACGCCCCGGATCACCGTGGGGAAATACTTCATGCGCCGTTCTTCCTTGTCCATGCGCCCGTTGAAAATTGTTATAGTTGCATTTGTGATCATACGCTCACCTTTGCCCTTCTGGAAAGCCAGCCAGTAGGAAGCAGACGGATCCTGATCACCTGATACATAGCCCGCTTCACATATTCATCCACCGTTTCCCCATCCTTCCGGGCCACTACAAAAGAAACGTTCATTCCGTCTTTATTTTCAGACTTCACATTCCCCCCTTGCTGCTGTTCCATAGTTGCCGTGTAGTAGGTTTCCGCTGCGGCACACACGGCATCCGCAATAATGGGATCCGTGTGTGCTTCGTCTGCGAAAATGTCACCGTTCAGATAGGTCAGGTATCGGATGTATGTTTCAGCTTCCTGTTCAGCCCTCTGGAAGTTCTCTTTCGGGATCAGCGTTCCCTTGAAGGTATTGCTGTAATAGCCGTATTTTACATACATCCTGAACACCCCCCCTTGAATTATGCCTTTGCGGCAGCTGCCCCGGTTTTCAGAAGTGCGAACGGGCAGCGTTTTGTCTTATCCTTCTGGATCGCATTGATCGGATTCGGGATTTCCCAACCCAGACGCATGACGGCACGCAACGCCACCATATCATTCTGCATCAGGTTATAAATAATTTCCTTCGTTGCCGGATCCTGAATAACACCCTGATCAAAGATCTTGAAAGTAACGTCCTGCCTGATAGAATAAACCAGCTGTGAGAAGTCGCCGCTGATCATCAGTGCTTTGGACTTGTCAAACGCACCATTCCGGGGGAAGTTCATCGGGGAACCGTCCAGCGTGTAGTTCGTTCCTGTCTGCATATCAGACTTGAAAACAGGCTGGCCCGTGGTGTCTTTCAACCCTCTCAACTTTGCCCTCATGGAAATATCAGCCATGTGGCCGTTGACGAAATACCCGCTTTCCTCAACCTTCGCAATTACCCCTTCTTCGCCCAGAATGGAACCGTACAGGTCATCGTTCAACGTGACAATGGAATCTGCCTTTGTTGCCGTTGTGACAACATCATCCCGCCATGTGGACGGCTTATCAACGCCGAACAGAACCGCACCGTCAATTTTCTGGCCGAACGCTTCCACCAGCCGGGGCTTCACTTCGCCCCAGATGTCATATTCAGCATCGTCAAGCACCGCTTCGGAAATGGGAACAATCACGGCAATTTCTTCCGCATAGATCACCTTTTTATCCCATGCCATGTTAGTAGTCTGTTTCATGGCACTGGAACCCTCACCGTTGACGAAATACGCCACGGGCAGCAGATCCAGCACGGGCATTTTGTACTGTGAAGCGGTCATATTTGCCAGCTTCCTTCCACGCTGCAACACGGCAGACTGTTCAATAGCCCCCTGAATAATGTCATGGCTTTCCTGTGTGGGGATCAGTGCTTCGGCGTTGCTCCGTGCGATTGACGGGGCTGCCAAAAGCTGTAAATCCCTGAAAAGTCTTTTGTTTTTGTTCATAGTCTTAAAATCTCCCTTCTTGAAATTTAGCCCCTTCCGAACGCTGCCCGGATGGAACTGTTAATAATGTCATTTGCGTTCTGACCAGTGCCGGATCCGCCGTCAGGCGTTCCCGTGGAAACAACCGTATAACCCCGGCCAGTGTAGCGGGGATTCTCTTTCAGGAAAGCGTCAGCGGCTTTCTTGAAATCGGTCTTGTCATTCACGTTTTTGCTGGCCTTGAACAGAACATAGTCAAGATCGTCCTGCTTCACGCCTTTGGATCTCAAATACTCCATGTTTTCAAGTTCAGCAACCTTTTTCAGCGCATCGTCACGCTGCTGTTCGATTGCTGAAACGTCCGGCTGGTTCTTTGCCTTTTTCTCTTTGTAGTCGGAAATAGCCGCCGTGATCTCTGCTTCGCTCATTCCCTGCTGCTTGAAGTAGCTGGCAAGTGCCGCCTTTTCAGCACGGTCAGCCCTTGCGTTGGCAATTTCTTCTGCCTGTGCATAGCTGTATGTGCCGCCCGTACCTGTAGCCCCGGCTGTTGCTTTCTGGCCGCCGTCACCAGTTGCCCCGGCTGTTCCCGCACCTGTTCCAGTGCCGCCATCACCGCCGTCAGTGAAAAGCTGTAAATCGAAAAGTTTCTTCTTCATGTTCTGATCCTCACCTTTCTGTGATATTCCCGTATTTTACGCCCCGTCAGGCATGAAAAAAGCACCCTTTCGGATGCTCATTCATTGTCAGTTTCCAGTTTAATGACCGGGTATTGTTCGGCAATTCCGAGAATACCCAAAAACCATGTATCAATCAGGGCCTTGCCCGTGTCATTTATAGTCTGCCACTCAATACAGATATTTCCCGGCTCTACGCTTTCATATAGGCTCATATAAGCGATATTTTCAAGCCCGCTTATAAGTGTAAGGGTAATAGCAGAAACGGCAGCACAAACAATATCTGAACCATAGGGGGCCGTATTTGCATGACCTGATACATGGATCCTGTTTGGTGTCAGCGATACCTTGATCATTCTTCATCACCTTCAATCTGTTTCATGTATGGAAGTTCAGCCATGTGGTCAGGCGGGAAGAAGTCATCCACCCGGCCATCTGCTTTATAGACAATCAGTGGCGGCGTGTCAGGTTCTTCCTTCGTTTCAGCATTCCGCAAACCAAAAACCCAGCCTGTAGGCAGTTCAGATATTTCAGAAATTTCCATACCAGCCCCAGCCAACGCCAGAACAGCGGCTTTTGCTTCATTCAGTGTCATGGTTTCACCCCTTTCATTTTCGCACACAATTCTATGCGGTCAGTAAAGTCAAGATTGTCAATCCTGATAAGTTCGGTCATGCCCGGTTTTATCATGCCAGCAGAAAAGTAGTTCCGGCAATCCATGTTATTACTTTGTGCATCCACAAATACAGTCTGCCCGTTCTCCTGAATAACATTAAAAACATGACCGCCGCCACCTTTCCAGCGCACACGGACAATAGCCCTTGCACCATCGCCCCAGCCAGCCATTTCCTGTTCAATAGCCGTCTGACACGCTTTTCCCGTACTTTTGTGTATATTGGTTATAACTGGATTCTGATAAACAGAAAGCCAGCCTGTTTTTGTGTTCATATACGGAAGTTCATCCGTACCGTTCAGGATCTGGGGAAGGGCTTCAACGTCATAGCCACGCATCCGGGCTTCAAAAGCAGAAACACACCTTTGACAGTTGTGTGTCCACTCTTTGATATGCTGTGTATAGTTCGGATTCGTGCCAGTGACCGCCGCCTGAACCGCCATCGGACTTCCTTTCACCCAGCTGGAAGGAATACCCGGATCCCCTTTTATTGTAGCAGATGCCGCCGCCTTTTGTGAAGCGGCCTTTTGCGCCGCCCTCATATCAGCACGGCGTTTCTTTTCAGCCCGTTCCTTTGCCTTGTTGACCTGTTCAGCTTTCCACTTGCTGTAGGTGTGCTGTGAAGGTGCAACACGCCCTTTCAGGTCATAGTAAATACGTTCACGCTGTTCAGGAAGGTTGAACTTCTTGCTGAACGCTGCGTATTCGTCAAGCTGTGCCTGATATTTGCACTTTGCGTTGATTATGTCATCCTTGTCAGCTTTCCCTTCCTGTAGCAGTTTCACCTTCTCACGCTGGGCCCGCATCGCCGTTTCCATTTGACGCTGTTTCTGTGTGGCCTCATACAGATTGTATTCCTTCCCCCGGAAGGGCTTCTTTTCAGCTTCTTCACGGGCCTTTGCTTCCAGCCATTCATCAGAATAATTCCTGACCGAAATGCCGGGAATGAAAGGGTAGTATGTGTGCCTACAGTTCCAGCCCAAAAGACCGGGGCCAGTTCCCAGCCCACAAACAGAATACAGTTGTTCCTTTCGCCACACACGCCCCTGCCATGCGGCGTGATCAGGACGTGCGCCCGGATGCCAGTCAATTTCAAACTGGTCAGTACCTAATTTCTGACCGTTCATATCAGATATGCGCCCGGTCAGCTGCCCCATGCCAGTGAGAAGGGCCCGCCGTACAGCAACATCCACCCGGTTACTATGCCCGGAAGCATAGTCAACCGTTCGCAAGCCGGAAGCAGTCATTTGACCTACAACCTTACGGATCAGCGTATTATAGTCATACGCCCCGGATGCCATCATGGTAATTGCATTGTCCAGATAGCCGTTGTATATCTCTGACAGCGGTGTGAACACTTTCCGGCCGTTTCCCATATCCACCATAAAACCCAGCGATTTACTGATATTGAAAAGTTCATCATTGGACTGTTGGATCAGCGCATTAGTCAGTTGTTGCAGTTCATAGTTCTGTTCATACGGCGTGAAGTGTGCGTTCACCTGTTCATACATTGCCTTTGACCTGACATATTCAGTTTCGATCACTTCATCATACAGCCGGAAAGTGTCAACATAGTCACCGCCCACCGCTGAACGGATAATATTTTCAACATCTTCCGTGCTATGCCCCAGCACCATGTAACGCTGTAGCTGCCAGTCAGCGGCAGAAGTGATTTTTCCTGCTTTCTGGATCCGGCACACAATGTCTTTTTCAATTTCTTCTTCCAGCATCCTGTATTTCTTTTCCACGCCTACAGACAATATTGACTGGTATTCAGATTTCATTCAAGTATCACATCGCTTTCCTGCGCCGGAAGGTTCTGCTGTGCCTGTTCCAGCGTTTCCCCGTACCATTTAGCCCGGTATTCAGCCACGCCCATAGCACCCATAGCCACATCCTGACGGTCATTCTGCCTGTCTGTAACTTTATCCTCTATGATTGAATCGTCAAACTGAATTGTAATATCAGTATTTTCATTCAGGCCGGCAGTTCCTATGTCAATACCGGCCCGGATGATAGTCTGGATCAGCTGTATCAGGACACGGTTCAGCACCAGTTCATGTTTTACCAGTGAACGGTACATATCGGAATTTTCACTGATCACTTCGGTAGCAGTTTTCACGCCGCCGTTTTCAAACTTGTAGCGGTCAGTGCCGAAACCACACGCCATAGAAAGAAAATTCAGGTCATCCGTGATCCCCTTGCTGTGCTGTTCAATCCGCAATTCCATATTGATTTCACGGATCGCTTCCTTTGATTCAGCGTGTTTGAAATAATCTTCCGGCAGTTCATAGAATACTGTATCATTCGGATCAAATACAGCGTTCCCGTCTACTGTAGTAGTAAATTCAGGTGAAACGAACAGCCGCTTCTTACCAAGTGAAAATTCATTTGCATAGCTGTCATATTTCAGGTCTATGCTGCGTACTATGTCAATTCCGTTTGCAAACAGGGCTATACCCATAGGATTTGTTGTGTCATCGTCTGCATTGTTCACTATGTTCAGGCGGTCAATGATGAACATGGGCTTGTCGGAATGTGTTTCAAGGCGTTCAGCCAGCCCGGAAAAGTGGGGGATCATGCGCCACTGTTCAGGCGTTAATTCCGTACCGCTTCCGGCTGTATCTTCCACAACCGCATTTTCAATTACATACTGTTTCCCGCCGTCTGCCAGCGGTTCAAGCCTGTGATACTGTATGTGGACGTATTTCTTGCGCTTGTACGTCTTGCGGAATGTGAAGATACATTCCTTCACAACCTTGTTTTCCCATGAAGTAGGGAAGATGTTCAGCGCATCCACATAGTTGATCCCGATTTTGCCCCCGGTCATGTTCCCGGCTTCGTCCACCTGTCCATCCCGGATATACACAACGTATGCCACGGTTCCCAGTGCGGCCTTCCATTCCTGAAATTCATTCCCCAGTTCTTCCCATGTGTTATCAGTCAAGACCTGTTTCACGAACTTGTCAGTAGCAGGATCCGCTATGGTGATCTGTACCTTCTCATTCAGCAGCAGATCCGCAATATCTTCACATACCTTTTTAGCCATGCTCAAAGAATACCGGGTACAGTTGATAGAAGTACCATTTCCACGGTACACCTTGTACTTGTGGAATTTCCGCACATTGGAATAGTACCAGCTGCGCCATACCCGGATAGTCCTGTAAAACGTGGCATCCACGGTATCAATATCATGATTTTTGAAATACGAAAATATATCCATTATTTCACCCTTTTCTTAATCGTCCGGCACTGGAAGCCAGCGTTTTATTTTATCCCACAAACCCATGACCACATAACGGATAGCATCCATGCAGTGATCATCAATTTTAACAGGTTCTTCTTTGCCTTTTTCAATGCTGTCTTTGTCATACTCATAGGTTCCAAACTCCCGGACGGCGTTTTCCTGCTTCGTCCGGCTCACCGACATAATGCCATAGGTCAATAGCTTCTGTACCCGGCTGATTCCCAGCTTCACGTCATTGTCAGCATCGTTTATACTGACTTGCAGACCAGCATCCCGGCAGGCCCTTTTTATTTCTTCCTGTAGGCCCTGCGCCGATGGATCCAGATACAAATAAAAGCGGCATCCACCGCTTCCATACTGTTCATACAGTTCATGAACAAACTGAACAAAGTCCTGCGCATATTCGGAAGGGCTGCGCTGGTGTCCTGATTCCCGGCCGCTGTGATAATATTCACCCAGCCCCGCCAGCTTCATGTGTGGAATGTCCATCCCGAACGCCTGAAACGTTGTAGCGTTCTGCTGGCCATAGTCGCCGCCGATTCCAATAATGGAAAAACGCTGGTTCTGTTCAGGTTCAGCCATGTGTTCATTGCAGAACATATAATAAATGGCTTCGTCAATGCCTACGCACTGGCCAAGCCACACCCATCTGTATTGTCGTTCATCAATGCCCTGTAAAACTTCCGCTGACTGTATCAGGTCAGGGCCCAGCCAGTCAGGGGGAACATCCCTGTAGTCCGTGTGAATGTGGATCGTGTCCGGCCGCTGTTTCATCTTTTCCAGCCACTTCATGACCGGGCTGTTTGGATTCTTCGGTGGATTGAACAAATAAAGCATCTGAAAATCACCCTTGTTTCCACGGGCAAAAGTCGCTTCAATGTTCAGAAGTTCATCTTCACCTTCCCCATCGTCAAAGAACTCTGTCAATTCGTCCAGTATGACCAGCTTAATAGGTTTATCTTCGTCAATAATACCCTTCGTATCGTCTATACCGTCAGATCCGGCAAAATACATTGTTGTGCCGTGCTTCCTGTAGGTGATCTCCATAGGGCTTTTTGTTATGTCAAATTTGCTTTTCCCTATCCCCAGCCTGTTAATACCACGCAACATTTCCTTGTAGACCGTTTTCCGTAGCTTGTTATGACGCTTACGCAATACCACCACGGATCCAGAATCATCAGAAACAATCTGATATATGCCACGGATCCCCGCAAAGCTGGATTTAGTGCCAGCACGACCGGAAGTCAGTATGACGTGCTTATAGGTCTTATTGTTGAATATCTTCTGATACTTCGGAATGATTATTTCCGAGATCCGCACCTGTTTCTTTTTCCGCTGGTATGTCATTGATTATTTCCACCCCGTCATCTTCATTTTCAGGCGCACCGCTGCGCTGGATCCGTTCGGTTTCTGCTTCCAGCTTCCTGACCTTCGCTTTCTGTTCAGGCGTTGCAAAGTCCATGTGATCAGCCAGCCAGTTCAGGGCCTTCATGCGGTCAGACAGTTTAATGCTTGCGCCGTCACGCCCTTGTTTCACTTCGCTGATCAGCGTTCCGTCAACTTCGTCAGATTCCCGGAACTGGACAACGTTCACTATTTTGGTAACAGGTACTTTTTCCCCGGTGTCTGGATCCTCTACCTTGATAGGCCCGAACGGCCCCATAACTGGAACTTCCTTCTGACCAAACACAAGGTAGTCTGTTATGTCAGAAAAGGCTATGTCCATATACTTCTGAAAAATGTCCGCTTCTGAAAGCAGTTCCCGGTTCAGGCGGTTTTGTTTCAGGCGTTCAATTTCCTGCCTGATTCTATCGTTTTTCAGCAGTCTGTAGCCATTAGCCCCCGCCGTTTTAGCGTCCACACCGTAGGCCTTCATGTATGCCTTTGTTGCATTGAAGTAGCGCACATAAAACAAACAGAAAAGCCCCTGTTTTTCAGTAAGTCCGGGCTTTTCTTCCTCTTGCACCTCTACAGTCACGGGCCTGTTTCTGCGTCTGTTCCGAGCGTTCGCCCGTGCATCATTTTTAGCGTTCGCTTTTGCGTTCGCGTTCGCCCCCGCTCTCTGTTCCCATTTGTCAGTACATTTCCACCGCCGGACAGTGCCAGCCGGAACTTGAAGCTGTTCGGCTATGTCTTTGAGTTTGGAACCATGCCGGAACATTTCAAAGGCTTCCTTCCGCAATTCGTCCTTTGCCCCCGGCACGGAATCACCCCCTTATCCTTTATTTGAAATAAAAATAGCCCCTGACGCTGGATCCTGATCCCCATCAGAAGCTATCACATATCTTTCTGCATACACTATAAAACAGATCACTATCTATTACAAGTATCTGAATATCTATGTTTGTCTTAAATAATCTCATTTTTTCTCACACTGAAATTTTTGGGAAATACTGGTCACGGCCGCTTTGTGCATTTTATAAGCTGTAGCCCTTGACATTCTCATTTCATGGGCTACTGTTTCAATACTCATGTATTTAATGTACCGCAAATATAACAGCTTCCGGGCTTTCAGGTCAGTCACATACTGATCTATGGTCTGGATCACTTCGGCTTTCATTTCAAGCAGATTGTCAATATCGTCCTGCATCTGCGTACATAGATCAACAATCTTCACGCACGTTTCACCTAAACGGTCTTTCGGTGAAGTCTGGACACGTTCACCTTCTACACTGGCAGAAGTACCCGTGATACTGCTTCTCATACTTTCGATTATATCCTTTTTTTCATTTATCATATCATCTATGTATTCAAGCTGTATCAAATAATGAATTGCCTGATCATATGGGCTTTTTTCCTTTTTCATGATACCCCTTTCTATGTTTCAGCTGTTACACTTAAAATCATGGAACCGTAACAGCTGAAACACTTGCATTTTCAACATTTTCTATATTCTTGTTACACTTGTAACAGTAAAAACGCCTATACTACTATATATTTTCTTCAATATTACAATTTTTATAGTTTGCAATATCTCAGTTATAAGAACTTTACTATTTAACCGTAACAACCGTAACAACCGCATAAATAAAGGCTTTTAACCGTAACATTAACCGTAACAAAGTGTAACAACTGTAACAGTTAATTTATAGCCGCCTTGTAATAATCATAAATACACTTTTTATATATCACGGCTGCGCCTACCACAAACAGCACCACCGCCAACCACATTTTACGCATAATTCCACCACCTTATATTTTTTTGTAAACTTTAACAGGCTTTGATTTTCCTGCTATTCTTTGCGGTATTGCTTCCGTTTTTAATCGTTTGTTTATCTGTTTTGAAAATACAATCTTTGACATAGGCTGCATATTGGCGGCATTACAGAATACCTTATACCGGGCATATACATCTTCTGTGGTTTCGTTGAGTATGTCAGCTTCCCCGTTTTCCTGATCGTGGATAAATGCCACAATCGGATTGTTTTCTTCTTCGTATTCTTCCAGCTGCCTGTCAACCTTCTCTGAACTGGTAAAGCCCTGATTTTCCAGAACACGCCGCAAACCGGCCAGCCCCAGCCTGATCAGGTATTCAACTGATTCCTGTTCCACCAGCTTATATTTTATGAAAGCGTCATAGTCTGGATCTTCCTTCGTGAATGTGGCATTGAAGGGGATAATGACCAGCCGCCGCAATACTGCCCCGGTCTTATCCTTCATCCGGGGGATGTCATTAGCAGAAAACAGCAGCTTGATATACGGATTGAACTCAAACGGATCCTGACCTTTCCTTTCTGCCTTGATACGGTTCCCGGTCACTATCTTTTTGAAAATGCTGACCTGCGATCCCTGCATGAAGTCATCTGAAATATCATCCCCTATGTTTGCCAGCTTCCCGAACATCATTGAAGTAGTAAAGCGATCCCCCAGTTCTTTAGCGTCCAGTGCTGATATGTTGGAATCATGCAATATAGCCTTGACCACTTCCAGAAAGGTACTTTTTCCGTTGTTCTTATCGCCTGTCAGAATAAAGGCTTTCCCTAACTCATTACGCCTATAGAAGCAGTAGCCAATACATTCTTCAAGCAGGGAACGGATCGCCGGATCATCAC